>Ga0081606_1000011_pt1 | contig 329746 bp, 279 predicted proteins | sample EareggfetidaYelm_FD_71127 | JGI IMG/M metagenome (GOLD analysis project Ga0081606, IMG submission 71127) | Earthworm egg capsule microbial community from the University of Washington, USA - E. fetida Yelm (SPADES assembly) (version 2) | ecosystem: Host-associated > Annelida > Reproductive...
CGCGCCGTAGATGCCGGCATACCAGGCGAGCTGGGAGGCCACGGACTTGGCGGTCTCCAACTGCATGAGCAGCCCGTAGCGGGTGTTGCTCTTGATGGCCTCGACGCGGGCCGCGTCCACCTTCCCGGTGACGAGCTCCTTCACCGCGGCGTTGAAGGCGGTGCGCACGGGGGCTCGTCCGGCCTCGTCCTGGAGGACAGCCACGAGGCTGAAGAGGTGCGGATCCCGGTGGAGCGAGAAGTCGCTGCCGATCTCCTGGGCGACCTGCTTGTCCAGCACGAGCTCCTTGTAGAGGGGGCTCGTGGGGCCCACCAGGTAGTCGGCAAGCACCGCCTGGATCGCGGCATTGGCGGTGTCGAGTTTCGTCGCCGGGGAGTGCCAGGCGTACACGAGGCGGGGCTGGGTGCTCTGGGGCCAGTCGATGTGGACGGAGCGCTCCTTCGTCTGGGAGGGCTCGGTGGCCACGGTGACGGTGGCGCTCTGGCTCGCCCACGGGCCGTAGTGCTCGCGCACGGCGTTCATCAGCGCGTCGTCATCGAAGTCGCCGACGATGACGAGCAGGACGTTGTCCGGGGTGTACCAGCGCTCGAAGAAGGTCCGGCTGTAGGCATAGGCCTGGGGCATGGCCTTGATGTCGTCGTAGTAGCCGAGGGTGGTGTGCCCGTAGGTGTGCGTCGTGAAGGCGGTGCGGGCCAGCTCCTCCTCCATCTTGAGGCCTGGCTGGGCCGCGTTCTTGTGGTACTCGCCCAGCACGGCGAGCGCTTCCGTCTGGAATGCCGGCTCCGAGTATTCGAGGTGGCGGAAGCGATCGGCCTCGATCTCCACCAGCTTGAGCAGCCCGGCGGTGGGGCCATACGAGTAGTAGACGGTGATGTCGTCGGTGGTGAAGGCGTTGTCGTCGAAGCCGTAGGTGGCGATGACCTTCTCGCGCTCGCCCTCGGGGTGGTTCTTCGTGCCCTTGAACATCATGTGCTCGAAGAAGTGAGCGAAGCCCGTGCGGCCCGGCTCCACCTCGTTGCGCGAGCCCACGCGGACCACGGTCTGGTAGGCGACGAGGCCCGGCGAGTTGAAGGGCACCCGGATGACCGTGAGCCCGTTGGGCAGCCGGTCGACCTTCATGGGGTAGGGGAAGAAGGGGGAAGCGGCCTGCTCGGCGGCGGCCACGGGGAGGGCCACTCCCAGGAGGAGGAGCAGGAGGGGAATGAAGCGATGTCGCATGCGGGTCCTCATGTCGCTGAAGCACCCACGAAGTGGGCGCCCCGGAACCCTACAGCCTGGTTGCTATTCCCACGAACGGGCGAGCGGGGAGGGGAGAACGTCCTGAAAAGAGACCATCCCGGCACGTCAGGAGGATTGACGTGGACCCGTCAGCGGTTAATGTGGGTGAAGCAGCGAGGCAGTACCGCAGTGGCCGTTCAGAATCGCAACCGGGGGCGACCTGGTTTCGACGGGGGCATGGAAGTTCGAGACGCGTGCCGAGCATGTTGGTCGCTCGTAAAAACGCCCAACACAGACACAAAAGCCAACGACAACGTTGAGCTCGCGCTGGCTGCCTAACTAGCAGTTTCCTAGTGCGCGGTCCTCCCGCTCTCGGCCCGTGGGGTGGGGTAGGACCGTCATAATGCGGGCTGGCCGACGAGGGTGCCTGGACTCTCGGCGGTGAGATCATCCAGGACCGGCTCACAGGATTCCGTCCGTGGAAGCCTGGGGGACGTAATAAATCGCGGACTACGCACGTAGGGTCAAAGAGCGGAAGGCTTTCGGACGCGGGTTCGATTCCCGCCGCCTCCACATTCAGAAGCCCAGCAATCCCGAGGGGTTGCTGGGCTTTTTCTTTGCCCTCGTTTCCGCATGAGCCCTCAGTGTGCCCCTTCGTCGCTTCTTGCCGGAGCGGCCTGCACAGGGAGAAGGCGCATAGGCGGAAGAGAGGCCGTCATCGCCGTGTGCAACCTCGCCTTCGACGTCGTCGTGCTGCCCATCGAGACGCCCTTCCTTGGGCGGACCCGTGCGCTCGGCAAGTGCCTGAGCTCCGGTGGCGAGGTCGCCGTGCTCCAGGCGCTCGATCAGTTCGTTCTCTACACCGGCGTCACGCCCATTCGCGCCCAGGTTGACGCGGCGGCCGCCTTCGCTGGGGGTGATAGAAGCGGCGTCACGCCATGCTCATCCGCCAGGATGTCCTTGGGCCACACGCCCGAGTCATGGCCATACACACCGAACTCGCCAATGGTCTTGTCCACGAACTCCTCTGGCCGCTCGCCTTGTGGGTGAAGATTGCCGAGTTCTCGAAGATGCGCGAGACGGGCTTGACGCTCTCGAACTCGCGGCGGTGCCGTTGAGCGTGTCGGTGCCATGGAACAGCGCGCAGGTGCGGTTGGAGTCGACAGCCGACCTTGAGGGGGGGGCACATGGGCGCGGTTCTTGTCCGTCCGCAAGTCCGGGCTTGATTTGTCCCGGCCAGGGCCCGGAACACCGTCAGCCCGCGGCCAGTCCCGGCGGACGACAAGTGACCGTCTCCCGCAGAACAACGGGATGTCTTCAATTTTCCAGGCGTGCTCCTTCGTGTCGCATGGAGGGCCGTGTCCCGGCCCATCCATTGACTGAAGGAGACGTAACGTATGTAAGTTGTTCACTTATGGTGAATCATTTGTCTCTTGGAGTGGTTGGTGGGAGTTCTCATCCCGCAAGGAGCTGACCTTGAAGACACGGCTGGCAGTGGTGCTGTCATCCCTCGTGGGCCTGACGGCATGTCAAGAGTCCACTGTGAACGAGGCCAAATCCCTCGCGACCACGACGCGCGCACAGGAACTGCCAGGAGATCCGCTGTGCAAGCTTCAGGCGGGAGCGGCGACAGCCTTGCCCACCCAGGCGGGACGGCGCTTTGTCGGTGACCCCGGCGTCCGTGCAGGGGCGGTGCTCGCGGCGGGTGACGTGGTGGGGGACAACGGATTGCCCGAACTCATCATCGGAGCACCCGGAACGGGAACAACGCTCAAGGGCTCGACCTCTATCGTGCCCCTGCCGGTTCCCTTGGATGACGCCCTCGCCCTGGCAGCCCACACCAACTTCGGGGGAGAGGCTGGAGGCAATCGCTTGGGGGCGGCCGTGGCCGTGGGCGATTTCCTCGTGAGCGCGGGTGACGACTTGTTGCTCGGCGCGCCCGGTCACTCCAACAGTCAGGGAACGGTCTATCCCGTGGATCGAGGTCTGGTCTCCGGTGGACTTCGTTCCCTCACCACGACCAGTCCCCGCTTCCGGGGCGGAACTGCGCTGGAGCAGGCGGGCGCGTCCGTGACCGTGGGGGACATCACGGGCGATGGCGTGGCGGACCTCATCGTGGGCGCGCCCTTCTATGACTCCTCCACGACCTACCAGGACACGGGCGCGGTCTACGCCTTCAGTGGACCGGTGACTACCTCCTCGATCGGCGCGCTCACCAGCGCGCCCATCAAGCTGCTGGGCGGTCTGACCCAAGGCAATTACCAGGCGGGGGCCTCCGTCGCGGTCGTGGACGTGAACGCCGATGGCCTCAATGATCTCGTCGTGGGGGCTCCCCGCTACGACGCGGGTGCCCTCACGGACGCGGGGGCGGTGTTCGTCTTCTTCGGTCCCTTGTCCGGTGTGCAGAGCTTCTCCTCACCCAACCTCGTGCTGACGGGGGCCACCGCGAACGAACTCGCTGGCACCACGGTGGTCAACGCGGGGGACCTGGACAAGGACGGTTACGAGGATCTGCTCATCGGGGCACCCGCCTCGGGTACCACGGCGGGCAAGGCCTACCTGGTGTACAGCGGAAGCATCGCCTCCTCGCCCTTGTCGCTGAACAGCCAACCGCGCTTCACGGGCATTGCCTCCGACTTGGCGGGGACGTCGCTCGCGGGCCCAGGAGACATCAATGGGGACGGCTTCAGGGACATCCTCATCGGAGCGCCTGGCCATACGAACAACACGGGCGCCGTCTATGTGGTGTATGGCTCCGCGACACGATTCGCGAGCAGCAATCTGGCCACGGGTGCCCGTTACATTGGGCCCGGGGCCAACAGCGAGGCGGGCCGGGCGCTCGCCGTGCTCGGTGACGTGGACGGTGATGGCTCGGCGGACTTCGCCGTCGGCGCACCGGGCGTCTCCTCCAACGCAGGGACGGTCTATCTCGTGCTCGGCCATGGGCCTCGGACGTGGTACCCGGACAGCGACGGTGACCGTTACGGAACCAACGCGGGGGCCACGCGGCAGTGTGGAGAACCCGCCGCGGGCAGCAAGAAGGCCCTGATCGACGGCGATTGCAATGACAACGATGCCTCCGTCAACCCAGGGGCCGTTGAGGTCTGTGAGGATTCCGCCGAGGCGGAGAAGGACAATAACTGCGATGGCAAGATGGGCGATGACCCGGGCGCTGGCACGGTCAACCTCAAGACCTGGTTCCAGGACAAGGACGGGGACAAGCACATCGACTTCAGTACCTCCGTCCAGAGCTGCGCGCCGCCCGAACGCACCGGATGGATCGAGTTCAGTGCGTATGAGGGCCTGGAGTGCGGTGTCAGCACCGACAACGATCCAGACATCCACCAGGGCGCTTCGGAGGTGTGCGACGGCAAGGATAACAACTGCGATGGGAACGTGGATGAGGACCAGGGGCACTGGCCTACCTGGTACCCGGACGGCGATCAGGACGGGTTCGGTCGCAACGCGAACCCAGTGAAGGCCTGCACGGCTCCGGCGAATCACGTGAGCAACAACTCGGACTGCGATGACACCTCTAGGATTTCCCATCCGGGTGCGGGCGAGATCTGCGACGGCAAGGACAACAGCTGTGATGGGAACGTGGACGAGGGGGTCCTGACGACCTACTACAGGGACGCGGATGGGGATGGTCATGGCGTGGCGACGCAGACCATCCAGCAGTGCAGCCAGCCTGTGGGGTACTCGTCGGTGAGCGACGACTGTAACGACTCGTTGACCCACGGTGCGAAGATGTATCCAGGCAACGTGGAGGTGTGCGATGGCCTGGACAACAATTGCAACTTCGACACCGACGAGGGCGTCAAGTCCACCTTCTTCTTGGATTCAGACAAGGATGGGTATGGCAATCCGGCGGTCTTCACCATCGCGTGCACACCGCCCCCTGGATACGTGTCCAGCAACCAGGATTGCAATGATTCGAGTGCCACCACGAAGCCGGGTGCGGCCGAGCACTGTGATGGCAAGGACAACAATTGCAATGGAGTCGTGGATGAGGGGGTGCAGGGCCAGTGGTATCCGGACGCGGATCGTGATGGCGTGGGCACCAGCAACACCTCCTTCGCTGTCCTCGCGTGCTCGGCTCCTTCCGGCTATGTGGCCAGTCACACGGACTGCCACGACGGCAATGACACCGTGAAGCCGGGCGCCCCGGAGCTGTGTGACGGCCTGGACAACGACTGTGATGGGGCCATCGACGAGGGGTTGAGCGCGGTGTCCTGGTTCCCGGACCTGGACGGTGATGGTTTTGGGGGGGCGTCCTCCACGCCCGTGGTGTCCTGCCGTTCTCCCGGGGCGGGCTATGTGAGCAATAAGACGGACTGCAACGACTCGGACCTCAACATCAATCCAGCGCGCATCGAGGTCTGTGAGCCCGCGGGACAGCCGCAGGTCGACAACAACTGCGACAACGACACCGAGAATGCCGTGAATGCGTTGTCCTGGTATCGCGACGCGGATGGGGATGGCTATGGATCCACGCTGGACATGAAGAAGGGCTGCGTCCAGCCCGTGGGTTACGTGAGTCTCGACAAGGATTGCGACGACAGCGACGTCAAGACGCACCCAGGCGCGCCAGAGGTCTGTGAAGCGTCCGCGTCCTACGGGGAGCAGAAGGACAACAACTGTAATGGCGACAAGAATGACGTGGATCCGGATCTCGCCCTGGACAAGGGCGGTTCCAGGATGTGGTACGGCGATGCGGACAAGGATGGGCACGCGGGCACGGGATTCCAGCTCCGTTGGTGCGTCGATCCGACGAATCTCAAGGATCCGTTGACCGGCAAGCAACTCGTCCTGGGCAATTACCTGGCCACGCCACCTGATGACTGCAACGACTCCAACTCCAGCGCCTTCCAGGTCCTGACCTGGTATCCAGACAAGGATGGCGATGGTTGTGGGTACGGAGATGAATCGGCGGGCATCAAGTACTGTGGCTCTCCGGCAGGATGCAATGGCGTCCCCTACGTTCCCAACAACAAGGATACGAACGAGAACAAGAAGGACTGCACTCCCTGAACCGGGGAGGCGTGGAGGTGAGGGCTCTGATGTGGTGCCTTCACCTCGTCTAGGAACAGCGGGGACGCCTGGCCCGGCGGTACGCGGCCCGCCCCCTCTGCGGGTACTTTCAGTTTGCTGCGCCGTCGCATGCTGCGCGCGGCATGAATTCCTCGAGCACATCATGTGAGGGAGAGCCTTTAGTGGCTCTCCCGCACTTTATGTGCTTGAGGCGCTTGAACCTGCCCGCCCTTGATGGGGTTCGCGAGCGGGCAAGCAGGGGGTAACGGCAGGCAGTGAGAGTGACGCGTACAACCCGCGATGAACGAGTTGTATCCCATTCCCGATTGCCGGGTGGAGCGAGTCGTGTGGGGTGAGTCCACGCGAGCCGTCCTCGTGGTGCGTGCCGAACGTCGAGGCGCACCGTGCCCCTCCTGCAGCGAACACAGCGACGCGCCGCACAGCACCTATGTCCGGCGGCCAGCCGACCTGCCCACCGCGGGATGCCCAGTTCAGCTCGAGCTGCACGTGCGTCGCTTCCGCTGTCACAATGCGAAGTGCGCGCGCCGCACGTTCTCCGAACGCCTGCCTGGCCTGCTCGCCCCGAGTGCCCGGCGCACGCGCCGACTCGCGCGGGCCCAGTGCTCGGTAGGTCTGACGGCCGGGGCCGAAGCCGGCGCCAGGCTGCTGCGGCCCCTGGCCATGCCGACGAGTCCCGACACGCTCCTGCGACTGATGCACCGCGCCCCGTTGCCTCCGCCCACTGCGCCCCGGGTGCTGGGCGTGAATGACTGGGCCTGGCGTAAAGGACGCACCTACGGCTCCCTCCTGGTTGATGTGGAGGCGCACCGTGTTGTCGACTTGCTCCCCGACCGGTCCGCTCCCACGCTGACTTCCTGGCTCCGGAGCCATCCTGGCGTCGAAGTCGTGACGACAGCACCCTCGACGGAGTATGCGCGCGCAGCGGCGGAGGGGGCACCCCACGCCCAACAAGTCGCGGACCGCTGGCACCTGCTGCTCAATGGGCGGCAAATGGTGGAACGCTGGTTGGCCGGGGCGCATGCGCGTCTGCGTGCACTGCCGCCCGTCGCAGGTGCGCACGACTCCGCCGTGCACCGTCACGCCAGCTTCCCGCGCACGCGTAGCGAGTCGCGTGCGCGTGAGGACAGCCGCTCACGGCGCCTCGCCGTCTACCAGGCCGTACGCGAGCGCCACCTCGCCGGAGAGCCCCTGCTGAAAATCAGTCGCACCCTTCGGTTGGCGCGCGCGACGGTGCGCAAGTATGCCTCGGCGCCAGGCTTTCCTGAGCGCGCGGTGCGTGAGCCCGCGCCGAGCATTCTCGACCCCTACCTGGAATACCTGACCCAGAGGCGCGCCGCTGGCTGCGAGAATGCATCGGCCCTGTGGCGGGAAATTCGCGCCCAGGGCTTTGGTGGCACGTCGCGACAAGTCCACCGCTGGCTGCAGACGCGGCGAACCACGGTGGCGCGCTCGACGCCTCACACACGTCGTGGCAACGCCCACTCGAGCCTCCCGCCTCCTGGTGGCGCACTTCCATCATCCAAGCAGCTGGCATGGATGTTCGTTCAACCCAGAGCCACACTCACTCCCATGGAAGCGGCCACGCTAGCGCGCCTCGAGCAGGACACCGAGGCCGCGCGTGTCATGCCGCTGGTGCGCCGCTTCGCGGAACTCGTGCGCGAGCGGGGTGTCACGCATGGGGCCGAGCCCATCAACGCCTGCAAGCGCTTCGAGGCGTGGCTGGGCGAGGCGCGCACGTGCGGCGTGCGCGCGGTGGAGACTTTCGCGCAGGGGCTTGAGCAGGACGGCGCAGCGGTTCGCGCCGCGTTGACAACGACTTGGAGCAACGCTCAGGCCGAGGGGCAGATAACGAAGCTCAAACTCCTCAAGCGCCAGATGTACGGCCGCGCCAGCTTCGACCTGCTACGCCGTCGCGTGCTCCTCGCTGCCTGAGCGCCTCGTGCACATAAAGTGCGGGAGAGCCGTTTTAGTGGACATACCGCATAAGTCGGCTACACGAGAGGTAGTGTCCATGGAGCGAAGGAAGAGGCGGAGTTTCAACGCGGAGTTCAAGGCCGAGGCAGTCCGACTGGTGCGCGAGGGAGGCAAGAGCGTCTCCCAGGTGGCCAAGGACTTGGACCTTCGCAGCAGGCGCCGACGAGCCCGAGCGGCACCGCGCCTCCCGTCGACTCTACCCCTCCGGCGTCTCTGGCCAGTGCGGCGTGGAGCTGGGGCACAGGCCGGTCGAGTTGCTGCACCGCGCGCTCCCGGGTCTCTGGCGCGAGGTGGGCGTACCGCATGGTCATCTCGATGGTCGCGTGACCCATCAGCTCCTGGATGACCTTGAGCGGGACACCCCGCATGGCGAGGTGGCTGCCGTAGGTGTGCCGCAGGTCGTGCCAGCCGATGCGCCCCTGCTCGCGGCTGATGCCCGCCCGCCGCAGCCCGCGCTGGAGCGGCAGCTTCATCAGGCCATCGGTGAGCGGCTGGTCGTCCTCCTGGCAGAACACGTAAGGGCCGCGCAGGTGCCGGTGTCCCTTGAGTGCGTCCACCGCCGAGCCCGGCAGGTCCACCGTTCGCTCGCGCCCGCCCTTGGGCAGGCCCGTCACCCCGTGCCAGATGGTGCGCCGGACGTGCAGCTTGCCGCGCTGCAAGCCCACGTCGCTCCACTGGAGCCCGATCAGCCCTTCCTGCCGCAGCCCCGTCTTGAGGGCCAGAGCATAGGAAGGACAGGCGCCCTATACCAAGAGGCCCAGGCCCCTGCCATGCACCTGATGGGAGCGTGGCCTGGGCCGGCGTGTACATCAAGGAGCCGCATCCACAGGCGGGTCAACTATAAGCACCCGGTCTACAGAAACGTCCGCCGTGTCTGTCGGCGGCGACGTGGCCGTCGAGAAAGTGCCGCACGACGGTGTGGTACATTGTTTCGGATGAGCGCCACAATCACCGAAGACCCAGGCGCGACAGTCGTGCGGAGCGTGTGCCCGCACAACTGCCCGGACACCTGTGCCATTCTGACCACGGTCAAGGCTGGCCGAGCTGTCGAGGTACGAGGCGATCCCGATCATCCGACGACTCGGGGCTTCCTCTGCGCGAAGGTCTCTCGGTACCTGGAGCGTACCTATCATGCCGGCCGCGTGCTCCACCCGATGCGCCGCGTGGGCGCGAAAGGTGAGGGGCGCTTCGAGCCGATCTCCTGGAAGGAGGCGCTCGACGAGATCGCGCGCCGGTTCAAGGAGATCATCGCGGTGTGGGGGGCGCAGGCAATCCTGCCGTACTCGTTCAGCGGCACGCTCGGGCTCCTGCACAACAATTCGATGGATCGACGGTTCTTCCACAAGCTCGGCGCCTCGCTCCTCGATCGCACGATTTGCGGCTCCGCCGGCGTGGTCGGCATGGCCTACAGCATGGGTAGTTCCATGGGCATGGATACAGAGTGCTTCGACGGAGCGCGCACGATCCTCCTGTGGGGCACCAACACGTTGACCTCGAACCCCCACCTCTGGCCGTTCGTCGCTGCGGCGCGCAAGAGAGGGGCGAGGGTGATAGCGATCGATCCACGGAGGACGCGGACCGCGGAGCAGTGCGATGAGCATATCGCGCTGCTGCCGGGGACTGACGCGGCGCTGGCGCTCGGGATGATGCACGTCATCTTCCGTGACGGCCTAGGCGACGAGGATTATATGGACCGATACTGCGTGGGCCGGACCGAGCTGGCAGAGCGCGCCGCCGAGTACCCGCCTGATCGTGTGGCGGCCATCTGCGGGATCCCAGCGGCATCGGTCGAGGCCCTCGCGGTTGAATACGCGACGTGCAAGCCTGCAGCCATCCGCCTGAATTTCGGGATGCAGCGCCACGCTGGCGGAGGGATGGCGGTGCGCGCCATCACGTGCTTGCCAGCGGTGACCGGCGCATGGCGCTCCGCCTCTGGCGGTGTCCAGCTATGGACCTTCGAAACTTTCCCGGTCAATCATGCCGCGTTGCAGCGTTTTGAGCTGATCCCGCCCGGCACCCGCACTCTCAACATGGTCGAGCTCGGGCGGATCCTCACGGAGGTCACCGACCCACCCGTCAAGGCCCTCTTTGTCTACAATTCGAATCCAGCCAGTGTGGCTCCCGACCTGGAGCGCGTCAAGGCCGGGCTCCGGCGCGAGGATCTCTTCACGGTCGTTCACGAGCAGTTCCACACGGACACGGCCAACTTCGCGGATCTCCTCCTCCCGGCGACCACGCAGCTCGAGCACGTGGATATGCACATCGGTTACGGTCACCTGTATGTCATGTGGAACGCGGCGGCAATCGCGCCGCTCGGCGAGGCCGTCCCGAATACGGACCTCTTCCGGAGGCTCGCGGCGCACATGGGCTTCAGCGATCCGTGCTTCCAGGACAGTGACGAGTCCATGGCTCGGCAGGCGCTGCAGAGCGAGCACCCATGGCTCGCGGGGATCACACTCGAGCGCGTTCAAGCCGAGGGAGCGGTGCGCCTGAATGTTCCGACGCCGTTCGCGCCGTACGCCGAAGGAGGTTTCTCGACGCCCTCCGGCAAGTGCGAACTCTTCTCCGAGAGGATGGCCCGCGACGGCCATGACCCGCTGCCGGCATGGACTCCCCCACGGGAGAGCAGCGCGTCGAGCCCTGAGCTCTTTGCACGCTATCCGCTGGCGCTGATCTCACCGCCCGGTCATTACTTCTTGAACAGCACGTTTAGCAATGTGCTGGCGCGCTTCGAGAAGGGCCCGCACCTGGAGATCCACCCCACCGACGCGGCGGCGCGCTCGATCATCAACGGCCAGAGGGTACGTATCCGGAACGATCGCGGCGCGTTCCTGGCCGAGGCCGTCGTGACGGAGAGGGCGCGACCGGGGGTGGTCGTCGCTCCGTCGCTCTGGTTGAGCTCGCTCACACCTGATGGGCGGAACGTGAACCACACGACTTCGCAGGCGGTGACCGACATGGGCGGCGGGGCGACGTTCTACGATAACCTCGTGGAGGTCGAGGGAGCGAGCTGAGCGGGGAACTCGGCGACGCGAGCGCAGCCTCGGTCTGGCGCATCCACGCTTTCATTCGCGGCGAGCATAGGAAGGACAGGAGCCCTATTGGGCGTAGCGGGCGGGAGCAGAGCGGGCGGAAGGGCTCGAAGATGTTCGGCAGCAGGTCCAGGGGAATGGGCGGTCCCCCGTTGTGGACCTCCACGCGCACGGCCTCGCCCTCGTCGTGGAGGGAGAAGTCCACGGACGAACCCAGGGGGCTAGAGTCGAGCGCGTTCTTGCCCAGGTTGCCCAGCAACTGCACGAGCCGGTCCGGATCCCACTCCCCCTGGAACTGGCCCTCGGCCGTCAGCCGCAACTCCCGGCCCGGATGGCTGCTCTCCAGTTCCTCCAGCACCTGATTGCACAGCAGGCGCAGGTTGGAGGGCCGTGGCTGGATGGGAACGCCGCCTCCGAGCCGGCCCCGCGTGAAGTTCAGCAGCTCGCCAATCATCCGCACCATGAGCATAGGAAAGACAGGAGCCCTATTGGGCGTAGCGGGCGGGAGCAGAGCGGGAGGTGAGGGAGGCTGATGGGTAGCCCATGAGCCGCACTCCGGCCGCCCCTTGTTTAACGATTTGCTTAACCTCATCTGTCGCCGATGAACGATCATTCTTCCCCGACCCGGCACCCCGACGTCCTGTACGGACCGCACCAACCGGCGCTGCTGCGCGACGAAATCCTGGCCGAACTGCTGGAGGCGACCGCCCGACGCACGCCGGACCAGCTGGCCCTGGTGGCCGGCGCGCGCAACCTGACCTACCGCGAACTGGACGAGCTGGCCAGCCTGGCGGCGTCGCGCCTGATCGAGGCCGGCATCCGGCCCGGCCACATCGTTGGCCTGTGGATGCCGCGCGGGATCGAGCTGCTGGTGATGCAGGCCGCCATCTCCAAGGCCGGCGCCGCCTGGCTGCCGGTCGACGAGGACACCCCGGTCGAGCGCCTGCTGGTGTGCATAGAGGATGCCGGCTCGCCGGCGCTGGTGAGCAGCGAACGCATGCGCGCGCGCCTGGACGACGCGCCCGGCGGCATCCCGCAGCCCATCCACATGGCGGAGGATATGCTGGCTCCCGCCCCCGCCGGCCATGCGCTGCGCCGGCGCGGCGCGGTGGCCGACGGCGACCCGGCCTACGTGATCTATACCTCGGGCTCGACCGGCAAGCCGAAGGGCATCCGCATCGACCAGCGCAGCATCTGCCACTTCCTGCGCAGCGAGAACGAAGTGCTGGGCGTGACCGAGAAGGACCGCGTCTACCAGGGCTTCTCGGTGGCGTTCGACATGTCGTTCGAGGAGATCTGGATTTCCTATCTGGTCGGCGCCACGCTGTGGCTGGGACCGAAGGAAACCGTCGGCGACCCGGAAGCGCTGCCGCGCCTGCTGCTGGAAAACCGCGTCACCGTGCTGCACGCGGTGCCGACCCTGCTGTCGCTGTTCGCCGACGACGTGCCCGGCCTGCGCATCATCAACCTGGGCGGCGAGATGTGCCCGGACAGCGTGGTCGAGCGCTTTTCCAGACCCGGCCGCCAGATGTTCAACACCTACGGCCCGACCGAGGCGACGGTGTCGGCCAGCCTGGCGCGGCTGGAACCAGGCCGCCTGATCACGATTGGCCACCCGCTGCCGAACTACGGCCTGTTGGTGATTGCGCCGGAAGTCGGCCCCGACGGCCTGCGCCTGCTGCCGCGCGGCGAGACCGGTGAGCTGTGCATCACCGGTCCCGGCCTGTCGTCCGGCTACCTGGGCCGGCCCGACCTCACCGCCGACAAGTTCGTGACCAACCCGTGGGCCTCGGGCGACGACGATGCGCGCCTGTACCGCACCGGCGACCTGGCGCGCATCGAGCCGGACGGCCAGGTGGTGTGCCTGGGCCGCACCGACGGCCAGGTCAAGATCCGGGGTTTTCGCGTCGAGCTGGGCGAGATCGAGGCGGTGCTGGCGCAGCAGGACGGCATCGGCACCGTGGCCGTGCTGCTGCGCCGCGACGACGGCATCGACCGCCTGGTCGCCTATATGGTCCCGTCCGCTGGCGCCAGCGACGACCAGCTGGCGCCGGCGACCCTGCGGCGCGCGCTGGCCGAGCGCCTGCAGCCCTACATGGTGCCGAGCCGCTTCGAGTTGCTGCCGCTGATGCCGCGCCTGACCTCGGGCAAGATCGACCGCAAGGCGCTCAAGGCGATGCCGCTGAGCGCGTCGCCGGCCGCCAACGCGTCCGAATCCGATACGGCCGAGACCCCGGGCGAGGAAGCCCTGTTCTCCGCCCTGGCCCAGCTGTTCCCGGGCCAGCCGATCCGGCGCGAACTGGATTTCTTCGGCGACCTGGGCGGCCACTCGTTCTTCGCCGCGCGCCTGGCCACCGCCCTGCGCGCCGATCCGCGCTTCGCCTACGTGACGGTGCGCGACATCTACCAGCAGCGCCAGCTCGGCGCCATCGCCTCCAGCCTGGACCAGGCCGCCGGCACCGCCGCGGTCGAGGAAGACTGGACGCCGCCGCCGCCGGCGCGGCGCTGGCTGTGCGGCCTGGCCCAGCTGGCCACCGTGCCGGTGCTGGTGACGCTGTGCATGGCACAGTGGCTGGCGCCGTTCTTCACCTACCACTTCTTCACCGGCGACCCGGGCTACTCGGTGGCGCGCGCGATCGCCGCCTCGATCGGCGTGTTCCTGCTGGCGACGCTGATGGAATTCGTGCTGGCCATCGCCGGCAAGTGGCTGGTGGCGGGACGCCTGCAGCCGGGCGCCTACCCGCTGTGGGGCATGACCTATTTCCGCTGGTGGCTGGCCGACCGCCTGGTCGAGGCGGCTCCGACCTACCTGCTGGCGGGTTCCTCGCTGTACAGCTGGTGGCTGCGCCTGCTGGGCGCCCGCATCGGGCACGATGTCGTGATCGGTTCGATGACGCTGCGCGCACCCGACCTGCTGGCGATCGGCGACAACGTCAGCATCGGCAACGCGGTCAACTTCGAGAACGCGCGCGTCGAGCGCGGCCGCCTGCTGCTGGGCCAGGTGACGCTGGAGGACGACGCCTGCGTCTCCTCGTACGCGATCCTGGAGGGCAATACCCGGGTCGGCAAGCTGGGCCACCTGGAGGGGCTGTCGGCGCTGCAGGACGGCGTCGCGGTGCCGGACGGCCGCGTATGGAGCGGCTCGCCCGCGCGCGACGTCGGCGCCTTCGACACATCGCTGCTGCCGGCGCGCCCGCGCGCCAGCGGCGCGCGCCTGGCCGGCGAGATGCTGTTCTTCGTGTTCGGCATCCTGCTGGTGGCGACCCTGTTCTTCATGCCGGTGTTCCCGAGCTTCATGCTGATCGACTGGTTCGACGAGCGCGGCGCGCTGGCGATGGTGCGCGAGAACACGATCCAGGGCCAGCTGGCGCGCTACTTCCTGATGGCGTTGCCGGCCAGCGCGGTGCTGATCCTGCTCACCATGCTGGTGTCGGCGGCGATCCGCTGGACTTTCCTGCCGCGCCTGAAACCGGGCCGTTCGGCGGTGCACAGCAACACCTGCTGCCAGAGATGGATGGTCAGCCACATCCAGGAGTCGAGCCTGAACGTCCTGCACGGCATCTACGCCACCGTGTTCGCGCCGTTCTGGTACCGCCTGCTGGGCGCCAAGGTCGGGCGCGACGCCGAGATCTCGACCGCGATGGGCGTGGTGCCGGACATGCTGACGCTGGGCGACGAGACCTTCATCGCCGACGCCGTGATGCTGGGCGAGGAGCAGATCGACGGCGGCTGGATGACGATGGAACCGACCGTGGTCTCGAACCGCTCTTTCGTGGGCAACGGCAGCTACATCCCGGACGGCACCGTGCTGCCGGAAGGCGTGCTGGTCGGCGTGCATACCCACGCGCCGGCGAACCACCATATGGGCGGCGGCCAGACCTGGCTCGGCTCGCCGCCGATCCACCTGCCGGCGCGCGAACAAGTCAGCGGCTATCCGGAGCACCTGACCTATCACCCGTCGCCGCTGCGCCGCTTCGGGCGCGCGCTGGTGGAAGCCTTCCGCATCGTGGTGCCGCACGCGGTGGTGATCGCGGTCGGCTACACCGTGGTGCTGGACCTGATGCCGATCGTCGGCGCCGGCCGCTGGGGCGAGGTGATCTGGGACCTGGCGCTGGTCGGCCTGGCCTACGGCTTCGGCTGCTACCTGTTAATCCTCGCCTTCAAGTGGCTGCTGCTGGGCCGCTACAAAAAGCGCGCGAAACCGATGTGGACGCCGTTCGTATGGCTGTCCGAAGGCGTGACCAACATGTACGAAGGCATCGCAGTGCCCAACTTCATGCGCTACCTGCGCGGCACGCCGTGGCTGCCGGTGGCCTTCCGCCTGCTCGGCTGCCGCATCGGCCGCGGCGTGTACATGGACACCACCGACATCACCGAATTCGACTGCGTGAAGATCGGCGACCACAGCGAATTGAACGCCCTGGCCTGCCCGCAGACCCACCTGTTCGAAGACCGCGTGATGAAGATCGACCACGCCGAGATCGGCAGCAAGGTGTACGTGGGGCCGCGCAGCACGGTGCTGTACAGCGCCAAGGTCGGCCACAACGCGCGTCTGGGTCCGCTGACGCTGGTGATGAAGGGCGAGCATATCCCGATGGCGACCAGCTGGCACGGCTTGCCGGCGGAGCATGAGCAAAGGAAGGACAGGAGCCCTATAGGGCGTAGCGGGCGGGAGCAGAGCGGGAGGTGAGGGAGGCTGACGGGTAGCCCATGAGCCGCACTCCGGGCCGGCGCAGAAGCCATTCATCTCCAGCAGACACACGCCTGCCCAGCCCAGGCGCCTTCCCAGGCGGGAGGTGGCAGGGGCTAGCTCTCTTGGCTGGCTAGGCGGCTTGAGCTTCAACACCACGCGCTCTGGGGCGGCCCTCGCGCATGGACCAGGTGCGCACTCGCCGTGGGCAACCCCAGGTGCTCCAGAATCGCTCTCACCCCTCCTGCTTCCATCACGTACGCCAGCACCCGACGCCTGCCTCCACACCTCACGCAGACGAACACGTCGAAGTCGAACGTCCTCTTGAGCAACTCTGCCCAGTCCACTCGCGGCGTCTTCTCCGTCATCGGCTCCTTCCTGGCCGCTGCCTCAAAAGCCTCGCGCTCGCCTCCTCCGCACCTGCTTGAGGGAGCGGCGCAACCTGCTGGCCATCGCCACCCGGATGACCTCGCTGGTGACGGAGCGTCCCCGCACCCTGCTCGAGGCCGCCCAGCTCATCTTCACCCTGCACGCCTGCCTGCACCTCATTGGTGAGCCCACCGCCATCGGCCGGCTCGACCAGATGCTCTACCCCTTCTACGAGAAGGATCTCGCCGCCGGACACCTCGACGCCGAGCAGGCCCAGGAGATCATCGACTGCTTCTGGCTCAAGCTGGGCGAGAAGGTGCAGCTCAACCGGCAGTTCGTCGAGGACCACCCGCTGGATGTACGCCAGGCAGGCCGATGGGCTGCTCTCCGCGTTCGGCACCATGAGCGCCGTGTGCCCCTCGCCCCTCTTGTCCGTGTTCATCGATGACTGCCTCGACAAGGGGCTCGACCTCTACGAGGGCGGGGCGCGCTACCACGTCGTGGCGCCGTGCTTCACGGGTCTGACCACGGCCATCAACTCGCTCTACGCCATCCAGAAGATGGTCTTCGACAAGACCACCGCCGTGACGTCCCTGCCCGAGCTGGTGCAGGCACTCCTGTGCGACTGGGGATGGACGCCGGCTCGGACAGCTCCTGGCCTCGGACCTGAGTCCGACGCCGAGTGTCGCGGACCTGCCCTTGGAGCACCAGGAGGTGCGCTTCCTCGAGGCGCTCGAGGGCTACACCGGCCCGGGGGCGGATGCCTTCACCAGCGGCGCGCCCACGGACTTCAACATCCGCGAGGACTTCTCCGTGGCCTCGCTCGAGCAGGTGCTCCATCGGTTCGCCCAGGGTCAGGGCGCCAACATCCTGACCATCACCTGCGCCAATCCGGAGACCTTCGCCGGAGCCTCCGAGGACCCGGAGAAATACAACCTGCTGCGCGTGCGCATGTGTATCCTGCCCACTAGGCACAGCACCAACGGCGCCCGCTCAGCGACGCCGCCGCGCCGAAGTAGTACGGAAGTGCTATGGGGCTTGCCATTCATCCGCCAGTGCTTAACTGGGATTCATTTGAGTTGAGTGGCGAGCCTCCCCCCTTTCTACCTTCCAGGAGTGTCATGCCCTCGGTGAGCTTCAAGTCCGTGTTCATCGCCGTGCTGCTCGGCACGGCGATCATCGTCGCCGCGCTTTTGGTCAACTCCCGGCGCCCCTCGGTGGAGACGGCGCAGCCCAACGCGGAGCTGGTGCGCGCCACGGGCAAGTGCGCCGAGTGCCACGCGCGGGAGACCTCCGCCATCGTGCACCAGTTCGAGCGCAGCCGCCACGCGGAGCGGGGCGTCAATTGCCTGGACTGTCACAGGCCGGTGGAGGGCCAGGCGCCCATGGAGCACCGCGGCTTCACGCTGGCGCGGTCCCTCACCGCGAAGAACTGCGCCCAGTGCCATGCCACCGAGTACGAGCAGTTCGCGCGCAGCCGGCACGCGGGGCCATCCTGGGCGGCGGTGCGGGGAACGCAGGGCTTCTCGCCGGAGCAGATCGCGCTGGGCGAGCGCTTCCATCCCGGGTGGATCAAGCGCCCGGCCCACCCCGTGGGGGAGATGGAGGGAGAGGCGGCGACGGTCGGTGGCTGCGACGCGTGCCATGACATCGGCAAGCCCAACGCGGACGGCTCCTTCGGCACCTGTACCGAGTGCCACTCCCGGCACTCCTCCTCCGTGGCGCTCGCGCGCGAGCCGCGCACCTGTGGCCAGTGCCACATGGGACCGGACCACTCGCAGATCGAGATCTTCGAGGAGTCCAAGCACGGCGTGATCTTCACCGCGCAGCGGGAGCGTTTCAACCTGAACGCCCATCCCAAGCAGTTGACGACGGTGGACATGCCCGCGCCCACCTGCACCACCTGTCACATGAGCGGACTGGAGGGCCTGAAGGTGACGCACAACCCGGGCGAGCGTCTGGCCTGGTTCCTCTTCGCGCCCGTCTCCACGCGCCGCCCCGAGGGCAACTCGGGCGAGCTGCAGATGAAGGAGGTGTGCCTGAAGTGCCATGCGCACACCCAGGTGGAGAATTTCTACGCCATCGCGGAGAAGGTGCTGCTGAACACCAATGAGCGGGTGAAGGAAGCGCAGGCCGTGGTGGCCGCGTTGCGCAAGGATGGGCTGCTCGACGACAAGCCCTTCAACCACCCCATCAAGTTCGTCGAGTTCGACCTCTGGCATTACTTCGGCCGCACGGCCAAACACGGCGCCTTCATGGGCGGCGCGGACTTCGTGCAGTGGCACGGCAACTACGAACTGGCGCGGCTGCGCAACGAGCTGGACGCCATGGCCGAGGAACTGCGCACCAAGGGCGGCAAGGGCGGCTCCGGGCCGGTGAAGCCGGGGGATGCCAGGCCATGACGCTTCGAGAGCGGCTCGGCGCCGTGACGCCCTTCTTCGTGGCGCGTGCGTTCGCCCTGGGCAACCTGGCCTTCCTCGGCGTGGACATCCTGCTCGCGCACGCGGCCAATGACTTCGCCCTCCCCGTGGAGTGGTTGCCCATCGCCTTCTCGATCGTGGCGCCGCTGCTGCTGCTGCCCGGGTTGGTCTCGGAGCGGCTGTGGGCGCGCACCCGGGCGGTGGACGTGGCCGTGGCGCTGGGCTCCATCGGCGTGGGGGTGGCGGGGATGATCCTGCACCTGCACAGCGCCTTCTTCGAGCGCCAGTCGCTGCACGATCTCGTCTACACCGCGCCCTTCGTGGCCCCGCTCTCCTACGTGGGGCTGGGGCTGCTCGTGCTGCTCAACCGCATGGAGGCGCCGACGGGCCCCGCGTGGGCGAGTTGGGTGGTGATGCTCGCGCTGGGCGGCAGCGTGGGCAACCTGGGGCTGTCGCTGCTGGACCATGCGCAGAATGGCTTCTTCTCCGCGATGGAGTGGGTGCCCGTGGTGACGGCCGCCTTCGGCACCAGCTTCCTGTTGGTGGCGATGCTGCGTCCGGCGCGCGGCTTCCTGTGGCTCACCCTGGGGATGATGGGGGTGCAGTCGGCGGTGGGAGTGCTCGGCTTCGCGCTGCACGTGCTCGCCAACCTGCGGCACACGAACGTGCCGCTGCGCGATCAGGTCATCTATGGGGCGCCCATCTTCGCGCCCCTGCTCTTCGCGGACATCTCCGTGCTCGCGGCCATTGGCATGTGGGGCCTGATGCGCAACATCGCCCATGCGCAGGGCTCGCTCGGAGTAGGCTCTCTCGCCCACGCCTCCAAGGAGGGCTGAGAGATGTCCAGGCTGCCTCGGTGGAGTCGTTCAGGGCGAGCGTGCTGGCGCAGCCGCCGGAGATGACCTCGGCGACCTTGTCGAAGTAGCCGGTGCCCACCTCGCGCTGGTGGCGCGTGGCGGTGTAGCCGTCCTTCTCCGCGGCGAACTCCTTCTGCTGCAGCTCGGAGTAGGCCGCCATGCCGCGGTCCTTGTATTGGCGCGCCAGCTGAAGGCATGGTCGTTTCTTCTCGCTGGCGAGCTGATCCTCGAAGTGCACGCCCGCCGCGCCCGCCTCGATCATCGCCTTCATCAACTCATAGGCGTTGAGCGGCCCGCCAAAGCCCGCCTCCGCGTCCGCGTCCGCGTCCGCGATGATGGGGGCGATCCACGGCCGCTGACGGGAAAGACACGGCCGAGACCAACCCAGGTCCGATTTGAGCAAACCCGGGCCGTGCCTACTTCTGTCCCCAGTGCATCGGGCCGTGATGGCCCGAAACGATGGAGGGAAGCATGAAGCGATTCCAATGGTACGTCATGGGAAGTGTCCTCACGGTCGGTCTCCTGGGAGTTGTGCACGAGGCTGCTGGCGAGGCTCCCGCGGCGGAGCCCTCGATGAGTTCCCAATGCAAGCCGAGCATGCTGAAGGGCAACTACGTCTATGCAACCGATGGGTACATCGTGACGGGGTCCAAGCAGGTCCCCTTCGCAGAGGCCGGTCATGATGTCTTCCACGGGGACGGGACCCTTACCGGTTGGGCGACCGACAGTACCAACGGTGAGATCACGCGCAGCGTCTACTCTGGCTCCTACACCCTCGACGCCGACTGTAGCGGCACCGTGACGGTCACCGACAACACCGGAGAGACGACGCACTTCGACTACTTCGTCTCGAAGAACGGGGCGACCTTGACCTACATCCAGACCGACGCTGGCTACGTCTCCTCCGCCTTCGAGCTACGACGGGACTAGAAGTCATCGGCGAGTATCCACCTGCGCAGCCCCTTGGGATACACGTCGGCCCAGGCCGCCGTCCCATGAGGTGCGCGGCAGGGGACTGGCTCTGTTGGCTGGGGCGGCTTGAGCCTCAACACCACGCGGTCTTCATCGGCTCCTTGCTGGCCGCTGCTTCAAGCGCCACGCTCGCCTCCTCCTCACCTGCTTGGGGGAGCGTCACGTGGCGCCTCGTGCCCAGCGCAAGCGGTAGCGCAGGACGGGGCGTGGGTCCGAGCCCTCGTGCTACACCGGGGGCACCCGCTTCGGGAGGAACCATGCTCCGTCCCCTCATCGCTGTCCTGCTCCTGTGCTCGGTGGCCCGCGCCGCCGAGCCCGAACGCCCCGCTTCGCCTCCGACGCCGCCCGTGCCGCCGCGCATCCTGTTCGTCCCCGAGGCCGAGCGCCCGGTGGAGCTCAAGCGGCTGGAGGTGCACGCCCTCGTGCACGGGATGCTCGCGGAGACCACCACCACGCTCGTCTTCCACAACCCCAACCGCCGCGTGCTCGAGGGGCAGCTCGAATTCCCCCTGCCGCCCGGCGCCACCGTGAGCGGCTACGCGCTGGACGTGGGCGGCCAACTCGTCGACGGCGTGGTGGTGCCCAAGGAGGAGGCGCGCATCGCCTTCGAGAAGGAGGTGCGCAAGGGCGTGGACCCCGGCCTCGTCGAGCACGTGCGCGGCGACCGCTTCCGCACCCGCATCTACCCCATCCCGGCGGGCGGCACGCGCACGGTGCAGGTGCGCCACATTACCGAGCTGGCCGTGCGCGAGGAATCCGCCGGCTACCGGTTGCCGCTGCCCTTCGGCGTGCTGCCCGAGGCCTCCGTGCGCATCGAGGTGGTGCGCGGCCCGGCGGCGCCTCCCCGCTTCAGCGGCGGCTTCGGCAAACTCGTCGCGGTGCGCGCCAACGAGAGCTGGGTGGCCGAGCAGCGGCTCCAGGACGCCCGCCCCGGCGCGGACCTCGTGGTGGAGCTGCCCGTGCGCCAGGAGCCGTCCGTGGCGGTGGGCTGCCGCGCGGAGGGCGAGTGCTACGCCATGGTGACGGACCTGCCGAAGCTGCCGCCCCCAGGCGCGCCCCTGCCGCCGCCGCGCCGGCTCGGCATCGTCTGGGACGCCTCCAGCAGCCGCGCGGGAGACCACCAGCGCGAGCTGGCCTTTCTCCAGCAGTTGCTCGCGCGCTGGCCCGCCGCCGAGGTGAAGCTGGTGGTGGTGAGGGACCAGGCCGAGCCCGCTCGCGTCCTCGCGCCTCAGGCGCTGCGCGATGAGCTGGGGCAAGTCGTCTATGACGGCGGCACGGGCCTCGGCGCGCTGGACCTCGCCAGTGACAAGACGGTGGGCGCGTGGCTGTTCTTCTCGGACGGCCTGGGCACAGTGGGCGCCTCGCTCCCTCGCACGGGCTCGGCGCCCGTGTATGCCGTGGTGGACGGCGCGGGCGCGGACACGGCGGTGCTGCGCCACATCGCCGCTAACGGGGACGTGATTGACCTCGCGCACGAGGAGGTGGGGCAGGCCGTGGCGCGCGTGGTGTCCCCTCCGTGGCGCCTGCTGCGCGTGGAGGCTGACGGCGCGAGCCTCGCCGACGTGCTGCCGCGCGCCCAGCCGATTACCGGGCCGGTGACGGTCGCGGGCCGCCTGCTCGCGAGCAAGGCCACCCTCACGCTCGTCTACGGCGCGGGCTCCCAGGAGGTGGCGCGGCGCAGCGTCACGGTGAGCCGCGCGGAGGCCGTCGACGCCCCGCACGCGGCGCTCGCCTGGGCCCAGCGGCGCATTGCCGAGCTGTCCGCCCTGCCCGTGGAGCACGCCCAGGAGCTCACCGCCCTGGGCCGCCGCTTCGGCCTGGTGACGCCGGGCACCTCGATGCTCGTGCTGGAGAATCTGGAGCAGTACCTCGAACACGACATCGAGCCGCCGGCCTCGCGGGCTGAGATGCGCGCCCAGTTTCTCGCCCAGCGCGCCGAGCGCCGCAAGGCGGAGCAGCAGGGGAAGCAGGCCAAAATCGACGAGGTGCTGGCGATGTGGCGCGAGCGCGTGAGCTGGTGGGAGACCGAGTTCAAGGTGTCCCCGGACTTCGGCTCGAGGGAGAAGCCGAAGAAGAGCGCGAGCGCCCGGATGGAGGGGGATGAGCGGCAGATGAGCGAGCACGCGGCCCGGGCGCCTCCTCGGCCAGAGCCCGTGGCCGAGAGCGAGGCCCGGGAGATGGACAGGGACGACTCCTTCGGAGCGGGGGCCGTGGCGCCTCCGCCCTCCGCTGCTGCTCCCGTGGCGCGTAATGCCGAGCCGGCCAAGAAGGCCCCGGGCTCCGGTGGCAACGAGTCGAGCATCGCCATCACCGAGTGGAACCCCGAGACGCCCTACCTCCAGGCGATGCGCGCCGCCGGCGCCCAGAAGGCCTACGCGGCCTACCTGAAGGCGCGCAGTGACTACGCCAACAACCCGGCCTTCCTGCTGGACTGCGCGGACTTCCTGCTCAAGGGCGGCCAGCGCCCGCTCGGCCTGCGCGTGCTCTCCAACCTCGCGGAACTGCGGATTGAGGACCCGGCCCTGCTGCGTGTCTACGCGTGGCGGCTGCAACAGGCCGGTGAGCTCGACACCGCCATCCGCGTCCTGCGCGGCGTGCTGCGCCTGCGCCCCGAGGAGCCCCAGTCCTACCGCGACCTCGCGCTCGCGCTCTCCCTGCGCGGCGAGGGCTCGCGCTCGGTGCCGGATTTGGAGGAGGCCATGGAGCTGCTCACCCAGGTGGTGATGAAGACGTGGGACCGCTTCCCCCAAATCGAGGTCATCGCGCTCATGGAGCTCAACCGCCTGCTCGCGCTCGCCGAGCGCCTCCAGGCCGGAGGCCCCCCGGCGCGCTGTGAGCTGGACGCGCGGCTGCGCAAGCTGCTCGACGTGGACGTGCGCATCGTCCTCTCCTGGGACGCGGACCTCACGGACGTGGACCTGCACGTGGAGGAGCCCACCGGCGAGACGGCCTACTACGGCCACAACCGCACCGAGCAGGGCGGGCTCGTGTCCCGGGACTTCACGCAGGGCTATGGCCCCGAGGAGTATGTGCTCCACCGCGCCCTGCCGGGCACCTACACCATCCGCGCGCACTACTACGGCTCCCGCCAGCAGACGCTGCTGGGGCCGGCCACCGTCACCGCCACCGTCATCACCCGCTATGGGCGGCCGGGCGAGCAGCGCCAGGTGCTCACGCTGCGCTTGGAGGGCGCCAAGGACCTCGTCGAGATCGGCAAGGTGCGGATCGGCAAGCTCCAGTGACGGAGACGTTTCCGCGCGGCTTGCGAGAAACAGGGAACGGCAAGAGGCAAGCCGTCTCCGGCGGGCTCAGTCGCTCGTGACGAGGATGGGCATGGAGAGGGGGCGCTCCTCGCAGTCGAGCGCCGTGCCGTCCTCCCACGCGAGCATCAGCAGGTCCGCATAAGAGAAATAGGGGCACGGTTGAGGGCAGGGGGTTGGGGCAGAGAGGAGGGGGGCTGACATAGCCCAGGGTCGAGTGCCGCCGCTGCCGGTTGTAGAAGACCTCGATGTACTCGAAGAGCGCCAGTCGTGCTTGCTGACGCGTGGTGAAGTCCGTGGTGTAGACGAGTTCTTGCTTCAAGGTGCTTGAAGAAGCTCTCCACCACGGCGTTGTCGAGAGCATTGCCCTTGCGCGACATGCTGCACTCAATGCCTCGTGCTGCCAGAGCTTGTTGGTACTCCTCGCTGGCGTACTGGCTGCCCCGGTCCGAATGGTGCACCAGCCCTCGCGGCGGTTGTCGACCCTTGAGCGCCATATCCAGGGCCGCGAGAACCAGGTGCCGGTCGATGGTCTCGCTCATCGACCAGCCCACTACCTTGCGCGAGAATGGCTTCGACACCACCGCCAGGTACAACCACCCCTCTCGCGTGCCCACATAGGTGATGTCTGTCGCCCAGGTGCTATTGGGGTGCGCGGGGGAGAAGTCCCGAGCGAGGACATTGGGCGCCACGGGCTGACGGTGACGCGAATCCGTCGTGGCCACGTAGCGCCGTCGCCTGCGAGCAGCCAATCCTTGCTCACGCATGAGCCGCACCACACGCTTGCGGCTCACCCGCTGGCCGCGGGCTCGCAGCTCCGCGTGCACTCGCGGACTGCCGTACGTGCGGCGACTGTCGTGGTGCACCTGGAGCACCACCTCGGCCAGCACCCGGTCCGACGCCTGTCGAGCGGACTCCGGGCGCCCTTGCCAAGCGTAGTAGCCCGAGCGCGACACGCCCAACTGCTGGCACATGAACCTCACGGGGAAGCGGGCCTTCTGCGCGTCCATCAGCTCGAGCTTCACGTCGAGCCCTCCTTCGCGAAGAAGGCCGCCGCTTTTTTCAAGAAGTCACGCTCCATCGTCAGCTGACGGTTCTTCTTGAAACTGCGCCTCTTCCTTCGCTCCATGGACACTACCTCCTGTGTAGCCGACTTATGAGGTATGTCCACAAAAGCGGATCAGGCTTAGAGGAGGGACTGAGCCGCTTGTGTACTGCCCGCCGCAAGCGAAGCACATGCAGTGCGGGAGAGCCTCGTCAGCGGATCAGGCCCACTTCCGGGGGCCCTGACGGAGCCGACTCTAGAGCTTGGGTGCCGAGATGAGCTTCGGTTGGAACCAACTATGGTTGACCCACTGGTTCACGCCACCGCCGAAGCCCTGGTAGCCCCGCAGTGGCCCTCCCAGCCACGACTCGGGAGCCAGGAAGATCGCTCCCCCGCGCTTTTCGCTGAAGAGTGAGGCGGCGTAGGTCGAGATGTTCCAGATCGACTTGCCGTGAGTGTTGAAGTCGGCTCCGTGGCGGTAGCCACCCGCGAGCGCCGGGTTGCGGTACTCGGGCTTGCTTACGCCGAGCATGCTCTTGCCGGGGGGCCAACCTTCCATCTGAAAGAACGCGTTCGGAGATGTGTTCGCGGTCTCGTCGCAGAGGACCACGGGAAGCAACGTCGCGTCGGCCGCAATCGTGATCTCGTCGAGCTGCGGCCCCTCGACCGTCGTAAGAGTCATCGTCGGGTAGTTCTGCCCATTCAGCGAGACCTTGTGACCCGTGTAGTGACTGTGTCCCGCCTTCTTCGCGCCGTTGAGCTGCTTGAACTTCGCGAAGAAATTTTCGGAGAGCCCGGTACCGAGATCGACCGAACTCTGGACGACGACGAAGTGAGCACCGGCGAGAAAGTGGGTGAGGAAAATGTCGACGGCCTCGCCATTCCAGTCACCGTCGTCGAGAAATGCATGCGTCTCGTAGCCCATCAACTGGTAGCTCGATGGCTCCGCGTCCCTCTTCGTTGCGCAGGTGAAGCGCGGAATTGCCATGCAGAGCTTGTGCTTCATGATGAAGGCCGAAATGAGCTGGATCATGGCCTCGTCGCGAGCGAGCGTGCGTGGCGCGATGCCTCCCCCTCCCCGTAGGGACTTGTGCCAATAACCGCGAAGGATCTGAACGAGCAGCGTGACGGTCGCGGTATCCACGAGCCAGACCGCCGGGACGACCGGTTGCCCGTTGAATTCGTGGGCCTTGATCTCCTGAAGCACCTGCGCGCGAAAGAGGTTCCTCGGAGGGGGCGAAGCAAACGGCCCGGGCCACGGATCGAACAACGAGTTTTGGAATGCGTTCAGCGCGGCACCCGTGTTGTCGTTGTATTGGAGGATGGAGAGCTTTTTCGCGTGCGGGACTGAAGGCATGTTCCTCGCTCCTGGTAGGGACTGGATCATAACACTCCGCCCCTCTACAGCCCAGAGCGACGGCCCGCGCCGGATTGCCCCCTTCCAGGGCCGCCGCGAGGTGACTCCCGTCGTTGTGCATAGGGGGGTCCTCAGGAGGAGTGGAGCCGATGGCCGGCTCCGCGTCTCTTCACGCGGACGAGGTTTGTTGATTCGCTCGTCATGCGCTCAGCACCTCCCGCCAAGACGAGAGGTCGCGCTCCGGACCCAGGCCTACTGCACGGTCAGGAAGAGGGCCGTGGGCACGCCCCAGTTGCCGCTGGCATCCTGCGCCTCCACGAAGAGCGTGTGCCGGCCCGCCGTCAGTCCGGAGGTGAAGACCGTGGCCTGGACTGCCTCGGCGGTGCTGTTGAAGCCACCATCCATCGCGCTCATCGCGTAGGTGGGCGTGCCGGAAACCCAGGAGGGCGCGTCGATGGAGTAGCGCGCGGCCGCGATCGCCTGGGAGGCCTCCGTGCCCCCGTTGGTGCCATAACGGGTGTCATTGGCCTGGGCGGTGAGCGTCACCGGAGAGCCCTTCGTCACGGTGCTCGCGGACAGCGTGAGGTTCAAGGCATCGGGGCCCGCGGGATTTTGGTATGGCCGCCGCGCCGCCTTGAAGGCGTACCAGAGGGCCGGCATGTTCTTGGGCATGAGGGTGTTCTCGAACGTGGAGCAGCTCTCGAAGAAGGCGCTCCCCATCTCGAAGGTGAAGGACGCCACGCCCAGCCGTCCGTAAGCGAACGCATCCGTGGAGCCCGAGGCCGCGTACAGGCATGAGGCCACCTGGCACGCCTGATATCCATTGAAGTAATTGAACTTGCGGCCCAGCGTGCGCAACTGCGTGGCGTTGGGCGGGGGCGTCGTGGTCGTCGACCACGGATAGAGCACGTAACCCCCGTAGCTGTGCAGGCTCAGCAACAGGCCCGAGGCATCCGCGGGCGCCGGATCCGTCGATGCGGGTCCGCGCTGGTCCGGGAAGATGGAGAGCAGGTAGTTCTCCAAGGACTGGGTCTCCGGCTCGGAGGCCGCCGAGCGCCCCCGGTACGTGTCATTGCAGGCACTGGTGCTCGAGCCGCCTTGTCCCCAGTCGAAGCTGCTGTTGCGGTTGAGATCGATCCCCGAGGTCGTGGTGGTGCAGACGCCCTCGTTGGTGTCGTTGTTCTTGCGCTTGACCTGACCCGTCTCGGCGATGCGCCGACCGTCGGGGTTGGATTGCACCACCAGGTGCAGCTCGTTGTAGTCCAGCAACCAGGTGGCCTCGGGATCCGTGCCGTACTTTGTCGCGAGCTGCTCGGCGAAGCGGGCCGCCAGCTCCACCGTCGTGTACTCACGCGCGTGGATGCCGCCCATGAGGAAGAAGCGCGGCTTGGGGCCAGGCCGCGACTTGTTGGTGAGCACCAGCACCCGCATGTCATCCCCGGGCTTGCCCCCCGCCGTCACCTTGTCCCAGGTGTCGCCAATGTCATTCCACGAGGCGAGGTTCGGGTAGGAGGAGGCCAGCTGCGCCATGGCCGAATACGTCTCGTCCACGGTGCGGTAGCATGCGTACCCGGGGATGCCGGTGGCCTGCGCGGCCAGGCGTTGGCGCGGCGCGTTCAGGACGCGGGTGGGCTCCTCCAGCAGCTCCACGCTCCGGCCCTCCTTCACCAGCGCCAGGTACTGCTCGGACGAGAGCACGGCCTCTACTGTGCGCTTCGTGCGATCCACCGCCGCGGTGAGGTCCAACCGCTGCGCGAGCTGATCAAGCTCCTCCTGGGACTGGAACGACACCCGCGCGAGGATGACGGCCGGAAGCGAAGGGCTCTCCGCCCCTGGACGGGGCTCGCGGAGGGACGGCGCCTCCGCGCGCGCGGCGGGCGGCGAGAGGGCAAGGGCTGCGGCGGCGAGAACTGCGGCGGACGACGGCATGGGCGCTTCTCCTCAGGACCAGAGAGGAAACGCACACTAAATCCAGGAATACAGATTATCCAGGATGTTGAAGTCCTCGGTCTTGAGGGCATGAGTACAGGCCAGACGCACGGAGGCCCATCTCCCTCCTGTTGAATGCCGGTGTTCGCGGGCGTGGACCGTGGACGCCGGCGCGCACGACGCGCTAAGTCACCTCGCCAACATGACCTTGAAGAAAAGGCGGGAGTGGGCTCGAGTCTTCATCAGCGCCAGGCAGCAGGGGCTTGGCGGGCTGAGACTCATCCTCTTCTCCGTCGAGTGCGCGAGTCAGCTGGGCACCGTGGTGCCCTTCCTCGTGGCCTTGCGTGTCGTGCCACGAGTCGCACCCACTCGAGGTCACGTGGTGTGCGCGGGGTGGCACCTGCCTCTCACGTGGGCCCCTCGCGCCGTGGGGGCGATTGCCGTGGGCATTGCCCTCTGGGGCGTGCTCACGCTCCGCGAGGGCCCGGCTCCGCGCGCGGAGTGGGAGGTGGAGGACACGGAGGTGCCGGAGTGGATCCTCACCGGCCAGGGCGACGCCGGGGTGGTGGCCAAGAAGATGCCCAGCAAGCGGATGAAGGGCCAGCAGGCGCCGCCGTGCACCCTGCCCCAGGTACTGCTCAACGACGCGTGCTGGGAAGAGATGAAGCGCACCGCGCCGTGCGAGGACTTCTACGAGCACGAAGGACGTTGCTACGTGCCCATCGTCGAGAAGAAGCGCGCGCCCACCAGCGTGGGCGAGTAGACAGATGCCGCCGAGCTGTGCGCCAGGCCGGTGGAGAGGCCGTGCAGCCCTCTTTGGGTACACGCCCGCTCTCAACAGTGGCGGGAAGTTGGAGAAGCCCACCCTCGTCGGCCTGTCCGCGAACCGGGTCTCCATCGCCAGGAGGACTCAAGGGGCTCGTGGAGTGAGGACGAGGCCGTCGAGGACACCGTAGGCGTAGAGGGCGGCGAAGGCGTAGGCCCCCACGAGGTAGGAGATGTTGAGCCCTCGGGCCACGCCCGCGTCCCCGGCGCTGTACCGCCCGTCGGGGCCCCGCAGTGCCAGCGCCGTGCCCAGCGAGGTCGCGGAAATGGCCAGACACGCTCCCTGCGTCACCGCCAGCACGGTCCCCTGGGTGCGCCGGCCGTGCTGGAAGTGGCCCACGCCGAAGGGCACCAGGTACCAGCCACGCGAGGGGGAGGCTGTTCCCCGAAGTGCCAGATCCGCCGGAGAGGGCTCGGGGGTTGAAGGAAGGGCTGGTGTGAGGGAGGGCGAACGGCGCATGGCGTTCATCGCGGCGATGCGCTCGCGATGAACGGTGCGCACGCGCGCCACGAAGGCGATGAAGTCCGGAGGGTACAGCAACGGATCGAGCTTCGTGTCCTGGCTCGCGCCGAGCCCCAGCACCGCCTCGTTTTCGGCGCGGGCCGGATCCTCCTGAGCGTGGTAGGTGGCGGCCAGCAGCAGATGGGCCTCGCCCTCCAGTGGGTCCCCGTGCAGTTGCAGTGGGTAGAGGAGCGCCTCCAGCTCGGCACGGGCCTGCGCCAGCTCGCCGGATTGGTACGCCGCGCGGGCCGGCTCCAACGGGGACGCGAGTGACAGGACCAGGGCCACGACGAGGCCTGTCACGGCGCCACCTCCACCACCACCTCGATGCGCTGGCCAGCCACGACGTCCACCTCGCGTTGTAGGGGGGCCTCGCCGGGCGCCCGGGCCGAGACGACGTGCGAGCCGTGCTCGACATTCACGGGGCCGGGCAGCGGCGCCACCCCTGCCTCCACCCCATCGACGAAGACGCGGGCACCCGCTGGCGCGACGATGACCAGCTCGGCCTTGCGCACCTGGAGCTTCACCTCTCGCGACACGAGCTCCCCGGCGGCCACCTGGATGACCTCCTCCCAGGCGTCACACAGCGGGTTGACGAAGCGCAGCCGGTGCGTGCCCGGTGACAGGTTCACCTCGCGCACACGCGGTGTGTAACCCCGGCTCTGGTCGTCCACGAACACTTCGGCCCAGGGGCGTGTCGCCACCCTCAGTGTCGCGGGCTCCACCGGTTCCCCGGACAGGGGTGCTCCCGTGGCGGAGGCGGCGGCGCCTTCGAGTGAGCCGGAGGGCGCCGGAGGCGTGGCTTGCCGGGGAGGGTTGCTCCCGGAGGTTGTTCCAGGTGCCGGAGCACGCGTCCCCCTTGCGCCCTCCGTCCTGGTGGGCACGGCCATACGCACGGGCGCCACTCCCGCTGGTGCGGAGCTGGCCGTTTCCCTGGGAAGGGTCTTCGGGGGGTCGGGTAGGGGGTCGTCGCTCGGCGCCCCCGCCAGGGTCTCCGGGTCCCGTGCTGAAACCGGCTCCGCGATGACTCGCTCCTCGACTCCCTGGGCGGGAGGCCGCGGCGGTGTGTGCCACGGGTGTGCTCCCCATCCCACCACTCCGACGACCGCGGCGATGCCGGCCAACGTCGCACCCACTCCGAGCGCCGTCGCGCGTCGGGCCTTCGGACGTTCGCGCAGGAGTGACATCACCTCGGGCGAGTCCGGCCGGAGCGACAGCGCCTCGTTGAGAACCTTCGCGGCCCGTGCCCCCTCGCCCCGGGCCAGCAGCGAGCCGCCCTCGCTCAGCAGCCGTTGAAAACGGGCCTCGCGCCAGCGCGCCGCGTACGCCTCCGGTGCCTGGAAGAAGGCCCGGGCCTCCTCGGCGGGAGGGCCGGCCATCCGGCCCACCACGTCCTCCAGCATCCGTGCCAGCTCATCACCGTTCGCGGGCCGATCGCGCGAGTCCCGCGCGAGACAGCGTGCCACCAGCGCATTCAACGGCTCGGGCGTGCCGGGCACCACCGAGGCCAGTGGAGGCGCGTCCTTCGTCATCACCGAGGCCGCCAGGTACGCGGCCCCCTTTCCTCCGTGCGGTGTGGTGCCGGCGCACAGCTCGAAGAGGACGACACCCACCGCGTACACGTCCGAGGCTGGCGAGAAGGCTCCGGTGTCGATGCGCTCGGGCGCCATGTACGCCAGCGAGCCCGTGATCGCGCCGGTGCTCGTCAGCCGCTCCTGGTCGGCGAGTGCGGCGATGCCGAAGTCCGCCAGCTTCAGCGGCCCACCCCGGGCCACCAGGACGTTTTCCGGCTTCACGTCCCGGTGCACCACACCCCGCGCATGCGCCGCCCCGAGCGCCCGGGCCAGCTCCCAGCCGAGCACCGCCGCCACCTCGGGGGGCACGGGCGAGAGCCTCCGCGCCAGCTCGCGCAGGTCCTCTCCCTGCACCCACTCGCAGACCAGGAAGGGACCGCGCGTCGCGTCCTTGCCGAAGTCGTGAATCTCCAGCACGTTGGGGTGTTTGACCGAGGCCACCAGTGCGGCCTCCTGGCGGAATCGCTCGGCGCGGCGCCCGTCCCCTCCCGGGTGTAGCACCTTCACCGCGACCTGGCGCGACAGCCGGAGGTCCGTGGCCAGGAATACCGTGGCCATGCCTCCGCGTCCCAATTCCTGTTCCAACTGGTAGCGGCCGGCCAGCGGTTCACCCGTCATCGCCGGCACATTGTAGGGCCCGGCCTCCCGGGAGCAACCTCCGCCTCAGGGCAGGCGGCAGGCGCGGAGCGCCGTCGAGCCCACCTGCTCGCACGAGCCCACCGCGCCTCCGGGGCAGTCCCGGTCGAGCAGGCAGGGCTGGCGGCATTGCTTCACGGTACCGGAGGCCACACAAAAGCCGCAGCGGGCACAGTCCAGGGAGGATTCACACGTGAGGCCCACCGTCTCCGGCGGCGTGCTGGTGCACTCGTTCACGCAGACCGAATCTGGGGCACACCGGTAGTCGAGCGGGCAGCTCCAATCCGTGTTGCAGGTCGTCTTGCAGCGGCGCTGGGCATTGCATGTCGCGGAGCCCGGGCAGTCGAAGCTTTCGCGGCACGCCTCACCGAGCCGCGGCCCCTTCTCGCACCGGTGCCACGTTTCGTTGCAGCGCGAGCCGTCCGGGCAGTCCGAGTCCCGGGTGCACGCTCGGACGCACACGCTGTCGACGCAGTCCGCCCCGGGGGGGGCGCAGTCGCATGCCTGGGCACAGCGCTCGTACAGGGGGACCTGTCCCGTGCAGCCCGCGTCCTCCGAAGGAGTCGGGTCCACCGTCCCCCCGTCCCCTCCGTTGCTGGAGGTGGGGGCGCAGGCCCAGGTGTTGCTCCCCGGCTGCGGCACGGGCGTGCACGCGTAGCCCGGGCGGCTGCACGCCTCGCCACAGGCGCGCATGCACCGGCCCAGCTCCTTCACACACACCGAACCCGAGGCGCAGGTGTCTCCCGCGCCGCATGGCGCGAGGCAGTAGCCGCCAGGGAAGCCCGTTCCACAGGTGAGCCCGGCGCCACACGCGGCGTCGGAGGTGCAGGCCGCACCCACCTGCGCGGACTCCAACGCCACCTGGACACATGCGCCCGCCACGCACGCCTCGCCGTCGTCGCACGGGAAGGACTCGTCGCAGCGGACCTGGATGACAAGCGGGCACCCGGCGGCCACCAGGGCGATGAGTGTGGAGGCGATGAAGAGGAGTCGGCGCATGGGGCAACAGGGGGACTCTATGTGAGCGGGGGCGGAAGGACAGCTCCGGAGGGGGAGCTGTCCGACCGCCCTCCTGTCACGGGTTCACGCGTGGTGGATCGAAGGGCGCGCTACATGCACACGCCGCTCATGCCCGGGAAGGACGCGCAGTTGTTGCTGGCGCACTGTTCGTTGCTCGTGCAGGGCATGCCAGGAGCGCCGGAGCTGCAGAAGCCGAGGACCGCATTGGTATAGGGCTTCACGCAGTTCCAGTTGGAGGGGCAGTTCGAGTTGTCCTTGCACATACCCTCCATGCAGAAGCGTCCCTTTCCGCTGAGGTAGCCGTCGTTGCAGACGGCGCCGAACTGGCCCGTCGGGCACACGCCGTTCTGCGGGCACGGCGGGAACGAGGCGCAGTAGGCGTCCTGCTTCGTGTTGTTCTGCTCGTTCGGGTCGACGCAGATGGCGTACTTGTCGCAGCCATCCTCCGCGGAGCCCGACCTGTCCGGGTCGCATGCGGGCTTCACCTCGGGAGGCTTGAGGCTGCAGAAGTTCTTGAGACACACCTGCGTCGCGGCGCACTGGCTGTCCGAGGTGCACGTGGGTACCGACTTGTTCTTGCAGTAGAACGGCGGCCCGATGTCCTCGGTGTCGCAGTACATGCTGTCACCGCAGTCCTTGTTGGAGGTGCAGCCCGGGGCGCAGATGCCGTTGAAGCAGAACTGGCCATCGGGACACCTGTTGGTGGCGTTGCACAGGCCCTGCGGCAGGGTGTTGCCGCCGCCGCCGCCTCCTCCTCCTCCTCCGTTGTTGCTGTCAGTGTTTTCGCCGCCCGAGCTGTTGCCACAGCCCACCGCCAGCACCAGGAGGAACGCCATCATCATCCGCTTCATGTGTTTGCCTCGTGAGTCCTGCGCATCGGCCCCTGCCGGCGCAGCTGGGCACCCCTTGGGCAAGTGGAGTGCCAGGGGGCTTCGGAGCGGTGGAAGCCCACCATTTCGCGGGCTTGCACGCCTGGGCGTCCCGGGAAGGCCCTCCGGCGCGGGGGGAACGTGCCAGAGCTGGCACGCGCGAGGGCCCTCCCGAGGGGACACGCGTGTCAGTCCCCTTCGCCCAGGTAGCGGAACAGGGAGCGCAGGCCGATCCCCAACGCCTGTGCCGCCTCCTTCTTGCTCCCCCCACTGCGGGTGATGGCCTCGCGCACGTACCGTTGAACGAAGGCGTCGCGGGCCTCGTCCAGCGGCGTGAGGGGCGCATCGTCTCCGCCCAGCTCCAGGTCCTCCGGGCCGAGGCGCTCTCCCGAGGCGAGGATCGCCGCGCGCCGCACCCGCGATACCAGCTCCCTCACGTTGCCGGGGAAGGGGTGGCCCCGCAGCGCCTCGGTGGCCTTCTGGGTAAGGCCCCGCGCGCGCCGGCCCTCTTGGAGCAGGACCTGGTGGGCGATGAGCAGCACGTCGTCGCCACGCTCGCGCAAGGGCGGCACGTCGACGCGAACCTCCTCCAGCCGGAAGAGGAGGTCCGCCCTGAAGCCTCCCTTCTCCACCAAGGTCTCGAGCGGCACGTGCGTGGCCGAGATGACGCGCATGTCCACCTTGCGCGGGTGGTTTTCTCCCAGCCGCGTCACCTCCCGCTCCTGCACCACCCGCAGCAGCCGCGACTGGAGGGCGAACGGCATGTCCCCGATTTCGTCGAGGAAGAGCGTTCCCCCGTCCGCCGCCTCCACCAGTCCCGGCCGGTCCGACCCCGCGCCCGAGAAGGCCCCGCGCGCGTGGCCGAACAGCTCCCGCTCGACGAGGGACTCGGGCAGCGCCGCGCAGTTGATGGCCACCAGCCGCCCGCGCCGTCCACTGCGCCGGTGCAGCGCCCGCGCGACCCCCTCCTTGCCCGTGCCTGTCTCGCCCTGGAGCAGCACGTTGAGCGAGGTGGGCCCCAGCCGCTCCACCTGCCGGTAGAGCTCGCGCATGGGTCGCGACTCGCCGATGAGGCCCTCGAAGGTGGCTGCTTCGATTCGTTGTGTGAGGTTGTCCACCTGTGCGCGCAGCTCCGTCAGCTCTCGCGAGGTGGCCAGCAGCATCGCCGCCAGCGCGGAGAGGGCCAGGGCTTCCTCCAGCTCCACGGCGGAGAAGGGCGCGCTGCCCACGCGCCGTCCGAGGTACACGGCCGAGAGCGGCGCGGGCTCCGCGCGCAAGGGCAATACCAGTGCGGAGGTGAGACGCAGGGCCACGACGCTCGGCGCTCCGGCCAGCACCGCGTCCGCGGCCACGTCCGGTACCAGCACGGGTGCTCCCGAGGCCACCACCCGCTCCACCAGACTGTCCACCACCGCCGCCTCCGGTACGGGCCCGGTGGCGCACAGCACGTGGCGCCGCGTGCCTTCCGCCGACACGAGGAAGCCCACGTCCGCGCCCGTCGCCTCCGCGAGCCCGCGCATGGCCGTCTCCAGCAGCTCCGCGGGAGGGCGTTGCACCAGCAGCCGGGACGCGAAGCCCGCGAGGACCGAGACGAGTCTCCCGCGTGTGGTGGCCGTGGGCGGGGCCACCCCTGGAGCCTGGGCCTGCTCGGAGGAGGCGAGGGTGAGGAGGGCACTGCCCACGGAGAAGGCATCTCCCGGGCGGAGTGGGGCGAGTTCCACGCGCTTGCCGCGCACGCGAACCTCACAGCCCCTGCTCGCGGGAGCTACGGACCAACCGCGCGCGTCGCGGAAGAGCAGGGCGTGACTGGCCTTCACCCCGGACGCAGCGAGGACGACGTCGCAGGCGGAATCGGAGCCCACGGACATCACGGGCTTCGTCAGCGGAAGGCGGCGGCCATCGGGAAGGACGAGGAATACCGACATGCGACGGATGAGCCTAGACCACCCGTCGTGCTCCCTACGCGGGCGAACACGTCGGCCAGCAGCGGGGTGAGGTTTCCCTTACCACCTCAAGGAGGTGAGGGGGGCCGACTGTTCGTGCGCGCCTTCCTCAATCAGCGCGGCAAGGAACAGTTCAGCCCTCTTGCGCTCCACCCTGATTTATAGCTAGCTATATAGCGTGCTATGAACTGGAGGTGCGGCATGGAAATCGATCTTCTGGCGGGGTTTGGCGTGGGCTTCCTAGGCAGCCGGCTCAAGCGCCTGGCCGAGCGGATGCAGGCCGACGCCGCCGAAGTGGCCCGATCGCTGGACCTGCCGGTCCAGCCGGCCCAGATGTCGCTGCTGATGACGATCCGCCTGCACGGCCCGATCACGGTGGGCGAACTGGCTGAGCGCCTGCATCTGGCCCAACCCACGGTGACCCGCGCCCTCGGGACACTGGAAGACTTCGTCGAAGCGCGGCGCTCGCCAGGCGACCAGCGCTCGAAGCACCTGGCGCTGACGGAGAAAGGCGAGGCCCTGATGGTCCGCGTCCAGACGCAGTTGTTGCCGCGCATCGAGCCCGCCGCCTCCTCGCTGGTCGAGGGGCTGTCGGGCGACTTCATGCAGGGCCTGGCCAAGGTTGAGGCGCGGCTGGACGAGGCCTCGCTGCTGAGCCGGATCGAGGCCGCCGGTCCGCCCGCGATGTGGGCGCGCGACTTCTCCGACGACCTGGCCGACGCCTTCTATCGGATCAACGCCGAATGGATCGCGGACATGTTCGCCCTCGAGGAGAACGACATCGCCCTCCTGTCGAGGCCGCGCGAGCTGATCCTCGACAAGGGCGGGGTGGTGCTGTTCGCCGAGACGCCAGAGTTGGGCGTGGTCGGGACCTGCGCCCTGATGGTGTCCAAGGACGGCTGGGTCGAGCTGACCAAGATGGGCGTCCTGAAGAGCGCCCGGGGCCTGAAGGTTGGCGAGTTCCTGCTCGCCAAGACCCTGGAGCGGGCCTCCAGCCTGGGCTTCGGCAAGGTCTATCTGCTGACCAACAAGAAGTGCGCGGCGGCCATCCATCTCTACGAGAAGCTGGGCTTCGTGCACGACGCCGAGATCATGCGGCTGTTCGGGGCGCGCTACGAGCGGTGCGACGTGGCGATGTCGTACCGACCGAGGGGGTAGAGCGGAAAGCAGCATCCGCATTCCCTACCCCCACCGTAACGTTTGGAGGCATGACCGATGACCGAACAACACGCGTACTTCGTCCGCATGGAAGACCGCCGGTTCCTTCCGCGGCGCCCCTGCGCCGGCGCGTGGAATCCGGACGAGCTGCACATCAGTCCCGTCAATGGGCTGCTCATGCATGAGCTGCGGCGCTGGCTCGCCGACCGCCCGAATGGCGCCAAGCTCGTGACGCGCATCAGCTACGACTACCTCGGCGTTCTTGACTTCACCCCATGCGACGTGACGTTCGAGGTGCTGCGTCCTGGTCGCGCCATCGACCTCGTCGAAGGGATCCTGTCGCAGCATGGCCGTCCCGTACTCCGCGCGCGCGTGTGGCTGCTCTCGACCAATGACACGTCCGCGATAGAGGGCGGCGCACGTGAGCCCTTGCTGCCGCCTGAGGACGGCCGTGTGTTCGACCTCACCAGCGTATGGCCGGGTGACTACGTCGCATCGATCGACATGCGCGTCATCGATGGCCCGAGCCCGGGCCGGACCACGGCGTGGATCACGACGCCGCTGGCGATCGTCCATGGCGAGCCCGTGAGCGACCTCGCTCGCTTCGCGTTGCTCGTGGACACGTCCAACGGGATCGCGGTCCGTCACCGGCCAGAGGAGTGGCAATTCCCGAATGTCGACCTCACCATTCACGTGTTTCGCCAGCCAGTCGGCGCCTGGACCGGCTTTGACACGCGCGTGATCTTCGGACCGGCGGGCCACGGCCTCACGAGCACCGACCTCTTCGACGTACACGGGCATGTCGGCCGTGCCGAACAGACCCTGCTCGTCCGGCCTCGATAACCCGAGCGCCGCGGCGACTTTGTTGCGTCCTGCCGAGTCTGGCGTGCGATGTCAGCGTGCCCTCTTCGTGGCGGATGGCCTCTTCCCGGCGCTCTTCTTCCTGGCTGGAGCGGCCTTCTTCTTCGCGGCCGTCTCCATCGCCTTTCGTGCCTCGGTCTTCCCGCCTCGACGCAGCGTGAGCGACGCCGCGATCCACTCCGGCGCGTAGCTCGACGTGCAGCCCTTCGGGACTGGTCGCGGGTCCCACCGGCCGAGGCGCTCGCCGATGGCGATGGCCTCCTGGGTGTACGCGGGCAGGTGGAGGCCGATCCAGACGAGGCAGAAGTTGATGCCCTCCTTCACCCGGTACGGCGCGGGCGGCAGCTCACGCTCGATGCGTTCGAGCGTCGCGCGGACATCGAGGTCCTTCGCGAACCCGCGCGCGATGCGCCCGGCGAGGAGTCTCCACCCGGCGCGGAGGGGAAGCTCCTTGCCGCTGTCCATCCACCGCACCTGCAGCGCCTCGGCGATGGGCGCATGCACGAGCACGCGTCCGACGAGCTCGTCGACCAGGGTCGGATTCGAGAGCGGCTCGAGGAGCGCGCGCGCCTCCTTCTCGGTGAGTGCCGCGGGCTCGAGCAGCATGCACGCGAGGATGCGCGCCTCGTGGTTGCCCGTCGCCCACAGCTCCAGGCCGAGCCCATGGTTCGTCCCGAGCTCCTCCGCGAGGCCACGGAGCTTGCCGAGCAGCACGCCGAAGACGTTGTCGCCCGCGCCATCGCGCACGTAGCGCTGGCGCACCTTCTCGTCGCCCTGAGCCTCGAGCTGCTTCATCACCTGGGACAGCGTCATCGTTTTCGGCATGCGAGTCTCCTCAAGCGCAGTCTCTTACCCGATCCTCCTGGCGTGCCGCCCGCCCCGCGCTGCTCAGGGCAGACTGGAGGACTACCTGGAGCACTCGGGAAAGACGGGCGTGCACTGAGGGCGATCCCGGGTCCAGGGTCCGGGTGCCCTCCTCCCACCGCTTCAGCGCCACCACTTTCAAGGTCATGTGGAGGGTGCTACCATCGGGGTCAGGTGGGATGGTGAATGCCCACCTGGGCGGAGGTGGGTCCGGAGAAGCGGACGGCCAAGACGAAGTCCTCGCGCCCCTCCGCTGAGGAACGAACGTGGCCTTGAATACAATCGTGGAGCGTTTCACGCAGCGCAGTCCCGCCACGGTGATGGTGCGCCGCACGCTCGAGCGCGCCCTGAGTTCGCAGTGGATTGATGAGGTATTTGAAGCACAGCGAGACACGCTAGCCAGGTAGAGCGAGTCGTGGGGGGAGAGTCCACACGCGCTGTCCTCGTCGTGCGTGCCGAACGGCGAGACGCGCCATGCCCCTCCTGCCATGAGCACAGCGATGCGCCGCACAGCACCTGGAATACAGGAGGGGCGGGACGCCCAGGCCGCGCGCCACCTGCTCCTGGACTTTGACGGAATCCTCATGGTGGACGGGCTGGGAACTGCGACAGCACAAGAGCCGCCCCCTCCTCGAGCGCTTGCACCAGTGGGCGAGCACCCAGCGCGCACTGCCCCAGTCGGGCCTGGGCCAGGCAATCAAATACATGAGCCACCGGTAGACGGGGCTGACGCGCCACGGCACTCACTCTCACCAGTCTCGAACTGACCGGGCGCCGCGGTGGCTGTTGTCCTGCGGTGAGCGCTCCCTCATGCCCCGCGCTCATCGTCGAGCTCCTCGACCACGGGGCTGGGCGAGCATTGACGTTGCGGCCCACTCCACCTCACTGTGCCTGGCGCCAGCCCCAGTCCTCCGCCCCATCCGGCAGGCGCCCATAGGCCTGGCCCGGTGCCAGCGGCGCATGGAAGGTGAGGTCCACCACTCCTGTCATCCGCCGACCGTCGAAGAGCCCCAGCTCTCCTCCTTGGGTGGAGAGCTTGAAGGGCAGATGCTCCGGTCCCGCCTTGGCGTTGCCGTCCGCCACCAGGCGCAGCGTCCCATGCGCTGGCACCACCAGGGTCTTGGGCAGCCGGTGCTTGAACTGGCGGCTCAGGTCATCGGTGAAGGTCATCCCCCCCACCGTCACGGGTGTGTCCTCGCGATTGTAGAGCTCAATGTAGCCCGCCGCGCGGCCCTGGGCGTCGACCGCCGAGCCCGGAAGGACGCCAAAGCTGTTGATGACCACCCCGCCCTCGCCTCGGTGACGCTCCAGGGGGAGCTGCTGCTGGATGAAGGCTCGTCGGCGCGTGACGTACCGCTTGAGGAACTCAGGGGCATACCGCGCCGCTGGGAGCACGACATAGGGGTCCCTCGGCAGCAGGTCGCGGATGAGCGCGTGCTCGCCATCGATGCGCTGGGTCGTGGCCTCCTCGGTGAAGACGGTGGCCATCAGCGTTTCGATGTTATCGAGCACCTGCTCGCGCAGGGCGGGACGATCCCAGATGCGCTGGTTCAGGGCGCTGAAGGGCAGGTGAGCCCCCCCGTACTTCTCCTCCTTGTACTGGTAGATGCGCTCCTGCCGCGTGTCGTAGGCGGTGAAGGCGGGCAGGGGCAGCTTCACGTGAGGGTCCGTGCCGACCGGCTCGTAGCGGTAGTACAGCAACATGCTGTTGTTCAGATCCCAGGGCACGTAGAGCCACCGGCCCTGCTCCGGATCGCGCACCAGGTAGCTGCCCGAGTCGTCGATCCCGCTGATGCTGAGCAGCGCGCCGACGGCCAGGTAGCGCAGGTACGCTTCCAGCTCGAGGTTCTGGCGGAGGAAGGCCTCGAACTCGTGCTCGGGGGTGCGAGAGATCTTCCAGAGGAACTCATTCAGGTCATCCCAGGGCTGCTCCTCCTGGGTCTTCTTCTCCCAGGGGGCCTGGTAGTGCGCCTTCGGGGTGATCTTCAGCTCGCAGTCCCTGCCGCCGCACCGATAGATGCTCGAGTCGGAGGACAGGTCGTGCGCCTTCAGGAAGGATGTGTCGACCTGCTCCACCAGCATGAAGATGCCCTCGAACCTGCCGTTCACCGTGAGGGTGACGTAGCGCGCCCGCGGCACGTGGGAGCCTCCCACGCTCATCAGCTCATAGGAGAAGGCGTCCGTGAGCAGGCCCGCGTCGAGCCACTCGGCGAGGAAGTTGAGGTGGCGGGCCCCATCGAGCTCCTGCCCCTCGGGCAGCTCCACCTTCCAGCTCTTCTTCGGGTGGAAGAAGGCCTGATCTCCGCGCAGGCGCATCCCCACCTCGTACTTCACCCCCCGCGCCTTGAAACGACCGGGCGCGTAGGTCTCCGCGGTGCTCGGCTCGTTGATGAGCTTCCACGTGGTCTCGTCGAAGGTGAGCTCGAAGTTCTCCACCTGCGACTGCAGCTCGGTCCAGGCGGGCGTCCACGGCGGCGGGGGAATCTCCTGCTCGGGCTGCGTCGGCTCGGACGGGGTGGAGGGGACGGATGGGTCGGGCCCGCTCGGCTCCGGCGCCTCGGGTTCTCGCGAGGTGCTCCCCGTTGGAGTACAGGAGCCGAGCAGACACACCACCACCACTGTCCACGGGATGACACGCATGGAACTCCCCCCTCTTCCCCAGGGGGAATTCAAGGCGCGTGCCGGGCCCGTGAGCCCTCACAGGAGCCCCGTGTGTGGCATCCACCCGTTCAGTCGGAGAAGCGGGCTTCCGAGGTGGAGAAAAGCGGAACAGCCACACGTCCCGCTCCCGCCGCCTCCACGGAGTGCAGCACGGAACCCCGGGCGCCATCCACTGAGCCGCCGCTTCCCATCACCGTCCTGGCCCATGCCCATGGCTGGAACCGCGGATTGAATTACCTGCATATGCAGGTATATTGGCGGGCACGTCGTCCACCAATCCAAGGAGCCATCTCATGCGGAGCCATGTCCTGTGCCTCGGAGCGAGTGTTCTGCTGCTTGGATGCGCGGCCACGCGTCCGCCCACGGTGGAGCCAACGGCTGCCATCTCGACGGCGGCGCCGTTCAGCGCGACCTCCGAGCTGGCGGTGCAACAAGGGGATGCGACGTTCGCGAACCATCGGCTCCGCGCCGGGACGACGCTGCCGGAGGTCCGCATCCACTACGCGACGGCGGGGACTCCACGCCGGGACGCCGCGGGCGTCGTGACCAACGCGGTGCTGCTCCTGCATTGGACGGGTTCGAGCGGTGAGGTGCTCCGAAGCAAGCCCTTCGTCGATGCGCTGTTCGCCCCGGGCAAGCCGCTCGATGCGACGAAGTACTTCCTCATCTTTCCGGACAGCCTCGGACACGGGCGTTCCAGCAAGCCTGGTGATGGCCTCCGGGCCCGGTTCCCGGCCTACGGATACCTGGACATGGTCGAGCTCCAGCATCGGGTCGTCACGGAGACGCTCGGCATTCCCCGCCTCCACGCGATCGTGGGCCTCTCGATGGGCGGGATGAACGCGTGGCTCTGGAGCGAGCTGTACCCGGACGACGTGGAGGCCGTGATGCCCATCGTCGCGCTCCCCACACGCATCTCCGGCCGCAACCTCCTCTGGCGCCGCTTCGTCTCCCATCAGATCCGCAATGACCCGGAATGGAGAGGTGGCGACTACACGGCCCCGCCTCGGGGCTGGCGTGAGGCGTTTCCGGTCTTCCGCATGCTGCTCGACGGAGTTCCCCACCTCCAGGCAACGCTCCCCGATGCGGCCGCGGCCGATGCCTACCTTCAAGAGGCCATCACCCAGGCGGCCCGGTTCGACGCGAACGACATCCTGTACTCGCTGGAATCGTCGGCGGACTATGACCCGGAGCCCGCGCTCGGCGAGATCAAGGCCAAGGTCTTCGCGCTCAACTTCTCGGATGACGAGTTCAATCCCGTATCGCTGGGCACCTTGGAGCGCCTGATGCCGCGCGTGAAGCGCGGACGCTTCGTGCTCCAGCGGGGACATGAAGGCTCGTTCGGCCACTTCACGCAGGCCCACCCCGAGCAATGGGCGGAACACGTCGCGGCCTTCATGGCTTACGTCGAGGAGTCCCCCCGGACGACAGGTCGGAGCGAATGACCTTGAACATCAACTCACGCAACGCGGCGGCGTCGTCGCCGCCAAACACCCGCTCGAACTCGGCCTGGGCATGAAGCCAGAGCGTACGCGCTCGCCGATGAACGGCCTTCCCCTCCGGCGTCAGTGCCACGACACGCGTGCGCCGATCCGTGCCGACCTGCAGGACAACGAGCCCGTCCTTCAGCATCGGCCGGAGGTTGTGCGTGAGCGTGGATGGATCCATGACGAGCTGTTCCGCGAGCTCGTTCACCGTCTTGGGGCCGTTCCGATGCACGCGCTGGAGGATCGAATATTGCGTGGTCCGGATGCCACTCGGCGCGAGCGCCTGGTCATAGAACTGGGTGACGTGGCGCGACGCCTGCCTCAGGGCCAGGCAGTTGCACACGGTTCGGGAGAGGTCTTCGGAGACGTCTTCGTCTTGAGGCATCGCCAATCCGGACGGAGCGTGGAAGTGCTGGCCGTTCCACCTCCGAGTGTAACCGTTCGCGGCGCGGGGCTCCTCCAGAACCTGTCCTGGCGCCTGGTTGTCCGCTTCGAGGAGGTGTGGTCGTGAGCAGACGGAGGATTCATTACGCGTGGGTGGTCGCCGCCGCCGTGTTCGTCGTGTTGCTGTGTGCGGCGGGAGTGCGCGCGACCCCGAGCGTCTTCATCGTCCCGCTCGAACGGGAGTTCAGGTGGAGCCGGGCGCTCATCTCCGGAGCGGTGTCACTGAACCTCGTGCTCTATGGGCTGGTCGGCCCGTTCGCCGCCGCGCTGATGCAGACCTTTGGCATTCGCCGCACGATCCTCGTTTCCCTGACCATCATCGCCGCGGGGGTGGCACTGACGAACCTCATGAGCGCTCCATGGCAGCTCTTCACCTTCTGGGGAGTGCTCGTCGGGCTTGGAACGGGCACGACGGCGATGGTGCTCGGAGCGACCGTCGTGCACCGGTGGTTCGCCGCCCGGCGAGGCCTCGTCATGGGCCTCCTCACCGCCAGCACGGCGACGGGTCAGCTCGTGTTCCTGCCCCTTCTCGCGGCGATGGTCGAGCGCCACGGCTGGCGCGTCGTCTCCCTGGGGGTGGCCGCCGTCGTCGCGCTGGTCATTCCGCTTGTCGCGCTCCTTGTTCGCGATCGGCCCTCGGACGTTGGAGAGCGGCCCTACGGGGCGCCGCCCGATGCCAGAGACGAGACGACGGCGCCCATCAACCCCCTGTCGAATGCGATGGGCGCGCTGGGGCGTGCCGCCAGGCACCGTGACTTCTGGCTGCTGGCGGGGAGCTTCTTCATCTGTGGGGCAACGACGAACGGACTCGTGGGAACCCACCTCATCCCCGCATGCCTGGACCATGGGATTCCCGAGGTGCGTGCGGCGGGGCTCCTGGCGCTGATGGGAGTCTGCGATCTGTTGGGAACGACCGCGAGCGGCTGGCTCTCGGACCGCTTCGACAATCGCTGGCTCCTCTTCTGGTACTACGGGTTGCGCGGGCTCGCGCTTCTCTACCTGCCCACCGCGTTCGAGCTCTCGGTCTTCGGCCTTCCCGTGTTCGCGATCTTCTATGGCCTCGACTGGATCGCCACGGTGCCCCCGACGGTGCGCCTCACAACGCAGATCGTAGGCGCCGCGGACGGGCCCATTGCGTTCGGGTGGATCGTCGCCGCACATCAGGTGGGCGCCGGAGTCGGAGCGCTAGGCGCGGGCGTGGTTCGCACGACCGTGGCGACGTACACCCCCGCCTGGGTCATGGCTGGCCTCATCTGTATCGCGGCCTCGCTGCTCGTCCTGCGTATCGGGCGCGATCCACGTCCTGCGCTTGCCCTCTAGGCCATTCCAATTAAAAGGTGGGAGGGATTCTGGACCGTCTTGAGCCGCACGCGCCTCCGCGATGAGGTGCGCTCCGCTCAGAGCTCCACGAGGGCGGATCGGGGCGCTCGCGCGGCCCGGAGCACGGCGGCCATTCCATGCGCGGCGAGCGCGTGCACCTGCATGGGGTAGTCGATGGTGAAGGGCCGTGGCGCGTGCATCCGCAGTGGCCCGGTCCAGGCGCCTCCGGGCTCCTGGAGGGCCGCGAGCACGTGGAGGGCGCGCTCCATGCACGGGTGCTCCACGGGCAGGTAGTGCGTGAGCAACCCCAGGGCCATGCCAGTGGCCGTCGCCGAGCGCTCCGTGTCCGGAGTGGGAGACCAACCCCCATCCGGGTTCTGGGTCGCGAGAAGCTGTCGCGCGAGGTGCCGGGCCGCCTCGTGGCCGGGTTCGATCGCCAGAGCCACCTCGTGCGCCGCATAGGTGTGGATGTCGAACCAATGGGCCCGGCAGCCGCCCTCCCTCCGCGCGCGCTCCGCGAGCCATTTCACCGCTGGAATCCAGGACTCACGGCTCGTGCCGCCTCCGCGCAGCGCGAGGATGGCATGTGCGACCACGTCCTCGGCCGGAGGATCCTCCCGGGACTGCCAGGTGCGCCACAGCCCGGTCGGGGTCCGCATCCGCTCCAGGTAACCGCGCCCCGCCTCCGACGCGGTCCGCGTGGTGTCCGTGCGAGGCAGGGCCAGGAGCGCCATCGCGGTGGTGTCGGTATCCGACTCGATTCCGACCCGGTAGGACCAGCCCCCGTCCGCGTTCTGGGTGCGCAGGAGGAAGGCTCCGGCGCGCTCGAACATCTCCGGTGCCAGGTCCTCACAGCCCTCCAGCGCCCGGCACAGCAGCGCCGTGTCCCATACATCCGCGTGGCTGAAGCACCACAGCCCTTGCGCGGTGCGTTCCCTCACGAGGAAGTCGAGCGCCCGGGTGAACGCCTCCGAGCCAGGCGCCCAGCGGCGCAGCGCCGCGAGCCCCACGAGGGTCGCCCCGGGATGCTCGCCAAACGAGCCCGAGGCCGATTGGGCCTCGTGCAGGGCTTGCAGGGCCACCGCCGTGTCCTCGGAGGGGCGCGTGTCGGCGAGCAACAGCGACAGCGCGGCCAGTTCCGCGCCCGACCAGCGCTTGAGCCGCGCGGCATGGCGGGCGCGGAGCTGCTCCAGCATCTGGGTCTGGAGTTCCTCGCGCGAGGGCCCTCCGTGCACCGGAGCGCCCACCGCGAACGCGAGCGCGAGGAAGAAAGTCCGTCGGTTGGAGAAGACCGGCGCGGAGAAGAGGGCATGGGACACGTCGAGGGTGGGCACGGGCTCCGCGCCGTCCACCCAGGCCTGGAGCCAGGTCGCGATCCGCCGCGGCACTTCATGGATGTCCTGGACCGCCGCGCTCCGAACCCACCGCCGGACCGAGGCCACATGAGGCCGCAGCTCGGGGACGAACGCCTCCGCGACGAGGCAGGCCAGGGCGTTCTCCAGGAGCCGGGGCAGAGGCGGAACCCGCCAGGATCCATCCTCCTCCTGGCTTCGGGCCATGTGCGCGCACGCCCGCCGCACGCACTGCTTCGCGAGTCGCTGGAGCGTATCGCTGTTCCGCATGGGGACTCCCGCTGGCGTGAAAGGAATGGGCTTCTCTCACTGCCCAAGGAGTCATTTCAATCCGCTGCTGCTTCGTCCTCGCTCGGCGCCCCCTCCGTGGGGAGTTGAGTCCGCGCCATCCCTTGGGCAGGAGCCGGACACCACGCGCCGTGGGAGGGCAGTCAGGCAGCTGGTGGAGCGTTGCGGTCTGGTGAAGCCGTCCTCCTGACCATTCAGGTCTATACAGCGGCCCGACATCCGGAGTAGTAATCCGGAAGGACGGGAGGCAAGGATATGAGCGACAACTCGAAGTGGAAGGGCGGCCGGGTCGGGCCGTATGAGGTGGGTGGGCGCTACCAGGACGTCCCCGAGGACGTGGGCGAGGTCTACGAGGCGCGCCACCTCGAGACGGGAGCGCCCGCGCTGGCGCTGCGGCCGGGCCCCGGTGCGGACTGGCGTCTGCGCTCCGCGTGGGACGTGCTGACCACGCATGTTCCCCAGACGGGACTGCTCATCGTGCATCCCCAGGGCCGGTTGGGGGAGGGCGCTCCGAGCTTTCATGAGCTGTCCCTGGCCTACATCCACATCGCGGACGCCCTGGCCCTCCTCGATGAGCGGAAGGGCTCCTGGCCCGACCGCTCGGGCGAGATCCGGACGCCTTCGCGCTCACGTCGACGGGCGATGCGGTGGGGACTCGCGAGCGCGGGCGTGGCCCTGGCGGCGGGACTCGCGCTCCTGCTGTGGCCTCGTACTCCCGCGCACTTCAATCCGTGTGGTGGCTTGGGTGAGTCCCCCAGCTTCACGGATGGAAAGGAACTCTCCTGGGGTGTCATTGCCTATCCCATGCCCGAGAAGCCCTTCAAGGAGCAGCGGACGCCTCCGTGCATGCCCGAATTGGAAGTGGAGATCCGAGGCGGATGCTGGGTTCAAGCGGCACAGACCGCGCCCTGCCCACGCGGTTCGGCCGAGTACCAGGGCAAATGCTACGTGGCCGTGAAGAAGCCCGAGCCGGTGCCCCGTTCCGTTCAACCTTGATCCTCGTCCCCGTGAGCGCAAGGCCGCCCTTTGGGTTCACCGCTTCAGCTGCGAAATGTCACGCACCGCGCCGCGGTCGGCCGAGGTGGCCAGCGCCGCATAAGCCTGCAATGCCTGCGACACCACGCGATTGCGGTTTTCCGGCTTCCATGCCTTCGCACCCTTCGCTTCCATGGCCGCCCGTCGCGCGGCCAGCTCGGCGTCGCTTATCTTCAGATGAATGCGGCGTTCTGGAATATCGATCTCGATGATGTCGCCGTCGTTGACCAGGCCGATCGCGCCGCCTTCCGCCGCTTCCGGCGATGCATGGCCAATCACCAGGCCAGACGAACCGCCGGAGAAACGGCCGTCGGTGAACAACGCGCATGCCTTGCCCAGTCCCTTGGACTTGATGTACGAGGTCGGGTACAGCATTTCCTGCATGCCCGGACCGCCTTTCGGCCCCTCGTAGCGGATGATGACGACATCACCCTCTTTCACCTGGTTGCCGAGGATGCCGTTCACCGCTGCATCCTGGCTTTCGAATACGCGCGCGCGGCCGGTGAACTTGAGGATGCTTTCATCGACGCCGGCGGTCTTCACGATGCAGCCCTTCTCCGCCAGATTGCCGTACAGGATCGCCAGACCGCCATCCTTTGAATACGCATGCTCCTTGTCGCGGATACAGCCGTGGGCACGGTCGAGGTCGAGCTTGTCGAAGCGCTTGTCCTGAGAGAACGCGACCTGCGTCGGCACGCCGCCCGGCGCCGCCAGGAAATGCTGGTGCACCGCCGGATCATGGGTGCGCTTCACATCATTGGCGGCAATCGACTCGCCCAATGTCTTCGCATGCACGCTGGAGACGCTGGTATCGAGCAGGCCGGCGCGATCCAGTTCGCCGAGAATGGCGACGATGCCGCCGGCGCGATGCACATCCTCGATGTGGTAATTCTGGGTCGCGGGCGCCACCTTGCACAGGCAGGGCACCTTGCGCGAGATGCGGTCGATGTCGGCCATCGTGAAGTCGACGCCGGCTTCCTGCGCCGCCGCCAACAGATGCAGCACGGTATTGGTCGAGCCCCCCATGGACACGTCGAGCGCCATCGCATTTTCGAAGGCGGCCTTGGTCGCGATGTTGCGCGGCAGGACCGAAGCATCATCCTGTTCGTAATAGCGCTTGGCGAGTTCCACCACCAGGCGGCCGGCGCGCAGGAACAGCTGCTTGCGGTCGGCGTGGGTGGCGACGATGGTGCCGTTGCCGGGCAGGGACAAGCCGAGGGCCTCGGTCAGGCAATTCATCGAGTTGGCGGTGAACATGCCGGAGCAGGAACCGCAGGTCGGACAGGCGGAACGCTCGATGTTGGCCACCTGTTCATCCGACACCCGGGAGTCGCCGGCCTGGATCATGGCGTCGATCAGATCGACCTTGATGATTTTCCGCGTGCCTTCCTGCTTGCCGTGCAGCGCCTCGATCACCTTGCCGGCTTCCATCGGGCCGCCGGACACGAATACCGCCGGAATGTTGAGCCGCATCGCCGCCATCAGCATGCCGGGCGTGATCTTGTCGCAGTTGGAGATGCACACCATCGCATCGGCGCAGTGAGCATTGACCATGTATTCGACCGAGTCGGCGATCAGTTCGCGTGACGGCAGCGAATACAGCATGCCGCTGTGGCCCATCGCGATGCCGTCGTCGACCGCGATGGTATTGAATTCCTTGGCCACGCCGCCGGCGGCCTCGATCTCGCGCGCCACCATCTGGCCGAGATCCTTCAGGTGCACATGGCCGGGCACGAACTGGGTGAAGGAATTGACCACCGCGATGATGGGCTTTTCGAAATCGCCATCCTTCATGCCGGTGGCACGCCACAGGGCGCGCGCGCCGGCCATGTTGCGGCCGTGGGTGGTGGTGCGGGAACGATATGGGGGCATCTGAGTCTCCGTGGGTCTGAGTATAGGTGGGATGGGATCCCTGTTGGGGGAGAGAGCCGGCGTAGGTGGTCGGCCAGGAGGGCCGCGCGACACGCCCTGGACAGATCAGGAGGGACCCCATGGAGGACTGCACGTCGCGCTCCAGGCGCACCTCTCCGCTGTGCGGGCGACCGGTCGCCTCGGGCTGCTCGATCCCAGAGCTGCTGCCGCGGTGGCTCCGGGCCGGAGCCAGGACGGCAGGGCTCTCGAGCAGCTGACGGTGGCGGAGAATGCGCCGGATGACGGCGCCCTGCGTGAGGGAGGCCAGCACTCGCCGCCTGCCCCCGCGGCTTGGGCAGGAGAAGACATGAAGGCCGCGCAGTCCGGCGCCGAGTCGCCGCTCGGCGAGATCACCGACAACCTGTTCAAGGACTGAGCGCGGATAAGAAGGACGGAAGGCGTGTGGAGGGAGTAGGAGCAGGACCGGGACTTGTCCCACGTCGACACTCGGAGCTGAACTCCCATGACGAATCAACGCATCTTCATCACCGGTGGTGCCAGTGGCCTCGGTCGGTCCATCGCGCTGCGCTATGCGCGGGCGGGCTGGCGTGTGTGCATTGGTGACGTGCACCCCACGCGCGGCGCGGAGGTGCTGCGCGAGCTCCAGGCGCTCTCGCCCGCGGCGCTCTATCTGCCCTGTGACGTGACACGCGCGGAGGACCTGCGAGCGGTGGCCGAGCGGCTCACGGCCGACTGGGGCGGCGTGGACGTGGTGGTGAACAACGCGGGCGTCGCCGCGCCGGGCGCCATCGAGGACGTGCCCCTCGAGGACTGGCAGCGGGTGCTGGACATCAACGTGATGGGCGTGGTGCGCGGCTGCTACGTGTTCACGCCCCTGTTCAAGCGCCAGGGCCAGGGCCACTTCGTCAACGTGGCCTCCATGGCGGGCCTGCTCGATGTGCCCCGGGCGGCTTGCTACAACGCCTCCAAGGCGGCCGTGGTGTCGCTGTCCGAGACGCTGCAGAACGAGTTCGTCGGCACGCGCCTGGGCGTGACGCTCGTGTGTCCCTCCTTCTTCAAGACCAACCTCGCCGAGTCGCTGCGCAATGCCGATGACGCCACGCGCGCGGCGGTGAACCGGGTGCTCGAGCGCTCGAAGGTGTCCGCGGAGGACATCGCGGAGCAGATCTTCCAGGCGGTGCGCCAGCGTACGTTCTACGTCCTGCCGCACGTGCAGGGCCGTCAGGCGTGGCTCATGAAGCGCCTGCTGCCGCGTCCGCTGTACATGCGGCTGATCACCGCGCAGATGCGCCGGATGCGCGGGTCCGACTCCCTCAAGAACGCCTGAGCTCCACGCATACACATGCTGCTGATGAGGGCGGTGGTGGTGCCGGAATGACCCCGCGCACCTGGACACGCTGAAGCAGACCTACGACCGCTTCCCGGAGATAGGCGGGCGCGCCACCCCTTGAGGCTCGGTACGGCTCGCGCGGGTCGCTGGATCCGCGACCCCGTGCCCCCTCACGGTGACTGCTGGCGCCGGGCAAGGCACTGCAGCACGAGGGCCGTCCAGCCCGTCTGGTGGCTGGCCCCGAGCCCCCGGCCGGTGTCGCCATGGAAGTACTCGTGGAAGAGGACGAGCTCGCGGAAGGCGGGATCCTCCACGTAGCGGGGGTCCCCTCCGTGGCAGGGACGCTGGCCGGAGGCATCCGGGAGGAACAGCCGGCTCAGCCGCGAGGACAGCTCGCGCGCCACCTCCACCAGGGACATCCACTTGCCCGAGCCCGTGGGGCACTCCACCTGGAAGTCATCGCCGTAGAAGTGGTGGTAGCGCTCCAGCGCCTCGATGAGCAGGAAGTTGAGCGGGAACCACACCGGGCCGCGCCAGTTGGAGTTGCCGCCGAACATGCCGCTGTCGGAGTCGCCGGGCACGTAGGCGACGCGGTGCTCCTCGCGCCCCGCGTGGAAGACGAAGGGCTGCTCGGCGTGCATCCGCGACAGGGAGCGGATGCCGTGGTCCGACAGGAACTCCCGGGGGTCCAACACCCGCCGCAGCACGCGCTCCAGGCGCTCGCGCGAGGGAATGGCCAGCAGGCGCCGGCCGCCGAGTCCCGTGCGCTGGCAGACGGCCATGTAGGAAGTGTTCTGCGCCAGGTCGGCGCGGTTCTCCAGGAACCAGCGCAGGCGCCTGGCGAAGCCCGGCAGCCGCTCCAGGACCCGATCCTCCAGCACCTCCGCGGCGAACAGGGGCACGAGCCCCACCATGGAGCGCACGCGCAGGGGCAGGGCGGGCTGACCCTCCTGCTTGAGCTCGTCGTAGTAGAAGCCGTCCGCCTCGTCCCACAGGCCCGTGCCGCCCAGGTGGTTCATGGCGTCCACGATGGCCACGAAGTGCTCGAAGAACTTGGAGGCGATGTCCTCGTAGGCGGGGTCCTCCTGTGCGAGCTCCAGGGCCATGGAGAGCATGGTGGTGCAGAAGAAGGCCATCCACGCGGTGCCGTCCGCCTGGTGCAGGTGGCCGCCGGTGGGCAGGGGCTTGGAGCGGTCGAAGACGCCGATGTTGTCCAGGCCGAGGAAGCCCCCGGAGAAGAGGTTGAGCCCGTCCACGTCCTTGCGGTTCACCCACCAGGTGAAGTTGAGCAGCAGCTTCTGGAAGGCGCGCGCGAGGAAGAGCCGGTCGCGCTTCCCATGGGCTCCCGTGAGCTTGTAGACGCGCCAGCAGGCCCAGGCGTGCACGGGCGGGTTCACGTCCGAGAATTCGAACTCGTACGCGGGGATCTGCCCGTTGGGGTGCATGAACCACTCGCGCAGGAAGAGTAGCAACTGCTCCTTGGCGAAGAGGGGATCCAGGCGCGCGAAGGGGACCATGTGGAACGCGGTGTCCCAGGCCGCGTACCAGGGGTACTCCCACTTGTCGGGCACGGAGAGGATGTCGCGGTTGTAGAGGTGGCTCCAGTCGCGGTTGCGGCCCCGGAGGCGCTCGGGCGGGGGCGAGGGGTGGGCGGGGTCTCCCTCCTGCCAGGCCTTCACCGCGTAGTGGTAGAACTGCTTGGTCCACAGCAGCCCAGCGCAGGCCTGCCGCGCCACGCGCCGCTCCTCGTCGTCCAGGGCGGTGGGCAGCCGCGAGGCGTAGAACTCGTCCGCCTCGGCCAGGCGCCGCGCGAACGTCTGGGGGAAGGACTCGCCGAAGGGCTCGGCGGGCGCCTGGGCCTCTGAGACGAGCCGCAGGGCGAGCTCGACCGAGCCTCCGGCGGGCACCTCCAGCACATAGTGGAAGGCGGCCTTGGTGCCCTCCTGGGCCGGGTTGAGGGCCTCGCGGCGCCCGTCCACCACGGCGTCATGGAAGGCGTCCTTCACGTAGCGCGAGCGGTTGGGGGCGCCGTAGAGCCGCTGGAAGTTCGTCTCGTTGTCGGTGAACAGGCGCTCGGGGCGGGGGCCGCCGACGGGCGCCTGGGCGTGGAGCCGGTAGGTGCCAAGCGAGGCCTGGGTGGCGCGCACGGCGTCCTCGCCGTGCGCGGCCAGGTGGGGCCGGGGCCAGTAGCCCTCGCCCTCGCGGCCCCAGGCCCAGGTGTTGCGGAACCAGAGCGTGGGCAGCACGTGGATCCGCGCGGACTCGGGCCCCCGGTTGACCACCGTCAGTCGGATGAGCAGGTCGTCCGTCGCCGCCTTGGCGTACTCGGCGAAGACGTCGAAGTAGCGGCGCTCGGAGAAGAGGCCCGTGTCGAGCAGCTCGAACTCGGGCGCGAGCCGGCCCCGGCGCTGGTTCTCCGCCACGAGGCGCTCGTAGGGGAAGGCCGCCTGGGGGTATTTGTAGAGCGCCTTCATGTAGGAGTGGGTCGGCGTGGAGTCGAGGTAGAAGTACTCCTCCTTGACGTCCTCGCCGTGGTTGCCCTGGGGCCCCGTCAGGCCGAAGAGGCGCTCCTTGAGGATGGCGTCCCGCTCGTTCCACAAGGCCACGGAGAAGCACAGCCGGCCCTGGCGGTCGGTGATGCCGAGCAGCCCGTCCTCGCCCCAGCGGTAGGCGCGGCTCCGGGCATGGGCGTGGGGGAAGTCCGTCCAGTTCTCCCCGCGCGCGGAGTAGTCCTCGCGCACGGTGCCCCACTGCCGCTCGGCCAGGTAGGGCCCCCACCGCTTCCAGTTGGCGCCGCGGTGCTCGTCCTCCACCAACCGCAGTGCCTCGGCGCCCAGCGCCCGTGTCGAAGCCTGACTCATGGGGCGCACCATAGCCGAAGCGAAGAGGCCCCCAAGCTGGCTGGTGAAGATGAGCGACTGGCCCGAGCCCTGCTGCTGGGAGACGCCGCTGATGCGGACCGTGACGTGTCAGCACGGCGGACTGGCGGATCCACCTTCGGCGCTGACGTGTCAGGCCGCGCGTCACCGAGCGCCCGAAGACGCAGGACATGCGCTGCCCGATTGGCATCTCACTTGCTAACCATGTAAGCGACCGCGCGGAGTGGAGCGCGTCCTCTCCTCCGCCCACCACCCCGAGAATGTTCATGCGAAAGATCCTGTCCAGTCTGCTCATCCCCCTGGTCACCAGCGCCATCGCCCCCGCCGCGCATGCGGCCAACAACGAAACGACCACGCGGCGCCACTTCGCGTCGCTGGTGTCGGGAGCCGAGCCCAAGCTGGCCGAGCTGTCCCTGTTCATGACCCTGATGCCCAAGGGAGGAGACCTGCATCACCACTACTCGGGCGCCATCTACGCCGAGCAGTACCTGGAGTGGGTGGACAAGCAGGGCTACTGCGTGGACAAGGCCACCTCCAAGATCCAGACGCATCGCCCCGACGCCAAGGGCTGCGTCAGCGCCCAGGACGTGATCGCCGACGAGCAGGCCTACCGCGGCCTGCTGCAGCGCTGGTCCAGCAAGGACTTCAGCAACCATGGCGCGGTGACGCCGCCTCCGGATCAGCAGTTCTTCGACACCTTCCTGTACTTCGACGACGTGGCGTCTACCAACACCCGCGAGGGGCTGCGGACGCTCAAGCAGCGCGCCATCGCCGAGAACCTGGGCTACATCGAGACCATCTTCGAGCTGGCCCCGGGCCTGCCGGACGCCGGGTTCGAGCGCGACCTCGCGGCGGCGGGAACCGACAGCGCGAAGCTGCAGGCGCTGATGGCCGCGCAGCTGGCGAAGCTGGACGCCGACGCCCAGTTCAACAAGGGCGTGCAGGACTACGTCGCCAACGTGCAGACGAACAGCGAGGGCATCGACGATGCGGACTTCACGATGCGCTACCAGGCCTACGTCCTGCGAGCCCTCTCCCCCGCCTTGGTGTTCTCGCAGATCGCCAGCGCGTACAAGGTCGCGACGCTGAACCCCAAGGTGGTGGCGGTGAACCTGGTGGGCGCCGAGAACTCGAACGTCTCGATGCGCGACTACAGCCTGCACATGCAGATGTTCAAGGCCATGAAGGCCCGCTACCCGGACGTCAAGCTGGCGCTGCACGCCGGTGAGCTGGCGCTGGGCATGGTGCCCCCCGAGGGCCTGAAGTTCCACATCACCGAGGCCGTCGGCGTGGCCGGCGCCCAGCGCATCGGTCACGGCATCGACATCTCGCACGAGCGCGACGCGCTGCGGCTCATCCAGACGCTGCGCGAGCGGGACATCCCCATCGAGGTGAACCTGACCAGCAACGAGTTCATCCTGGGCGTCAAGGGCGCCGCGCATCCGGTCGAGCTGTACCGCAAGCACGGCGTGCCGTTCATCATCTCCACCGATGACTCCGGCGTCACCCGCCATACACTGTCCAACGAGTACGTGCTGTTCGCCAGCCGCTACAAGCCCACGTACACGGAGGTGAAGAAGCTGTCCTACGACAGTCTGCGCTATGCCTTCCTGCCCGAGGCGGACAAGCAGCGCCTCAAGAAGCAGCTCGACACGCGCTTCGCGAAGTTCGAGGCCGACATCGCCGCCAGCGAGGCCCGGGCCCTGAAGCCTGTCCGCACGGCGCGAGACGTCCAGTAGACCTTCGTCCATCAGCGTCTCCAGTCCTCGCGAGAAGCGGACCGTCCGCCGCAAGTGCTGGACCCAGTACTCGGGAGTCGTGGCCTCTTCGGCTGTCATCCACGTCCCGGTGACATTGGAGACGAGGGGAATCCGGGGAGGCTGGATCCGTACCTGGCGCAACTGCTCGGCGAATGGCGCCAGGGCGGGCTCCATCATGGCGGAGTGGAAGGCGTGGGACGTCTGGAGATACCTGCCGGCGCGCTCCCGGGTGGCGAGTGTCTGGTTCAGGGCCTCGACCGCGGACGCGGGCCCGGAGACGACGCACGCGTGAGGGCCGTTCCAGGGTTTCACCGCCCTCGGTCACCATCTGCACGAAGCCATTGCTGCCTTCCACGACGGGCCGGAGCCGGTCCCGGTTGAAGCGCGAGCTGAACCGTGCCGCGAAGTCCTTCATGCTCTGCGGACTCGTTGGGAATCCACGAAACAAAACGAGCCCCGCGGACTTGAACAGCGCGATGACGTCCTCCGCGGGCAATTGAAGAATGTCGTCTTGCGCACTCCCGTGAACGATGCGCGCGCTGCCCGACCCAAAGGGGTCGCTGGCGATGGACATGGAACCTCCCTGTCTGGATTCATACATAGGATAGGTAGGTGCTGCGGGAGGCAGCATGGACAAGCCAGCGGCCTGCCGGGGATGCATCGTCAATGCTTCCTCGTGAGACGAAGCGGGAAGAAAGGACTTTGGTTTGACGGGTCGCCGAACGCGGAAATAGCATCCCGCGCCCCATGATCGACCATGTCTCCCTCGGCACCTCGGACCTCGCTCGCGCCACCGCTTTCTATGACTCCGTTCTCGCTCCCTTGGGCTACGTGCGGTTGTGGACTGGCGCGAAAGGGGTTGAATACGGACCGGCGGGAGGTGTGGGAATGTTCGCCATATTCCAGACCGATGAATACGCTCGAGCCCCTGGCGGGGGCTACCACCTGGCGCTGACGGCGCCCAACAGGCAGGCCGTCGACGCCTTCCACGCCGAGGCACTCCGCATGGGAGGGATGGATGAAGGGGCCGCTGGCCCGCGCCCTCAGTATGGCGCCGGCTATTACGCGGCCTTCATCCGGGACCCCGACGGTTACAAGCTGGAGGCGGTCCTCCACGAGTCCTGAGATCCTCCATCCACTGGCCTCGCACGGGCCTTCGTTGCCCCTTTCCAGAGCCTCCAATTAGAGGCGCACACCCGGGATGGCCGCACACCAGACGGGGGCACACCCTCCTTCACCCGGACAGGCCGCGGACGACTTCCAGGAAGATCCGCACGGCGGGCGCGTGCGCGTCGCGGCGGTACGCAACGGACAGCTCCATCCGCTGGGCCACGCCGGTGAGCGGGCGGTAGGCGACCTCGCCGCCGATGCGCAGCGACGCGAGGGAGGCGGGCACCAGGGCGACGCCGAGACCCGCGGCCACCAGACTGAGGACCGCGGGGATGTTGGTGACGCGGTAGCGGATGCGCGGGGCGGTGCCGCCGATGCTCTGCAGGGCGGGCAGCCCCTGCTCGTCCCTGGCGCCCGTGTAGTCGACGAAGGACTCCTCGCGCAGCAGCGCCAGGGGAACGCTGTCGCGCGCGGCCAGGGGGTGCTCGGGCGGCAGGGCCACCATCAGGGGCCAGGCGCCCACCCGCACCGTGGCCAGCTCCGGCGGGATGGGCAGGGCGGGCGCCGTGAGGAAGCCCACCTGGAGGCGGCCATCGAGCAGGGCCTCGAGCTGATCGAATGGGTGCAGCTCGTGCAGGTGCAGCTCGACGTCCGGCGCCCGCTGGCGGAAGGCCTTGAGCGTCCGGGCCAGCACGCCCGAGTAGGCGGCATTGACGGAGTAGCCAATTCCGATGCGCCCCAGCTCTCCCCGGCCCGCGCGTCGCGCGACCTCGGCCGCCCGCTCCGCCTGCTCCAGCGTCCGGCGTGCCTCCTCGAGGAAGAGCCGGCCCGCCTCCGTGAGCGCGACATGGCGCCGGGTCCGCTCCAGGAGCCGGGTGCCCAGCTCCTCCTCCAGGGACTTGATCTGCATGCTCAGCGCGGGCTGAACGATCCGCAGTCGCTCGGCGGCGCGGGCGAAGTGCAGCTCCTCGGCCACGGCGACGAAGTAGCGAAGGTGGCGCAGCTCCATTCATCACTCCCGATGATTAAAAGCGGCACTCTAATCGATTGGACTTCTCAATCCATCCCTCCCATCTTCCTCGCGCACCGGGGGCGTTCTTCCCTGGAAGGACACAGGCGGGATCCAGATGAGACAGGCATTGAGCAAGCGGCTGGCGCGGGGCGCGGTGGCGCTCGGGTTGTGCGTCCTGGGGGCGGGTGCCCAGGCGGCGGAGACGCCCAGTCAGGAGACGGGCTCCGACATCCAGAAGGTCGTGCCCGAGGGCAAGCTGCCGGGCAAGGCGGTGCCGTACTTCATCCGAGATGGAGAGGGCGAGCGCTACCTCGTGGGCGGCCTGGTCGCCAACCTCATCGCCCGGGGCGCGGACACGGGGCAGCTGTTCGAGGCCGCCGTCCTCACCGGAGGCCGGGACGCGAACCTGCCCCTGCACACCCATGCGCGGACCCACGAGGCCCTGCTCGTGCTGGATGGCGAGGTCGAGCTGTGGCTCGGGTCGGCGCACTACCTGCTGATCCAGGGGGACTACGCGAGCATTCCGGAGGGCACGCCGCATGCCTTCACGATGCGCGGCCACCGGACCCGGCTGCTGTCCTGGAGCACGGGGCAGGAGATGGGCGGGCTCTACAAGACGCTGGGCCAGCCCTACGCGGGGTATGTGCAACCTCCGGACGCCAAGCCCGCGATCGCGAAGGAGCTGTTGAAGAAGGCGGAGGCGAGCGCCGACGTCCACTTCGAGAGCAAGGCCCCGGGCAAGAGCGCGCCCCAGCGCGTGCGTACGGGCGAGGTGCCGGACAAGAAGGTGCCCTACGTCATCGCCTCGGGCGAGGGCCAGCGGTTGGTGGCGGGCAAGGAGCTCTTCTCGCTCCTCGGCGATCAACAGACGAGTGACGGCAAGTTCATCGTGGTGATGAGCGAGGGCCCCGCCGGGGACATGATCCCCCTGCACTACCATGAGAAGCACACGGAGACGTTCTTCTGTCTGGATGGCTCCATGACCATGCGGGTGAACAACGAGACGTTGACGTTGGCGCCGGGCGACTTCGTGCATGCGCCCGCGCGCACGATCCACGCCTACCAGCTCAACAGCCACTACACGCGCATGGTCGGCTTCCTCACCCCGGGGCTGTTCGAGTCCTTCTTCCGGACGCTTGGAGACCCCTACGCGGGCTACGTGTATCCCCAGACGCCGCCGCCCTTCCGCTTCGACCGGGTGATCTCGAAACTCAACGAGCTGGACTTGAAGTTCGTCCAGCCGCCGGCACCCCCGAAGTGACCGGGTGCCCGCGCGGGCGGGCCCTCGGCTAGACCGGGGCGAAGCACGCCGCCGCGTCGGCTGGTCTTGCCCCGGTTACGTCGTGGCTCTCTCGCACTTTATGTGATCCACGAACCGGGACTCCCGCTGCGCCGTCGCATGCGACTCGCCACCCGTATGGCGTGCGGGCGGCAGTCAACCCGCGGCGCGGGGGCTGCGCGCGTCAGCACGTCGCAGACCCCGGTTGCTTCCGCGGATGCTCATGCCTCGTAGAACGGTGCATCCCCCTTGATCACCACGCGCAGCATGATCCGGTCCGTTTCTGGATGCTCCGGGCAGTTCGTGTGCAACGTCGAGGCGTTGTCCCAGACGATGACGTCGCCCTGCCGATACGCGTGCCGGTAGATGTACCGCTCCTTGCGGCTGTGCTCGAAGATGTGATCGAGCAACGCCTGGCTCTCCTGGTCGGAGTAACCCTCGATCCGGTCGGTGTGCGCCCAGTTGATGAAGAGGGACTTTCGCCGGGTCTGAGGATGCGTGCGGACCACCGGGTGCAGGACGTCGGGCTGGACGTCTTCGTCGGCCAAATACATAGGCCAGTCCTTTTGCCGGCACCGCTCCACGAGGTTCTGGTTGAGGCCGAAGACAGCGCGGCGGCCCTCGACCTTGCGCTTCACATCCTCGGACAGGTCCTCGTAGGCCTGGCGCATGTCGGCGAACCACGTGTCGCCATTCTTCTCCGGGACCGTATGCGCGTACAGGAAGGTCATCTTCGCCGGCTTCTCCAGGTAGCACAGATCGGAGTGCCACAGCTCGAACGGGGGGCCAAGGAAGCCGAGCGGCTTGCCGTCCACGAAGACATTGGAGACCACGGTCATCTCCGTGAACTCCTGCGTGTTGTTCTTGAGAGGATGGGGTTCAATCTCCCCGAATTGCCTGCAGGCCTCGATCTGCTCGTGGGGTTCCAGCTTCTGGTCGCGGAAGACCAGCACCTGGTGTTTCCCAAAGAGCTCCGTGAGTTCCTGCAACATGCCCTTGTCGAGGGGCTTCCGGAGATCAACACCAGAGATTTCCGCACCGAGAACATCCGAGAGGGGTTTGATGATCATTATTGATGACTCCACTTTGATGACTTCAACAACACCAGCGTGAATGGATGGACGCCGTGAAAGCAGAATCACCCGAATGAGCCCAAGAATCACGGGATTTCTTGGACTGGGGAGACTATTCCTCTCACGCATCGTGCGCCCTAGAAGGTGGTGCCCACTTCAAGCAGATTCAATTGCAAAGCCACCCCAACGCCGGGGAGGTCCGTGCCAACGCCTACACCGACCTCCAGCAGGGAGAGTTGCATCCCTTCCTGGGTGAAGCGCAACGGCGCCACGTTGAGCCCGAGCACCAACGCGGGGCTCTTCACGGGAGTGGGGTGTTCGGGCGTCAGGAAGGAGAGGCGGTCTCCCATCACCGCGGAGAGGGTGGCGAGCACGGCCGGCGTGTAGGTGCCGCTTCGCTGAAGGCCGGCTCCGAGCCGTAGCGCTCCCACGTTGCCAATCCCCATCAGGAAGTTCAGGTCGGCCTGGAGGATGAACCGGTCCTGAAGGGTGTCACGCAGGCCCATGCCACCGCCGAGACCGCCGGTGGTCATCGCGTTCGAAAGGTATACAAGCCCTCCGGCGCGACCGTAGAACGTGAGCCTATGGCCAGCGGGCCGCACGCTCGCTTGTGCCAGGGCCTCTTCCTGGGCTCGGGCGCCTCCGATGGAGAGCAGCACGAGGGCGGAGGCCAGGAGCCACTCAGGTGCGAAACATTTCATGGCCGCGGTCCTCCCGCCCAGTACGCGAGGGTGGCGGCGGAGAGCCGCACGGCCTGTCGGAAAGAAGTGGGCTCCAACGTGTCCGGTGTGTCCGTCTCGCTGTGGTAGTTGGGATTGCGGAAGTTTCCGGTGTCGGTGAGGTGGAGCGCCTCGTGGTTGTGGAGCCAGAAGGGCTGGTGATCGCTGCGCATCAGGTCGCCCGTGAGGGGCCCGGTGCCGTCGCGGGGGGCGATGATGGGAACGACCTTCATGAGCTTCAGGGCGTCGTTGAGCGCGTAGACTTCCGAGGCACGCTGGCTGGAGATGTCGTTGGCGATCACGGCGAGGAAGTCTCCCGCCGAAGGCGTGGGCAGGCCTGGCAACGAGAGCTGCGAGCCCGGCGCGGAGTCGTAGTAGCCGATACCATCGATGATGATCGAGGCCACGATGCGCTCGGGAAGGCCGCTTTGCGCATCGACGTAGTTGGCGCTGCCCACCAGGCCATATTCCTCGAAGTCGAAGGCCACGAAGCGCAGGGTTCGTTCGAATTTGTATCGAGAGAGGACCTGGGCCAACTCCAGCACCGCCGCAACGCCCGTGCTGTTGTCGTCCGCGCCGGCGTAGAAGGCATCGTAGTGGGCGCCCACCAGGATGATCTCCTCCGGCCGGGACGTGCCGAGGAGCTCCGCGATGATGTTGGAGGTGGAGAACGGCGTGCCGGGCGTCTCCTGGCGCCGCACGCGTAGGCCGGACTGCTCGAAGCGGGCCTGGATCAGCTCCCCGGCCTTCTGCCGGGTGAGGTGGCAGAACGGCCTCTCCGAGCCGCGCTCACGCTCTGCCTCGCTCAGGAACGAGCAGTCGACGAGGGTGTCTTGACCATGCGCGGCCACCACCTCCGAGACGAGGCCCATCAGCCGATTCCCGTCCACCTGGGAGGCCACGTCCGCCAGAGCCTCGAGGTGGGCGTCCTGCAACACGGGCTTGGAACAGGACAGGAGCCCGATGAGCGCGACTCCGGGCAGCCAGGATTTCACGGAACGAAGGATGCTCATAGCTCCATCCCCAACCGCAGCAGGCCGAGTTGCGCGCGGACCGCCGAGCCAAAAGAGGACGCGTTGGTGCCTAGATTCAATTCCAGTGCGCTCACGACGACCCGTCCGAAGTGAAGCCGCACCGGTGCCGCTGCGAATGCCACGTACACCGGGCCGAACCGCTCATCCTCCAGGTCTTTCAGTTGCTGCATGGGAACGAGCGTCTGCGTCTCGAGCTTCGAGAAGCCGCTCAGTCCCAGCTCGGGGCCGACCACCGCTTCCCAAGGGCCGATGCGCGCCGACAGCTGGATTTGGAGGAATCCCTCCATCGGGATGTGGGTGGCGCTGGCGGGTATCCCCGTCCGCAGTCCTCCACCCAGGCGCAGGGCTCTCCAAGGGCCCTCGCTGCTCACGCGCCGATGGTACGCCGCCTCCACGGCCGAGAACCCCGCGGAGCTTCGCAGGTAGGAGATGAAGGAGAAGGAGGTGGCGCCCAAGGAGAGCTCGTGCAGTCTGGCGGGCTGGGCCTGGGCGGTCGTGGCCAGCAGCAGCAGCGCCACGCATGACAGGTTGCGACTACCCATATCGGTTTACATCTCCAGGAGGAGGCCGGGAGCCCGCGGAGAGGCTTTGAGCCGTGGCGGGTGCGCGGACGTCTTGGGAGTCAGGGGAAGGGGAGAATGTCATTTGTCGAATCCGCCTCGGACGCTCAGGCCAGCGCCAAATCGAGCACACGCGAGGCGTTGGCCTCGATGAAGAAGTGCCCCCCGTCGAAGAGCCGCATCTCGAAGGAGCCCCCGGCCAACTCCCGCCATGCGGCCAATCCCCGCTCCGACGTCGTGGCATCCTCGTGGCCTCCGCAGACGATGAGCTGGCAGTCCAGCGGCGGGTGAGTGGGGTCGAACTCATAGGACTCGAACAACGTGAAGTCCGCGCGCAGGATGGGCAGGAAGAGCTGGACCAACTGCGGCCTGGCCAGGACTGCCTGGGGAATGCCATCGAGCGCCTTGATTCGGGCGAAGAACGCCTCGTCCGGAAGGTGGGCGATCCGATCCTCGTGCCGCAGCAGGTGCGGCGCGGACATGCCCGACACCACCAACCGCTCGACCCGCGCGATCGAGTCCCGCCTCAGGCGCTGGTACACCTCGTAGGCCAGCAAGGCCCCCAGGCTGTGGCCATGGAGGACCGTGGGCGGCCGTTCCAGCGTCTTGAACTCGGCGACGACCGCGTCGATGAGTTCCCGAAGGGACGTGACCGGCTTGTCCTTGAAGCGTGAGCCTCGCCCTGGAAGCTGCACGCCCGAAAAGGCCGCCCGTCCGGGAACGAGCGGCTTCCAATGGAAGACTCCCTCGATTCCCGCGCCCGCCCAGGGAAAGAAGAGCAGATGCTGGTCAGGCGCCTCGTGTCGAACGATGGGTCGGATCCACATGGGGTTCAGGAGGGGTTCGGGTTATCGCGGAAGCTGCGCGAAGATGGCCTGCTTGTTCGAGTAGATGCGGAAGGTGCACAGCTCGCGAAACCCCATTCTCCGGTAGATGTTCAAGCCGTCTGGCGCGGCCTGGAGGGCTCCCCGCCGCGCGCCGAGCCCGCGCGCGAACGCGAGGGAGAAGTGGGTGATGGCCGAGCCGTAACCCCGCTGACGGGCCTCGGCCAGGGTGCTGATGTCGAAGATGTGGGCACCCCCCGTCCCGTCCAGGTAGATGGAACTGGTGGCCACCGGGCGGCCGTCGACGCTCCCGAGGAACAGCTTCAACGGCCGCTCCTCCCACCGCCCGAGCCGGGCCACCCTCTCGTAGAAGGACGTCACGAAGACGTCTGGCGGATCGAACAGCGAGGCGATGAGGCGCCCAAAGGCCACCACCTCCTCCTCCGTGGTGACCTGCTTGAGCTCCAGTCCAGCCGGGTAGTCCAGGGCGGGCAGCGTGTCCAAGTCGGCGATCATCCCCACGTCGACCTCGTCCTCCACGAAGTGCAAGCGCTGGAGCAAGGGCGCGACGGGCTCGTCCCGGAGTTCATCGCAGGTCCACCAGGCCGCCGGCAGCTTCGCGTCATTGAACTCCGAGCACCAACGCTCGACCACCTTCGGCGCCTCCTCCCCCAACTGCTTGCTGATGATGAGGTTGAAGGTGTCGGTCTTCCAGCTCGAATTGACGACGGCGTAGTGTTCGCCGTGATGGACCCGCGCGGGAGCACCCAGTTCGGCCGGGAGATAGGTGTTCTTGCCAATGAGCCCGTGAAACAGGAAGTCGAGCTGCTCGTTCATCACATGGTCTCCAGATCCTTCGAGCCGCACAACAACTCGGCGCGGATTCCCAACGCGGCGCATTCCGAGATCAACTTGCGCGCCTGCCGCATGGCCAGGGACTGCTCGTCGTAGACGAGGCTGCTGATGAAGGTCAGCCAGGGCTCCTGCGCCATGGCATAGACGTAGACCTGCTTCGCGCCGAGTGTCTTCACCAGCCGCAGACCCGCCTCCGCGTCCGAGCCATTGAGGCGCCGGCTTGTATCCATGCTCCGGGTGAGCGAGTCACCGAGCAGCGGCCCGTAGAGCCACGACACGGGTGCCCCCTCGCACTCCATTCCCAGGAAGATGGTGTCGACCTCTCCGTGGCGCTCGCGGATGTGCTCATACAGGGCCGGGTCGATGTTGTTGCTGTCCGCGAGGAACATCACCCGCTGGTTGCCCGTCTCGAGCATGTAGCCCGTCTTGCTACGGATATCGAGGTCCCCATGCTCTCCGAGGAACGGCAACGCCCGGAGCACGCCCATGCGCAGCGGCAGTTCCTCGAAGGGCTCCAGGGCGATGACGTGCTCGAAGCCCAGCTTGCCGAGGAGCATCTTCATCGAAGGATCGAGCAGCTCTCCGCTGCCGTGCTGGGGAACGACGATCGTCTTCACCCGGTCGCGCAACTGCAGCAGTGTCTCCACCACACAGTGGTCCTGGTGCGTGTGCGTGATGAGCACGTAGTCGATCGTCTCGGGCAGGTCCCGGTACGTGAGCCGCGGCGATTGACCGGGGAACGCATGGCTGATGAGTGGATCGACGAGGATGTTCTCCGCGCCCGTTTCGACCAGCACGCAGGCATGACCGAAATACCGGATGCGGGGTCCCGTCCCCACGGCGGGGGTGGGAGGCGGCTTGGGCGTGAAGAGTCCCCGGAAGCGCTCGCGGGCCGCATCGTCCTTGCCGGGGCTGGAGCACGCCTCGAAGAGCGTATCCACCTGCTCGAGGGAGAGGCCCCGCCACTTGGCTCCGGTGAGCGCCCGCGCGGACTCGGAAGCGAACGGCAGCTTCACGAAGAATTCCTTCGCATTGTTGATCCGAGGCGTGCTCAGGACGAACGGGCGGTCATCGGACCACAGGGGCGCGAGCGCCAGTTCCTGGACATGGCCCAGGGGATAGGCCTGGTAGAACAACGGCTCGAAGAGGCGGAAGTGCGCCTGACGGCCGTGCCGGTAGATCAGCTCCACCCGGCCCTTCACGCTGGGCGGCAGTTGCGCGTACAGGGGAATCAGGCTGTGGCCATCCGCCCCCTTGAGGAGCGTGCGCAGGGTGGTCAGGTCCTCGCCCAGTTGCAGCAGGGATTGGCACTGGGCGCGGGTCTGCTCGATCAACGCCTGGATGTCCGGCACGTGCTCGGCCGTGAGATCCTGGACGAAGGGCCCTCCCTTCATCTCGGGGATCGACGACATCTTCTGGTGCAGCTCCGGATGCTTCACGAACGAGCCCAGGATCTCCAGCTGATGCCGGATCAACGAGGCCGCCGTGGGCGGATAGAGCAGGAACGGGTTGGCGTACCACCGGTTCACCAACGGTTCGATCTTCACATTCTCTTTGAGGAACAGGGTCTGGGACACGGCGTGGGCTTCCCGAGGAGGTGTCACAAGTCTTGGAAGGACTCACCGTCGTCGCTCTGCGCGGCCGCGGTGGGGCCGCTGGAGGGCTTGGGCGAGGGGGAGGCGGGAGCGGGACGCACGAGTGGCGCGGGCGGCGGCGAGGACGCGAGGAGGCCCACGCGCCGGGCAATCAATCCCGCGAGACCCGCGCAGGTTGGCTCCTCGTAGCAGTCCGTCACGCTCAGGACGAGGCCTCCCCGCGCACGCACCTGCTCGATGAACTGCCCCACGAGCAGGGAGTTGGCACCGGAGTCGAATACGTTGTCCTTCGCGCCGAGGTCACGCGAGCCCAGGAGCGCGCGCCATCCGCCCAACACCAGGGCCTCCATTTCCTGGAGGGATTTGGGCGCGATGGCGGGAGCCCGGGGCTCGGGCACGGCCGCCGCCTGACGCGGCTGGGGGGAGACCCAATGCCGCCGACGCTCGAACACATAGCTGGGCAGCGCCACCTTGCGGTAGCCCTGGCCCTCGCCAAAGCGGCTCCAATCGATCACCACGCCCACCGACCAGAGCGCCGCCGCCAGCAGCGCTTCGAGCTCCCGGTGAGACCTCGTGAGCGATAGCCGCGTCACGCGTTGGCCCTCGGCCAGGAGTTCGACATGACCCGCGTCGAAGCGCAGGCGGACGACCTGCCCGGCCGTGTCGACCACCGGGATGCCCCGTGCCTCCAGGCCTCGCGCGAATTCTTGCTCGGACGCCGTGTCTCCGGAGGCCGTGTCGGCCCACTCCAGCCCCACGGTCTTGTGCGTGCGGTTGCTGGTCTTCGCCTCACACCGGACAAGCTCGCCCAGCGCCTCTCGCACGTCGGACACCACCAGGGCGGCCCGCCGCTCGAAAGGCCTGCGGCCGACCCGCGTGGAGTGGGCGAAATGCGCGAACTCTGCCTCGCCAATGCGTTCCAGGTGCTTCTGGTAGGCGGTGCGCAGGCCCGCGAAGGAGTGCGCGGAGCGGGCGGACAACAGCACCACGTGAGGACCCGGCAGGGGGACGGATTCCCGTGGCTCGGCGGGCGCCTCCTCGAGGATGACGTGGACGTTGGTACCCCCGATGCCAAACGAGCTCAGGCCCGCGCACCGGGGCCGCTCGCCGCGAGGCCAGGGCACCGCCTGGGTATTGACCGTGAAGGGCGTTGCGCCGAAGTCGACGTGCGGGTTGAACTCGCGGAAGTGCAGCGTCGGGGGAATGAGCTCGTTCTTCAACGACAGACAGACCTTGATGAGCCCGGCCAGACCCGCGGCCGTGTCCAGGTGTCCGATGTTCGTCTTCAAGGCCCCGAGATAGCGCTCCTGGCCCGGCCTGGCGCCAGCCCGCCCCAACGCCTCGCGCAGCGCCTTGGCCTCGATGGGATCGCCCAGCGGCGTCCCCGTGCCATGCGCCTCCACCAGATCCAGGTGCTCCGCGGAGATGCCCGAGCGCTCGAGCGCCGAGGAAACCACCGCCGACTGCCACCGGGCACTCGGCGCGGTGAAACCAATCTTCTCACGGCCATCGTTGTTGATGGCCGAGGCCTTGATGACGCCCCATATGGCATCGCCGTCCGCGCGTGCCCGATGCAGTGGCTTGAGCACCACCGCGCAAGCCCCGTTGCCCCGCACCGTGCCCGAGGCCTCCCGATCGAAGGCCCGGCAACTGCCGTCACGCGAGCCAATCATGTTCTCCGCGTAGACGTAGCCGGCTTTCTGCGGCAGCGCGAGAGCGACACCCCCCACCAGGGCCGCCTCGCATTCGCCTCGTTCCAGCGACAGCAGGGCGTAGTGCAACGCCACGAGTGAACTCGAGCAGCCCGTCTGGAAGTTCACGGCCGGACCGTGAACGTCCAGGAAGTAGGCCAGCCGCGTGGCGAGGAAGTCCTTGTCGTTGAAGAGCAGCAATTGCAGCGGACCGTGCTGGGCCAGGACCGAGGGGTCCGCCAGCAGGTTCTGGATGAGGTACTGACTGAGCCCGCTGGCGGTGAACACTCCGAGGTTCATCCCCGTGTTTCCCGCCAGGCAGGCCGACTCCAGGGCCTCCCACGCCACTTCCATCATCAGACGATGCTGGGGATCCAGCAGGTCCGCCTCCGCCTCCGACAGACGGAAGAACCTGGCGTCGAACTGCTCCACACCCTCGACGATTCCCCGCCGGGGGACGTAGCGGGCGCGCTCCGTGTCGGACAGCGTCGCGTAGCCATCCTCCAGCTCCTCCGTCGAGAAGGTGGCGATGCCCTCGCGGCCTTCCACGAGCAGCTTCCACAACTCCTCCACGGAGTTGGCTCCTGGGAAGCGGCCCGCGAGCCCGATGACGGCGATGTCCTGTGCCTCAGGCCGACTGCTCATCGCTGATGACTCCCTTCACGAACTCGGACAGAGCCGACACGGTGGTGTGCTCGAACAACTGGACGATCTCGATCTTGCGCGGCAGGCCCGAGCGAGAGAGCGCCTGGGTCAGCTCCTCGTGCACGTTCATGATCTTCAGGGAGCTGCCCCCGATATCGAAGAAGTTGTCGTCGTCGCTGAAGTCCGACGTGCTCAACTCCTTGGTCCAGATCTCCCGGATGATGCCGGCGATGTCGAGTTCCGCGGGACGCGCCCGGGGGGCAGGGCTCTGCGCGATGGCCGCCGCGGGAACAGCCGCCGCGCCCCCGCTCACGGGAGGAAGCTGCGCCGCCTCGATCTTCCCCGTCTTGCCCAGCGGCAACTGATCCATGAACACGAAGTGCTGGGGCACCATGTACTTGGGCAGCTGGGCGCGGGCGTGAGCGCGGATGTCCGCCTCCGCGGACGTGGCGCCCGCGTGGGCCACGTAGGCCACGAGCGCGCCACCGTCCACCCGGCAGAAGCAGGCTTTCGCCCCGGGTGCACGAGCAATCACCGCCTCGACCTCGTCGAGTTCGATGCGGAAGCCGCTCACCTTTACCTGCCGATCCCGGCGGCCGACGTAGTGGACGTCTCCCTCCGCATCCACCAGACCCATGTCACCGGTCAGGTAGAAGCGCTCATCGGCGAGTCCCTCGAAGCGCAGCGTCCGGAACCGGGCCTCGGTCAGCTCCGCCGTGTTGAGGTAGCCCACGGCCACCCCAGGGCCGCCGATGGCGATCTCTCCCGGAACCCCACAGGGAGCGAGCCCCTGCGCGCGGTTGAGGATGACCACCGAGGTGCCGTCGACGGCCTGCCCGATGGGAATGGACTGCTGGTACCTGTCGGGACGCCGGGCGTCGATGGAATGGCTCAGGGCGAAGACCGTGGTCTCCGTGGGGCCGTAGATGTTGCTCAACCGTCCCTGGTAGCCGCTCTCGAGCAAGCGGCGCACGTGCGCCACGCTCGCCTTCTCGCCACCGAAGAGGATCTGCTTCACGCCGGAGAGTGCCTGGGTCTTCTTGTCCACCAGCGCGTTGAAGAGCTGCGTGGTGACGAAGAGGACGGAGACGTGCTCCCGCGTGAGCCGTTCGGCGACCTCGTCGAGCGAGAAGGCTCCGTCGGGCATCAGCACCAGACGGGCGCCCTGGCAGAGCGGCGCCCAGAGCTCGAAGACCGAGCCGTCGAAGCTCAGGGGGCTCAGGTTGAGGAAGACGTCGCGAGGGGACACTTCCACGTACGTGGTCCCATGGACGACGCGGGCCACGGAACGGTGCTGGACCGCGACCGCCTTGGGTTCTCCGGTGGTCCCCGACGTGAAGCACACGTAGGCCACGCGCTCGGGGTCCTGCTCCGCCGCCAGCCGTTCGGCCAGGACGGCATCCACGCGCGTGTCACACGCCTGCGCGAGGTCGAGCCCGGTCAGCAGGCCGGACGGCAGGTGCTGCCGGGCGCGCGTGGACCCCACGACGACGGAAATGCCACATGCCTCCTTCATCCGCCGCAAACGCGCTTCGGGCAGTTGGGGGTCGAAGACCGAGTAGGCGGCCCCCGCCTTCATCACGCCGAGCAGTGCCGCCACCGTGTCCGGACCGCGCTCCTCGCAGACGGCCACGACGTCACCGGGGCGAACACCCCGCTCGCGCAACGCGAGTGCCACCGCGTTGGAGCGTTGATCCAACTGTTGGTAGGACAGCGAGCCCTGGGCGTCCGTGACGGCGATCTGCGTCTCTCGGCCCTTCATCGCCGCCTGGAAGAGCTGGGGAAGCGTGTGGGCCGGGGCCGGCGTCTCCCTCCGCCACCCGAGCTTCGTGCGCAGCCGGGGCGCCACGTCCCGCGGCACCACGTGCGCGGTGGCCACCGGCTGGTTCCCCTCTCCGGACACGAGCTCCAGTGCTGACTCGAGATTGCGGCACAGCAGCGAGATCTCCTCCAGGGAGTAGCGCGCGCTGTACTCGACGAGCACCCGGTAGATGCCCTCCTCCTTGCGCAGGGACAGCAGCAGGTCGTACTTCGCGATGCCACGGTCCAGGGGCCTGCGGCGCACGTGCGTGCCGCCCAGGGAGAAGGCATCCAGCTGCTCGGGCTCCAGGTTGACCATCACCCGGAACATGGAGCGGCGGCTGTCCGCGTCCATGCGGAGCGTGTCGAGCACGTCCTCCAGCGACGCCATCCGGTGGGAGTGCGCGTCGAGGAGGGTCGTGGACACGGCCTCCACGAGCGTGTCGACGTTCCAGCCATCCTGGAGGCGTGTGCGCAGCGGGAGCGTGTTCGCGAAGAATCCAATGGTGTCACGCTCGGAGAAATGGTCCCGGCACGACACGAAGGCGCCGAGGCTCACGTCCTTCTCCCCCGTCGCCAGGTGGAGCAACTGCGTCACCGCGGAGGTGAAGAGCGCGAACGGCGTCACGCCCTTGACGCTGGCCGCGTCCTCGAAGCGGCCGCTCACCCCGGCGTCGAACACATGGTAGTGGTGCTTGCCCTCGAAGCTCTTCTCCGTGCCACTCGAGCGCAGCGCCGGATACGCGGTGCCCCCCTGGAAGCCCGCGAGTTGCTCCAGCCAGTAGTCCCGGGCCGGCTGCCGGTCTCCCCGGGCGAGCGCCTCCGCCTCGTCCCGCGCGTAATCCAGGTAGGAGCGCCGGACCTTGCGCGGCAGGGCCTGCACGTTGCCGTCCGCCTGGTAGAGGGCGACCAGGTCCGCGAAGTAGACCTTCAGCGACTGGTCATCCACCGCGATGTGGTGGAAGACGAAGATGAGCAGACCTTCCGCCTCGCCAAAGCGCACATCCGTCATACGGACCATCAGGTCCTTGCCCAGATCGAACGGACGCAGGGTCTCCTCGGGGATGATCTCCGCGAGCGCCTGCTCGCGCTCCTCCGCCGAGAGCCCATCCAGCTCCACCGTGCGCAGGTTGAACGAGTGGTAGGCCTTGGGCTTCTGGAACAGCGCCTCGCCCTCCTTCTGATAGGTCGTCTTGAGGATGGGATGCAGGTCGAGCATCCGCCGCAGACAGGTGTCCAGCAGGCCGCGATCCAACGCCCCCGTGTAGTCGAAGAGGAACGCGGCGTTGGAGACGGCCCTGCCTTTCGGGCTCTGCTCCAACAACCACATGCCACGCTGCAGGAAGGTCGCGGGGGCCTTCTCCGTGGAAGATGCTGGAGCGCGTGTCTCGGTGGGCTTGCTTTCGGTGCGCACCGGCGCGGCGGCCACCGCCGGCTTGGAGCCCCTGCGTGAGCGCACCACCTGCGTCAGCTCATCCACCGTGCGGTACTTGAAGATGTCCGCGATGCTCAGCGTGGCCGAGAATTCCTGCTGGAGCTGGAAGGCGAGCTGGGCGCTGAGCAACGAATTGCCACCCAGCTTGAAGAAGTCGCTGGCACCGTCGACCTTGACGCCCCCGAGCATCGTGGACACGAGGGCCCGGGTCTTCTCGCCCACGTCGTCCTGAATGGGCGCGTGCTCGGCCTGGAACAGCTTGCGGCCAATCGCCTCCAGCTCCAGATGATTCACCTTCCCGTTGGTGTTGAGCGGGAGGACATCGAGCTTCTCGACCCGCGAGGGGATCATGAACTCGGGGACCTTGCCGCGCATGCGCTCGAGGATTGTCTCGGAGCTCAGGTCGCCGCGCGAGGTGGCCACGAACGCCATCACGTGGTCGTTGCCGTTGCCATCGCGCACCTTGAGCACCGCCGCGTCCAGGATGCCGTCGATGCTCCGCAAGGCGACCTCGACCTCTCCCGGTTCGATGCGCACTCCGCGCACCTTGATCTGCCGGTCGAGCCGGCCCAGGTAGAGCAGTTCACCCTGGGCGTCGTGTTTGCCCAGGTCTCCCGTGCGGTAGAGGCGCTGGCCCGCGAGAGGACCCTCCGCGACGGTGACGAACTTCTTGGCTGTCAGCTCCGGGTCGTTCAGATAGCCCACCGCCAGCCCCTCACCCCCCAGGCAGACCTCGCCCGTTTCCCCGTCGGCCACCGGACGCAGGGACTCGTCGAGCAGGTAGGACACCTTGCCCGGCAACGAGCGGCCGATCTTCACGGCCTTCTCCGTCGAGGTTCGCTGCGCGAGGTAGCCCGTCGAGTACGTCGTGTCCTCGGAAGGACCATACAGGTTGAAGACCTTGTCGACGGTTCCCACCGCGTAGATGGCGCTCACCAGATCCTGGAACAGCGCCTCGCCCGCCAGGTTCACCACACGCGTGGCGCGAGGGAACTTGTTGAAGCGCACCAGCTCCTTGGCGGCGGAGGGAACGGTGTTGATGAGCGTGACGTCGAGTTCGCCCTCGTGGCTCAACAGCTCCAGTACCGAGTCCACCAGGACGAGCTTTCCACCCTGACAGAGCGTGCAGATGAGCTCGTAGATGGACAGGTCGAAGGTGATGGGCGTGGCGGCCAGGACCGAGCGGCGCTCCTCGGGTGTGTAGCAGGTCCCGGCCCAGGAGATGAGGTTGAGCAGGTTGCTCTCCTTGATGAGCACGCCCTTGGGCAGACCCGTGGAGCCCGAGGTGAAGATGACGTAGAGCGGCCGGTCACCCTCGGCCCGCGCCGGCGTCCACTCCCCCGAGACCTCACCGGAGACCGGGAGGAGGATGGGCTCATGGCCCGAGGCGGGCAGCAACGGGAGCAGCTCCCGCGCGGTGAAGACGTACTTGATGCCGTGCATCTGGAGCAACGCCTCGATGCGCTCCTTCGGGTACTTGTCGATCAACGGCACGAACGTGGTACCGAGGCCGAGGGACGCGAACATCGCCGCGGGCAGCCGCACGTCCCGGGGCAGCAACAGGCCCACCAGGTCTCCTGGACGCACGCCCCTGCGGGTCGCCTCCAGCGCGATGGACTGGACGATTCCGTGGAACCGCTCGTAGGTGAAGCGCTCGCCCTTCACCTCGACGGCCGTCTCGGTGGGATGCGCACGACAAACCTTCTGGAACAACTCGATGACGGTGCTCATTGGTGAATCCATGGCTCAGCGCTTGCTGCCGTTGATGAGGGCCTTCGCCTCTTTTTCCTGCACCAGCTTCTCGACGAACTCGACCACCACGCCGAGCGTCTGGAATTCATAGATGTTCATCGCGTGGACGCCCACCCCGTACTCGTCCTTGAGCATCGAGACGAACTGGACCGCGCCCAACGAATGGGCGCCCAGCTCGAACAGGTTGTCCTTCCAGCCGATGTCCGCCACGCCCAGGATTCCGCTCCAGCTCTCGGCGATGAACCGGTGGACCTCCGAGCGGTACGTTCCCTCGGCCTTCCCGGAGCGCGCGGTGGCGACCGACGTGGCCACCTCTTTCAATCGCGACAGCTCGGTCACGCGGCTCACCTCGCCCCAGCGCTCGAGCACCGTGGCGAAGTCGATGGTCGACAGCACCAGGCGTGGACCGAAGCGCCAGTGGAGGATCCGATCGTAGACGTCGTGGATTTCCCGCTCAGTCATGAAGTTCTTCTTGTGCTCGCGGCTCAGGTCCTCGAACTGCGCGAGCACGTTGGGCTTCGTGCGGCGCTCTGAGTTGACCGCTCCCCAGTTGATGGAGGAGACGTCCCCCACGCTTTGGGCGAAGGCCGTCGTCACCACGCTGTCGAGGAAGGCATTGGCGGCCGTGTTGTCGATCTGTCCCAATCCACCAATGAGCGAGTTCATGCTCGAGGCGAGCACCAGCTTGGGCACCTTGCGCTGCTTCACGTAGTTGAGCAGGTGGTAGGTGCCGTACACCTTCGCCTTGAAGACCTGGTCGAAGTGGCTGACGTCCTTGCGGTCGATCATGCCGTTCTCGACCACGCCGGCCGCGTGGATGATGGCGTTGATGCCACCGTGCCGGTCGCGCAGCGCATCCAGGGTGCGGCCGAGCAGCGCCTCATCCGAGACATCGCACTGCACCAGCTCCACGCGTGCGCCCTTGTCCTCCAGCTCGCGCAACAGCTCGATCTTCTTGGAGTAGATGTTCTGGGCGCCGTGCTCATGCGTCCATGCGTCCCAGCCCGAGCGCTCGACGAACTTCGAAGAGCCCACCAGCACCAGGGTGCACCTGGCCCGGCTGGCCAGGTACGCCGACAGGCTCAAGCCGAACTCGCCGAGTCCACCGAAGATGACGTACGCGCCCGTGGCGAGCACCGGGTTGGGGCACTGCGCGGGAATCTGGATGCGCTCGAAGGCCTGCCGCCACAGGTGACCCGCCCGGACGGCGACCACTTCGTTCTGCGGCTTGAGCGGTGCGTGGAACTCCTCGATCACCTGGAGGAACGAGCGGGGGTGCTCGAAGAGCTCCTGCGCGGAGACATCCACGACGCGGCACTCGATGTGCGGGTACTCCTTGGGGAGGGTGCGTGTGATGCCGAGCACCGGGGCCTTGTTGGGGTTGATCTCCTCAGCGCCCGAGACGTTCACCAGCTGGGATACCGCGACCAGGATCGACAGGGGCTGCGCTTCCAGGCCCAGCCGGCTGAACTGACGGGACAGGAAGAGCAGGCTGAACAGGCCCCGCTCCTGACAATCCTGGAAGCCGCGCGTGTCCTGCTGCCAGACGTTCTTGTCCACCAGCAAGGCGTGGAGGACATAGCGCGGCAGGCAGCCCTGGTCCCGCAGCGTCTCCAGGAGCGAGCGGTAGTGGTCCTCGCGCTTCGGGTCGAGCGTGTAGACACCGCCCCCCAGCTCGCGGAACTCCGTCCCCGGCACCACGTGGATGAGGCGCGTGTCCTTGAGCTGGGTGCTCGTGCGGAAGTGCTCCCGGTCTGGACCGAACACGAGGACGGTGCTGCCCTCCAGCCCATGTCCGGTGCGCACGGAGGTGGCGGACTCACGCCATACGGGCTTGTAGAACCACTGGTTGATGTCCTCGATCTTGGCGTTGGCCGCCTCTGCGCTTTCCGTGACGGGGCCCGTCGCCACCCAATGACGCTTCCGGGCGAACTCGTACGTCGGCAGTGGCACGCGCTGGCGGCGCTCCGAGCCGTACTCGCGCGTCCAGTCCACGGAGACACCGTGAGTCCAGGCGAGACCCAGCAACGAGGGGAAGAAAGGCGCTCCGCCAGCGGTCTGGCCCAGACGCCGCTCCGTTCCCGCGCACTGGAAGAGGGGCTCACGGCCGAGCACCAGGACACAGTCGTCCGCGGAGCCCTCGACACCCTCCACCTCCTCGAAGGTCGGCAGGGTGCGCAGGCGCGCGAGCGTCGCGGATGACAAGCGGGCGGCACGTGCGGGCCAGGCATCGAGCCCCGAGGCGCGCAGGTGATGGACGACCCAGGCCACGGTGGCGGGGACCAGTTCCGCCCCGGTTCCGGCGAGCAGCGCGTGCGCCTCGGGTGCCGCCTCACGCAGCCAGGCGCCGAGCGCGTCCACGGACGACGCGTCTCCGCGCACCACCAGCCTGTGATGGCGCGACTCGACGGGCGAGAGTGTTCCGGAGTCGAGCTGTGCGAGGGCGCTCGCCGCATCCGCCGCGACCACGGCGAACCGGTGCGTGAAGGACTTACGGCCCACGTTGGAGGTGAAGCAGATATCCGCCCAGGCGAACGCCGGGCGCTCCGCCAGGAACCGCTTGTAGCTCCCCACCAGGGCCTCGAGGGCCTCGGGCGTGCGCGCGGAAAGCGTCAGGCAATACGCCGGGCGCGTGGCGGGCTGGGGCTCGTACGCGGGGGCCTCCTCGAGGATGGCGTGGGCGTTGGTACCGCCAATGCCAAAGGAGCTGATGCCCGCCCGACGCGGCGCTCCCGAAGCATTCTCCCAGGCCTGGGTCCGCGCGTTGACGAAGAAGGGACTCGCGGGCAGTTCCAGACGCGGGTTGGCCTTCTCGAAGTGGAGCGACGCGGGCATCACCTTCGAGTACAGGGACAACGCCGTCTTGATGAGTCCGGCGGCCCCCGCGGCGACGTCCGTGTGCCCGATGTTCGTCTTCACCGAGCCGATCGCGCAGAACTGCTTCTTGTCGGTGCCGGAGCGGAAGGCGTCACTGAGGGCGGCGATTTCCACCGGATCCCCCAGCTCGGTTCCCGTGCCATGGGTCTCGATATAGTTGATGTCCTCGGGCCGGACGTCACAGAGTTCGAACGCCTCGCGGATCACCCGGGCCTGACCGGAAATGCTCGGAGCGGCGTAGCCCACCTTGTCGGCGCCATCGTTGTTGAGCGCCACGCCCTTGAGGATGGCGTAGATGTGGTCACCATCCCGCTCTGCGTCGGCTCGCCGCTTGAGGACGACGAGGCCCACGCCGTTGGAGAACACGGTTCCGGCCGCCTGTGCGTCGAAGGCACGCACCTTGCCGTCCGGAGAGAAGAAGCTGTCCTTGTGGTAGATGTAGCCCCGCGTGTCCGGCACCGTGATCGAGCACCCTCCGGCCAGGGCCATGTCCGACTGGTAGCTCAACAATCCCTGGCAGGCCTCGTGGATCGCCACCAGCGACGTCGAGCACGCCGTCTGGACATTGACGCTCGGGCCCTTGAGGTCCAGCAGATACGACAGCCGGGTCGTCACATAGTCGCCGAGGTTGCCGAAGATGATGGTCTGCGCGTCGCGAGCGAGGTCGACCGACGGAGACTTCAACAGCACCGTCGTCAGATAGGTGTTGAGGCTCACGCCGGCATAGACACCCACCCGGCCGCGGAAGCGGCTCACGTCGTAACCCGCGTTCTCGAACGCCTTCCACGCGTATTGGAAGAAGCGCCGGTGCTGCGGGTCCATCAGCATCGCGTCCCGGTTGCTGATGCCGAAGAAGTCGTTGTCGAAGAGGTCCACGTCCCCGATGTTGCCGCCCACCCGGATGTAGTCCTCGCGGCGGAACTCTTCCGCGGAGATGCCGGCTTCTTCCAGCTCCTGTTCGCTGAAGCGTTTGAGCGAGCAGCGCTCCTCCACGAGGTTCTTCCAGAACTGCTCGATGTCCTGGGCGCCCGGAAACGCCCCACTCATGCCAATGATGGCGATGTCGAAGTCACTCATTGTCGCGTCCCGCCCCCTGGCGGCCCTTCATCGTCCGAAAATAATTTCGCCGCTGCTCGTTACGTCCGCCGCCCTCGGGCGCGGGCTGTGCGTCACCGCTCGCGTTGCTCTTTCGCACGTCCGCCAGCGTCTTGGGCGTCACGCGCTCCGCCAGCTTCTCGATGGTCGGGTATTTGAAGATGTCGATGACCTGCAAGTCGGAGTCGAGCCTCCGGTTGATGTCTTCCACCAGCGCGATCGCGCTCAGTGAATGGCCACCCAGCTCGAAGAAATTGTCCCGGGTTCCCACGCTCTTGAGACCGATGCTCTCCGCCCACAGTTCCGCGAGCTTGGACTCCACGGGCGTGCGTGGCGCGACGAAGTCCTCCTTGAGCGGAGGCCGGTCGGCACGCGCCGTGACGGCGGGTTGTTCCCGGGCTTCCGCCCCTCGCAGCACCCAACCCCGGTAGCGGGCCTCCAGGTCACCGCTGGACACCACGACATGCTCCGGCCAGCCCGCGTCGGAGATGTGGCCGAGCACCGACAGGCCCTCGGACTCGGTGATGGCGAGCGCGTCGATGCCCACATCACGCGCTTCCGCCGCGCGTCCGTCCTTGTAGAACTCCCAGGCGTCCCAGTCGATCGTCGTCCAGCGGCAGGTCCGGTCACTCACCGAGCGTGCGAAGGCGTCCAGCAGGCTGTGCGAGAGGGTATAGCCATACAGTCCGAGGCCACCGAGCACCGCCGAGATGGAAGAGACGACCAGCACTCGCGGGACCTGGAACTCGCGGGCGACGCGGTCCAGCGTGAGCGCCACCCGCATCTTCGGCGCGATGAGCTCTTCCAGGAACTCCGGCTGGGACTCGAACATCAACCGGTAGTGGATCTCCGCGGCCGCGCCGGCGGCGTGCACGATGGCGTCGATGCCGCCCATGCGCGTCTTCGCCTCCGACAGGGCGCGCCGGAGCGCGTGGATGTCGGAGGTGTCCGCGTCCAGGAACAGCACCTGTCCGCCCTGGGTCCGCGCCGTATCGAGCAGCCGCTCCCGGCGCGCCCAGATGCGTCCCTCGGGGAGAGGCTTCTCGGTGAGCCGCGCGCCGACCGACGCCGCGCTCCGGCTGACGAGCGTGACGTTCGTGCCCGGCCTGTTCGCGAAGAACGTGGCGTAGACCAGGCCGACGTTGCCCGTGCCTCCAATGATGACGACGTTGCGGGGCACCGCGGGCGGCTTGCGGCCTTCCGGCCTCGGCGCGACCCGGCGGATCTCCCGCGTCCAGGCCGTCCGTCCCCGGAACGCGACGAAGCGCTCCTTGCCCTCCAGGCACTCCGTGACGAGCAGGTCCAACTGCTCCGGCTGGGGCTCGCGGACGATCGGGTCGCTCACGTCCAATGTGCGGACCGCGACGCCCGGAATCTCCTGCTGCGCGACAAGCGCGAAGCCGTCGATCCAGGATTGCCACCAGTGCACGTCCTCATCGGTCGTGCGGTAGGCCTGGGCTCCCACCAGGAGCAACTCCAGGCGCTCACCCCTCTCGGGGCGCAGGGCCCGGCAGACGCCGAGCAGCACCAGGTTCGCGCGGATGATCTCCTCGCACGACCCGGACGACTCCCCAATGAGGAGCGGAAGCAGGGCGAGCACCTTCTTGGCACCGCGCCCAGCACCCAGGCGCTCCTTCACCACGGCCGCCGCCGCGTCGATGGAATCCAGCCCCTCGTGCGTGAGGAGATCGGCCAGGTCGACCGCCATGGGGAGGGCGCCCACGGACCGCAAGCGCTCGACGAGCGCCTCGGAGAGCACTCGCGGTCCGGTGAGCACCAGGATGTCCTCTCCAGCGGAGAGTCCCTCCAGGAACTCACTCGCGCGCGGCATCCACCGCTGTTCGAAGAGCCAACGGCCCACGTCCTCCTGCTTGTGGTGGGCGCTCTCGTGCGTGTCCCGGGCGTCGCGCGCGGAGTCAGGCGAGGCGTCGATCCAGCAGCGCTTGGGCACGAGCGGATGGGGCGCGAGCGGAACCAGGTGACCCCGCTGTCCCTTGTACAGCGCACGCCAGTCCAACTGCCTGCCATTGGCCCAGCATTGGCCCAACAAGAGGCTGAGCCGCTCCACTTCCTTGCCCGGGACGATGGTGTCGAACAGGCCCGCCGGCTTCTCCGGGAAGGACGTCGACAGGTTGCCCTTGATGCTCTGTCCGGGTCCGGCCTCGATGACGATCGTCGAGCTGGCGGATTCCATGAGGGTCTGGAGCCCCTCGAAGAACCGGACCGGCTCGCGCAGGTGCCGGGCCCAGTAGTCCGGAGAGGTGAAGCGCTCGGGACGGTCCCAGCGTCCATCCTGGTTGGAGATGAGCTTCGTCCGGGGAAGGTTCAGCGACACTCCCTCGAACGCGGCGCGCAACTCATCCGCGGCGGACTCCATCAGGTACGAGTGGAAGGCGTGCGAGGTCTTGAGCACCGCGGACTTCACGCCCAGGGAGGTGAGCGTGACCCGAAGCGCCTGGATGTCCTCCACGGTGCCACCCACGACGCGGTTGCGCGCGCCGTTGACCACCGACAGTGACAGCCGCTCGCCGAGATGAGGGGCCAGCTCCGCCTCTCCGCAGAAGACGGCGAGCATGGCGCCGCGCGGCGCCCGGCTCATGATTCGCGAGCGCTCGGCGACGATCTTCACCGCGTCCTCGAGGCTGAAGACCCCGGCGAGCGTCGCGGCGACGTACTCCCCCAGGCTGTGTCCCATGAGGACGTCCGGCACCAGACCCAGGCGCATCAGCAGCGTGCCAAGGGCATACTCCAGCGTGAAGAGGAAGGGCTGGAGGTTGAGCGTGTCGGACGCATCCAGGTCCTGCTCCTGGAGCATGCGCCGGGGATCGATGACACCCCGCGCGGCGAACAACTCCGCGCAATGGTCGAACTGGGCGCGGAACTCGTCCCACCGGGAATGGAGTTCCTGGCCCATGGCCTGGAACTGGGTTCCCTGGCCGGGGAAGACGAAGGCCACCTGATGGTGGCGCCAGTCGCCCGTCGTCTCCAGCGAAAGGGAGCGCACGCCCTCCTCGGAGGAGCGCAGCCACAGCGCGCCGCGCAGGGGGTGCACCCGCTGGAAGAGCTGCGAGCTGTATCCGGAGTCACCGAGCACACGTGACTGGGCGGCGGCCGCCTCGAGCGTCGCCTCGCGCCTGGCGTCCAGGGCCGCCGGGTTCCTCGCCGACAACAGGACGAGTCCATCCCCCTCGGACAGTGCCGAGGCCCGGCGAGCCGGTGCCTCCTCCAGGATGACGTGCCCGTTGGTGCCGCCGACCCCCAGCGAGCTCACCGCCGCGCGGCGGGGGAAGTCGCCGTCCGACACCCATTCGGATGCCCGCGTCTGGACATGGAAGGGCGAGCGCTCGAGGTCCACCTTCGGGTTGGGGGACGTGAAGTGCGCCAGGGGTGGCTTCACCCGGTGCTTGAGGCACAGAGACGCCTTCACCACGCCCACGAGCCCGGAGGCCACGTCCAGGTGTCCGACGTTGGCCTTCACCGAGCCCAGCGCGCAGAACCCCCGCTCGTGCGTGAAGGAGCCGAAGGCCTCGGTGAGCGCCTGGAGTTCGATGGGGTCCCCAAGCGACGTGCCGGTTCCGTGGGCTTCCAGGTAACCAATCGACCTCGGGTCGATCTTCGCGCGCGCATAGGCCTTTTGGATGGCCTCCATCTGGCCCTTCACGCTCGGCGCGGTGAAGCCCGCTTTGCGCTGGCCATCGTTGTTGGCCGCGGAGCCACACAGCACGCTGAGGATGTCATCGCCGTCCTCCAGGGCCTTGGACAGCTTCTTGAGCGCGACGACCACCGCGCCACTCGTGAAGACGGTCCCGTTGGCCTCCGCGTCGAACGGACGGCACACACCATCCGAGGACACCACGCCGTCGCGCTGGAACGGATAGCCCTCGTTCTGGGGAAGGCGCAGTGACGCGGCGCCTACCAGCGCCATGTCACACTGGCCCGTGAGCAACGCGAGGCGCGCCATGTGCAACGACACCAGCGACGAGGAACACCCCGACTGGATCGTCATGGCGGGGCCGCACAGGTCCAGCTTGAAGGCGATGCGCGTGGCAGTGCAGTCCTGCGCGTTGCCGATGACCACGTCCGCCATGCCCGTGCGCGCTTCCGGGCTCGGGGCCGCGTTCTTGAGCAGGTAGGACGGGAAGCCCGTGGAGGCGAACACCCCCACGTTGGACGTGTCCGCCCCGACCTCCTCCAGGAGTTGGTGGCTCAGCGTGAGCAGCAGTCGCTGCTGCGGATCGATCGCGCGCGCCTCCCGGAAGGTGTAGCCGAAGAACTCATGGTCGAAGTCCTCGATGCCCGGGATCGTTCCCGCCCTGGCGACATAGCCGGGCGCGGCCGCCTGCGCGGCTGAGACCCCGGCGGCGCGCAAGGCCTCGGCGGAAAGGGACTCGATGCTGTCGCGGCCTTCCAGGATGTTCGTCCAGAAGTCCCGCAGCGAGCTGGCGCCAGGCACCCGCAGGCGAGCACCGACGATGGCGATTTGTTCCATGTTTGGAGATCTCGTTAGCGAACAGAGAGGAGGAGCCGCTCGATGCTCCGGTCCAGGGACCGGGGCATCGCCAGGGCGATCCGGCGCACCAGGTCCGCGAGCGCTTCGACTGTCGCGGAGTCCAGGACGTCGGAGCTGTATTCGAAGCAGAGGAGGGCCTGGGTCTTCAGGTCATGGACTTCCAGCGACAACTCGAACTTCGAGCCCGCCGGGCGGAAGGGAACTTCCTCCACGCGCAGGTCGCCCATCGAGAAGTCGTACATGCCCCGGTCCATGAAGTTGTAGAAGGCCTGGAACAGGGGCGTGACGCCCAGCCCTGGATGCGCCACCAGCCGGCCCACGACGTCCTGGAAGGGAACGTCCGCGTACTGGTAGACGGCGAAGAGCGACGTGGCCACGCGATGCAGGAAATCGCGCACGGACTCGCCGCGCTCCACGCCCACGGGGAGCACCACCGTGTTGGTGAAGAGCCCCAGGCGCGAGAACGTCTCGGGTGTGCGGTTCAGCGTGGCGAGGCCCACGTTGACAACCTCGTCACGGCTCGCGTGGTGCAACGCCAACGAATACGCGGCGAGCAGGAGAACGGAGACGGGCAGGCCCTGCTCCCGCGACAGCGTCTCCAGCGAGGTGCGCTGAGCTTGGGGCAGGCGCACCTCATGACAGCCGCCGTTGAGGGTCCGCAACTCCGGAAACGGCGCCGAGTAGGGCAAGGCGAGGGTCCGATCGCGCAGGCCAAACTCCTCGATCATCCGCGACAGACGGTTGGAATCCGCCGGTTTTTCCTGGAGGGCTCCCAGCGGCTGCACCGGAACGGCGGGCGCAGCGGACACCGGGCCTCCGCCCAGCCGTTGATAGGTCTGGCCCACCTCGTTCAGGAAGTGCCCACACGACAGCCCATCCAGGAGGATGTGGTGGAACACGTAGAGCACGACGTCATCGCCTTCCTCCAGGGGGAAGACGTCCACGCTGAGCAGCAGTTCCCGGGAGAGATCGAACCGCCGGTGCACCCGCGGTGTCAGCAGGGCCCGGAGGTCGCGCGACTTCGTCCGCGGATGCGTTTGGACGACCGCGTCCGAGGGGGGGGGCCGGATATCCTTCTGGATGCCCCCGGCCGTCTGCGTGAAGTTGGCGCGCAACTGCGCATGCCGCCCGATGACCTCCCGCACGGCGGCGTCGAGCCGGGCCACATCCAGGCCGCCCGACATCCGCAATGCGATGGGGATGTTGTAGGCCTCGCGGCACTGGGCGGTGTGATTGATGAAGAACATCGCCTTTTCGTTGCTGCTCGGCGTGAAACGCTCGCTCACGAGCTCGGCGCAGCCGCCCGGCACCACGGGCGGTGCGGAGTCCGGCGCGCTCCTCGCCTGCACCCCCTTGGAGGTCAGCAGACGCTCCAACTCACCCAGGCTCGAGTGTTCCATGAACTCGTTGAGCGGCAGGGCCACCGCGAACTCCTGATGGAGCCGGGACACGATGCGCGCCGCCGTCAGCGACTGCCCTCCCAGCTCGAAAATGTTCGCCGCGGGGTCGAGGGAGGTCGCGCCCAGGACGTCGCGGTAGAGGGCCTCGAGTCGCGAGAACAGAGGGGACGAGCCCACGGGGGCGGACCGCTCCGGAGCCGCCCCCTGCACGGACAGCGTGGGCTTCAACGCCTTGCGATCGATCTTTCCGCTCGCGTTCAACGGCCATCGCTCGACGTGCTCGAACGACGTGGGAATCATGTACGGCGGCAAGAAGCGCGACAGCGCGGCCCGTAGGGTGCCCGGCTCGAACTCCTGGCCTCGCTCCAACTCCACCCAGGCACTCAGGGAGTGCTCTCCCACCTGACTCGTCACTGGCAGGACGACGGCCTTGCGCACGCCGTCGAGCTTCTCCAACTGATGCTCGACCTCGCCCAACTCGATGCGGTAGCCGCGGATCTTCACCTGGCCATCCTCACGGCCCAGGAAGTGAAGCTCGTCGCGCGCGCTGCGCCAGGCGAGATCCCCCGTGCGGTACAGGCGCTCGCCCGTGGGCGTGGTCACGAAGCGCTCGCGGGTCAGCTCGGGCCGGTTGCGATATCCCCGGGCAACACCCTGGCCCCCGATGAAGAGCTCTCCCTTGGTGTAGCGCGGAACCGGACGACCCTGCGGATCGAGCAGGTGGATGGTGGTGCCACGCAGGGGCTCGCCGAGGTGGATGTTCGTGGCATCCTCGAGCCGGGTGACCATCGACCAGACCGTCGTCTCCGTGGGTCCGTAGAGGTTCCACACCTCGCGGCAGTTCTCCAGGAGGAAGCGGCAGGTCCCCACGTCCAGGGGCTCGCCGCCGCACAGCGCGCGCAGGTCCCGCTTTCCTTCCCAGCCCCCCGCCAGGAGCATGCGGAAGAAGGAGGGCGTGCTCTGCAAGTGGTTGATGCGCGCGGAGGTCAGCAGGGACTTGAGCGCGAAGATGTCACGCACCTGGGACGCCGGGCACATGATGCTCGTGGCGCCCGCGACCAAGGGCAGCAGCAGCTCCAGGATGGAGATATCGAAGCCGATGGTGGTCACCGCGAGCAGCCTGTCCCCGGGCCCCATCGCCAGCCGCTCCTGGATGCCGAGCAGGAAGCTCACGGCGTTGCGGTGCATCACCTCGACGCCCTTGGGCTTGCCCGTCGAGCCCGATGTGTAGAGCACGTAGGCGACGTCATCCGGAGAGATCGGACACGTGGCGGCCCGGCCTGGCGAGGCGTCGAGCGCGGCGAGCGACAGCGGGCAGTCCAGCGAGGAGGGCGCATCCGGGCGCGGGCCCTCGTCGACCAGCAGCAGCTTCAGCCCGGCGTCCTCGATGATGTAGTCCTTGCGCTCGGGCGGCAGCTCCGGATCGATGGGCACGTAGCAGGCTCCCACCCGCCAGATGCCCAGGAGCGCGGGCCACAGGAGTGGGGAGCGCGAGAGCCGCACGCCCACCCGGTCTCCCCTTGCCACTCCGCGGCGCTCCAGCAGGTGCGCCACCGTGTCCGCCAGTGCGTCCAGACGGGCACCCGTCCAGGCCTCGCCCGTGCCCTCGACCAGGACGGCCTGGGATAAGGCCTGGAGTTTGTCGGAGAGCAGGGTGGACAGCTCTCCGCGCTCGGGCGGCGTCATCGACGAGAACCGCAGGGCGTGGACCTGGTCCGCCGCCAGCGCGAGGGCGCCGAGGTCCCGTGAGGGATCCCCCACCATCTGTCGCAGCAGGTGGTTGAACTCCGATGCCATCTCCCGCACGGCCTCGTCCGCCAGGACCGAGCGCCGATACTCGAAAGCGAGGTGCAATTCGTCCTGGGCGTCGAACAGGAGGCCCAGGTCTTCCTTGGCGTCGCCGGAAAAGACGGGATGGACGCGCGTCTCGAGCCCATCCAGCCGCAGGCCGGCCAGCGCGAAGTTCGCTCGCGTGATGGCGATGTTGAAGACCTTGCGCTCACGCGTGGTGTTGCCCTCGCGCACGATGCGGGCGATTTCCAGGTGCGGGTAGCCCTCGAAGGGCTTGGAGTTGCGCCGCACCTGCTTGATGGCCTCGATGAGGTCCGCCACGCTCTGGACCGATGACAGCCGGGTGTTGAGCGGCAGGTAGTTGATGAGGCAACCGGACACCTTGCGGAAGCCAGGCGGCCGGATGTCGACCGGGTAGGCCAGGTTGATCTCGTCCTGGCCGGTATAGCGCCGCAGGAGCACCTTCAGCGCGGCGGCGAGCACGATGAACAGGGTCGAGTGGGTCTGCCGCGCGAACTGCTTCACGGCCGCGAAATCCTCGGCGCCCAGCGTCCAATGCCAGCGCTCCGCCCCCTCGGCACCTCCACGGGCCGCGGGGTGATGGATGCCACTGAAATCGACGGTGAGCCGGGAGCCACTGAGTTGCTGCTGCCAGAAGGCCCGTGCCTTCTCACCCGCCTCACCCGACCACTCCCGGGCTTCGTATTTCAGGTACTCCAGGAAGCCGTCGGGGCGCGTCCCCGTGGCGGGCAGCGGCTCGCCGTGACCCCGGTTGTAATCCCGGGCGATCTCCTCGAGCAGGTTGAACGCCGACACGCCATCCGCGCAGATGTGGTGGACATTCACCGTCAACAAGAATCGGTGCTCGCCCAACTTCAACAAGTTGAAGCGGTACGGGAGGTCACGCAGCAGATCGAACGGGGCACGCAGGGCGCGGTCCAGCAGCACGTGCGTCTGGGTCTCCCGCGTGGCCTCATCCAGACCCGACAGGTCATGCACCGCGAGCGCCTCACCCTCCCGGTGGACGAGGTACTGAAAAGGTATGCCGTCCCTCTCGACGAAGCGCATGCGCAGGACTTCGTGCCAGTCCACCAAGGCGGCGAACGCGCGCTGGAGCCGTTCGACCTGGAGCTCTCCGCGCAGCTCGAACAGCAGCGGGTTGTTATAGGCGGGGCTCGTCTCGGCGAACTTCCACTGGATCCACATCGCCGATTGACTTTGGGTCAGCGGAAGTTGCTCGGACGGATTGATCGGGCGCATGTTCCTTCGGGTCCGCACAGAACGACGAGTCAAGGCCTCGTGCGAATGAGGTCAATGGGATCCAGACAAATGCTTCGACAGGAGGGGAAGGCGGTCTCCGCGTTGTCTCATGCGCCTGTGACAAGCCGCAAAAGGACCAGGACAAAGCCAGGGGAACCCCCTCCCAGGTCGGCTTCATTCCGGTCGTCGAGATACAACACGCGTGAACCCCCCAGTTTTTCGGATCGAACAGCCACACACTTCGGGATGGGAAGTTCCACCCCACGGGACGGACCGCTTCCGCGCGGAAACAATTGGCACGGCGCACCCTGGTATGTCAACAGTTCAACTCTATCGGCTTTTACAGGGATGTGCCAAAATTGCTGCCTTATGGCTCCGCGAGTCGCTCTCCGGCCCGAGGATCGGCTGCCTGGGATGGGGCCGGCCGAAGCACGCTCTCATTTCATGAGAGAGGGAGAGCGCCATTGAGGCGGGCCATTGCCGACGGTCTCCAGGAGCAGCTCTCCAACGGCAGGCGTATCGGTTGCTTCCTGGGATGGATGACGTACCTCTCGCGCGAGCGCGGCGAGGTGCCAGAACCGCCGGCGCCCGTTCGCGTGGAGCTGGTAGAGGACAAGGGCTCTCTGGTCATCCTGACTCCCGAGTGCCTCACCCCCGGGCGGGCGCAAGTCGTAGCGCGCCGCCAGCACCCAAACCGGCACCCGCGCCGACTCGTAGCGCGCCAGCATCCGCGCTCGGGCCAGCTTCGTTGAACTTGAAACCTGTCTCTGGTCGGGCTACGGGTGCGCCCGCGCGAACAAGCTCGCGCACGCTCCGTTGTCTCCCTCCACGCGATGAACGGTTTTGCGAAATGAACAGGGTGTCGGCTCGTCAATTGATTGTAACTGCATTGGCTGTGTTTGGGGTCTCGCCATTCCTCGCCAGCTGCGGGGAGAAGGACGAGCCGCAGAAAGTACAATCGGAGCCGGTGCTTGATGTCGTCGTGATGGAGACCCGCTCCAAGCCGGTTGCGCTGACCTACGATTACTCCGGCCGCATTTCGGCGTTCCGCGAGGTCGAGGTGCGTGCCCGGGTGTCGGGAATCCTCTTGCGCCGCGAGTACGTGGAAGGAACCCGCGTCCAGGCGGGCACCGTGCTGTTCCGGGTCGACCCCGCCCCGGCGCAACTGGCGGTGGCGAACGAGGAAGCACAGCTGCAACAGGCACGGCTGCAACTCGAGAAGGCGCAGCGAGACTCCGAGCGGGTCACGGCGCTCTTCCAAGCCGGCTCCAGCACCGAGGTGGCCCACCAGGACGCGCTCTCCCAGAAGGCGCTAGCCCAGGCGCTGGTGACAGCCAACCAGGCGCGGTTGAAAACGGCGCAGTTGGACCTGGGCTACACCACCGCGGTTGCCCCCATCAGCGGCGTGACCAGCACCCAGGTCGTGCCCGAGGGCAGCCTGGTGGGAGTCAACAGCCTGCTGACCCGTATCACCCAACTGGACTCGGTCTACGTGAACTTCGCCTTCACCGCCGAGGAGGCGGCGGAGATCAAACAACTCCTGCGGAGCGGCGCGGCCAAGGGGCGCGAGGACGGCCGGCTGGGACTCAAGGTCATCCTCGGTGACGGCCAGACGTACGATCAGGAGGGATACATCGACTTCACCTCCTCGAGCATCGACGCGCAGACGGGAACAATCCAGGCGCGCGGCGTGGTGGCCAATGCCGAGAACAGGTTGCTTCCGGGCCAGTTCGTTCGTGCCGAGGTGACCGGCGTGACGCTGCAGAACGCGCTCACCGTGCCCCAGGCCTCGGTCATGCAGGGGCCACAGGGTCCGTTTGTCTATGTCGTCGGCTCGGAGAACAAGGCCGCGGCGCGGCCGGTCGTCTTGGGTCGCCCCGTGGCTGAAGGGTGGCTCGTGCGGGAGGGGCTGAAGCCCGGCGAGCGTGTCATCGCCGAAGGCCTCGTCAAGGTGAAACCTGGCTCGACGGTGCGGTTCGTGACGTCCACCGAAAGTGCGGGGAACGGAGCGGCCGCTCGATGAGAGTCAATCCCTTCATTGATCGGCCGGTGTTCGCATCGGTCATCTCGATCGTGCTCGTATTGGCCGGCCTCGTTGCCATGCGCTTCCTTCCGGTCGCGCATTACCCGGAGATCGTGCCACCCCAGGTGGTGGTGCTGGCGAACTATCCGGGTGCCAGCGCACAGACGCTCGCCGAGACGGTCTCGGCCCCGCTGGAGACGCAGATCAATGGCGTCGAAGACATGCTCTACATGGAGTCTTCGACCAGCGACAGTGGTCAGCTGAAGCTGACCGTGACGTTCAAGATCGGCACTGATCCCGACAAGGCCACGATCGGCGTCAACAACCGTGTTCAGCGCGCGCTGCCGCTGCTGCCCCAGGAGGTGGCTCGCCAGGGGGTGATCGTCAACAAGCAGTCCAGCTCGGTCCTCCAGATCGTCACCATGTCGGCGCCCGAGGGGGGCTACGACCCCATCTTCATCAGCAACTACGCGCTGATGAACGTCCTGGACGAGCTCAAGCGCACGCCGGGCGTGGGCGATGCCTCGCTGTTCATGGCGTCGGACTACTCGATGCGCATCTGGCTGCGGCCGGACAAGCTGGCGGAATACGACCTGACGCCGGGGGACATCGCGGCCGCTGTTCGCGAGCAGAACGCCCAGTTCGCCGCGGGCCGGTTCGGTGAGGCTCCGGCGCAAAACGCGCTCGCCTTCACCTATTCGGTTTCCACGGAAGGTCGGCTTCCTGATGCCGCCGCCTTCGCGAACATCATCCTGCGCACCGACGAGAACGCGTCGAGCCTGCGGCTGCGTGACGTGGCCCGCGTCGAGTTGGGTGCGCAGGACTACAGCTTCAGTTCCACCTATAACGGCAAGCGGGCGGTGGCGATCGGCATCAACCTCCAGCCCGGAGCCAACGCACTGGATACCGCGTCCGCCGTGAGGGCGAAGATGAAGGAGGTGTCCATGCGCTTCCCGAAGGGGATGCAGTACGCCATCCCCTACGACACGACGCTCTTCGTCCGGGTCTCCATCAACGAGGTGATCAAGACCTTCTTCGAGGCCATGGTCCTGGTCATCCTGGTCGTGTTCCTGTTCCTGCAAAACCTGAGGGCGACACTCATCCCGGTCATCGCCGTGCCGGTCTCCATCATCGGGACGTTCGCCGGAATGTACGTGCTCGGCTTCTCGGTCAACCTCCTGACCCTGTTCGGCCTGGTGCTGGCAATCGGCATCGTCGTCGACGACGCCATCGTCGTGCTCGAGAACGTCGAGCGGCTCATGGTGAGCGAGAAGCTGACGCCGCGAGAAGCCACCATCAAGGCGATGCAGGAGGTGACCGGTCCGATCATTGCCATCGTGCTGGTGCTGTGCGCCGTGTTCATTCCCGTCGCCTTCATGGGTGGACTGGTCGGCGAAATGTACAAGCAGTTCGCGATCACCATCGCCGTCTCGGTCGCCATCTCGGGCGTGGTGGCCTTGACCCTGACACCCGCGCTCTGTGCCATGCTTCTCCAGCCCGGGCATCACGAGCCGGCGGCCCCGTTCCGCGCCTTCAACCGCTTCTTCGATCGGGTGACAGCCCGGTACACCGAGGGGGTCCGCCTCGTTCTGCGCCATGCACTCCTCGGGGTGGTGACCTTCCTGGCCATGGCGGCCGTCACGGCACACCTGTTCCTGCGCATCCCTGGTTCGCTGATGCCCGACGAGGACCAGGGCTGGCTCGCCGCGATGGCCGACCTGCCCCCCGCCGCGGCACTCGAGCGCAGCGAGCGCGTGATGGCGCAGGTCAGCGCGAGGCTGCTCGCGGATCCCAACATCTCGGACGTCATCAGCTTCTCCGGCTTCGACCTGCTGACCGGCGCGCGAAAGACCAGCCGAGGTGCCTCCTTCATCCAACTGAAGGACTGGTCGGAGCGGAAGGACGCCAGCCAGGACTCGCGCGTGCTGCCGGGCACCCTCGTGAGCAAGATGGAGGACATCCTCGACGCCGAGGTCCAGGTGTTCAACCCTCCCCCCATCGATGGCCTGAGCACGACGGGTGGCTTCGAGCTCTTCGTCCAGGACCGGGCCAGTGCTGGAATGGACGCACTGCTGCAGGCGACGCAGGGCCTCATCGAGGCCGCCGCACAACGACCCGAATTGATGGATGTCCAGACGACCTTCAGCGCCACCGTCCCGCGCTATCGCGTAGAGGTCGAGCGGGAGAAGGCCAAGGCCCTGGGCGTGCCCATCTCGTCCATCTTCGAGACGATGCAGGCCACCTTCGGCAATGCGTACGTCAATGACTTCACCTTGTCCGGGCGCAGCTTCCGCGTCAGCATGCAGGCGGAGGCCAATTTCCGCGAACGGCCGGAGGACCTGAAGCATGTCTTCGTGCGTTCCGCCTCGGGCAGATTGATTCCGCTCGAATCGCTGCTGCGCATCCATCGGGACATCGGCCCCGACATGCTGGATCGGTTCAACGGTTTCCCCTCCATCAAGGTGCTGGGTGGGCCCGCGCCCGGCTATTCGTCCGGCCAGGCGCTCGCGGCGATGACGCAGGTGGCCAGGGAGCGCCTGCCCGAGAACTACTCCATCGCGTGGACCGGCTCGGCCTATCAGGAGCAGGCAGTCAGTGGCACGGGGGCGCAGGCCCTGCTGTTCGGCATCTTGATGGTCTTCCTCATCCTGGCCGCGCAATACGAGCGTTGGTCGCTGCCACTGGCCGTCATCCTGACGATTCCGTTCGCGCTGTTCGGTGCGCTGATCGCCATCTGGCTGCGGGGGCTCAACAACGACCTCTACTTCCAGATTGGACTGGTGACGTTGAGCGGCCTGGCGGCGAAGAACGCCATCTTGATCGTGGAGTTCGCGATGATGAGGCGGCAGCAGGGCATGAGCGCGATGGATGCGGCGGTGGAGGGGGCGAAGCTGCGCTTCCGGCCCATTGTCATGACCTCGCTCGCGTTCATCCTGGGGTGTGTGCCGCTGGCGGTGAGTACGGGTGCCGGAGCGGCCAGCCGTCATTCGATCGGCACCGGCGTCATCGGCGGAATGCTGGCCGCGACCTTCATCGCGGTGTTCTTCATCCCGCTCTTCTTCCGCCTCGTCTCGTGGCGCGAGAAGACGCAGCGCGGGATGGCCCCGGCGACGGTGGAGGTGCCCCCGGTGCTCTCCTGAGGCAGGGCTTGCGGCAAGGCCCCGGCTCTCCTCTTCGGAGAGCGCGGGGCTTTCTTTTTCAGCCGAGGCCGCCAGGGGCCGTCGGGACGAGTTCGCCGCGCTCGTGACGCCGCACCTGGAGCCTGGCCACCTCGGCGCGTGGAGAGATGTCTCCACGCGCCGGAGGTTTTCGTCCGCGTCACGGACGCGTCACCTCATGGGCTGGGTGCGACTACCCGCCGTTGATGACGAACTGCGACCCCGGCTGCTTGACGATGTTGCCGTCGGCCGAGCCGGTGATGGTGACGTTCGTCAGCGTCGTGTTGCCGCGGGCGCCGCTCATGGCCAGGATGCCGGCACCGTTGAGCGAGTTGCTGATCCGCACGTTGCTGATCGCGACGTCTGGCATGTTGCCGCCACCGTTCTTGAACTGGATGCCGTCGTAGGTCGAGTCGTAGATGTCGGTGTCCCGAATGGTGACGCCGGTGATGTCCTTGGTCGACGGGAACAGCGTGATCGCCCCGAACTCCTGGTCCTCGTTCCAGAACGCGCCACCGGTCCGGTAGAGCCCGTTGTTGGCGATCAGCGTCGTCCCCGAGAAGGGCAGGGGGTCGTGGTCGGTTGCCAGCATGATGCCGGGGTAGTTCATCGTGTCGTAGATCAGGTTGTTCTCGATCGTGTTGCCGTAGCCACCGTAGATCGCGATGCCGTTCGCCCGCCAGGGCAGCTGGATCGTGTTGTTGACGAAGTGGTTGTCGTGGGCGATGTCCACCGAGCGGTCCTTGACGTAGGGGTTGGCCCAGACCGCCAGGGAGTCGTCACCGGTCGTGCGGAACGACGAGTTGAACACCCGCGAGTTCCGCGTGCCGTTGCTGAAGTTGATGCCGTCCGCATAGATGTCGCGGATGCGCATGCCACTGAACTGCAGGCCGTCGGCCGGACCCCACAGATCAGGGATGTTGTCGTAGTCACGACCCACCCAGACAGCCACGTTGGCGTGCTCGATCCACACGTTGGTGATCTTCGTGTTCTTGCCGAACCGGCCGTTCAGGCCGACACCGCCCTCGGCGTTGCCGTCCCCTCCCCGGATCCGGCCGGAGCCGAAGATCGCGATGTCGGAGATCTGGACGTTGTCGTCGATGTCGAAGCCGAAGTTGCCCTCATGGGGGTGGTTGATGCTCGCCGTCTGGTTCTGCGGCTCGATCGTGGAGTAGAGCTGGGAGTGCCACATGCCCGCGCCGCGGATCGTGACGTTCCGGATGCCCACCTGGTTGTGCATCCCGCGGTTCAGCGGGTCGTCGGTGAGGATCTTCTTCTCCTGCCGCCACTGCCCCGCGGGGATCCACACGCAGCTGATGACGCCGTTCTGGTCGTCCGTCACCGCCCGCTGGATGGCGTCCGTGTCGTCAATCCCGTCGTTCGGCACCGCGCCGTAGCTCGTGATCGAGGTGCACTCGGCGGGCTTGCTCGCCGGCGGTGCCACCTGCTCGAGGTCGATCAGGTCGATGACGTAGAACGACGCAGTGTCCGTCGCGTCGCGCTGCAGGCGGAACGTGGTGCCGACCGGGTAGGACTGCGCGAGCAGCGCGTGCGACTCGTCGAACAGCCGCCGGGCGTCGGCCTGGGGGGTGTTGGTCAGTGCCTCCGGGCCGTCGGTGTTCCCGTACAGCCAGCTGTGCCGCGACGAGAGCGTCAGCTTCTGGACGAAGGTGCCGTTGGCGTACAGGCTGATCGTGGCCTCCTGGCCGCCTCCGTTCGACGCGTCGGGGATGGAGTTGCGCACGACGATCGAGTTCGCCGGGTTTGTCGAGGTGAACTCGACGTACTGACCGGTGCTGCTCAGGCGCACGGACTTGCGACCCGAGGACTCGGTGGCGAAGTTGGTGTGCCCGAAGGTGCGCAGCGGGTCCGTCTCCAGCAGGGTGCCCTGGTATCGGCCGGCCTCGGCCTCGTAGGAGACCCACGGGACCGCCGCCCCGCGCCCGACCACGATCGACTGCGAGGACGTGTTGTTGTTCTCGTGGGTCTCGGCGACGACGCCGGTCGCGTCGGCCGTGGCCGTGACGGTGGCTCCCCCGCTCGTGGCGGTCCAGCTGCCGCTGGTGGTCACGGTGACGGTCGCGCCGGCGGCGACGACCGGGGTGGTGGCGTCGAGCGTGCTGCCGCCCACCACGACACGGGTGACCGTGGCCACCCCGACCGCCGAGGTCCCGCGGTTCTTCACCGCCACGCTGAATTTAACGGGTGCCCCGACGGCCGGGTTCGCGGGGTTCGGGCTGATGCTCAGCACCTGCAGGTCGGGCCCGGGAGCCTCCGACACCGTGAGCCTGGTCGGGTTGCTGAACGTGTTGTTGCTCTCGTTCTGCTCGACGACGGCGCTGTCCGGATCAACGACGGCGCCAATCGTGTAGGACCCGGCGGTCTTCTTCCCGATCGGTGCCGACACGGTCGTGGCCGCACCGACCGCGAGACCGCCGACAGCGGCCGTGGCGACCGCGGCGCCGTCGACGGTGAGGTTGACGGCCGTCGCCGCCGACGGCCTGGTGCCGACGTTCTTCACCGTGGCCGTCAGCGTGATCGTGTCGGACTCGATCGGCGAGCCCGGCGTCGCGGTGACCCCGGTGACCGTGAGGTCGGGGTTGGCCGCGGGGGTTCCGTAGACCTGGAGCTCGGCGACCTGGCCGTTCCCGGACCCGGTGTTGCCCGTGAAGACGATCCGGACATCGGCGGCGGTGCCGGTGAACGGCACGGTGACCGTGTTGCCGGTCGCCGGGTTGAACGTGTAGGACGCGGAGGCCTTGAGCGGGGTCCACGACCCGCCGGCCTGGCCGCGGCCCTGGACCTCGAAGGTCTGGGTGCGGGTCGACCAGTCGGCGGCCGGGGGAAGCTTGACGACGACGCCCGAGAGGTCGACGTTCGTGCCGAGTGAGACCGTCAGGTGGCTCGGGTACTGGCCGCCCGCGCCCTCCCAGTAGGTGTCGGTCCTGTCGTCGTTGGCGTTGGTGGCCACGAACTGCCACTCCGTCGAGGAGCCCACGATGGGCTTGCCGAGGGCGAGGTTGCTGCCGGTGGGCGGATTCGTCGGCGGGTCGGTCGGCGGGGTGCTAGCGGTGCCGCGGACCTCGAACTCGGAGAGCTGGGCGGCATTCCAACTGGTGTTGGCGGTGAGGGTGACGCGCACGTAGCGCGCGGATGTGTCCGGGACGTCGACCGTCACGGTGTTGCCCGTGGACGGGTTGAACGTGTAGGACGCGCTCGCCTTGAGGGTGGTGAACGAGGAGCCGTCGGTGGAGGACTGGACGGACAGGGTCTCGTTACGAGAACCCCAGTCGGCTGGGAGCCGCAGGACGATGTCCTCGACGGTCGCGGCCGAGCCCAGGTCGACCTGGGCCCACTGGGGGAAGGCACCGTTGGTCGACTCCCAGTAGGAGCCCTGGTTGCCGTCGGTGAGGTTGTTCGCCGTGTAGGGGGCGTTGCTGCTGCTGGCGGAGGCGGGCTTGCCCGCGGAGAGCACGGTCGCGGCCGCGGATGCGCTCCGCGCGGTGACCGCCACGACCAACGGCGCGACGTTTTGCCCGTCAGGTGAACCGCCCGCCGGGGTGCACGCGCTCGTGAGGAGCGGAATCGCGCATGCGGCACGAAGGAATAGCCTTGAACGTTTGAAATGGAGCATCAATCCTGCCTTGATTAGACGATGGGTGAAGGGTGCCATCACGCCTATAGAGGCGCTCGCAACTGGCCTCGGGTTACCCGAATCGACAGGGTGTAACCCATCAGCCGAACGACGCCGGTTCCATTCAGGCCGTCACTCTGTCCCGCACCAATTCTCCGGTCATCTCGCCGTCGGGCGCTCCTCGACCAAGCCAGACCCGTGAACGATTACGTTCAGCCCTCGGAGATGCGGGAAGATACGCCGCTTGATCGGGAACGCCTGCGCATAAGAGGGATTGGGGCACGGTTGAGGGCAGCGGGTAGGCGCTCATCAGCACTTGAAGCAACATCAATCCAGCACCGGGTCCGGAGCGGGCTCAAGTCGATACGTATCTGTCTTCCACCGTGACGGAGTGTATAAACCATTTCTTCGGGTTAAACGAGCTAGAAATGTAAAAACAGAAGAACAGTGGGGTCGAGAAATTCCATTTTCAGCGATGACGCGTGTCGTCAAGCCATGCCCTGTCTGTGATGGGCTTGCTCCGGCGCATAAGAGGAATGGGGGCAATGTCGAGGGCAGCGGGTTGGCGCGGAGAGGCAGAGGAAGGCCGATGAACGACACGGCCCCGACCTGCCCACCGCGCAGCCCCTGCCGCCGTGCCCTCCGGCGTGAGGACGTCGGAGAGTAGCCCCGCCTCAGCCAGCAGCGTAGCGAGGTTGTCCCTCATCGCCGCATACAACCCCCCCCCAGCCACACCTGCTCCGTGGCCGCGCTTGCGGCGAGGCGTGGTGATGAGATGCCCACGAAGATGCCCTCCTCGCGCGCCGAGCCGGCCCTGGTCGACGGGACTAATAGATTGATGCGCGACGCGGCTGGCGGAGCGGACGTGCTTCCCGCTCCGCCAGGATTCAGCTCAGCGCGTGAAGCGCTCCACGGAGCGGGGGCTGCTGCTGTCGCCGCCCACGAACAGCACCTCTCCGGTGAGGAGCATGGTGGCCGAGGGTTCAATGCGGCCCTGGTTCATGTTCGACGTGGGGAGCCACGTGTTCGTCGAAGGATCATACAGCGCCGCCTGGCCGATGGCGTTCGTCACCAGGACCTCTCCCGAGTAGAGCATCGTCGCGGAGAAGAAGGGGGTCGCGTTGAAGGGGAGGGGAGGACCCAGGGACAACAGCCCGCTGTACGGGTTGTACAGCTCCACGGTGTTGCCGCCGTCAATGCCACCGACGATGAGGACGATGCCCGAGTAGAGCCGGATGGCGAAGTGGCCGTGGCGAGCCTGCGCCAGACCGCCGACCAGAGACCACGAGTTCGTCGCCGGGTCGTAGAGGTTCGCCTCGGAGGTGCTCCTCCCCGAGGGCAAGTTCCACCACAGGTAGCCGCCGGTCACCAGCACCTTGCCCGAGTCGAGCAGCACGGAGGTAGGGTTGGCATGGCCCGTGGCCATGGAGCCCGTGGGGCTCCACGTCTCGGTGGCCGGATCATACAGCCTAACACGGCTCGGCGTGGGGCAGGTGATTGAAGCCTTTCAGGATTTACGTGTCAGTACCAAAGAACCGATCTCCGAAATCTCCGATGCCTGGCATCATATAAGCGTTTTCATTCAGACGCTCTTCGATGGCGGACGTGACTATCTTCACCTTCGGATGACGTTTGCAGACGGCGGTGATGCCCTCTGGTACTGTTATCAGGTTGATGAAGATGATCTTCTCTTCTGGAACGCCCTTGTCCAGCAAGACCTGTATGGCTGCGAGCGCACTCCCTCCCGTGGCCAACATGGGATCAAGGAGCAGGACGTGGCGCCGAGCGATATCACTGGGAAGAGATGCGTAATACAAACGCGGGAGCTTCGTTACTTTATCTCTTTGGATCAGTATCTTGCCGATACGCACCGATCTGCATACGGCACGCAGCTCCGCTTCCATGCTTTCGCCAGCACGAACAACAGGGACTCCGCAGATCTGCTCGGTGAAGCGCAAGCCGTCGTACTTCCTTCCGACAGGCGTTTCGACTTCACACCGCTCGAAAGGAAGGAGATTCAGGCCTGTTTCAATCAGCTGGCGAATGATCCTGCTGGAGTAGAAGACGAAATCCTCCCGGCGCGCGGTCCGGTCGCGGATGATCGTGTGCAACGCGCGCAGTTGATTCGTTTGAGGCAGTAGATGCACATTCCTGCCGAGATATTCTTCAATCGATGGTGTCGTCGTATTTGACATGGTCGCGAATCTCCCAACGCGCGAAGTTACTCTGTTGGCGGCTCCTCGAAGGACTTGGGCAACTCCGGTGTCGTCGTGAAGTGCGCGGCCGCGACACGGTAGATCGAACGACCTCCGGTTCTCTTCCAGACCCGTTGCAGCACGTAGACCATCTTGGGGTTGTGCTCCTCTTCCTCCTCGATGGCTCGAGCGACAATCCGCTCCCAATCCTGACCCTCCACGGGATGCCCGCCGGTGTCGACCGCGTCCTTGTACGTTGAATGCAACGCCGCCAGCGTCGTCCTCTTTGGAAAATCCGCGCGGGAAAAAATGACGCAAAGTATCCCTATCCAGAAACACTTGACGACGTACTTGCGTTGGTCCACGGGCAGATGATCGGCGATCTGCTCCATCGCGTGCAGCGACGTGATCAAATGCAGAAGGACGAAATCTCCCGGCATGGCCAGGTACAGCAGGGTGACCGCGTAGTACAACTGCTCCCAGCTGGTGGAGACATCCTGCTCCTCGATCCACGCCGGGGTCTCGTAGATCAACGGGTGCCCTTCCGCGAGCAACCTGGCGATTCGATACTGCAGTCCGGACCTGGCGAGTTCGGGATGTATACCCGCGGCCGTGGCGGACGTGGTGTCGGCGAGCAGTGCTTCAACCCAATGATGGAGTGCATCGTGGTCGTCTTCCCATATGCCCGCGATGCGCAGCAGGGAGTCCACGGCCTGCTGGTCCCTGGCGCCGCCGCTCCGGACCGGAAACGACCTTTCCGGGTGGCAGGAGACGTCCGAGAACGCCATGTACGCGAGACCTTCAATGGTCATCCAGCGGTTGTTCGCGTCCAACGCCCAGCCCAGGTGGATCGTGGCGTGCGTGAAGGAACCCACCCAGCCAGGAAGCAGCGGTGGTACGTACCGCCTCAGGAGTTCGTCGATGCCCAGTTCTTTCTCTTGCCGGTCAAAGAACTCACAGTAGGACGAGAAGCTGGTGCGCTTTCCGAAGAAGTGCTTCCAGTTGGCCTCTGAAATCGCGTGCTTCGACGCCTTCGGTGCCTCCAAACCATAGCCATAGGGCGTCAGTTTCGCGTAGTTGTCGTAATACGCCTTGATCTTTTGCGGAGAGGCCCCGAGCCCGGCCAAGGCGACAACCGCATGTTTGGCGTGATTGGTGAGATGTCCGTTGAATTCGATATGGTAGGACTGGTCATTCAACAGCTCATCGACCAACTTGGACTCAATCATTGCGACTTCTCCTTGTCGCGAGATGTCTTCGACACTCTCGTCAAGTAAACGCCTAGTATTACAATCACGACGCCCAGACACCGGGCCGCCGTGGGAGGCACGTTCTGGGTTCGGTAATCTATCAAGACAGCGGAAATCATCTGGCCGCTGATCACCAGAAGGGCTGCGTTCATCGCGCCAAGTCGGGGAAACACGTAGCTGTTGACCGCCACGAAAAGCGCGCCGAAGAATCCGCCAAGATATGCGGAAATGGGCGCCGCGGAGGATACATCGAACTTCCAGTCACTCAACAGGAAAAGGACCGGCGTTAGAAACAGGAAGCCTACAACGTGGTTCCAAAGGGAGGCTTTGAAGGGCCCGACCTCCGTGCTGAGTCGCCCGTTCATCGCACGGCTCGTCCCGATGACCGTACCGTTGAGAAACGCGAGAAATATGTAGACGATCACCGGTTACGCTCTGCCAAAAATGATAAGCGCACTCCCGGTGAGGACCGAGAGCGCCACGAAGAAGTCGGCGGCGACGATACGCCGCTTGGGGGTACGAAACAGCCCAAAATAATCTGACGCGATACCGAATAGCACCTGCCCCACCAGCATGAGCGCGATGGTGCCGGACAGCGACAGGCCGCCGTTCACGGTGATCGCGGCCAGAATCACCGTGAAGGTACCGGGAATACCCCCCAGGTAGAACCAAAGTGGAGCCCCCACGGGCTGCGGCTTTGTCTCTTGGCTCGTGGATCTAAACACGCGTGAATACAGTCCGACGAGGACGAGTGCCGCTCCTGCTCCCAGACCGTGCGCCACCCAGGAGGCGAACACTGGCGTGGTGTGCTTCGCCAAGAGACTGTTGTAGTTGATCATCAACGCGAGAAGTGCACCTCCCGCGATCGCCAGAAGCCAATCCGTTGAACGTTCCATCATGATCGCTGGCACCCGTCAGTTCTGCAACAGCCCTGTCTGTATGCACTTCAGCACGTCATCGAACGTGTCGGCCATCCATGTCGGATCGGACGACTTCAGTTCCTGCACGCTGTGCACGCCGTAGGTCACCGCAATGGAACGCATGCCGGCTGCCCTGGCCATCAGCAGATCGTGTGTCGTATCTCCCACCATCACCGCGCGCTCGGCCGGGACACCCAGCTTCTGCATGATCACCTGGCCCATTTCAGGGTTCGGCTTCGGCTGAGTCACCTGATCCGCGCCGACGACCATGCTGAAATGCTCCCGAAGCCCCGCCGCTTTCAACAGGGCGTCGGCGCTTGCGTAGAACTTGCTCGTCGCTACGGCCAGGGCAACCCCCTGCGCGCGCAATGCTTCCAGGCCATCCGCGACCCCGGGGAAGATCAACGTCCCCGCTCTAGGCAAGATGAGTTCCTTGAAGAATACCTGGTACTGCTTCACGCCGTGGGCTACCCGCCCGTCATCCAGCGGAACGCCCATCAGCTTGCTGAACGCGCGCTCGAGCGGAAGCCCGATTGTCGCTCGAATGGCCGAGGCGTCCTGCCCTTGGATGCCCATCGATGAGAACGCCGCTGTAAACGTCTCCACGATCGCGCGGGGTGTATCGACCAGTGTTCCATCCAAATCAAAGACAACTACGTATGTCATCGCGGTCTCTTCGGATCCGAGTTTTTACCGGGGTATCGTCTTCTGGCGGTATTGCGCGTGCGCTGCCGCGAGACGGCCCGCTACCTCCGCCGTACTGATGAGAACCGCCATGTTTGCCTTGGCGGATCTCCCTTCGGTTGCCTTGTCAACAGCGCGCATCAAGTACTTCGTGAGCGCATTGCCCCTGACGCCGTCCTGGTCCGCGGTGATCATCGCCTTCGTCATCACCGCATCGATCTCCCGGCCGTCGATTGCGTCTTCTTCCCTGGTGGGGCTGGTGATCAATATTGAACTCTCGTTGCCCAGCGCCCAATGGCATTCGATGGCGCGAGCGATCCGCGCTTCATCGTCCAATCGATGTGGGCTGCGGATACCGCTGGAGATGCAGTAGAAGGCGGGGAAATCGTCGGACCTGTAGGAGATGATCGGCACGCAATGTGTCTCGAGATACTCCATGGTCAAACCCAGATCGAGGATGCTCTTCGCTCCAGCGCAAACGACCGCGACCTTCGAACGGGTGAACTGAATCAAGTCCGAGGAGATATCCATGGACCTTTCCGCTCCTCGATGCACTCCTCCGATGCCCGCCGACGCGAAGAACGGGATGTTTGCCAGCTCCGCTGCTACCAGTGAAGAAGCAACGGTCGTGGCGCCCATGCCACCCTTCGCCAGGATGACCGGCATATCCCTGCTGCTGACTTTAGGGATACCTGGTGTCGATGCGAAACGTTCGATGTCCGCATCCGTCATCCCGATCATGATGCGGCCGTCTTCGATGCCGATCGTCGCGGGAACCGCGCCTCCGGCTCTGACGGCTCCCTCCACCTTCCTGGCGGTGGCCGCGTTCTCTGGATACAACAAGCCGTGGGTAATGACATTCGACTCCAGCGCTACCACGGGCTTACCGGAACTGATGGCGTCCGAAACCTCTTCGCTGAACACCAGCGGGACGTTCTCATGTTGAGTGCGGCGCATCGTCATTCCTCGTCTCGCGTCAATGGTCAGTAGTTTGGTGGTTTGCGCAGCAGGTTCTTGCGGTTCACGATCTCTGGAGTGTAGACCCGCTCATTCCAGACTTCTTTTTCAACGGGCTCGAGTGCGATGGAGATGACCCCTTCGTCGCATCCGAAAGCGCTCTTCACCGCCTTGGTTACCGCCGCGACCAGTTCGGACTGTTTCTCTTCACTGAGCGACACGGGGAAATGCTTGATATTGACGTGCGGCACGCTGCTGTCCTTCCTTGTTACCGAGGTTGTCTCCCACCATGAGCACATCCTCGCGACGCGGGTTGCCCATGACGGAAAGGGCGTGCTCAGCTGTCACCTGGATGTCGATGTAGCCCCTGAGTCCAGTCCGGTCAAGCCGGATCTGCTGGCATTCGGTGACTTCGTGGGTAATGACTTCTTGATGGGCAATGCCTTTCAGCGCGCGGCGCGGGTTCACCGCGCCTTCGCTCCTGACGTGACCTGGCTCGCGCGCAGCGCGCTCGTATCATGATGCGCTGCGGTTCCATCAACGCGAGCTCTCCGTGGACGTCTTGCTCTACCTCTCGGTGCGAAGACGGTGGCGAATCATCTTCACCAGCTCTCCAATATTCGGCTCCTTGAGCATGCTGTAGTGATCGGCTTCGAGGTCCATGACAGTCGGGTCCTTCGCCGAATATCCGCTGCTGTTCTCGATGAACGAGTAATCGTCACCCCGGGCCTTGAAGATCGTAATGGGCGCACGGAGCTGCCGCTCCGCCAATTCGCGGAACGCGTACTTGAACTCATAGGTTTGACGCACAATCTTGATTATCCTTCTCACCAGCTCCGGATCGAGATTGTTGATTCTTCCGCTTATGAACGACGCGAAGCTCTCTTCGTCCTTGGCGGCCTTCAAGCACTCGTGCAGCGCGGGGTCGGTAATGCTGCCCGCGAAAACCGAGAAGAGGATCGTCACATACGCCTTATTGGCATATGTGGGCTCGCCTCCGTGCGTGGACTCGTCCTTCGCCCGGACTTTGGGCGATCCCGGTGCGATCAGGAACAGGTTTTCCACCTGCTCGCCGGATTGCTCGAGCTGATAGGCTGTTTCGAAGGCGACCCGCGCTCCAAAGGAGTATCCCCAGAGCGTGTAGGGTCCCACCGGCTGAAGCCGTTTGATGATCTTGATATCCTCCGCGGCCATCTCCTTGATGGTGGGATAAGGAATCTCGCCCTCATTGATCCCGTGCGCCTGCACGCCGTAAAAAGGCTGGTCAGTCCCTATTTTGCTAGCGAGCAACCTCAAGTTCATGGTGTAGCCGCCGAGGCCAGGCCAGCAAAAGACGGGTTTCTTCGAGCCGTCGGCCTGCAGCCGTACCAAACGCGAGGAAGGCTCGGCGTCTTCACCATCGACTTTGAGTGCGAGTTTCTCGATGGTCGGGGATTCAAACAAGACTTGCAGAGGCAGCGAACTCTGAAACTCCTTGTTGATCTTGTTGATGAGTCCGACCGCGATCAGTGAATTGCCTCCGGATTCGAAGAAGTCGTCCTGCACCGAGACGGTATCCTGCTTCATCTCCTTCTTCCAAATGGCGCTGATCCTCTTTTCAGTCGTCGACCGCGGCGCGACGAACGGCCGATCCACGAATTCGACGTTCGTCTTGTCCAACGCCTTGAAGTCGATCTTCCCATTGGCGGTGAGCGGCAGCTTGTCCAGCACCATGACCCTGTTCGGCATCATGTAGTCGGGTAGGAAGTTGATCAAATCATCCTTGATCATCTCCGCGGGACCCTTCATGTGGACGACGTCTTCCTTCATCCCTTCGCTGCGTAGCTGCTCATGGCTTACCCGGCCACCGATGAAGAAGTAGGAAGGACCCGCCTCTCTACCGCGGGCTTTCAGAATACTTTCGATCCTTTTCGCCGACGGCAAATCATTGCCAGTCTTGGAGCTATATCCTGAGGACATGAGCCCAATGTCGATGTCATTCGCCTGCAGATGGTGGAGCCTCCTGCCGAGCTCGATGTAGCTCATCCAGTCCTTGCGAGTCTTGCTGATGACGGTGATCCCAAAACTCGCTCGCTCGTAGACCTGCTGATTCAGCGCGATGACATGCTTTTTCAGGATGAGTTCGTCCGAGACCTTTTCCAAGCCGCCATCTTTGTATTGGTACTGTCCCGCCGGCAAATCGGCGACTTTTCCGGGATGGGCCTGGACGTAGAGTTCGAGCGAGTCGTCCGGCCGCGGCGCGGCATCCGGGGCTATCTCGAACGTGCCCAGGTAGTAGTCTTCGTCAGCGCACTCCAGGTTGTCCTTCGTGGCGGGTGCGTACTCGAGGTCTCTGATGTTCAACCCGTATCGAGGGAGGATCTCCTCGAACAGACCGACCATGTGGCCCGTTTCGATTTCGAGGACTTCTTGAATGTTGTTTTTGTAAACCGGCTGGATCGCCCGCTTCTTTCCCACGAAATGGAGCTTGACCCGCGCCGTCGCCGGACCGGCTTTTTCTCTGATCAGTATCAATTGGTGGTGCACGGGGTGGTAATAGTAGTACCCCGGCTTCAACCCACCTATCTGGCCCAGCTCGAAATACATTTGCGCCGCATAGAGCGCCCCTGGCGACGCATAGCCGTACTTCGGCAGCAGTCGTTCTCCACTGAGGTACTGCCCGAAATACCTCAGAATCGATCCGAGGTCGGCGAAGCTCACATCCAGGCCGCGAGAGCCGGCGCCCGTGACCTGCCTTCCGAGCAGTTGCAAGATATCAGCCTTCTTGACGTCGCCGCCCTCGAAGAACCGATAGGTCTTGCGCGCGAACACCTGCCGCCTCTGTTCCCGGGTCGGCTCCTTACCGGGGAGGTCGATCACCTCCTTGCCGCTGATTTCCCCGAACTCCCGGCAGCCCATACTCGACAGCTGCGCCTTGACCTGGAGCTTGCTGGCCTTCGACTGGTGGTGGGCGCCATGATTGCCCTGGTCCATCAGCGCTGCTTCCTTCGGGTTCAGTTCGATGAAGGCAATCAGGTTCTGGAATCCGGTGCGAGGATCATTCTTGACAATGACCGCTGCGTTCTTGACCCAGTCATGGGTCTCGATCGCCAGCTTTATCTCGTCCAACTCGACTCGAAAGCCTCTTAACTTCACCTGCTTGTCTGTCCGGCCGGCAAACTGGACGGTGCCGTCTGCGTTCCAGTAGGCCAGATCGCCGGTCTTGTAGAGTTTGGCTTGTCGATAATCCGCGGGGAACGGGCTGTCGACGAATCTGTCCACGGTCAAGTCCGGCCGGTGCAGGTATCCTCGCGCGAGCTGGACTCCGCCGATGTACAGTTCGCCGATCTCACCCTCGGCGACCGGCGACCGGCTGCTGTCGAGAATATAATACTGGGTATTGTGCACAGGCGCGCCGATCGAGATCGTATTGGGACCGGCTCTGACGGTATTCCGATCGACGGTGAACGCGGATGAGTTGATGGTGCATTCGGTCGGTCCGTACAGATTGACCAGTTCGCACCCTGGCAAAGCCTCGATGCATTGAATCGCGAGATTCTTGGACAGGGCTTCCCCGCCACTGAAAATCTGTGTGAGCGACTTGCACTTGTGAAGCTCTTCGGTGTCGAGAAGCGCCTGCAACAAAGTCGGAACGCATTGCAGTGTCGTTACATTGTGCTTCGCGATGGTTTCGATCAGTCTTTCCGGGTCCCGGTACACGCCAGGGCTGCCCATGACGACCTTGCTGCCACAGCTGGGAGCGAGGATCTCCCATTGCGCAGCGTCAAAGCTCATGGGGGTCTTCTGTAAGACGACTTTTTCCCGATTCAGCTTGTAGGCGGTTTTCAACCAATGCATCTGATTGACGATGCTGCGGTGTTCGATCATTACACCTTTCGGTTTTCCCGTACTGCCGGAGGTATAGATGATATACGCCAGATTGTTGGGACGCAGGCTGGTGTCGAGTTCGCGCATTTCGGACTTTGCATTTGATTTTGCAAACTCCGCCGCGTCCTTCAGGGTGACGATCCTCGTTCCCTGCGGCGCCAGCTCCGCGAGCCTCGTCTTGAGCTTTTCCTGGGAAAAAATGACCTTGGCGCGGCTGTCCTCGATCATGTAGCGCAGTCGTTCTTCGGGATACTCAGGTGACAGAGGCAAGTAGGCGCATCCGGAGAAGAGGATTCCCCAGGCACCTACCATCAACTCGATCGATGGTTCGACGAACATGCCAACACAGTCATCGAGAGTCACTCCGAGATGTTGCAGGTATACAGCCAGATCCGAGCTGCTCTCCGCGAGTTCGCGGTAGCTAAGACTCTCATTTCCATGAACGACCGCCGCGCTATTGGGCTGCGCCTGCACTTGTTCCCAAAGCAAGCCGGGGATACATTGGTCTTTGGGGGGGGCGTGTCGCGTTTCGCTGGACTTCCTGGTGCCTGACTCCTTCGCTTCCGGCACGATCAAATAAATGTCTTTGAGCCTCGCGTCGGAGTTGGTGTCGACATTCGAAGCATAGGTTTTTGCCAGAACTTCCGTGTTCATTTCAGATCCTCTGGGGATGTGGTCCACTACCTGGGGCGATAGTCGGGCGCGAAGCGCCCGGACTTGAGGCTGAGGCGGCGCTCCTGCGATTGCCGCTCAAAGCAAAGTCACCTGAGCTCGCTCCTGGTTCACTCACATGTGCTGAGTGTAAGAAAAAGAGACCGCCGGGCGCAAGTGCTTTTTCCGGATGTCCACGTTTTGCGCAAGAGGCGGAGTTTGCTGGTTAGTGGGGGAATGCGTGAACTATCATGATATATGTGGAAGTGTCCGACATATGTCTATATCGACGGGTCTTGCACCATTTGTGGCGCTCGCGCACTTCGGCTGTCCCGTTCACGACGAGCCCGCGTTGTTTCTTGTGTCCCCGCATTGTTTGCGTGCGGTGGTAGTCGTTTGAGTACGGTGGTCGGCGCGTTTGGATCGCACGACCTCGCCACGACACTTGCCCGCCTCGGGTTGACGGCCATGCTGCCCGAGCTGGCGCAGCTCGCCACGTGCTTCTCTGTCGCGACAGAGAATGAGACGGCTGCTCTGGTGGCTGACAGCTACCTGGGGCCGATGGTGGCCGTCGATGAGGCCAGGCGAGCTGTGGTCGCGGGGCCTGGGCTCTGACCGAGGCGCTCGTGCGGTGAGCGTGGACTGTTGGGAGGGACGGCCTCGTGGAACTCGCGCCACGATGCGGTGCGCGGGCTGGGTTCGCGTGCACCTCCGATAGACGTGCCGCGCCTGTGAAGGGCCGAGAACGAGGACCCGGGGGCGGGCCCCCAATCAATAGTGGGAGCGGCCGTGCTTCCCCCGCACTGGAGCGTTCCTCGCGGCCCCACCCGAGCTGACCCTGCGCGTGGTGGACTTGCCGGAACAAGACTCCGGGTGCGTACGACCCTGTCATTCCGAGGTATCGCCTCCTGCTGCGGAGTTGGGGGAGGCGGTTCGGCGATGTGAGGGGCCGCGTGACGCCGAAATGACGAGAAGCCGCTCGCCCTCTGTCTGGTCGAGCGGCCTCGTGTTTGCGGGGTGGGGCTCACGCTCCATCGCCATCTGGTGGTGCTCCTCGCTCAGCCGCGGCAACTCCTCCCATTCGGTCGCACTGAACTCACTCGTTGGGCTCTTCACCTCGCCTTTCTCTGCCCGGACGACAAGTAATCCGGGGCAGACCCAAGGGGCGTGGGACGCGTGCGCGACGATTCCATGCCCGGCGGCGTCACGACCTGCGTAGAGGCGATGCGGCGGTTTCCTTGCTCGGCCTCGCTGCCGCGGCCCCCATTCTCATCGCCATCCTTGCGGCCTCGCAACGGCGGCTGTAATAGTCGCGTGGCGGAGGGCGTTCAGACGTCTTTTGGAGGCACAACGGTGGATGACAATCGGGCCTATCTTCACGGTAGCGGTATGCAACAGATCGTCGACTTCATTCTGGAACTGGACAAGCTCAAGGGGGTGACACGCAAAACCCGTCCGTTGGGCCTCGAGCGCTATGAGAACTCCGCGGAGCACAGCTGGCAGATTGCGCTGCTGGCCGCCTCCCTGGCGCCCTATGCCGAGTCCGCGGTTGATATCAACCGGGTAGTCTGCATGCTGTTGGTGCATGACATTGGGGAGATCGATACCGGGGACACCATGGTGTACGCCGAAGAAGGCTGGGAAGAGCGCAAGGCGGCCGAGTTGGCGGCGGTGAAGCGGATTTTCGGGATGCTGCCGGAACAGCAAGGCGCGGCATTTCTGGCATTGTGGCAGGAGTTCGAGCACGGGGACACGCCGGAAGCGCGTTTCGCCCATGCCGCGGACCGGGCCATGCCGGTATTGCTGAACCTGGCCAACGAGGGCCAAAGCTGGCGCGAAAACGGCGTCAGCCATGCGCGTGTGGTACGCCGTATCGCTCCACCGATCAAGGCGGGCTGTCCGGCCCTGTGGGACTATCTGGAAGTCCGTCTCGAGGAGGCTCGCCAGAAGGGCTGGTTCGGTGCCTGAGTGGCGGGAGGCAGATGGGTAGGGAAGAGCCTGTCGAGGCCCGGCTTGCTTTCCTTTCATTGTCGCGCGCCCGAAGAACGCTCATTTGTTGATAGGCAAGGTTTTCACGTCTTCCTTCCTGTTGTATCGTCCACTGCCGGATGATGGTCGTGGTGACCACATCAACAGGAGGGGAGACACATGATGAGCAACAAAAAGACGTGGGGTGGCGAGGAGTTCTGGGGCCTGGGATTCGAGTTTGATCCTCAATGGCTCCTGAGTGACGAGCAGAAGAAGCTTCAGGCCGTATTGATCGACCTTTGCCGGACCACCCTGCGCGTGAACGCGGTGGAGAGTGATGCGCAGTTGATCTATCCGCGCAAGAACCTCGAGGCGTTGGCGAAGCTCGGCATGCTCGGTCTCATCGTGCCCAAGGAGCTGGGTGGCATGGGGCAGAACCACGTCTGTGCCGCGATGGTCGTCGAGACCATCGCTCGTTACGGCTGTGCGAGCACCGCCATGTGTTACACCATGCACCTGGGCGCGGTCGCCGCCGGTCTGCTCCGCCATCACGACAACCCGGCACTGCAGGACATCCTCAGGCGCGTCGACAAGGAGTGTCTCATCGGCACGTTGTCCTATTCCGATCCTGAAACCGGCTCGCACTTCTGGTATCCGGTTTCGTCGAGTGCTGAGGAGACTCCGACTGGCTGGCGCGTGCGCAAGAAGGCCTCCTGGACCACTTCAGGAGGTTTCGCTGACTGGTACATCGTGCAGACCACCAGCCCCCATTTTGGCGGCAACTACGCGAACCTCTCCTGCTTCCTCATCATGGGCCGCGAGGTCAAATCCGATCCCTCCAACTGGAACGGTCTGGGTCTGCGCGGCAATCAATCCGGTCCCATCGAAATCCAAAATGTGGAGATTCCGAAGAACCGCCTGGTCGGCCCGATTGGTGATGGCGCGACGTCCAACGACGAGTGCGTCGATCCTTTCTTCCTCCTGTGCTCGTCCGCCTGTTGGAACGGCATCGCCATGGGGATGATCGACATCGCGAAGAATCACACGACGCGCAAGACCCACGTCGACGTGGGCATGCGCGTCGCCGACTACCCGACCATCCAGGACTACATCGGCGAGTGCCTCATGGACACCAATGCCGCACGCGCCCTCGACTACCAGATGGGCCAGGCCATGGATGCGGTCACCAACAACTGCGATTGGTCCCTGCACTCGGACCCGGGCGTCTTGCCCCGCACCCAGTACCTGCACTGGATGTGGCAGGTGAAGTTCATCGCCGCGAAGAACGTCGCGCACGTCTCGGACAAGATGCTGCATGCCTGCGGTGGCACGGCCTACAAGCCGGCGCTTGGCATCGAGCGCTATTTGCGCGATGCGAAGGCGGGCTGGGTCATGGGCCCGACCAACGAGGTGCTGCGTCAATTCGTCGGTAAGATGGCCCTGCTCGGTCCGCAGTCACTCGACTACTGGAACCAGACGCTCAACGAGCGCGTGCTGAACAACGAACTGAAGAAGCTCGACGCCGACGGCAAGCGCCAACTCGCCGAGAAGTTGCTCGCCGAGGTCAGCGGTCAGCGGACCTCGGTTGCCTGAGCGCGTTTGAACAGGGGGCGGCGGTGGGTGGCCGGGGTGCCTGATAACGTACCTGGCGACCCGCGAAGCCGGACGCCACGTCCTGGTACGCTCGAGTCCGCACGTGACGGCGTCTCACCGATGCCAGCGGCGCCCGCTCTCGGTGTACTCGAACCACAGGTCCCAATCGACCTCGCCCTCTTCGTCGAGAAGCTCCGGAATGAAGACCTCGCGGTCGCGGGTTTCCGGGTGCTGCGTGTCCTCATTCTCGGATGTCACCATGCCGTGCGAGCTGTAGAAGACCTCCGCCTTCAGCTCTCCGATGACGGTCATCGAGTGGCCACGCTCGACCAGTTCCCTGACTTCCAGGGTGTCGCAGACCAACATGTTGTTGCAGCCCGACTGACCGACGACGCGGTCCGCGCGGAGCGCCCCCGCGATGAAGATCCAACCCGAGGTCCACAGCTCGCGGCAGTGCAGGTTTCCCGCCACGAAGATGTACTGGCGATGCTCGAGATCCCCGAGCACCGCCTCGGGGACTTCGAGATCCCCCGTCACCAGGTACACGCCCTCGCGCTTGAAGTCTGGTGTCTCGCCCGGCTCGTACACAAACGTCGGGAGGTCGAGGTACTTCTCCAGATAACAGAATGCCTCGGCGTCTGGTTTGAGGTTGGAAACGAGGCGATCCACCAACGCCTTGGCTTCCGCGTTCTTCTTGGCAGGGGGCAGCTCTTTCATGCGCCGACGAGTAATGTGAGGCGCGCATCCCCGTCAAGATGTCCATGCTGGCGGCTGAGTCGAGCGCTTGGCCCGGTTTTGTTGGACACCCTCGACAGGCCGGCTACACGGGAGGGCGTGCTTCCTTTTCTCACTCGCCAGACGTCGTCCGGGCCGTGCGCAGGAGCCGGGTGAGTTCGAGCCGCGCGAGGGTCCGCGCCGCCTTGTCCTGTTCGTCCAAATCCTGTTGATACAGCCAGGCTGTCACCATGGCGGTCGTCGCGGCCTTCGCCCGCGCCCAGGGTTCGGTTTCGGCATCTTCTTCCTTCGTGGTCACAGCCGCCCAGACTTCGCAGAGGTGGTTGGCCGCATCCGCGAACGCCGCGGCGGCCGGCTTCCCCGCCAGAATCCGTTCATCGCGGAGATCCACGAGTCCGCGCGCGACGCCGTGGGCTTGTCTGGGCGTGTTGGACCGCGCCTGGGTGAACAACGTGGGCACCATCTCGCCGCCCTCGATGTGAGAAGCGCAGAGCCGCAACCATTCCACGCACGTCTGGAAGGCGCGCTCCTCGGGGAAGCTGGCCGTCAACCACCCCAGGAGGGGATAGAGATGCTCGGCTCGCCGCCATGCGTCGTCGGCGGACTCGAAGTGGATTCCCGCTTCGTGGAACATGGCGAGCATTCGCGTACTGGCAGATTCGTTCATCGCAAACGGATCATCTACCTCACGACCCGAACTCAAGCGAGGGGTCCAGAGGATCGCGACAAAAACGAGATTAAACCCGAAAAAATGAGTGAACGGCTCAAAAGGGATTGTCGTGCTCATGCTCGACGTGGACGGGGATGATGTCCACCCGTCGTCTCGTGTGGCACCCCAACATTCATTCATAGAGGAGAGGCTGGATATGAAGAATTTCTTTTACGCTGCAACGCTGGTGTCGTCCTTGGCGATGGGACTTATCTCGCAAGAGGCGGCAGCGGCCTGTCGGGGCGCGTGGACCGAGGGAACGACTTACAGCACGGGCGATGGCGTGACCTACAACGGCGGCAAGTACGGGGCGCTCGTTGGCCATACCGCTTGCGTTGGCTGTGGCTGGAATCCTGTGGCTGCACCGTCGCTGTGGCAGGCGGGTGGCGGCGGCTGCGGTGGTGGTAACGACGGTGGTGGCGACAATCCTCCTCCCTCGGGCAACGGCATCGCCGGCATCCTGAGCGAGTCCACGTTCAACTCGATGTTCCCCGGCCGCAACGGCTTCTACACCTACTCGGCCCTGGTCGCCGCGGCGAACTCCTTCTCCGCCTTCGCCACCTCGGGCTCCACCGAGGCGCGCAAGCGTGAAGTGGCCGCCTTCCTGGCCAACATCGCCCACGAGACGGGCAACCTCGTCTACATCGAGGAAATCGCCAAGAGCACCATGTGCGACACCAGCTGGGGCCCCCCGGGCTGCGGCTGCGCCGCCGGTAAGATGTACTACGGCCGTGGCCCCATCCAGCTGTCGTGGAATGGCAACTACTGCGCCGCGGGCAACGCGCTGGGCGTGGACCTCAAGAACAACCCCGACCTGGTCGCGCGCGACGCCACCATCTCCTGGCGCACGGGCTTCTGGTTCTGGATGACGCAGACGGGCGCGGGCTCCATGACGGGCCACAACGCCATCGTCAACGGCGCGGGCTTCGGTGAGACCATCCGCACCATCAACGGCGCCCTGGAGTGCGGTGGCCGCAACCCCGCCCAGGTGCAGAGCCGCGTGAACAACTACACCCGCTTCTGCAGCATGCTGGGCGTCAGCCCCGGCGCCAACACCGGCTGCTGAGCCACTTGGCTGTCGTGAGGGCCCCGGGGTGCGATTCCCCGGGGCTCCGCCCGTGACACGTCGTGGGGGCAGGTTGGGCAGTCCTCACTGGCCGTGGATGGTGGCTTCTTCCGGCGGAGGGATGTTCACCGGCTCGGCGTCCTGGCCCTCGTGTCGACGCGGGGGCAGCGCTCCGCCGTCGTCATCCTCCAGCTTCACCAGGTGCGAGGCGTTCGTCAGGAACACCTCGCCCCCGTGTACCTCTCGCACGTCCGAGAACTCCACGAGGAACTCGTCGCGCGACAACAGGCTTGGCTCCAGCTCGAAGTGCTTCTCGCCTACCGCGCTCACCCGGCCCACCTTCCGGCCCTCCTCGTCTCGCACCACCATGCCCTCGTGTACGTCGTCGCGTGTCTCCATGATGTCCTCCTCGTGAGGTTCCGGCCCCTCCCACTCCCGGCCCTCTCTTCTTTCCATGCTCAGCGTGCTTCCGCTCGGCAACCACCGCCGAGGGCCGAGCGGAGTGTGGCCCGGAGGTCAGGGGGAAGGACAGACAAGCCCCGGGGCCGGACCGTGCCCAGCCCTCGGCCTGTCGACCGGTACATGGCTTGATGTTCCGTGCTGGGGGCTGTGGGATGAAGACATGCCCGTGTCCCTCGCGTTCGCCACCGTCCTCGGGTGGCTGCTGACCGCTGCTCCGTCCAACGAACGCGGCTTCGCGCCCTGTGCTCCGGACACCTCGGAGTGGGGAAGGGCAGGCGAGGGACTCGCCGCGCTGGACGCCCAGATAGAGGCGCTCACCGAGGACGGAGACGTGCGCGATGCACAGGCGGCGATGCGTGCGCTGCTGGACTCGCGCTGTTTCGCCCTGGCGCGCGAGGAGTCGCGGCGGCCGACGGACGCGGGAGTGTCCGCGCTCGCGCTGAAGGTGTGGTGGCGCGATGGAGGGAAGACGTGGCTCGCGTCATACCTGGAGCTGGGCAGGCGGGGTCCGCGGGGGGTGGTGCTGCCGCCGGACGTGCGCGCGGTGTTGACGCCGTCCAGCGCGCCTGACCACCGGCTGGCCGCGCTGCTGTGCCCGGCGAAGGACGTGGCATGCGGCTCGGAGACGGAGGCCTGGCGGGCGCGGGCGGAGCGGTTCTTCCGCCCGGAGCACGGGCGTCACCGCGAGTTCTCCGGAGCCGTGACGACGCGGCGGCCGGACTGCACGGTATTGGCGGAGGCGAAGCCGAAGCGCTGGCGTTACACGGCGTGGCGCTCCTGCCTGAGTGACTCCGGCTCGCGGCCTCGGCAGGTGGCGCTGCCGCTGGGACGCTTTCGCGCTCCGGAGGACGGGTGGCTGGTGATGCGGGGCCGACGCGGGCACTACGGCTTTTGCGACGAGGTGCGCGCGTACCACCTGCGCACGGGCACGGCCTACGTGTCGAAGAGCTGTGGCGGCCTGGTACTCATGGAGGGGGGCGAAGTGGACGCGGTCCGCACGAATGCCGCGCGTCAGGTGGCGGTGAGCGTGGGGCGGATGGCGCCGGCTCGTCTGCGCGAGCTGACGTGGATGTTGCTCCTGGGGCCCGAGGTGCAACGGGACGTACAGGTGGAAGCGTGGCGGGTGCCGGTACCGGAGGGCTATCGCGTGGAGCGGCGCGAACTCATCGTGGAGGATGGTGTGGTGGAGGGTGTCGTCGGCGGCGCGACGGGCTGGGTCCATTCGGGGCAGACGCGGTTGCGTTGGAGCTGGTTCCCACCCAATGGCGCCGAGCCGCTGTCGGGCGAGCTGACATACCCCGACTCCTCGTGGGTGGAGGTGGAGCATGCGAACGTGCTGTTACGGGAGGCGGAGGCCACGATCGAGGAGGGATGTCCGTCCGAGTTCGCGCCCCTGCCGATGATCGACTTCACGCGGGAGCCCGGGGTGAATGGTCGCGATGCGCCGGGTGGCGTGACGAAGGTTCAGGACTCGCTCGTGGAGGGCCTGCGCGCGTGGCGAGCCCCCGGGCGCTGCGGTCCGAGCCCGGACGCCGATTGAGTAGCCAACTAAGCGCGCGGTGGGATGGGTGCCTTCTTCAATCGCCCCCATGCGATGAAGGCAGACAGGCTACCCAGCACGATGGGCGCGGTGAGCCCGGAATATTCCCCCCGCGACAAGTGCAACCCGGCGGCGAGCACCATGACGATGGTGCATCCCACGCCAGCGAGTCCGGTGAGGACGGGGAGGATTCGGGTGAGCGCGGGGAGCAGGAGTCCCAACGCGCCGGCTACCTCCGACAGGCCGATGAATCGTACCAGCGGGCCGCTGGAGGGTGTGATCCACCCCATCGTCTTCGCCAGCTCATCGATGGGTTGCGTGAGCTTGACCGTTCCCGCCATGAGGAAGGCGAAGGCCACCAGCACTTGCGCCACCCAGAGCGCGATGTGCAGGCCGCGAGAGGCGGGGATGGAGGGCGGAGCTCGAACGGATGTGGCGTTCATGTCGGAATGAATAACCCGTCGCCGGGGGCGCGCTACCAGTACCGGAGGACATGGGCCGCTCCGGCCATCAGCGGCCCTGGCGTTCAGTCGCCGTAGCAGGGACCGATCTCACGCACCTCGACGGTGGCCCACTCGGTCGCGGGGCACTCATTCGCGATCGCGAGCGCTTGCTCCTTGGTCTGACAATCGAGGAGGAAGAAGCCTCCGACGATCTCCTTGGCTTCGGTGAACGGGCCATCGCTGACGATGCGCCTGCCGCCGCGGACCGCGACCCGTACCCCTTCGGCATCGGACCGGAGCGAGTCGCTGGCCTTGCAGATGCCACGGGCCTTGAGGTCCTCGTCGAAGCGCATCATCCGCTCCATGGCGAGACGCCCCTCTTCCGCCGGCCGACTCCGTCTTTCTTCTCCAGACTCCATGATCAACAGCAAGTACGGCATCCCGTGCTCCCTTTTGGGGTAGGGGTATACACGCGGTGCCCCGGGAACTCATGCCGTTTCGCGGAGGGCTCCCGAAGCCGCTCGGGGCCCTCCATGCGCCGTGTCATGTCTGGATGACGCGCTGAACCGCCTGGTTCCGATTACGGCTGTTGCGTGAGGGAGAACGACTGGGCAAGGCCCCCGTTGCAGGTGGACTGGGTCAACTGGGCGCTGTCGGCGGACCCCACGGTGGTGAGGCACTTGCCGCTGTAGCGGCTGACGAAGTGGTAGGAGCCACCGGACTCCGCCACCGGCTGCCACTGCTGATTGGTGCCGTTGCTATAGCTCCACAGTTGGATCAGCGCGCCGTCGGCCGTGGACACGTCCTTCACGTCGAGGACCTGGGCGCTGTTGAGGCGGCTGTTGATGCGCACGAAACCGTCGCTGGTCGGCTGGAACTGGAAGTGCTGCGCCAACGTGCCGTTGCACGCGTACTGCTGGATCGCGGTGCCGTCGGCCGAGGCCGCGGATCTGGCATCCACGCACTTGCCGGCACTCTTCCCAGTCGCGGTGTACCAGGCGGTCGGCGAGATGGGCGTCGTCGTCGGAGGAGGCGTCGTACCGGCCCCACCCAGCCACTTCAGCCCGTCGACGATGAACCGGTTCTGGACCTCACTGGCGAACGTCGAGGACAGCCGGGTGTTGGTGGAGTAGTTCATCGCGTTGTGGCCGAAGTTCGCGTACAGCATCTTGTACTTCTTGTTCGTCCACATGATCGGGTAGTCCCCGCTGTACCAGGACTGGTTCGGGTCGGTGCCCAGCGGGAAGCTCACGGCATCGACCGAGGCGAGTACCTGGATGTCGGGGTTGCCGCGCAGGTTGTTGCTCCAGCTGTACCACTCGCTCACCGCGGAGGTGAACGTCGCCGGCAGATTCGAGGTCGACGCATGCGTCCGGTTCTCGACCTTCAGCACGGCGGTGGTGGGACCCCAGGTGTTCGACCTGAACGACCCCGAGCCGAGGAACTGGTTGTGGTACCAGCTCCAGCTATCCGGGGACGTGGTGAACGCGGAGACGTGGAAGCCCATCCAACCGCCACCTCCCTGCATGTACTGCTGGAACGCGGACCGTTGGGTCGCGCTCTGCGGCATGTCGTCCAGGAACATCACGACCTGGTACTGGGCGAGATTGCTGGCGTTGAGCAGATCCCAGTTGGTGGTGGACGTGTAGGAGAAGCCGTTCTGGGTGGCGAGCTGGGGGAACCAGACGTTCGCCTCCTTGGTGAAGTCGATGTGGGCCGCGTCCCAGGTTCCCCGGTAGAAGGCCAGCACCTTGAAGCTCGGGGTGGCGGTCGGAGTGGGAGTGGGCGTGGCGCCCGGGGTGGGCGTCGGGACCTCGCGCGCTTCGATCCGGCCCAACGCCGGGCTCGACGCGAGGAAGAGGGACGCGACGATCATCGCGGGCACTTGCACCACCCGGTTGTTCCTGATGCTTGCGGTCATGCGGATCCTTCCAGCGGCGGGTCCGGTCCCTCATGAGACCGGGTTTTCCCGGATTACTTCGGATTCGTGGCTTGACGCAAGAGAGGAGCACCGATGAGGTGTCGCGCGGTTCTACGTGACGCAGCGCGGTCAGGATACGTTCCCGCTCCATTGCCTCGATGAAGGGTGTTTCGTGCAGCCGGTCATTTCCATCAAGAACCTCAGCAAGACCTACGCCTCTGGATTCCAGGCGCTCAAGTCCATCAACCTGGAGATCCGGCGCGGTGAGATCTTCGCCCTGCTGGGCCCCAACGGGGCTGGCAAGACCACGTTGATCAGCATCATCTGTGGGCTCGCCAGCGCGAGCGAGGGCTCGGTGGTGGCCGACGGGCATGACATCGTGTCGGACTTCCGCGCGGCCCGGGAGAAGATCGGGCTGGTGCCGCAAGAGTTGTCCACCGACGCGTTCGAGAGCGTCTGGGCCACGGTGAGCTTCAGCCGCGGCCTGTTCGGCAAGCCGCGAGACCCGGTCTACATCGAGAAGGTGCTGCGCGACTTGTCGCTGTGGGACAAGAAGGACTCCAGGATCATGACGCTGTCCGGCGGCATGAAGCGCCGCGTGTTGATCGCCAAGGCGTTGTCGCACGAGCCGCGGATCCTGTTCCTCGACGAGCCCACCGCCGGCGTCGATGTCGAATTGCGCCATGACATGTGGGAGATGGTTCGTGGCCTGCGTGATCGCGGGGTGACCATCATCCTGACCACGCACTACATCGATGAGGCCGAGAAGATGGCCGACCGGATCGGGGTGATCCGTAAGGGCGAACTCATTCTGGTCGAGGACAAGGCGGTGTTGATGCGCAAGCTCGGCAAGAAGCAACTGACCCTGCGCCTGCGAAGTCCGCTGACCCGCCTCCCCGAGGCGCTGGCCGGGCTTGCGCTCGAGCTGTCCGGCGATGGCGGCACGCTGGTGTACACCTTCGACTCCCAGAGGGAAGAGACCGGCATCGCGGAGCTGCTGCGGCGGCTGGGCGAGCACGGCATCGACTTCAAGGATCTGCATTCCAGCCAGAGCTCGCTGGAGGACATCTTCGTCAGCCTGGTGAGGGCTCAGTCATGAACCTGCATGCAATCCGCGCCATCTACTGGTTCGAGATGTCGCGCACCTTTCGCACGCTGATGCAGAGCATCGCCTCGCCGGTGTTGTCCACGTCGCTGTACTTCGTGGTGTTCGGCTCGGCGATCGGCTCGAGGATGGGTGAGATCGACGGCGTCAGCTATGGGGCCTTCATCATCCCGGGCCTGCTCATGTTGTCGCTGCTGAACGAGAGCGTTGCCAACGCCTCGTTCGGCATCTACATGCCCAAGTGGTCGGGCACGATCTACGAAGTGCTGTCCGCGCCGGTGTCCTACGTCGAGGTGGTGATTGGCTACGTCGGCGCAGCGGCCACCAAGTCGGTGATGCTGGGGGCGCTGATCCTGGCGACGGCCCGGATGTTCGTGCCCTACCAGATCGCCCACCCGATCTGGATGATCTGCTTCCTGGTGCTCACCGCGGTGACCTTCAGCATGTTCGGCTTCATCATCGGCATCTGGGCGGACGGCTTCGAGAAGCTGCAGGTCATCCCGCTGCTCGTCATCACCCCGCTGACCTTCCTCGGTGGTGCCTTCTATTCCATTCGCATGCTGCCGCCCCTCTGGCAGAAGATCACCCTGCTCAACCCGGTGGTGTATCTGATCAGCGGTTTCCGCTGGAGCTTCTACGAGGCTTCCGACGTCAACGTCGCCACCAGCGCGGGCATGACCCTGGCGTTCCTCTCCGCGTGCCTCGTCGCCGTGTGGTGGATCTTCAAGACAGGGTACAGGCTGAAGCCCTGATCGCCTCCTTCGCTCTCGGTCCAGGAGCACCTGGTGCCATTCTCCCAGCCGTGTGTTGGCGACTTTCAGGCTCGTCACCGCGTCGCCGTTGGTGTTCGCCTGGTGAACTCTGTTCACGGCCTGTTCCAGGCCTTCCGGTGCTTCGGTCTTGCACTGGTGGATGAAGATGCTCTGATCCACCGCCGTGACGGTTTCCGATGCGCATCGCGCGATCAACGCGGTCTGGAGAATCGAGTCGGCCAGGCTCATCGCGGGTCTCACGCGGTTCGTGCGCGACGTCGGCCTCGCCGAGGAGCTCGCTCAGGACGCGCTCGTCGCCGCGCTCGAGCGATGGCCGGAGTCGGGTGTCCCGGACAACCCGGGCGCCTGGCTCATGGCCACCGCGAAGCATCGAGCCATTGACCGGCTGCGCCGGAACAAGCTGCTGGAGAGCAAGCACGAGGAGCTCGGCCACGAACTGGAGGCTCAGCGAGAGCGCACCGCGTTGGACCTCGACGCCGCGATCGACGAGGGCGTCGGCGACGACCTGCTGCGCCTCGTGTTCATCTCCTGCCATCCGGTGCTCTCTCCCGAGGCGCGTGTCGCGCTCACGCTCCGGTTGCTCGGGGGTCTGACGACCGAGGAGATCGCGCGTGCGTTTCTCGTCCCGGAGCCGACGGTCGCCCAGCGGATCGTCCGCGCGAAGCGGACGCTCGCCGAGGCGCACGTCCCCTTCGAGGTTCCCCATGGCGCCGAGCTCGAAGCCCGTTTGTCCTCGGTGCTCGAGGTCATCTACCTCATCTTCAACGAGGGCTACTCGGCGACCACCGGTGATGACTGGATGCGCCCCGGGCTCTGCGAGGACGCGCTCCGCCTTGGCCGTATCGTGGCCGAGCTCGTGCCGAAGGAGGCGGAGGTCCACGGCCTCGTCGCGCTCATGGAAATCCAGGCCTCGCGCTCGCGGGCACGCACCAGCCCTTCGGGAGAGCCCGTCCTGTTGCTCGAACAAAACCGCGCGCTGTGGGATCACCTCCTCATCCGTCGGGGCCTCCTGGCGCTCGAGCGTGCCGATGCGCTTGGCGCGGCGCGGGGTCCGTACGCCTTGCAGGCCGCGATCGCCGCCTGTCACGCACGCGCCAGTACCCCGGAGGGGACGGACTGGGCGCGGATCGCGGCGCTCTACGCGGAGCTCGCCCAGCTCGCGCCCTCTCCCGTCGTCGAGCTGAATCGTGCGGTCGCGCTCTCGATGGCGTTCGGTCCATCGGCGGGTCTCGAGCTCGTCGATCAGCTCACCTCGGAGCTGTCGCTTCGCAACTACCACCTCTTGCCGAGTGTGCGTGGCGACCTCCTCGCGAAGCTCGGCCGCTTCGACGAGGCCCGTACGGAGTTCGAGCGCGCGGCCTCGCTCACGCGCAACTCACGCGAGCGCGACCTGTTGCTCGATCGCGCCGCGACGTGTGCCCACGCCTCGTTCCGGCCACCGCGCTAGGTGGAAGGCCCCACGGGGCCCTGGAAGCCCCTCGCGCGGAAGGTCAGCACCAGGGTGTCCCGGTGCCCCCGGTCGGCCAGCGGCTGGATGGGTGTACTCTCGTGAATCACCCGCTCGTCGTCGAGTAGCAGCGCCGACCAGGGCTCGGTCAGGGTGAAGCGGATGCCCTTGGGGCCCTCCGCCTCGAACACGCGCGTCTCGCCGCCCTTGATGCCCTCTCGTCCGACGAGCAGCACGGCGACGAAGTCCACGCCGTCGCGATGGGCCCCCTCGGGAGTCGGCCGCCCGATGCCATCCGTCGTATCAATGCGGAACTGGTGGGCTTCCACGTACCACGGCCGCTCCCCCTTCAGCGCGGAGCAGCATGCGGCGAGCGCGCGCAGGAGCCGCGGCCAGGCCGGTTGCGTGATGACCGCCGGAGTCATTGGTTCGAACCAACGCTCCATCCCTCCATGCAGGGCGTTGTATTCGACGGGTTGCCAGTGCGCGCGGTGCGGGACGACGGTGACCTTCTCTCCCTCGACGATGAAGCAGGAGTGGCGGCGTGAACGATAGCGGCCGCCATCGCGCAGGTAGGCGTCGGGTGGCAGGTCGTCCCAGGTCGGACGCAGGGCGTCGAGTTCGACGGCCGGAGTGGACGCCAGTTCGCAAAGGCCGTCCTGGCCGAGCACGGCATAGCCGTTATCGCGCAGGAGGTGGGTGACCAGGGACGGCGGTGTGATGGGGGGGAGGAGGCTCATGAGCTTGGCGGGGAAGTGGGCGGCCAGGTCGTAGCGGATGGCGGCGCGCGGAAGGTAGCCTCTCTGGAGCTTCGTCGCAGCGATGTCGCGCATCTCTTCTCACCGTCGGGCGGGCCGCGCTCGCTCCTCTCCTCGCCCGCCCGGACTGTCCGTCAGCGAAAGCGAGCGCCACATTCCAGCAGGGGCTGGAGATGCCGGAGAGGATGGAACCGCCACAGGGGCCCGTGTCCGAGGGGGAGGGGACCCAGGAAGATGGCTTTGGGGACTCGGAGTTGGAGGACTCCCTCCTTCGCCAGGTCGCCCAGGTGGAGCCCCCCTTGCGCCTGCCTCTGCCGGGGGAGCGGTTGGGCGGCCGGACACACGCCCGGTTCGAGATCCAAGAGCGGCTGGGCGGCGGGGCCATGGGGAGCGTTTTCCGGGCATGGGACGAGGAGCTGCATCGCGTGGTGGCGCTCAAGTTCCTGCGTCCCCGCGCGGTGATGGCCGAGGCGCGGTTGCGCTCGCTGTTGCGCGAGGAGGCGAGGGCCATCGCCCGGTTGGACCACGAGAACATTGTCCGGGTCTTCGATGTGTCCGAGTGGGAGGGGCGGTCCTGGGAGCCCTGGGTGCCTTTCGTCGTCATGGAGAACCTGGAGGGCGAGACGCTGGCCGAGCTCCTGCTCCGGGCGCGGCCAGGGCCACGCCAGACCCTGGAGATCATGGACGCCTTGTCCGCGGGTCTGGCGCACGCGCACGAGCACCACATCGTTCATCGGGACCTCAAGCCCAGCAACGTCTTCATCACCCGCCGGGGTCAGGTGAAGCTGATCGACTTCGGTTTGGCGCACATCACCGTGAGCACCGCGCCGTCCGCTCCCCACCTGCCAACGGCCGGAACACCTCCTTATATGGCTCCGGAGCAGTGGCGGGGTGAGCCCCAGGACGAGCGCACCGACGTCTGGGCAGTGGGCGTCATGCTGTTCGAGATGCTCACGGGTGAGCTGCCCGTGCCTGTCACGAGCCTCGCGGAATTGCGCGCCAGGGTCATGTCCGCCGAGCCCATGCCCTCGGTGCGCGAACGGCGTCCGGATCTGCCTCGGGAGTTGGAGTCGCTGCTGGCCAGGGCCCTGGCGAAGGAACCCGAGCGACGCTTCCGTTCCGCCACCGAGTTCCGGGAGGCCTTGCTGCGGACCGAGGAGTCCCTGGGATCCTGGCGCGGAGAGTCGCGGACGGGGGGGCCCCAGCGCCGGCAGGTGACGCTGGTGTGCTGCCGGCTGGAGCGGATGTCCGATCCGCCGGAGGCCTTCGATCCGGAGGACAGTATCGAGCTGGAGGCCACCTTCCAGCGGATCTGCACCGGGCTCCTCCGAGAGGAGGGCGCCAGCATCACCTCATGCGTCGGGGAGCAGGTCCTCGCCTGCTTCGGTGATACGCGGGCACGGGAGGACGACTCGGAACATGCCGTGCGCGCGGGGCTTCGCCTCATGGAGGCGCTCCAGCACGAGTTGCCGCACCTGTCCCCCGTCAAACTGGCCATCAAGGTGGGCATTCATACGGATATGGCCGTCCTGGGGGAACTCGCGGTGGAGGGCCGCGAGTCGACCCCCGCCATCCAGGGAGAGGCGCCTCAGCTCGCCACCTGGCTGGCGCGCAACGCCGAGCCCGGAACCGTGGTGCTCAGCGACACCACGTGGACCCTGGCCCATGGCGCCTTCGAGACCGAGCCCCGCGAGCCCCTCTCCTACGCGGGGCTGTCCGGCGCGAGAGACGTTCCTCTTCACCGGGTGTTGAAGGAGCGCAGGACCCAGCTCCGGTTCGATCGCTCCTCCGAGAGCGAGCTCACTCCACTGGTGGGGCGCACCCTCGAGTTGAAGCGGCTCCAGGAGGCCTGGGAGGCCGCCCGGAGTGGGCGTGGCACCTGCTTGTTGCTCCGGGGTGAGGCGGGAATCGGCAAGTCACGCCTCATCCGGGAGTTGCGCCAGCGCCTGGCCTCCGAGCCTCACACCCCGTTGTTGGGACAATGCTGGGCGCAGTTCCGCACGAGCGCTTTCCACCCCATCACGGAAATGCTCCAGCACCTCTTCGTGCTGCCGCCCGACGGCGAGCCCGCGCTCCGGCTCCAGACATTGGAAGCGCGGCTGGAGGCGCTTGGCCTCGCTCCGGAGCACAGGCAGCTCATCGCGGCGTTCCTCTCGCTGCCCGTCCCCGAGCAGTCTCCGCATCTGCGGTGGCCGCCCCAGCTCCAGAAGGAGCGGACCTTCGAGGCGCTGGCGGCGTTGAGCCAGCGGCTGACCGAGGAACGCCCGGTGCTCGCCATCATCGAGGATCTGCACTGGGCCGATCCCTCCACGATGGAGTTGCTGGGCTTCCTCCTCGCCCGCGCCGGGACTCAACGGCTCTGTGTTCTCCTCAGTGCCCGGCCCCCCTGGATGCCCTCGTGGCCCGAGCGGTCCGGGTTCCAGGTGCTGGCGTTGGAGCGGCTGCCCGCGGAGCTGACCGAGGCGCTGGTCCAAGCGAAGGTCGGGGGCAGGGGGCTCTCCGCGGAGAGGATCGCGCACCTGGCGGCCCAGACCGATGGCATTCCCCTCTTCATCGAGGAGATCGCGCGGATGGTGCTGGCTCGCTCGTCCCCTGGTGCTCCTCCCGTCATGGGCGCCGAGGCCATTCCCATCACCCTGCACGAGTTGCTGCTGGCCCGGCTCGATGGATTGCCACGGCGGCAGAAGGCCCTGGCCCAGCTCTGCGCCGTGGTGGGCCGCGGCTTGGATCCCGCGCTGCTCTCCACCCTCACCGGTCACTCCGAGGCCACGCTCCTCCATGAGTTCTCGGGGCTGCTCGCCTCGGGATTGCTTCAACTCCGGGATGAAGGGGGCCCGACCCAGTACGAGTTCCGCCATGCCCTCCTCCAGGAAGCGGCCGCCCAGTCCCTCCCTCGTGGGGTGAGGCGGCAGCACCACCAGCGCATCGCCGAGGTCCTGGCCACGCGCTTTCCCGAGGCAGCGAAGGCCCAGCCCGAGCGGCTCGCCCACCACTATACCGAGGCGAGGGAGCTGGCCTCCGCCGTCCATTGGTGGGCGCTCGCTGGCGAGCGGGCCAGCCGCCGCTCCGCCAATCCCGAGGCGATTGTCCATTTCACCCGCGCGCTGACGTTGTTGCTCCAGCTTCCCGAATCCTCCGAGCGCACCCAGGAGGAACTGCGGCTGCGGATCGGCCTGGGTCTGCCCATGCTCCAGGTCCATGGGTATGGCGCTCCGGAGGTGGAGCGGATCTACGCGCCAACCCCGGGCTTGTGCCGGGAAGTGGGGGACGCGCTGTCCCGGATCGAGCTGCCGTACTGGAGCCTCTTCCACTACCTCTACGCCCGGGCGCGGTTCGACGTGCTCCAGGAATTGGGGGAACTGCTCGTGGACGTGGGAGGGCGTCAGCACAGCCGCGAACTGCTCGTCCTGGGACACCGGGCCATCATCCTGGCGGGCTTCACCGTGGGTGATTCCTCCCTGGCGCTGGCGCACGTCGCGCCCGCGCTGGCGAACTCGGACTTCGAGCTCGAGCAGCACCGGGTGCTGGCCGTGAGGCATTGGATCAACCCGCGCGTGGCGACGTTCTCCTTCGCCTCCATCCTCGAGGCGCTGCGCTGCCGCCCGGATCGGAGCGCGCGTGACCGCCGCGAGGCCCTGGCGCTCGCGGAGCGGATCGCTCATCCGAACACCTCCGCCTTCGCGCTCGTGTACGCCGCGGTGTCCAGCCAGATGCTCCACGACCCACAAGGGGTGCTCGACTACGCCAGCGCGAGTCTGGCGCTCTCCCAGCGGCACGGGCTCCAGCTCTGGCTCGGGTGGTGCGCGATGCTGAGATCCTGGGCTCGTGCCGAGCTGATGGGCCTCGTCCAGGAAGGGCTCGCCGCGATGACCCAGGGGATCGCCCTGCTCGAGGGCGCGGGGGTCCTGACCACGCCTCCCTTCTTCCTCGGCCTCATCGCGGAGCTGCACCGCGGGCTGGGACATTCCGAGGAGGGGCTGGCCGCCGCGCGAGAGGGGCTGCGGTGGGCGGAGCGCAGCGGCGAGCACTCCTCGGATGCCGAACTCTTCCGCGAGCAGGCGGAACTTTCACGGCAACTTGGACGGGAGGAGGAAGCTTCCGCGAGCTTCGCCCGGGCGCTCGCCGTTGCCCGCCAGCAGCGCGCCCCCCTGTTCGAGTTGCGTGCCACGGTGGGCCTGGCACGGCAGCTCCAGGACGCGGGGCGGCGAACGGAGGCCTGGCAGCGGTTGGGTGCCCTCTGCCGGCGCTTCGGCCCGGAGCTCGACTGCACGGACCTGGCGGAAGCGCGGGAACTGCTCGCGCGCCTCGCTCCGGAGGTTCACTAGGGCGTGGGGTCCGCGATCGCCTCGCCACTCGGAGGGGCGGGTTGCGCCGCGGCCGCGTCCTGGGCCGCCTGCGCGCGCTTCTGGGCCTCCGCCTCCGCCACCTGGCGCATGGCCGCGAGGCCGTTGTCGAAGTCCTTGCCGACCATCTTGTCCATGTCCATGACCAGCGAGAAGGCCTTGCTCATGAAGTTATTGTGGCCCTCCATCTTCCAGGTCACCGAGACCCCCTCGGTGGTCGGGCTGAACGTGAAGGTGGTGAGGTTGGTGGACTCGAACGGACGGAGGAACTCCAGCTTGATGCGGACGAACTCGTTGGCCTTGCTCTCCTCGATGGTCATCTGGCCCGCGCCCACATCATCGTTGCCGGACCAGCCATAACGCGCGCCCGTCCCGGTGGCGGGACCCTCGAAGGTGGTCTTCTGGCTCGGGTCGAGCTTGTCCCAAGGCGACCACTCGCCCCAGTGGTGGAAGTCGTTCACCAGCGCGAAGGCGATGTCCGGGGGCGCCTTGATCGTCGTGGTGCGCTGCAGGGAGAAGGTGGCCGGACGCGTGGCGATGACACCGCACAGCGCCACGAGGCCGATGGCGACACCGAGGAGGATCTTCTTGAGCATGAACAGTCCTTGCCGCGAGACAAATGCGCGGGCCCGTGCGTCATAGGGGACGGCCTCCACCGTTCGCAAGAGTCCGGCGGTGTGGACGCCGCCCTCCTCGAGCAAAACGCCTCGTCAGCCCTGGCGCATGGGGTGCGTCAGGTTCGCGTCTTCCACTCCCGCCATGAGGGTGTCTTCCATGTCCCAGGACAGATTCCAGACCAGCCGTGAGGTCTACCACCGCATCCAGTGGGATCCCCGGCTCGATGCACACGACTTCGTCATCGGCTATGACGCGCGGGGCGAACAACTGGAGGAGGTGCCCTTCGAGGCGTTCGTCCCCGATGGGGAGATTCCCTGGCACCGCGTCTGGTACTTCCGGCGGGGCCCCGAGCGGGTGTGGGACCGCCGCGAACGGATCGATCGGACCGCCGAGCCGGTGGCGCGATAGGTCATCGCCCCCCCGGTGGGTCAGCGGGCGGGTGGAGGGGGACGGAGAGTACTGGACAGTTCCTCGCGCGGTCATTCAAGGTGGTCGGGGAGGAGGATGTATGACGCCCAACCCGCGTGAGTGGATGATTGGACCCCATGCCTTCCACTTCGAGCCACCGGACCGCTTGTGGGTGAAGTTCCGAGGAGGGCTGTGCCTGCAAGACGCCGCTCGCATGGTGGCCCTCTACCAGGAGTTGGGTTCGTCACGGCCCTTCTACCTGGTCGCGGAGATGAAGGACGCGGACCTGCTGGAGCCCGAGGTCGGGCGCTTCGTCAGTGAGCAGGCGGTTGCCTCCTGCCTCCTGGACACCATCTACATTGGAGCACGGCTCGCGCATAAGGCGCTGGCCAAGGGGATCGTGCTCGCGGCCCAGTTGACCGAGCACGTGGCGGAGGGGGGCCTGGAGACGCTCCATTTCGTCGCCACGAAGGAAGAGGCCCTGGAACTCCTCGTCCAGTTGCGCGCGCGGCGCGAAGCCCGCATGGGCTGACGCACGGCGGTGCGTTCCTCTACAGTGGTCCGCGACTTCGCCTCCCACTCACGGAAAGAGGGTCCGGACTTGCACGCGCTGCCTCTCCATCATCATGGTATCCAAGCCAGTCGGCTGATCCTGGGCTGTATGCACCTGGGGGGTGAGTGGAACACGTCACCCCTCACCGGGGAGCACGTCAAGCGAGCCCATGAAGTCGTGGACGCGGCGCTCTCCCTCGGCATCAACCTGTTCGACCATGCCGACATCTACACGATGGGCAAGTCCGAGCAGGTGTTCGGTCAGGTGCTGAAGGAACGGCCCGGTCTGCGTGAGCGGATCCTGCTCCAGTCCAAGTGCGGCATTCGTTTCGCGGACGAGGGTGCTCCCGGGCGGTATGACTTCTCGCGGGAGCATATCGAGGGCAGTGTGGACGGGATCCTGTCGCGGCTGGGCGTGGAGTTCCTGGACATCCTGCTGCTGCATCGTCCGGATCCCCTGATGGACCCCGAGGAGGTCGCCGACTCCTTCCGCCGGCTGAAGGCCTCCGGCAAGGTCCGGCATTTCGGCGTCTCCAACATGAGCGCGGGACAGCTCAAGCTGCTGCGGGCGTCTTGTGATGAGCCGTTGGTCGTCAATCAGCTCGAGATGGGCCTGGAGAGGATCGACTGGTTGGAAACCGGTGTGCTCGTGAACCAGGCGGCCGGAGCCCACTCGGGTTTCCCGGAGGGAACGCTCGAACATTGCCGCCTGGAGCGCATCCAGCTCCAGGCCTGGGGGCCACTCGCCCAGGGCCTCTACAGCGGCCGCTCCCTGGAGGGACAGTCCGAGCCGGTCCGGAATACCGCGGCGCTGGTGGGCCGGCTCGCCGAGGCGAAGCAGACGACGCGTGAAGCCATCGTCCTCGCCTGGCTGATGAAGCACCCGGCCGCCATTCAACCCGTGATTGGTTCCACCGATCCGCGCCGGATCGCCGCCTGCGCGGATTCCGTCCGCGTCCAGTTGACGCGAGAAGAATGGTTCTCCCTGTACGTCAGCTCGCGCGGGACGCGGCTGCCCTGAGGTGAGTCCCCGTCCGCGTGTGGGGCACGCTGCGCGTGGCGGGACTGGCGGGCGCCGGGGCGTTGATGTTCGGTGGCGCGTGGCTGTCCTCCGTCCGCTCCGACCGGAGCGTGTGACATGGGTCTCCTGTCCGCGCTCGTGTCGTTGCTGTCCACGGGGACGCCCTCGCGCCCCTGTTTCGTGCCCTCGGATCAAACGGTGGGATGGAAGCGCGTGGTCCTTCCGGCCGAGGCTCCCTCCCTGGCGGCTCCGGCGGATGTGGAGCAGTTCCGCTCGGATGAACCCGTGAGTGTCCTCGACCAGCGAGCGTCCATCTACCTGGGGGCGTATTCGCGGCACCCGGGCCGCATGGTCTACCGCTTCGCGGTTCCCCGCGACGCGCTCCAGTTGGAGGTGGGCTTCCTGGAGGATCTGCGCGGCGCGAAGATCGATGTCGTGGCCCACGCGGATGGGCACTCCGTTGGCCCGAGCATGACTCCGCCGTGGACGTGACCCTGCACCAGCCATGAGGCCTGGGGTATGTTCGCGACCGCCATGACGGATACCTCGATCGATCCCTCTTCGCTTCCGCTGCGGACGGCCGCCCCCGACTCCAGTGTGCGGCACTTCACCGAGACGCTTCCGACGGCGCTCGCACCCGACGTGCTCTGGGCGGAGTTCACGCGGGCGCTGAAGGATTCTCGCGATGCGGTGCTGTGGGCCAACAACGTGTCCTTCATCCGGGCCCTGAATGAACCGCTCGGGGAGGGCACGGTGCTCGTCGAGAATGTCCAACCCACGGGCGCTCCACTGCACTACCGCCTGATGGAGTTCTCGCCCCCGAACCGGTTGCGGTACGCCTCGCTCCAGGGTCACCACCTGGCGGGCGGCGCCACCGTGTCCGTCGAGCACGCCGAGGGTAAGACCACCCTGCGCTGGCAGGGGGAGTATTACGGCACCGAGGCCCAGCTCAACGGGTTGGACCGCTTCCGCGCGGCTTTCTTCTCGAGCCTCGCCCAGCAACTCCGGAAGTTGGAAGCCGCGAGATGACGGAACTCTGCATCCGTGGCTGTCACGCGCTCGTTCCGGACGCCCACGGCACGTTGTCGATCGCCCGAGACCAGGACATCCTGATTCAAGGCTCCCGGATCGTCGGGATCCGTCCCACCGGCACGCCTCCTGGGCCTCAGGTCACGGTGATCGAGGGACAGCGGATGCTCGCCATTCCCGGGCTCATCAACACGCATGCCCATGTCTCCTCGGTGCTCTTCCGGGGACTGGCGGAGGACGTGTCGCTCGAGCGGTGGTTCAACGACTTCACCTGGTGCCTGGAAGGCAATCTCACCGAGGAGGACGTCTACTGGGGTGCTCAGCTCGGCCTCATCGAGATGATCGAGGGTGGCGTCACCACCGTGGCCGACCACTCCTTCTTCATGGATGAGGTGGCCCGGGCCGTCGAGGAGGCGGGCACTCGCGCCCAGCTTGGGTGGACCTCCTTCTCCAGCCGAGGTCCCGCCGCGCTCGCCGAGACCGCCGCCTTCGCGCAACGCTGGAAGGACGGCGCGGGGGGCCGTATCTCCACCCGTCTGGCTCCTTATTCTCCCTACACGTGTGATGACGGACTGCTGCGCGCCGCCGTCGAGCACGCCACCCGGGTGGGCGTGGGCATCCACATCCACGCCGCCGAGGAGATGAACCAGACGCTCGCCAGCGCGAACCGGCGGGGCCGCACCCCCATCCAGGTGCTCAAGGACACGGGCGTGCTCGGTGTGCCCACCCTCATCGCGCACGCCGGGGGCCTGATGCCCCAGGATCTCGACCTGCTCGCCCGTCATCGCGCGCACGTGGGCATCGCCCATGCGCCCAAGACGTCGCTCAAGCTGGGCATGGGGCTCGCTCCCGTGCGCGCCCTGCGCAAGGCCCGCGTCCCCGTGGGCCTGGGCACCGCCGGAGCCGCCAGCAACAACACCCTCGACCTGCTCGAGAGCCTGCGCTTGTTGGCCCTGACGCAGAAGCACGACGCGCTCGATCCCGAGGTGCTGCCCGTGGCCGAGGCGCTCGACATCGCCACGCGGGGTGGGGCGGCCGCATTGGGGCTCGGGGAGAGTCTGGGCACGCTCGCGCCCGGCTATCAGGCCGACATCGTCCTCATGGACATCCAGGGCACTCACTGGCAACCGCCCCACAACCTCCTGGCGGGACTGGTGTACAGCGCTCGCGCCAGCGACGTGCATACCGTCATGGTCGAGGGCCGGGTCCTACTGAAGGATCGCGAGTTGCTCACGATCAACAAGGCCCGTGTCTTCGAGGAAGTGTCCCGCCGCATGGAGCGGTTGGCCCGGATCGAGCCCGGGTCTCGCATTCAACGCTACGCGCCCTGAACGCGGGAGCGGAGGCGCATCCGCTCCCGTGGGATATCCTTCCGTCTATGCCGAGGTGTCCCACTTCTTCCCCCTGGGCGGGATTCAACAGGACTGGACCCTCGTCGCCCGCTACACGTTCGACGTGGAGAAGGGCGACGAGGGGTGGAAGATCCGCAAGGTGCTCCTGGATCCCATCCACTACCGCGGCAACCCCATGGGCCTGGAGATGGTCAACGGCAAGCAGCTCGTCCGGGTGAAGGAAGACTGAGGGGAGACGGGACCGATGGGCCTCTGGCGGCACCGGTCCCGTGTGAACCGCTCAGTGCGTGTAGGTCTGCACGGTCGTGGACGGCACGCCGGCGGTCGCTCCGCCCGTCACGAGCACCTGTCCCGTGTGGAGCAGGGTCGCCGTGTGCCCCTGGCGCGGCGCCGACAGGTTCCCCGCCGACATCCACGCGTTCGTCGACGGGTCATACAGAGACGCCTGGCCGGTGGCGTGCGTGACCAGGACCTCGCCCGAGTAGAGCCGCGTCGCGCTGGTGGCCGAGCCGCCCTGGGCGAGTTCCGGGTCCTGGGTCCACGGCGTGAGGCTGTAGGGATCGTAGACGTCCACCACATCGGAGCCTCCGCCCAGGATGAGCACCTTGCCCGAGTAGAGCTGGACGGCGAGGTGGCCCGCGCGACCCAGCGACAGGGCTCCCGCGGTGCTCCACGCGTTCGTGGCGGGATCGTAGAGCCGCGCGTCCTGGATCGCGCTGGACGAAGGGGAATGGCCGCCCGTCACCAGCACCTTGCCCGAGTAGAGCAGCGTCGCCGTGTGCCGGCTCCGGGGCGAGGGGAGGGGCGCCACGTTGTTCCACGTGTTCGTGTCCGGGTCATACAGCTCGGCCGAGTCCGTATCCGCCTGGGTGGACTCGCCGCCCACCACCAGCACCTGGCCCGAGTCGAGCAGGGTCGCCGTGTGCAGGGCGCGCGGCGTGTGCATCTCGGCCGCGTAGGACCAGGCGTCCGTGGCCGGGTCATACAGCTCCGAGCTGGAGCGCTTCATCGTGCCCTGCGCGCCTCCCGCCACGAGCACCTGGCCCGAGGCGAGCGCCGTCGCGGTGTGCTGTGCATGCTGGATGATGGGCGTGCCCGCGCTCCGGGACACGTGGGTGTAGGGGTTGTGGATTTCGGCGCTGTCGCCGCTCACCAGCAGCACGTCCCCCGTGGCGTTGAGCAGGGTGGCGGTGTGGCCCGCGCGCGCGGTGGTCAGCGAGCCCGTGTCGGCCCAGTGCTCCTCGGGGGCGGTGTCCGAGGAGACGAGGGTGGCGGCCTCCGTGCTGGTGAAGAAGTTCGGGTACGTCGCGGTGTAATACCGTCCGTCGTCGGCGTCGCCCGGGTAGGTGAAGCTGCCCGACTTCTCACCCTGGACCCGGAGCGCGGTTCCCGTGGCGTCCGTGCGCAGGGACAACTCCCCGCTGGAGATGGTCGAGGCGCGGTAGTTCATGACCGAGATCAGTTCGGTCCCGCGCACCACCGTCAACGTGTCCGGCGCCACGTGGAGGACCTTCAGGTGGACGCCCGCGCTGCCACTCGGCGAGTACCTGTCCGTGTAGCTGACGGCGACGCCCAGGTCGTTCGCCGCGATCGACAGCTTGGGCGGATCGTGGGTCTCTCCGAGCTCCAGGCTCGCACCCGGCCAGGGGCACGAGGCCGAGGCTTGCCGCGTGATGAGGGGGTAGTAGGTGGGCCGGGGCATCATCCGGAGGTCATAGGAAAGGGAGAAGGTGCATCCCCGCGAGGCGGCGGTCGTCAGCGCGGCGGCGCGCGTGGCGAGTGCGGAGGAGGACTCGGGCGTGGGTCCGCCACAGGCCTGTGCCAAGAGGGGGAGGGTCAGGGATACAGCCAGCTTCACGGTGCGCATGCGGTTGGGTCCTTGTCGGGAGGCTTTCACCACGACGGCTGCCGCGTGCTGCCCTTGGAGCACCACGCAGCGCTCGTACCTTCTCCCTCCGCGCGCTTGCTTCGCAACACCCGAGTGCGCTCCGCGCGTGTCCTACTCCCCCCTTGCCTGTCTCGAAGAGGCCATGTTACGCCGCGAGGCCAGTCGACTTGAAACCGCGACTGATAATCATTTTCAACTTGTACAGGAAGGTCATGTCCCTTCACCGTCGAAACCTCGCGGGTGTTCCGTTCCTCGCGCTCGCGACCGTGGCCGCCGCTCAGGAGCAGGGCCCCACCACCGTTACACTGGACATCGTGCAGGTGGAGGCCGAGCGCGAGAGCGCCACCGGCCCCGTGGACGGCTACGCCGCCCGGCGCAGCGCGAGCGGCACCAAGACGGATGCGGCGCTCCTCGAGACGCCGCAGTCGGTCTCCGTGGTGGGGCGTGAGCAGATGGATGCCCAGCAGGTGCAGTCCATCGTCGAGGCCACGCGCTACACGCCCGGCGTGCGCTCCGAGACGTTCGGTGCGGATTCGCGCAACGACTGGTTCCTGGTCCGCGGCTTCTCCTCGCAGGAGGCGGGCTACTACCTGGACGGGTTGCAGCTCCCGTCGAGCTCCTTCGCCACCTGGCGCATCGAGCCCTTCGGGATGGAGCGGATCGAGGCGGTGCGCGGGCCTTCCTCCGTGCTCTTCGGTGGCACCAACCCGGGTGGATTGCTCAACCTGGTGAGCAAGAAGCCCCCCGCGGAGGCACTGCGGCACGTCGAGGTGGGCGTCAACGAGTTCGCCAACGCCTACGGCGCCGTGGACCTGGGCGGGCCCCTCGGGGGCGGTGGGCACTGGTTCTACCGTGTGACGGCGCTGGCCCGGGGCGGTGGCACCCAGGTGCGCGACATCGACAATGACCGCCTCTTCCTCTCGCCGAGCGTGACGTGGGCGCCCACCGAGCGCACGACGCTCACCGTGCACGGCAGCTATCTGCTCGATCGGACGCGCGGACAGGGCTTCCTCCCCTACGAGGGCACCGTCGTGGACGCTCCCTATGGGCGCATCCCCACGGACTTCTATACGAGCGACACCAGTCTGGATCGCTTCAAGCGGAACCAGGCGCTGCTCGGCTATGAGTTCGAGCACCGCTTCTCCGACGCCTGGACGGTGCGGCAGAACCTGCGCTTCGGCCGGCTCGGCATCGACTTCAAGACGCTCTACGGCGTGGGCTATGACGGCCCACCCTCGGACGCGCGGCTCGCTCGCGGCAACTTCGTGACCACCCCGACGGCGAACCTCTTCACCCTCGACAACCAGTCCGAGGCGCGCTTCTCCACCGGCCCGGTGCGCCACACCGTGCTGTTCGGGTTCGACTACAAGCACTTCCGGCTCGCGGACGAGCAGGGGTACGCGGCCGACGAGTCCATCAGCCTGCGCGACCCCGTCCGGGGTGACTACGCGCCCACCGACACGCGCTACACGCTCAACACGTCCCGGCAGAATCAGCTCGGCGTCTATCTCCAGGATCAGATCCAGTTCGTCGAGCGCCTGCACCTGATCCTCAGTGGCCGCCACGACTGGGTGGCGCTGAAGCTGGACAACACGCTGCTTCCCGCCTCGAGCTACGAGGGATGGCAGGCGGCGTTCAGTGGCCGCGCGGGCCTGCTCTACGCCTTCGACAGTGGCGTCTCTCCGTACGTCAGCTATTCCCGCTCCTTCAACCCGGTTGCCGGCACCACCGTGGCGGGCGAGCTCTTCGAGCCCGAGCGCGGCGAGCAGTACGAGGCGGGCCTCAAGTTCCAGCCCGTCGGAACCCGCACCTCCGTGGGCCTGTCCGTGTTCGAGCTGCGGCGGCGGAACTTCCTGACGACGGACGGCCTCTTCAACACCCTGCAGATCGGCGAGGTGCGCTCCCGCGGCATCGAGCTCGAGGCGAACGCGAGCCTGGCGCGGGGGTTGGATTTGATCGGCTCCGCCTCGTTCTACCGGCTGGCCATCACCGATGGCGCGGACTTCGAGCAGGGCAAGGTGCCCGTGGGCGTGCCCTCGCTCATGGCCTCCCTGTGGCTCGACTACACCCTGCCGGAAGGCGCGCTCAAGGGCTTCGGGGCCGGGGCGGGCGTGCGTCATGTCGGCGCGTCGTTCGCCGACCGCACCAACGAAAAGGAAGTGCCGGGCTTCACGCTCGTGGACGCCGGCATCCACTACGAGCGCGCCAGTTGGAGGGCGGCCATCAACGCCTCGAACCTGCTGGACACCACGTACGTGTCGGGATGCAGCTCCACGACGGCCTGCTTCTACGGGGACCGCCGCAAGGCCATGCTCAACGTGGGCTATTCCTTCTGAGTGAAGCGCGTTCGTCCGCCGGGGCGGGGTTCAGCCCTTCTCCGGTGGACGGCTCCGCGCCAGGCCCCAGGCCACACCGCCGCAGCCCAGGGCGAGCACGCACAGCAGCACCTGCGAGACGAAGATCGGCGGCAGTCCCCTCGTGAGGGCCGTGAACAGGTTCGCGTCCTGGAACACGACGTCCGAGGCGATGACTCCGCCGAAGAGCGCGGACGCCCCCGAGCAGAGCCACACGCCCGCCCGCCGGGGCGAGAGACGCGGCACGAGCGCCACGGCGGCCGCGAGTGCCCAGGCGCCGAGGAACAATCCGAACTCCCAGTCCCCTCGGTCTGTCAGGGACCACGGCAGCGCGCGGTTGCTGGCGAAATAGACGCCACAGCCGAGCGCGAGCCCCGCGGAGACGCCCACGGTCAACCGCTCCAGCAGCCGGTTCCCCCAGCGTGCGCGGGCCTCGTCCCGGCGTTCGAGCCAGATGAGGTTGCCCGTGATGATGACGACGCACATGGCGAGCGCGAGGACGGCGTAGAGCAGCTTCAGCAGCAGGCCGCCAAAATGGGCGTAGTGCAGATCGAAGAGCACGCGCTCGAAGGAGAAGAGGGGCGTGCGGTAGTGGGTGCTGGTGGCGAAGGGCTCGCCGCTCACCGCGTCCATCATGGCGAAGTGGTCGGCGCCGAGCGGCTCCATCTGGAAGTAGACGCCCGCCCAGGCGTTCGCGTCGCCCTGGAGCTGAAAGTCGACGTAGCGGGGTGTACCCGTCGCTCCGGGGACGGCGGCACGCGCGCGCGCGACGAGCTCGTCCAGGGGCCGCATCACGGCGTCGCGCTTCGTCTCCTCGCGCACGGGTTGGGCATAGCCTCTCAGCGCGGCCACGCGGTTCGCGTCGCCCTTGTACACCGTGGACGTGAGCCCCTGGGCCAACAGGCCGGAGATGCAGAGGATCGCTCCCGTCCAGCCCATCATCGCGGTGAAGGGCAGCCCGAACACCCCGAGCACCTTGTGCGCATCCGAGGAGGAGAAGCGCAATTTCAGCGCGGGACGGAATGACCACCACTGCCGGCGCAGATCCTTGAGGTGGATGACCAGCCCGCTGACGAGCGTGGCGAGCATCGCGACCGCGAGCAGGCCCGACAGCTCCATGCCCCAGGGCACGCGGTAGAAGAAGTGCATCCAGTACAACTCGCTCGCGAGCCGGCTGCGCGCGGACAGCGACGTGCCGGTGGAGGGATCCATCCAGACTTCCTTCACGCCGGTGGGCTCGAAGAGGTACGCCGTGACGAGCCGTGTCTCCTCATGCGTGAGGAGGCCCACGTGCGCGCCGCGCGGGAAGACGCCCTGTCCGGCCGCCTGTTTCAGCAGCGCATCGAAGGAGGGCGGGGCCTCGCCGGGGGGGGCGGTGTGGAAGGCGGGGTCCTGCCAGATCTCGAGCTCCTCCCGGAACAGGGAGAAGACGCCGCAGAAGAAGATGACGAAGAGGAACAGGCTCGCGAGGACTCCGGCCCAGGCGTGCAGATCCCACTGGATGCGAAAGGTCCGAGGGGTGAACTTCACCCGGCGCTCCTCAGGGCCAGCGCGGCGGTGATGGGCAGCAGGATCGCGAGGCACACCCCCCACGCCACCTTGCCATTCTTGAGCAGGGGCAACACGCACGCGAGCGCCACCCACAACGGCACCATCACGTGGAAGCCCAGGGCGAAGGACAGGCCTCCGGCCTCGGGAGAGAACGCCATCACGGCCGCGCCCACCGCGAACGCGACGAGTGGCGCGCCCACCACGGCGGCGAGCGTGCGGGCGACGCCGTGGTTCGCGGCCTTGCTCAACACCGAGGGGCTCACCACCCGCGCACTCCCGCGAGCAACGCCGGGAACAGCCCCGCGAGCCCGCTCACGAGTGCCACCGTCCGCGCGCGCTCCGGTCGTGGCGACAACACCAGGACCAGCACCGACGCCGCCGTCATGGCGAGCACCCCCGTCACCAGCAGTCCCTGCACGGCGCCATGAGCCGCCACGCCACAGCCCGCCGCCGCGAGCGCCGCGAGCGCCGCCACCCACCGCGAACGGCTCGCCGCTCCCAGGCTCAGGCTCGACACCGCCGAGAAGGCGAAGGCGAGCGCCGCGAGGCTCAGCATCGCCACGCCTTTCTCGATTCGATTCTCGGGAGGGCCAGGGGGCAGGGGGAACGCATCGCGGGGGACTCTCGCTGATTCTGCGAGTGATTCGCGTTTTCATCTGGGGACGTTCGTCTGTCAAGCGGGGATGTCGGGGCCTCTCTCCTCGTCGGTGGACCAGACGAACGGGCGGGGACTCGTCGGGTGGCGGGTGCCCCACTGGGCTCGTGTGGGCTGGGTGAACAGCCTTCCCCAGTGGGTGCTCGGGGTGAGGGTTCCGAGGGGAGACATTCATGGTCAAGGCACTGACGAGGACGAAGCTCTTCGCGGGGTATGACAACAAGGAGGATCTGCCGCTCGGCTCCTACGCCCTCATCATGGGGGTGTATGGCGCCTCGCTCGCGGGCTACTTCGCCTGGCGGGGGGGTGGGGGCCTCCGTGCGTTTCCCCGCATGGATCTGGAGGACGTGCTCCTGTTCGGTCTGGCCACCCATAAAATCACCCGCCTGGTGGCCAAGGACTTCGTCACCACGCCCGTGCGAGCGCCTTTCGTCCGCTTCGAGAGCAAGGAGCGCGCGGGCGAGGTGAGCGAGTCCTCGCGGGGATCGGGATTGCAACGGGCCGTGGGCGATCTCCTCTCCTGCACGTTCTGCCTCGGGCCCTGGGTGGCGGGGGCCCTCGTCTCCGTGCATGCCGTGCGACCACGAGAGACGCGCCTCGTCGCCTCCATTTTCGCCCTCACCACCCTGTCTGACTTCCTCCACCGCGCCTATGAATGGATGGGCCAGGGGTTGAAGCGCACCCGGGAGCGCGCCAACGCCGTGGAAATGTCCGAGGGGCCCTTGAGGGAGGGTTCCCAGGCCCAGGCCCACTGACGGCTCCTCCCCGGGGGCTGTGGGGGCGGGACAGGGGTTGTCTCCCGTGCACCACCTCACGTTGCTACCTGTAGGCAGCTTGCTGCCCTCGTCCTTCATGCGGAGCTTGCGCCTCCGTGAGCCACTGTCCGTGGAAAAGAGGGCGCGGGGCGATGTCAAGACTCCCATCCGGAATGTTCATCTGTCTGCTCCTGCTCGCCTGCGCGTCGGGGCCCGTGTGGGAGGAGGCGCGGCTCACGGAGTCCGAGCCCCAGGTGACGCTGCCCTCGCTACCCGATTCCTCCCTACCGGAGCCCCAGGGCCCGTCCTGGTTCGTGAGCACCGAGGGCGAGGACAGCGCGGAGGGGACGAGCGAGGCGCCGCTGCGGACGCTCCGCCGGGCCGTGGCGCTGGCGAGTCCGGGAGACCTCATCCGGGTGCGCTCCGGTGTGTACTCCGAGGAATTCGTCCTCGATGACCGGGGCCCGGGCGTGGCCGCCATCACCGTGCGCGGAGAGGGCTCGCCGCTGCCCACGCTGGTGCCGGGCGGCGACCGCCGCACGACGGTCATCCGGGTCCAGGGGCGCTGGCGGTTGGAGAATCTGCGCGTCGACGTCGGCGGGGCTCCGATGTTCGCCATCCTCTTCGAAGAGGGCTCCAGCGGTTCCGTCCTTTCCGGAAGCGAGCTGCGCAGTGGCACCGCGGGCGCGGGCGTGCTCGTGGAGGGCGCCCAGGGGCTGCTCCTGCGTGGCAACAGCATCCACCACTTCATCAAGGAGGACGGGGACTCGCACGGGGTGCTGGTGGTGGGCCCCTCGCGTGGCATCACCGTGCGTGGCAACGACATCCACCACAACTCGGGTGATTCCATCCAGTGTCAGGCGGGTTCGGCGCCCGCCGAGGCGCTCCTCATCGAGGGCAACTTCCTGCATGACGAGGGCGAGAACGCGGTGGACATCAAGCAGTGCCGGGACGTCACCGTGCGCGGCAATACGATGAAGGGCTTTCCCAATACGGCCATCCGCTCCGTGGGCACTTCCGCCGGGGAAGCCGTGGTCATCCACGAGTCCGCCCAGGTCGTCCGAATCCAGGACAACACCATCTCCCGCGCGGGCCGGGGCGTCTCCATCCTCGCGGACCGCGTGCCTCCCGAGGATGTGTGGGTGGAGAACAACCGCTTCCAGGAGATCCGGAACATGCCGGAGGGCAACGGGCAGGGCATCCGCGTGGCGGGCGCCCGGAACGTGAAGGTGCTGGGCAACACGCTCGAGGGCACCGCCAGCTACGCGTTGATGCTGGCCGCGGATGGGATGGAGGTCTCGGGGCTGGAGGTGCGGGGCAACACCTTGCGAGGCTCCTCGACGGCGCTGTTGGTGCGGCTGGGGGAGCGCCGCTACCGCCCGGGGCTCGTGCTGCGCGACAACCTCTATTCGCGCCAGGGCATCCTCAAGGCGGACAACGTGACGGTGACGCTCACCGGGGCCAATGCCCGCTACCTGCCGGACTTCCCGGGGGACCGGCTCACGCTCTCCTCGGACGAGAAGCTCCAGGTGTGGCGGCGGGTGCTCGGCGTGGACACCGGGACGGTCCTGAGCGAGTGAGCCGCCGCTCATGACGCACCGCGTTCGGCGCGATGGGCAGTGGACGGCGGCGGGCCGAGAAGGGTTGACCCCGAGGGGAGCCAGGGGGAGGGTTGGCCGCGAATCGAGTCCTCGCGGAGAGTCCATGAGTCGTGTCTTGAGCAAGCTGGGTTGGGCGCTGCTCGCCCTGGTGGGAGCGGGCTGTCTGGGCGTGGTGGCGTTGCGGCGGGGCGAGACGCTCAACGCCACGTGGCTGGTGGTGGCCGCCGTCTGCGTCTATCTGCTCGGCTACCGCTTCTATGGCCGGTTCATCGCCAACGCGGCCCTGCGGTTGGACCCCACGCGGGCGACGCCGGCCCAGCAGCGCAATGATGGACTGGACTACGTGCCCACCGACAAGTGGGTGCTGTTCGGCCACCACTTCGCCGCGATCGCGGGCGCGGGGCCGTTGGTGGGGCCGGTGCTCGCCGCGCAGATGGGCTACCTGCCGGGGACGATGTGGATCCTCTTCGGCGTGGTGCTGGCCGGCGCGGTGCAGGACTTCATCGTCCTCTTCATGTCCATCCGCCGGGATGGCAAGTCGCTCGGCGACATCGTGCGCATGGAGATGGGCCAGGCCGCCGGGGTGGTGGCCATGGTGGGCGTGTTGATGATCATGATGATCATCCTCGCGGTGCTCGCCCTGGTGGTCGTCAAGGCGCTGGCGGAGAGCCCCTGGGGCACCTTCACCGTCGCGATGACCATTCCCATCGCCCTGGTGATGGGCCTGTATCTGCGCGTGCTCCGGCCGGGCCGCGTGCTCGAGGTGTCCGTCCTCGGCTTCGTGCTGCTGATGCTGTCCATCTTCCTGGGCGGCCGGGTGGCCGAGTCCCAGACGCTGGCGCCGCTGTTCACCTTCGACGCCCGGTCGCTCGCGTGGATGCTCATCGGCTATGGCTTCTGCGCCGCGGTGCTGCCGGTGTGGCTCCTGCTCGCGCCGCGCGACTACCTGTCCACGTTCCTCAAGATTGGCACCATCCTCGTGCTGGCGGTGGGCATCATCCTGGCCGCGCCGGATCTCAAGATGCCCGCGGTCACCCGCTTCGTGGACGGCTCCGGTCCGGTGTTCTCCGGCAACCTCTTTCCCTTCCTCTTCATCACCATCGCGTGTGGCGCGGTGTCCGGCTGGCACTCGCTCATCGCGTCGGGCACCACGCCGAAGATGCTGGCCAACGAGCGCGAGGCGCTGCTGGTGGGCTACGGCGCCATGTTGATGGAGTCCTTCGTGGCCATCATGGCGCTCATCGCCGCGGCGGTGCTCGACCCCGGGGTGTACTTCGCCATGAACTCGCCGCCGGGCGTCATCGGCACCACGGTGGAGCAGGCGGCGCGCACGGTGAGCGAGTGGGGCTTCGTCATCACCCCCGAGGTGCTCAGCCAGACGGCGCGGGAGATCGGCGAGTCCTCCATCCTGTCGCGCACCGGTGGCGCGCCCACGCTCGCGGTGGGCATGGCGCAGATCCTCCATGGGCTCATCGGAGGCGAGGGGCTGATGGCCTTCTGGTACCACTACGCCATCCTGTTCGAGGCGCTCTTCATCCTCACCACCGTGGACGCCGGCACGCGCGTGGGCCGCTTCATGATTCAAGAGCTGGCGGGGCTCGTGTACGCGCCCCTGCGCCGCACCGAGTCCTGGGGGGCCAACCTCGTCGCCACCGCGCTGTGCGTGGCGGGCTGGGGCTACTTCCTCTACCAGGGCGTGGTGGACCCGCTGGGCGGCATCAACACCCTGTGGCCCCTGTTCGGCATCGCCAACCAGATGCTGGCGGCGATCGCCCTCACCCTGTCGTGTGTCGTGCTCGTGAAGATGAAGCGCGAGCGCTACCTGTGGATTCCCGCGCTGCCCACGGTGTGGCTCGTGGGCTGCACGCTGACGGCGGGCGCGCAGAAGGTGTTCGGAGCGGACCCGCGGGTCAGCTTCGTCGCCCATGCGCGCAAGTTCGCCGCCGCCGCGGCGGATGGAAAGGTGCTCGCTCCGGCCAAATCCCTGGAGGACATGCGTCAGGTCATCACCAACGACTACGTGGATGCCGCGCTCACCGTCCTGTTCATGCTGGTGGTGGTGGCCACCGTCGGCTTCGGCATCCGCTCCGCGCTGGCGGCCCGGCGCTCGGCTGAACCCACGGCGCGCGAGTCCCCTCCGGTTCCCCTCTCGCCCGTGGAGTCCTGACATGGGCACCGCGGCGGACACGGTGCGGGGCTTCTGGCGCCGGGCGGTGCAGACCGCCCGCCTGGTCATCGGGGTGCCGGATTACGACACCTACGTGGCGCACATGCGCCTGCATCATCCCGAGCGGACGGTGATGAGCTACGCGCAGTTCTTCGACGAGCGCATGCGGGCACGCTACCGCGCCGGGGGCGGCCGCTGCTGCTGAGCGGTCGGGGTCCCCGGGCAGACTCTCCGGGACAAGAGGGAGGCATGGATGGCGAGTCTCGAATCGGAAACGGTGGACGGTTCCACGCCGGAGACCACCCCGCTGGCCGCGGAGCACGGGCGCAAGCTGCCCCTGTCCGCCTTCACCGTGTTGGCGGGCGGGGACGTGTTCGAGTCTCGCCAGGGACAGCCGCCCGCGGATGGCGTGGGCCGGGCCCGGGCCTGGTTCCAGGCGAAGGTGACGGTGAAGGCCCATGGTGCTCCCGCCGGGCTGCTCCAGCGCGTGGAGGGAGATGCCGTCCGGCAGCTCGCCGGCAACCTTCAACTCATCGCCCGGCTGGAGGTGGCGCGGCCCGTGGAGGTGGACCTCGTTCCGGCGGGACAGCCCCTGGCGAAGTATGGCTATCCCCGCTCCGTGTCCCCCCTCGCCGCGGGACTGTTCTGGGTCAAGCCGGAGTGGGAGCGGGCCCGCATCGCCCTGCGCCAGGACAAGCTCGGCTCCGAGCCTCATCTGGTGTTCCACGAGATGGCGCACGCCATCCAGGGCCTGGCCTTCACCCAGGAGGAGAACGACCTCATCTACCGCACGCTCCAGCGCACGTACCGCGGCCGCGCTCGCATGGACGAGGTGTTCGCTCTCTACAGCGAGCGGGAGTTCATCCCCACCGTCACCGCGCACGATCTGCGCGCTCCAGGTGTGTATGGCATGGCGCGCCAGCGCTGGAACGAGGAGCACCTCTTCACCCGCTTCGTGCGCAACCTCTACTTTCCCTACAAGCCCCTGGCGGGACCCACCCCGCCGGGAGGGGGGGCCTCGTTCTTCGGTTGAGGCGTGGATCCAGTCGGACCCCTGTCCGTCAAGTTCCTCTCGGAGGCGGGCCCGGCACCCACCCGCATCATCCCTAGTTTGTACGCTGGCGGAGGAAAGGTGAACCCAACGCAGCGAGACGGCATGTCGCGGGTATTGACGCGGGGTCCCCCGGTGATCGTCGCCCTCGTGGTGCTGCTCGGTGCCGTGGTGTTGATCGGTTGGTTGATCGAAAGCGACCCACTCAAGCAGGTGCATCCCGCCCTTCCGCCCATGGTGCCCCTCACGGCGGCGTCCTTGATCGTGGCGGCCGGGACGCTGGGGGCCTTGTGGGCCGGCCCCCGCTGGTACCCCTGGGCACGGTTCACCGCAGCGGGTGTGATCCTGTCGGGGGCCATGATGTTGCTTCTCTATGCCCTCGAGAACACGGTGGCGGCCATTCCCTTCTCCGCCGCCTTCGCGATGGCGAGTCCGACCGCCGTCTCCTTGGTATTGCTCGGCGGCTCCTTGCTGTGCGCGAGCCTGACGGGTCGGCGCGCACGGGCCGTGGTCCCCTGGCTGGCGCTGGTGTCGCTCCTGCCACCGCTCATCGCCCTGACGGGCTATGCCTTCCTGGATCGTCGCCTCTATGGAGCCGGCCCCCATGGTGGGACGGCCCTGCACACCGCGATGGCCCTGTCGTTGCTGAGCCTCGGGACACTCGCGTTGGATCCGAAATGGGGCTTCATGGGGGAGCTCACCACCTCCGCGGCGGGGGGCGTGATGGCGCGCCGGATGCTTCCCGCCACCCTGCTGCCGCTGGCGATAGGCGCCCTGCTGGTCCGCCTGAACCGCGCGGGGCGGCTCGATTCGTCCCTGCTGGGCCCCCTGTTCGGCGTGATGATGATGGTGGCCTTCGCCGCCCTCATCTGGCGCAACGCCGTCAAGCTCAACCGCCTTCACGCCGAGCAGGTGAAGGCCGAGCGGCAGGCCGTCGCCGAGGCCGAGCGCCAGCGCGCCCTGGCCGCCGACAACGCCTTGTTGTGTCGGACCGCCGAGAAGGCCGCGCGCGACCGGGAGCAGGTGCTGGCCATCGTTTCGCACGATCTCAAGAATCCCCTGTCCGCCATCCGCTTGAGCACCACCCTGCTGGCCTCGCGCCTCGCGGGAACGCCCGGGGAGAGGGCCTTGAGCCGGCAGGTGGGCGCCATCGAGCGCGCGGTGGCGCACATGCTCACCCTCATCCATCAACTCCTGGACGCGGCCCGGCTCGACGCGGGCCAGGCGATCATCGTGGCGCCCGAGCTCGCGCCCCTGGCTCCGGAGGTGGACGAGGCCCTGTCCCTCATCGAACCGCAGGCCACGCAGAAGCAACTGCACCTGGAGCGGCGGCTCGAGACGCCGCTCGAGGCGTGGTTCGACCGGGATCGCGTCCTCCAGGTGCTGGCCAACCTGCTGGGCAACGCGGTGAAGTTCACGCCCCCGGGGGGCCGAATCACCGTGGAGACCCGGCGCGTCGGCGACGAGGCCTGGGTCTCCGTTCGTGACACGGGCCCCGGCATCCCCGAGCCCTCGCGCGCCCACCTCTTCGAGCGGTATTGGCAGGCCAGGGAAACCGCGGGCCAGGGCAGTGGGCTGGGGCTCTACATCGCCCGGGGCCTCGTCGAATCCCACGGCGGCCGGCTCTGGTTGGACGGGGAGGCCGGCGGAGGCGCCTCCTTCACCTTCAGCCTGCTCACGCATCCTCCCGCGGCCTGAGCTTCCGCGAGGGGTTCAGCGCTTCTTCCGGGCGCGAGGCGCGGCCGCTTCGGCGCCGAAGCCCGCCACGCGCATCCCCGCGGACTCGGCCAGGCTCACCGCCGTGGCCATGGGGACCTGGGTGTCCTTGAGCCGGTTGCGTGCCGGGTCCAGGACGAGGCCCACCGCCTGGGAGAAGTCCGTCCGGGTGAGGACGCAGCCGCGGAAGTTGCTGCCCGTGAGCTCCGTGCCCTCGAAGTCCGCGTCCGTCAGATCCAGATCGAAGAAGTTGGCTTCCTGGGCCGTGCAGCGCAGGAAGGCCGTCTTGCGCAGGCTCAGCCCCACGAACGAGGCATAGCGCAGTTGGGAGCCCTCGAAGCTCACCTCGGGGTTGGGCGACAGGCTCGACCAGTCGATGCCCATCAACTTCGAGCCCTCGAAGCGCACGCCCCGGAGCGCCGCGGAGTCGAATCGCGCCCGGGTGAGATCGCACCCGGTGAAGGTGCAGTCCTCGAACTTGCACTCGCGCCAGCGGCTCTCCTGGAACTGACCGCGCTGGAACGTGCACCGGTAGAACTCCTTCTGGCGCAGCTCGCGCCCGGACAGCTCCAGGTCGGCGAACGTCTCGTGCTCGAAGGTGTCCTCGCGCTCCAGCCGCCTCACCAGCTCGGCTGCCTGCTCTGGGTCCATGGGGAGTGTGCTCACGCGGCCTCCTTGTCATGGCGGCCGCTCGCCGGGAAGCTCGAGGCGTGAGGGTAGGGAAACCTCGCACTGAAATCCGTGCGCCGGGCCTTCTGAAGCTCCCCGTAAAAACTTCCGGCCTTCAGGCTTAAGCATGGGGGGGCACAGATGCAAGGCCTTGTATTTACTGAGGTGCATGCAGACCGGGACTTGGCACTCCACTTGCTAAAAGCAAGGGCACGCAGCATTCGCGGTCCACCCCACGCGCCTTCCCCAGAGAGACCCACCATGACGCAGGCCTCCTCCGCCTTCTCCTCCGCCGACTCCCTCTCCACGTACCTGTCGGAGATCAGCCACTACGCGCTGCTCACGGTGCAGGAGGAGCAGGCGCTGGCGCGGCGCTTCCGCCAGGGAGACATGGCGGCGGGACACCGCCTGGTGACGAGCAACCTGCGCTTCGCGGTGAAGGTGTCCTACGAGTACCGCTCCTATGGCCTGAAGATGTCCGACCTCATCCAGGAGGCGAACATCGGCCTGATGAAGGCGGTGCAGAAGTTCGACGCGGACAAGGGCATCCGCCTCATCTCCTACGCGGTGTGGTGGATCCGCGCCTACATCCAGAACTACGTCCTCAAGAACTGGAGCCTGGTGAAGCTGGGCACCACCCAGGCGCAGCGCCGGCTGTTCTTCGCGCTGGCCCGCACGCGCCGCGAGCTGGAGAAGCTGGGCTCGGGTGACGGCTGCATCGTGGACGCGGAGGAGATCGCCCGGAAGCTGAACGTGAAGGCCTCCGAGGTGCGCGAGATGGAGCAGCGCATGGGCGGGCGGGATCTGTCGCTGGACGCGCCGGTGGGCGAGGAGGGAGACGCCACGCACATGGACTTCGTGGAGTCCGAGTCCGCCTCCCAGGTGGACGAGGTGGCCGACCGCCAGGAGGCCGACATGACGCGCGCCCGCATCCGCCAGGCGCTGACGCGGCTGGATCCCCGCGAGCGCTTCATCATCGAGCACCGGGTGATGGGTGACTCGGAGATGACGCTGAGCGAGCTGGGCGAGCACTTCGGCTTCTCGCGCGAGCGCGCCCGTCAGCTGGAGATCCGCGCCAAGGACAAGCTCAAGACCGAGCTGCTGTCGCTCATGGCCGAGCGCGAGCAGGACGCCGCGGCCATCGCCGGCTAGTTGGTTCCCACGGGGGCCCGCGCTCGTCGCGGCCCCCGTCGTGCTTCAGTGCCGCCAGTGGTTCGGCGGCACCCGGTAGAAGTCCACGAGCGGCGCGACTTCTCGCACCTCGGACTCCGTCGGCTCGGGCTGAAAGGCGTGAAGGTTTTCAGCCATGCCCGTGGGCGTGCCTGAAAGAATTTCCGCCATGCTGCTGAGGGGCGCCACCTTCCACAGGCGGCGCAGCTCCTCCTCGGTGACCTCGCCCAGCCACTCGCCGCACTCCTCGTCCACCACGGGCAACTGCCGCACCCCGTGCTCCTGCATCACCCGGAGCGCCGCCATGATGGTGTCCTTGGCGAACAACGTGACTGCCTGCGCCAACTCCCGCTGCTCCTGTTCTTGCCCATCCATATGTCTGGCCTCCCCACACACCCGCCCTACCTGGACTAAAGTCCTAGCAAGGCGCTTGCCAGGAAACGCCGGGCCTGTCGGGGAAGACATGATCGCGCCGTGCATGGGCTAGCATGGGGAGCGCTTCCCCCGCCGGGTGGAGCGGAGGAGGACGCGCGGTGAGGGTGATGGCGTGGTTGTACCGTCTCAATGGGCATTTCGCCGGACGGTTGCTGACGACGGGGGTGGCCATCGCCGTCACCTTCCAGCCCTACTTCTGGATCAACGACACGCTGCCGTCGCGTTTCGACTTCCTCACGCCCCTGGACACGGCCATTCCCTTCCTGCCGTGGACATACGCCATCTATTCCAGCTTCTTCGCGCTGCTGCTCGGGGCGGCGTGGCTGCTGGACGGGCACGAGTACCTGCGGATGCTCGGCGCGGTGCTGCTGGCCAACGCCGTGTGCTACCTGGGCTTCATCCTCTTCACCGCGCACTATCCCCGGCCCTCCGTGGACAGCATCCCTCCGGGTTTCTGGCGGGAGCAGTTCCGGCAGATGCATGCCTCGGACAACGCGGGCAACACGTTCCCGAGCATCCACGTGGCCACCACCATGCTCGGGGCGCTGCGCTTGCGCCACCACCGGGGCGGGGCGCTGTGGATGCTGTGGGCGGTGCTCATCTCCCTGTCCACGCTGACGGTGAAGCAGCACTTCCTGGTGGATGTGCTCGGCGGTCTGGCGGTGGCCTGGGGCATCCACGCGGTGTTGTTCCGCCGGGGGGCGTCGGCTCCCGCGCGGCTCGAGCCGGTTCCTCCCGTGGAGGTCCAGCCATGAGCGAGTCCTTCTCCCCGCCGCCGCCTCCGGGCCGCCTCAACGTGTGTCTGGCGCTGGGCATCATCTCCGGGGGCGTGGGCCTGCAGTGGCTCGCGTCCCGGGTGGAGGGGAACGGGACGCTGCTGGCGCTGGGCGTCGTGTTCGCGTTCCTCTTCCTGCCGCTGTATTCCCTGCTGCACGAGGCCGAGCACCGCGTCTTCCACGCGAACGCCTCCGTGAACGAGGCCTTTGGCGTGCTGCTGGCCGCCTTCTTCCCGGGGCCCTTCACCTTCCTGCGCGCGTGCCACCTGGGCCACCACCGGCGCAACCGCAGCGACGCGGAGATGTTCGACCTGTACTACCCCTCGGACAACCTCGCGTGGAAGCGGGTGTACTTCTACTTCCTTTATACGGGTGGCTTCTGGGTGGCCGTCCCCCTGGCGGTGGTGTCGATGCTGGTGTGGCCCCGGATGCTGCGGGGTCAGGTGCTCAAGGATCCCTCCACGGTGGCGATGCTCAACGGCATCCCCGAGGGCTTCTTCCGCCGCATCCGGTGGGAGTGCGCGGGCGTGGTGCTGCTGCACGCGGGGCTCATCCTGGGCCTGGGCCTGTCCCCGGGACGCTACCTGCTGCTCTACGTGCTCTACGGGGTGAACTGGTCGGCGCAGCAGTACATCACCCACGCGGCGAGTCCCCGGCACGTGCTGGACGGAGCGCACAACCTGCGCGCCGCTCGCGTGTACGAGGTGCTGTTGCTGCACTTCAACTGGCACCTGGCGCACCACCAGCACCCGCGCGTGCCGTGGTTGTACCTGCCGCGCTACGACGATCCCTCGCGCGAGCGGCCGGGCTACCTGACGTCCTTTCTACGATTCTGGCGCGGGCCCCGGCTCACGGAGCCGCTGGTGCCGGTGCCGGCTCCGGCGGAGGAGGGGTCTCGGGCTGCTTCTTCTTCGGGATGAGGCCGAGAGGGGAGGGCGAGAAGGGCTCGACGCCGTCGTGCTCAAGGCGCCGGTTTGGCGGCGGGGAGCTGATCCGGATGCGTGGGCACGTGGATCTCCCCGGAGATGATCTTCGCCTTGAACGCCTCCAGGGTGCGCAGCGCCTCGTCCTTGCCGGGGAAGTCCAGCCGCACCGGGGCGTAGGTGATGCCTCCCTCCTTCAGGCCCAGGTTCTGGTCGCCGCTCTGGAAGGTGCCCGCCAGTTGATCCTTCACCGCCTCGTACACCACCAGGTCCACGCGCTTGACCACCGCGGACAGCACCGCCTTGGGCGCCAGGTGCGAGGGATCCGAGTCCACGCCAATGACGTAGACGGGCTTGCCCTCGTCACGCGCCTCCTTCACCGCCTGGATGGCGCCCAGTCCGTCCATGCCCGCGGCGGCGAAGAGGACGTCCGTGCCCTTGGTGAGCAAATCCTGCCCCACCTGCTTGCCCACGGCGAAGTTGGTGAAGCCCCCGGTGTAGCTGACCAGGACGGTGGCCTTGGGGTTGGTGGCGGCCACGCCCGCGCGGAAGCCGGCCTCGTAGCGTTTGACGAGGGGAATCTCCATGCCGCCCACGAAGCCCACCTTGCCCGTCTTCGTCACGAGCCCCGCCAGCGCGCCCACCAGGTAGCAGCCTTCCTCCTCGCGGAAGACGACGGTCCGCACATTGGGCAGGGTGAAGGGCTCGCCCTGGGGCGACAGCAGGGGGCTGTCCACCAGCAGGTAGTGCATGGAGGGGTTGCGCTTCGCGGCCGTCTCCACGGCGTTCTCCATCAGGAAGCCCACCGCGAGCGACAACGGCACGTCCTGGTCCGCGAGCAGTTGCAGGTTGGGCTCGTAGTCCTCGGCCACGTGGCTCTGGAGGACCAGCGGCGTGATGCCGAGCGCCTCCATGGGCGTACCGCGCCGGGACATATCCTCTCCGAGCGAGCCCTGGAGAGATGCCCGACGCTCCTCGAGTGACAGCGGTTGGTAGGCGTCGCCCGCGTACTTCACGCCCGAGGCCCACTCCTCCAGCCCGCGCAGGGCGGAGTCATTGAAGGACTGATCCCCTCGTCCCCCGAGGCTCAGGACGATGCCCACCCGGGGCTTCCGGTCCGCGGAGGCCTTCGGCTCCGGCGCGGTGGCCGCGGACGGAGCTGGTGCGGCGGGGGGCTCTTCCTTGCGGCTCTTGCAAGCCGACAGTGAAGACAGGGCGAGGACAAGACCGAGGACGCGCAGGCGCATGGGCTTGTCCTAACACGTCTAGGTTCCGGTGCCGTCGGTGCGCATGCGGTTGAGCCGGTCGTAATGGCGGTAGCCGAGTTGATCCAACGCGCTCGAGGGCGCCAGGCCGATGTCCACCAGGGTCTTGATGTCGTACGTGCCCGCGAGCACCGGCGGGGCGTAGTTCTGGATGGCCTCGGGGGTGCGGAACTTCGTCAGGGGGAAGAGCACGGTGCTCGTGTGCACGTGCATGAAGTGGGCGGCGGACTGCCGCTGCCATCCCGGCACGCCCGGCGCGGTGATGACGTGCGGCGTGGCGAGGAACGTGCCGCCGGTGAGGATTTCCAGTTGCTGACCCACCTGCGCGACGATGCAGCCGGCGGGAGCCGTCCCTCGCACCATCCGCCCCTTGGGCTCCTCGGGGGTGGCGCGAGTGCGCAGGTACAGTCCGCTCCGCTCATCCGGCTTGGGGGCGGGCCGCGCGTCTGGATCCAGGAAGCGGCCTCCGGGCAGGAGCGTGAGCAGGTTGAAGTCCGTGTGCTCCTCGCCCCAGAGGATGCCCGTGTTCACCTGGGAGGGTTTGAGCGGCAGGTATTGCAGTGCGCGCGTGACGTGGGGGCCGCGTTCGCAGAATCCGGTGAGCGCCGGGCCAGGCAGTCCGAGCGCCATGGCGGCACCGCGCAGCAGCGCGAGCCCCGCCTCATGGAGCGAGCGGCCCAGGGCCATCAGTCCGTCCTGGAAATACGGCGGCGCGTCCGGAGGCCAGAGGTTCTCGGGGTAGAGTTTCGGGAACTCGAGCGCGGAGCTCTCGTCGGGCGGGTAGGGCGCGGCGAAGTAGCACTCCTTGAAGTCCGGCTGACCGTTGCCCGCGACCGCCACCTCGGTGTTGGGCGGCGTCCAGCCCCGCTGGTACCAGAGGTCGGCGCGGCCATAGGGCTTCTTGGCCTCGGTGGGCCAGGAGATGAACTGGCCGAAGGCATCGTAGAAGCGCTCGAGCGCCGCGGCGTCGACACCGTGGTTCTTCACGTAGGCGAGCCCGAAGACGCCGAAAGCCTCCCGGATCGCCGCCGCGCCGCGCTCGACGCGCGAGGGATCATCCGAGGAGAGGTCACTGAGATCGACAGTGGGAATGTTCATCGAGGTCTCCGCCATGGCGACCCCAGGTGTACCGCGCCTCGCCTCCCGGCGGAATACGCTCCCGGTGGATGGCTCCGCCAGGAGGCGCTCTCCCTGGTTCCCCCTACCGGGTGCCGGACGGGGACTGGACGCCGATGGGTTGTGAGCCCAGGGAGCTGGAGTCGAGCTGTTGCAGGGGGGTGTTCGGGATGATGAGGGGCTGGTTGAACCCCTGCTCGAAGGAAGAGAGGCCTGGCGTCGGGGTCGAGGTGCCCAGGCTGTCGTTCAGCGGTGTCTGGAAGGAGAAGGAGGCGCCGCCGTTCAAGGGTTGCTGGAGCCCGTAGCTCCCCGTCATGGGTTGCTGGAGACCATAACTCCCGGTCAAGGGTTGCTGGAGCCCGTAGCTCCCCGTCATGGGTTGCTGGAGTTGGGAGCTGCCCGTCTGGGGTTGCAGGAGCAGGTTATTGCTGTCGGTGGTGTCGGGCTGTTGAATGATGCTGTCTTCGTACTGCTGGGCACTGGCCACCCCCGCGGATGCCGCCACGAACGCGACTGCCAGGATGCTCTTGCGCATGGGATCGCCCTTCATTTCCGAGGCGAGCGGCCATTCGTGGAACCCATTGTTCACGAAAGACCCTCGCGGTCATGGAGAAGAGGTAGCCACGGGCGGAAGGGCCGAGAAGCTTCCGGGCGGCTTCCTGGAGCCGGACAAGCGGCTGCCTGGAGGCCGTCCTTACCTGGGCCAGAGCGTCACGGCTCGCGCGCTCTCCGAGCGCCAGATGAGCTTCCTGCCCCGGTACAGACGGGGGTGGCCTCCGGAATCGGCGAGCGAGAGGAGCAGGAAGGCGCCCCGGGTCTGGAGCCGGGTCAGATCATTGGCGCGGTAGTCGAAACCGGGCAGCGCCAGCGCCTTGCCCCGCTCCACCTTGCGCAGCAGCCCGGTGGCCAGCGCCTCCTCGCCGTAGGGGACGCCCCAGATGGCCAGCGTGGTGCCGCCATTCACGAGGAGGGACCACTCGCCGTCGGGTTGTTCCGGGGTGAGCGGGTGCAGTTGATCGAGCAGCGCGTCGCTTTCGATCTCCTGGGGCTCGAAGCGAGGGTCCAAGGTGCGGCTCGATCGCTCGCCCAGCGTCGCGCGGAGCGCCAGGACGCGGGTACCGGTGACCTCGGTGGTGGCCTTCACGTCCTGTCGGGACCAGACACCGTCGCGCCAGACGAAGGCATGGGCGAGCAACGGGCGTCCGCGGCCATCCACATCGAAGGATATCCGCGTGCCGTCGAACTCCACCCCGCCTGCCCGCTCCTGTTCCGGCGTGAGCCGCTGGAGGGTGAGTCCGAGCAGCCGGCCCGTGGCGTCGAAGCCGAACTCGATGAGCTCGCCCGCTCCGGGCAGTGCCAGTTCCTGGGCCGTTCCCGTGCCGACCTCCACGAGGAACAGCCGGTCCCGGAAGGCGGGGGAGGGGAAGGGCTCGGGGAAGGTGGGCCGGCCCACCACGGGGGCACTGACCCCGCCGCGCCAGAAGCGGACCGCGCCGCGCTGGCCGTCGTGGCTCAAGGCCGTGGCGCCGCCCTGACAGCCCGCCGCGAGCCGGGCGAGAACCTGGCGCGCCTGGGTGAGGGGTTGGAACCGGACCCACTCACAGCCTTCTCCCGAGGGTTCGAGCAACGACAGGAGGGGCTCGCTCGCGGAGGGGGCGGACGCGCGGGCGGGGCCCCGTTCCTGGGCGAGCACTGCGAGCGGAACGAGCAGGAGCGGGAGAAGCTTCATGGGACGCGGGCATTGTCCCATGAACGGACGCTCAGATGTTCCAGCGCACCATGCCCTGGAGCACGTTCTCGATCTTCCCGGGGATGAGGTAGCGGTTGAAGGCGAACTGGTATTCGGCACCCAGGTAGATTTTCCCCGGGGTGAAGTGGACCAGCTTGCCGAAGTCCCACAGGAACTCGGGCTGGGCGAGGAAGAAGCGGTTGCCGCGCGTACCCGCGAGCGAGCCGATGCCCTCTCCCTCTCCGAAGAGGCCCGTCTGGAAGAAGCCGAGGAAGAGGAAGTCCTGCTCGGCGATGGAGAAGGACTTCTGCCACGCGGCGCCCACCTGCAGGTCCACGCCCCGGTAGCCCCAGTCATCGCGGACCACCGTGGTGGCCGTCACGAAGTCCATGCCCGGCACCCGCAGGTCCCACTGCAGGCCGTAGTAGTGGAGCATGCCGAACTTGCTCACGTGCTCCATTTCGTACTTGAGCGAGAGGTTGAGCAGCGGGCCCCAATCGAACTTCCGGCTGAGCGCCTGCTCCGCGATCGTCTTGGGCGACACCGCGATGGTGATGCCTCCGAAGAAACCGCCCTTCTCGTTGGGACTGGCCGTCGGGGCGTTGGCGGCGTTGAAGGGGCCGGTGATGTCGTAATAGAGGAAGACGGAACCGTACTCCCACTGCTGGAAGGCCTTGATGGTCAGCGTGGTGCGGGCTCCGGCGCCATTGAAGTCCTGATTGAAGCAATCCACGGCGCCGACGTAACGGCCCGTGTTGTTGATCTTCGCCTTGTCTCCGGAGAGACAGGGCGCTCGCAGCAGTTCGAACCAAACTCCAGCGAAGGCGCTGGACGACGTCAACAGGACGGCGAACACGGCGAAGAAGTACAACGGACGACGAGTCATGGCGTTTCCCTCGGAATTGCACGTTCTTCTTGAGGAGAGAGAAGCGCCTTCGTCAAGTTTTGGACCGCTCGGATACAGGGTGCTTCACCTCGGGGGCACCGCCTGGCGGAGGCTCGTGCCCATGGTCAGTCGCCGGGCTTTGGGGGGGCACCACTGGATGAGCACTCCCCGATGATCACTCCCCTCTGTGCATTGCCCGGGGGGGCGGGGCGCCGAGCCGTCGCGGAACACGGGATGGGGGATCCTCCTCGGGGAATGTGTCCGAGTGGATGTTTGTCCAAGGCTGAGATGGCGTGCCCTCCGAGGGGCGCGTTATCGTTTTCCTCGCTCGGAACGGTATTCCCTGAACAATTGTTCGAATCTTGACAATCCTTCAGGGACTTGCAAGCCTGCGTCCGGATATCATAGACGAATCTTTTGCTCAGGATCGGCCCCACGCCACATGTCGAACTCCACCATCCACTTCGCCAACAAGAACGCCGCGTTGTTCGTCGATGACGTCAAGGCGCGGGTGGCCGCGTACTTCGAGGCGACGGGCCGCTCGCGCAATGCCGACCGGCGCATGGTGCTCAAGACGGTGGTGCTACTGGGGGGCTCGGTGGGGGCGTACGCGGCGATCCTCAGTGGCGCCTTCGGACCCTGGGCGATGCTGGGCCTGTCGGTGTTGCTCGGGGTGGGCATGGCTGGCATTGGCTTCTCGGTCGCTCACGATGCCTTGCACGGAGCCTACTCCGGCAACTCACGTGTCAACCGGTGGCTCGGCTACACGTTCGACCTGGTGGGAGCCAATGGCTACATGTGGAAGATCACCCATAACGTGATCCACCACACGTATACGAACATCCCGGGGGTCGACGAGGATTTGACGGTCTCTCCGCTGCTGCGGCTGAGTCCACACTCGCCGAGGACCCGCCTCCACCGTTGGCAGCATGTCTATTGTTGGTTCGCGTATAGCTTGTCGACGCTCAACTGGGTCTTCGTCAAAGACTATCAGCAGTTCATGAAGCGAGACATCGGACCGTACAAGGACAAGAAGCACGGCCGGCGCGAGTGGATGACCCTGATCGCCGCGAAGCTCTTCGCGTACTTCTGGATGATCGTGCTTCCGCTGGCCGTGCTCCCCATCACCTGGTGGCAGTTCGCGTTGGGGTTCCTCGCGATGCACCTCACGGCGGGCATCATCCTCGGCGTCATCTTCCAGCTCGCCCACGTCGTCGAGGGCATCGCCTATCCGGAGCCGGATTCGAGCGGGCAGATGGAGCACGCGTGGTTCGTGCACGAGCTGCACACCACGTCCAACTTCGCCTCGCGCAACAAGCTGCTCTCGTGGTTCATCGGTGGGTTGAACTACCAGATCGAGCACCACCTGTTCCCCCAGGTGTGCAGCGTCCACTACCCGGCGCTCTCGCCCATCGTGCGCGCCTCGGCCGAGGCCCACGGCATTCCCTACAACGACCAGCCGACGCTGCGCTCGGCCATGGGCTCGCACTACGCGATGCTCAAGCAGCTCGGCAGGGCTCGGCCCGCGCCCGCCATCCCCCCGGTGATGGACCTGGGTGACGTGCTCCCCTGACGCCTCGTTCCCGCTCGCCACGCCGGGGCGTTCGCGATTCGGGAGCGGTCGTTGAGGACTCAAGAGGTAGACTGCCGCGCGGCACGTCGTAACGGACAGGCGTGCCGGGGAGCCGTCACGTGAGACGCGTCGTCGCCAAGGTCGTGTGGGGTGGGGTGATGCTGGGCCTGTTCGCTCCATGCGTGGCCCAGGCCAGCTTCCTGTCCGATGGCCGATTCACCGACGAGACCTACTTCAATCCCGGGCTTCTGCTGGGCCTCGCGGGACGCGACGGGCGGCTCGTGGGCGCGCTCGGCCTGGAAGTCAGCCTGCACCACTTCACCGCGAGCGGGGCGGGCTTTGGGGCCTTCGGCCAGTGGCAGTGGATGGCCCTCGAATCCCAACGGTTCTGTGCCGGAGCGCAGATGACGTCGCCCGTGTTTCAGGTGCTCGGGGTGGAACTGGGCGTGGCGCACGAGACCGGAGACACGCGCCACGCGGGGACCACGAGCATCCATGTCGCGCCGTTCTTCGCCTACGGGGTCGCGACGTTGAGCCTTCGCCTCGGCATCCCCTTCCACTCCCGCGAGTCCCCCCTCCCCGGACGAGGTTTCGAGGGAGGGTTGAACCTGGCGCTCAAGTTTCCGAACCCGGTGGAGAGCGGCCGGAACCGGTAGTGGCCCGCTCAGTCGGGCCGTGCCGCGGGGGTGCCATGTGGCGCCTCGGCCACGTGTCCGACCAGCGACTCCACGTGGGACTCGCGCAGGCGCAGCAGGGGCCCCGGCATCAACCCGCCCAACACCATCAGGCAGAACAGGGCGAACACCGCCCAGCGCTCGCGCGGCAGCATGTCCTCCACCGTCTCCACCACGGGCGCATGGCCATGGGCGGGCGTGCCCAGGAACGTGCGTTGGAAGGAGCGCAGCAGGGTGACGCCGTTGATGGCGGTGGTGAGCAGCAGGGGAATCGCCACCAGGGGATGCGCGCCCAGGATGCCGTGCAGCAGCAGATCCTCGCCCACGAAGCTCAACGTCCCCGGGAAGCCAATGCTCGCGAAGCCCATCAGGAAGAAGAAGGCGGCCAGCCGCGGGGCGCGGCGCACGAGCCCTCCCAGCCGCGTCATGTCCGCGGTGCCGGTACGCGCCTCGATGGCCCGCACCACCAGGAGCAGGCCCGTCAGGGCGATGCCCGCGGCCACGCTCTGCAAGAGCGCTCCGGCGATGCCCTGCGTGTTGCCAAGCGCCAGTCCCGTCAGCAGCAGCCCCGACTGACTCACCAGCAGGAAGCCCACCACGCGGCGCAGGTCCGTCTGCGCCATCGCCAGCACCGAGCCATAGAGCGCGCAGCACAAGCCCAACGCGCCCAGGGCCGGGCCCGCGTGGCTCCATTCCTCCGGCAGCAGCGGGATGACCACTCGCACGAGCAGGTAGAGTCCCGCGTGGGCATTCACCAGCAGCACGCTCGCCCCGAACGGTCCGCGCGCCACGAGCACGGGCAGCCACGAGTGGAAGGGCACCACCGCCATGCGCACGCAGACCGCGAGCATCAGCAGGGCGAAGAGGGGCAGCCGCCACGACTCCGGCAGGCCCCGCTCGGCGAGTTCCCGGAGGCCGAAGGGCACCTGGGCCCCGGCGCCCCAGCCCGCCACGCCCACCCCGAGCGTGACCAGCAGGAGGGGGAGGGTGCCCGCCACCATGTAGGCCCGGAAGGTGCGCAGCGTCCGTGCCTCGGAGGGGGCCTTCGCGCTCCTCCAGATGAGCTGGCCCGCGGGCACCAGGATTCCGACGAAGAAGACGAGCATCAGCGCCAGATCCTCGGCGCAGAAGAAGCCCAGCGTCATGCTCTCGGTGAGCAGCAGCACGCCGAGGGTCGCCCGGTCCAGGTCATGGCGCGGCCCGGCCGCCACCAGGCCCAGCGTGAGCAGCGCGATGAGCGGCAGCGAGAGCACGCTCATTCCGTCCACGCCCAATCGGTACACCATGCCGAGCCCCGGCACCCGGAACCAAGACTCCTCCAACTGCGGCCCCACGGCCGAGGGCTGGAAGAGGAACAACACCACCCCCGTGAGGGCCAGGGTGAGTGCCGTCACGCCCAGGGCCACCCGTCGCAGCCGCTCGGGCTGCCGCACCTGGCGCAGCGCCGCGGCACCCAACGCCGGCAACACCACCAACAGCGAGAGAAGGGGAAGCGTCCGCATCACACGACTCCTGTCGACTGACCGCTCGGCGTCCGCTCCGGCGTCGCCACTAACTCGGACCGCTGGGTGGGCTTCGCGGGCTCCTCGGCCGAGGGCGTCCAGCCACTCAGCGCGCTCATCCACCGCTGCTCCATCGCGTCCAGCCACTGACCCGCCCGGAGCAGGGGACCCATGGCCCAGCGCTCATGCATCAACTCCAGCGAGAAGCGCTCGAGGGCCAGGCGGTAGACGCGCCGCAACAGTCCCTCGGGGAGGAGCCGGTGCGCCACGGCGACCCTGGGCGGAAGGGCCGTGCGCAGGGCCGCGCGCCGCCCCAGCACCTCGCGCAGCGCCGACGGAGCCCGCAGGAGTTGCAGGCACCGCAGGCACGCGTGCGCCACCAGGTGCACCAGCGCCAGCTTGTAGAGGCCCAGTCCCACCTCGGCGAACATGAGCCCCACCTGGGTGAGGACGCCGTAGGCCAGCGCGCTCTTCACGTCCGTTTGCACGCGCCACACCAGCGTGGCGTGCACGGCCGTGAGCAGGCCCACCCCCACCAGGGCCGCGCTCGCGAGGGGAGCCCGCTCCAGCAGCGGGGCCACGCGCAGCAGCAGGTAGACGCCCGCGTGCACCGACAGGGCGCCGTAGAAGAGCGCACTGGAGGGCGTGGGGCCTTCCATGGCGCGTGGCAGCCAACTGCTGAAGGGCAGCTGCGCCGACTTGCCCATGGCCGCGAGCAGCAGGCACAGCGCCATCACCGTGGCGGGCGCCACGCCGAGCTCCACCGCGGGCCCCGGCCAGGGCCAGGAGCCGAGCGCTTCCGCCCACTCGGCCGTCCCCGCGAAGTGGTGCAGCAGCACCGCGCCCACGAGCAGACCCGTGTCACACAGCCGGTAGATGGTGAAGGCCCTCAGTCCCGAGCGCACTGGTGTCGTGCGCTCGTGGAAGAAGCCGATGAGCAGCGCGGAGGTGAGTCCCACCATCTCCCAGCCCACGAAGAGCAGATCGATGCTGCCGCTCTCCACCAGCACGAGCATGCCGGTGGCGAACACGCACAGCAGCAGGAAGAAGCGCGCGAAGCCGGGCTCGCGGTGCAGGTAGTTCACCGAGAAGCGGCCGATGAGCAGGGTGATGGCGCTGGAGAGCACCATCATCGTCACCGACAGCCGATCGACGAGCAGCGTCAGGTCGAAGGAGTAGTGGCCCACGGTGAACCACTGGCCCACGTCCAGCTCCACCACGTCCTGGTGCATCCACATCATGCTCGCCGCCGTCATCACCGAGCAGCCCAGTGACAGCCACAGCGCGCCCAACACCCAGCGGACCACCGTGCGCTCGCCGGGGGCGCGGTGCATGAGCATCACGCCCCCCAGGGTCACGAAGGCCAGCAGGGGCCAGAGGGGGGCGAGGGCGGCGACCCACCCCATTTCGAGGTTACTGACGTGCATGAACGGACTCTCCGGAAGAGGAGGGGCGCTGTTGCTGCTGATCGATCAGCGCCGGAGGCAGGAAGTCGCGCTGCCCGCGGTACCACTCGGGCGAGGAGGCCACCACGGGCAAGGCGGCCGGGGGCGGGGTGACGGGCTCGAAGCCCCGGGGCGTGAAGCGCATCTGCGCGCCCGTCGTCGGATCCACGCTCACCAACTGCACCCATTGGTTTCCGATGAGCTCGCGCAGCAGGGGCTGGCGCTCGTAGATGCCGCCGAGCACCTGCACCGAGGCCTCCACGATGATGAGCAACCGGATGGGCTCGTGGATCTCGATCATCTGCCGGGGCAGGCCCGTGCGCAGATCGCTCTCCACCCCGTCCATCACCCCGAGCATGCTGGTGAGGTTGTGGGGCAGCTTGGTGCCGCAGCCATAGCGGTCATTGTCGATGCAGGAGAAGTAGTACTCCAGGTTGATGCCCGCGCCCACGGGCCCCGCGGCCGCGAGGATGCGCTCGGCGATGGCGCCCGAGGGATCGATCGTCGGATCATACGAGATGAGGAAGGCGCGCCGGTCCAGGAACAAGCCCCGGGAGAGCGAGCGCCGGCCCACGATGCAGGTGGCGTTGGTGACGTGACCCAGCTCCGGACGGGCCTGGCTCAAGTCCGCCGAGCGCTCCTCCACGTGCCGCAGCGCCGCGGCGGGAGACAGGCTCAACGGCGCGGACTCGAAGCGCCGGCAGCGCTCGTGCGCGGACAGCATGCGCGCGGTGTCCAGGGCCTCGCGCAACACGGCGAACTCCGCGTGCAGGGACGGGGGGATGGCATCGGTGTCGGAGAGTTCGATGTCATCGGTGGTGGTGTTGTGCTCGCCGCCCAGGAACCAGGTGGTGTCGGGGATGTGGATTCCTCGCTCGCGCAGTTGGGCCCGTACCTCGGGCCGGTTGGCCATCTCCGCGAACAGGCGCGCGTTGGGGCCCCCATGACGGCCGCCACAGGCACCGCAGTCATAGGCGGACTGGTGGGGATTGTTGACGCTGATGGCGCCATGGCCCAGCACCACCACGAGCGGCGCGAAGTCCTTCACCAGGCCCATGTTCTCCAGCGAGTTGGCCACGCGCGCCGCTTTCTCGGCGACGGTGAACCCCAGGGGCTTCTGGGCGGGCGAGGCCGCTGTCGGCTCCTCCGCCTGCTCACGCAGACTCACCAGCCGCGTGCGCGGAGCGGGGAGCAGCTTTCGGGCGAGTCCCCGCCGCATGCGGCTCACCGTGCGGGGAGAGAGGACCTGCAGGGGCAGGAGCAGCGCGGAGATGAGGCCGAGCAGGGGCGTGAGCAGCCAGCTCATCTCCAGCGCATGCGAGCCTCCGTGCACCCAGTGCTCGGCGTGGGCCCCGAGGGCGCGCAGCCGCGCACGGCCCTCGGCCAGATGGCCGTGATCGGGATGGGGCCGCTCCTCCACCACGTGTCCGGGGGTGACCACCACGGGGCACATCGCGGCATGCCCCTCGTCATCCAGGCCGAGGTAGTCCATGGCCACGCCGAAGAAGCCCGCGATGCCGAAGGTGTCGTGCCGGGGATCCAACTCCTCGAAGTGCCGGCGGATGGCCTCCTCGCGGTCGTCCATGCAGAAGATGACCTGGAAGCGCGGGTCACGCACCGTGCGCGCCGACTCCGGACGGAGCCGGTTCTGCGCGAGTCCTTGAAGCACGTCCATGCGGTAGTGGTGCTCGTAGGCCTCCTGCCACACCCGGCGGCGCGCCTGCGGATCGAAGGCATCCAACCACGCGAGCAGGGCCTTGCGCCGGGCGAGCGGGAAGCCCGCCATCTCCTGGGCGGACAGACCCGCGAGCTGGAGGAGCTGGAACAGGCGCCAGCTCCCCTCTTCCGCCGGGCGCTCCAGGGCGCTGGGGCGGTGGGTGGCCGCGTGTTCCGCGTGCGCCAGCAGCCCCGCGAGCGGACCCCGGTACTCCAGGCGCCGCCGGGCCACGGTGCGCAGCGCATGGCGCTCCAGGGTGAGCCGGACGGCGAGGAAGTCCATGAGGTGGGCGGGAGGCGAGCCGGCGGGGCGGTCCGCGGGATTGTGCTCCAGGCGGTGGATCATCCCCGCCCACCCGGGCAGCGCGAGCAGCACTCGCGTCAGGTAGGGCTCCCATTGCGTCTCGGGCACGCCGAGTTCATCGAGCGCGGCGAGCACCACGTCCCGGGCGGTCAGGTGGCTCGCGGCCGACTGGACCAGCTCCGTGTCGAGCCCATCCAGCCAGTCCGGCAGCAGGCCGCCGCTGAGCGTCAACGCGCGCCAGGCGGCGTACAGGCCATGCTCCCGTTCGGGCAGGGTCCAGTGCGAAACGCCCTCGTCCAGGTAGGCCGAGCAGGTGCGGATGAGCTGGGGGTTGACCCACTCGTTGATGTCCTCTCCCGTCGCCGCGCGCAGGGCCTCGCGATGACTGCGCACCGCCGGGGGGATGGCGGAGGGTGGCGCTTCCGTCGCCGCGAGTACGGGCGCACGGCAGGCGGCCCACAAGGCACTCACCGCGAAGCGCTCGGGGTGGCGCTCCAGACGCTCCTTCAATGCGCGCAGGCCTCCATCCCCTCCGAAGGTGGCGCCCAGGGCGCTCGCGGCGAGCGACACCTCCGCCCCCAGCCAGCCCTCCACGGTGAGGCGCGTGGGCGCGCTGTCCAGCCGCTTCTGGACCTGGGCGACATAGGCGTCCGTCAGCGCGTCCGGAATGCCCAGCCGGCGCAGCGCGTCCCGCCGGGGCATGGCCCGGCCAGGCTCCGCGGCGGCGGCGCGCACGGTCGCCTCCAGCGAAGGGTCGAGCAGGGATACGGCCAGGTCCGTCATCGTCCAGTCCCGGGCCACCCGGTTGAACCCTTCGCGCAGGCCCTCGGTGGAGCGGCGCAGGAAGCGCTGGCGTGCCGCCTCCGGCACGTCCGGCCGCGGCATGTACGTCGCGGCCAGTTCATTCATCCTCCAGCGCAGCGAGGCGGCCGTCTCCTCCGGCACCGGATGCAGGAGCGCGAGCAGCTCCAGGTCCAGGCGCGACAGCGATGGCGGGGCGAATTCCTCGTGTCCATCCCCCGCGTCCCGCTCGGCCAGGGCCGCCTTCAGGTCCGTGTCGTTGATGCGCCCACGCCGGTACAGCTCGCGGTAGCGCGACTCGGGAAGGTAGGTCTCGGTCTCGAACGTGGCGCTCGCCGTGGCCAGCGCCTCGTGGAAGGGCAGGTGCTGGAAGGCGTGCAGCGTGTTGTGGTGGACGAACACGCCGATGGGGCCCTGCGCCGGAAGCAGGTGGCCCGCGTGCGCCAGCACGTCATCCAGCCGCTGGTCGCGGTCCGTGGAGGAGGAGGGAGGGGAATGGCTCATGGGGCCGTCCGAGGGGAGGAAGCAGGGAAACAGGTTGGGTTCAGGAAGAAAGTCCCAGCGAGCGCTTCGCGGTCTTCTTCTTGCGCGCGGAAAGAGGATGCGCGGAGAGGCCCTTGTGGTGCTCGAGTCCTCGCACATGCAGGTGGCGGCCCTGGCGGGAGAACTCGCCCTCCAGCTCGTGCAGCCGCTCCATCACCGTGTGGTCCACGAGCTTCGTCTCCGTCAGATCCACCTCGACGTGCTGGACCTGGGAGTGACGCGCGAGCTGCTTCTTGAGCTTGAGGAAGTTGGTGAACACGGCCGCGTGGCGTACGCGCAGCACCACGTGGCCCTCCTGGGTGGTCTCCTCGATGTTCGGCTGGAAGAGGCCGGAGAGGGTCGCTCCGTTGATGAGGTGCACGAGCGCCTTGAGCACGATGCCCGCGGCCACGCCCAACAGCAGATCCGTGGCGAGCGTCACGCCCACGGTGAAGGTGAAGATGGCGAACTGCTCGGCGCCAATGCGGAACGTCTTCACGAACTCCTTGGGCGAGGCGAGCCGCACGCCCGCGAAGATGAGCATGGCGGCCAGGGCGGCGAGCGGAATGCGGTGGATGAGCATCGGCACGAACGCCACGAACAGCAGCAGGAAGGTGCCGTGGAAGAAGTTGGAGAGGCGGCTCTTCGCCCCATAGTTGATGTTGGCCGAGCTGCGGACGACCTCGGAGATCATCGGCAGGCCGCCCAGCATGCCGGAGATGAGGTTGCCCACGCCCGTGGCGAACAAGTCCTTGTCCAGGTCCGAGCGGCGCTTCTCCGGATCCATCATGTCCATGGCCTTGGCGGTCAGCAGCGATTCGATGCTGCCCACCAGGGCGAACATGACGATGTACTTGATGGAGGCGGAGGTGAAGACGGCGGAGAAGTCCGGGAAGGTGATGGCCGACATGAGGTTGCTCGGCAGATTCACCAGGAACTTGGGGCCCACCGAGAACACGTCATGGGAGAACGTGAAGGTGTGCTCGTGGTCCAGGTCGAAATAGAGCCCCATGGGCACCGCGAACAGCAGCGCCAGCAAGGGTCCGGGCACTCGCTTGAGCACCGCCACCCGCTGGGCGAGTGCCTGGTGGCCAAAGAGGATGACCAGGCTGATGACGCCGATGAAGGCGATCTCCGGGTTGAGCTTCATCACGCTGTGGGGGATTTCCGCCAGGAGGTGCAGGGGCTCCTTGGCCGTCGGCGCCACGCCCAGCAGGATGTGGGCCTGCTTGGCGCAGATGATGATGCCGATGGCGGCGAGCATTCCGTGCACCACCGACGAGGGGAAGAAATCCCCGAGCGAGCCGGTGCGCAGCAGGGCGAAGACGATCTGCACGGCCGCGCCCACCACGATGGTGGCCAGCGCCCGGCGGTAGCCCAACTGGTTGTCTCCCCCGCCCAGCTCCGTCACCGCGCCGAGCGCGATGACGATGAGGCCCGCCGCCGGCCCCTTGATGGTCAGCCGGGCGCTGCCCAGCCAGGAGGACACCACTCCGCCCACCACCGCGGTGAGGATGCCGGCCACGGGCGGAAAGCCGCTCGCCATGGCGATGCCCAGGCACAGCGGCAGGGCGATCAGGAAGACGAGGAAGCCGGAAACGATGTCGCTCTTCCAGGTCGACGTACCGGAAGACGCGGGTTGGGACTGCATGGGAGGTCCATCCTCTCTGAGGCGCCCGAGCGGTGGCGATGACGCGGCGCGTGCTTACAAAAGGGAAGGGATGGAATGAGCCGCGTTACGGTTCCGAGGTGTTTTCTTTTCCGCCGTTCAACCCCTGGTGTCATTTGCCCTCCAATCATCGGATTGACGTCTTCCGGGAACCCACGTGTAGATCATTCCATCCTATGGATAGCGTCGTGATTCGGAGACGAGGCGCCCGCCGGGCGCGGCCAGTAACGGCGAACAGGACGGGTGACGGGAGGGGTGTGGCCGGGGTGGGGCGGCGATGAGCGGGGCTCGGGACACAGACAATGAGCGCGCGCGGGAGTCGCGGGCTCGTTTCGAGGCGCAGGTGCAGCCGCTCCTTCCGCGGTTGCACCGGCTATGTCTGACGTTGTGCCGGGACAAGCAGGAGGCGGAGGACCTGCTTCAGGACGCCCTGGTTCGGGCCTACCTCCATCAGGGTGATTATCAGCAGCGGGGGTCTTTCTTTGGTTGGCTGTGTGGCATCGTGCGCAACCAGTTCATCGAGACGCGGCGCTCCGTCGCCCGGCGCCGGTCGCTGTTGGACTCGGTGCTCGAGGGCGCATCGTCGGTGCTGGGGTCGCTTTTCACCGGGGGGGCGGAAGTGAGGGATCCCGAAGCCCAGGTCTGTAGCTCTCAAGAGGCCGAGCTGATGCTGCGCTGCCTGCATGCCCTGCCCGAGAAGTTCCGCCTGGTGGTGTTGCTCTGTGACGTGGAAGAGCTTGGGTACGACGAGGTGTCGGCCGCTCTGGGCATTCCCGTGGGCACGGTGAAGAGCCGGCACTTCCGGGGCCGCGCACAGCTGGGAGCGGCCTTCAAGGAGCAACTGGCCCAGCCAGCACATCCAGTCAGCGCAGGAGGTCGTCCATGAGCACGCACGAGAATGAGCGGGGGCTCCCCCCTCTGTCCCCGGAGGCGTCCGCCGCCCTCTCCGCCCTGCGCAACGAGCGTCCCAGTCCCCACCTGGAGTACCGGCTGCACATGGCGCTCCAGGCGGCCGAGGCCATGCCGGAAAGCAAGCGCCCGGCCGAGTTCCGGGAGCGGGCGAGGAATGCCGTTCACCATCCGGCCAACCGGGGACTGCTGAGCGTGGCGCTGGTCAGCATGTTGGTCCTCCTGGTGGTGCACGTGGATGGGTGGGAGGACAGCCTCGAGGTTCAGAGCGAGACCATGCCCTTGCGGCATGTGTCCCTCCAGCTCCCGGGAGACGGGGCGGGCTGGCTGGAGCTGCCCTGGACGCACGGTGTCCACTCGGGGGAGCCGGCCACGGTTCGTTTCGACGCGCCCGCGGAGCTCAACTTCCACCGGCACGCCGAGAGCCTGCCCTCGCTGCAGTTGTTGAGCTGCGACGCGGGGCGCTGCATCCACCAGTTCACCGCCGATACTGGCGACGGTGCCACGCCGCTGCGGGTGCGCATCGACAAACCCGGCCGGTACGAGTTCAGTCTCTCGCACGCCTCGGATTCGCGCCAGGTGCAGGAGCGCTTCGTCGTGCATGCGGAACACTGAGTTGGCTCGGGCCCGGGGGCCCGCGTGCCTCAGGCCGTGTTCACGCTGCCGGGATCGTTGTGGGGCTCGTGATAGCCGCCCGGCACCAGATGCATCCGCTTGTCGCGGGAGCGCACGGTGTCGAAGAAGCGGCGCGCGCCCTCCGCGGTGTTGATGCGGTCCTCCTCGCCGACGTTCGAGGTATCTCCCAAGGGGTCTCCGCGCGGCCCGGGCTGTGATAGGGGGACGCCATGGCTCTTCCCCCCCGACATGGCCGCTCGCTGGCTCACAAGGGCCGTCAGCGCACCCCGGGTCATCACTACAACTCCAGCTTTTTGTCCTCGGCGGATCGGACCTCCATCCTCGACTGGCTGGGCACACTCCACCCCTTGTGGGAGCAACGGTATTCCCCGCATTTTCCTCCACCCCCGGGCCAATCCCAGCGGAGATTGCTGCGTCCCGTGTATTGGTTGGGAAACTGGCAATTCGCTTGTCTCGATTATTACCGGCCGCCCAAGGGCGTGAAGGATCGCTGTGTGAAGGCCGAGCCCTTTCCCGCGGTGCTCCAGCGCCAGGTGGACAAGGTGGAGGAGTTGGCGCGGCGGATGTTCCGCGGGCCGGACATGCCCACGGGATGGCACCTCAACACCTGTCTGGTGAACTTCTACGGCAGCCGGCTCGAGGACGGACACTGGGTGGACACCGCGCGCGTGGGAGAGCACAAGGACTTCGAGCCGGGGCCCGTGGCTTCCCTGTCCCTCGGCGAGCGCGCGCTCCTGCAATTCGTCACCTCCAGCCGCCCGGGCGAGCGCGACGCGGTGGTGCTCGAGCAGTGGTTGGATGACGGGGCCTTGCAGCTCTTCGGGGGGGCGCAGTGGAAGGAGCAGACCTTCCACCGGGTGCAGCGCGTGGACACGCGCGCGGGACTCCTCCTGCCGCCCGAGCTGCCGGACTTCAGGACCCGGCGCATCAACCTCACCTTCCGCTACGTGCCCGACGCGCACGTGACGCCCTTCGCGCTGCTGTCCGCCGAGGCGCGCGAGGACGTTCGGGGCTACATGGAGACGCTCGCGAGCCACAGCGCCTTCTTCCGCGCGGAGCTCGCGCGAGAGGCGCGCGGGTGAGGCGGCCTCACCACAGCCCGTGCATCCTCAGCAGGGTCCCCAGCGGCGTGCCTCCCCGCGTGTAGTCCGCGAAGAGCCGCGCGGCCACGTCCGCCGGGGGGTTGGTCCAGGCCTTGCGCTCGTGGCCCTCGTGCACCGCCAGTCCACAGTGGATGAGCGAGCTGTGGAGTTCCTCGTACGAGCCGAAGGAGACGTAGTCGAACAGGAGCGGGTTCTGGCTGGTGAGGAAGGACTGCCGGTCTCGCAGCTCTCGCACGCAACCCTCCACCCAGCGCGGGTGCAGGCCATTGGCCAGCTCGTCGGCGATGACGAAGTCCTCGTTCACGTCCAGGTAGTAGAGCAGGGACAGGAGCCGCTTCTGTCCGTGGCCCAGGTGCTCGCTCGACAGCACCGAGCCGTCCTTCCGGGTGAACTCGAAGCCGAAACGGCCGAACTCCAGACGTCCGCCGTCCTCGTAGCTGCGCTTGTCCAGCAGCTCCACCCGGAAGCGGCTCGCGCCAAATCCCGCCAGGGTGACGAAGCGCGCGAGGAAGCTTCGATCGAACTCGTCGTGGTGCACGTCGATGTGGCCCGTGGTGGTGGCCTGCGCGGCCCGCTCGCGGAGCACCCCCGGCAGCCACGTGGGCAGCGACATCAGCCCCAGCGGGAACACCTCCCCACCCCTCATCTCCATGGCGTAATGGCTCTGGCCGATCCGCTCGAACATGCCCAGGGACTCGTCGAAGCGCGCGGGGGCGAGCAGGAAGGTGTGACGCAACAGCTCCTTGAGCCGTTCCTTGAATTCGGGCGCGAGCCGCTGGGCCGCGAGGAAGAGCACCACCCAGACGGTGCGATCCAACAGCGACCAGTACATGCTCTGGCTGTAGGTGGATTGTCCGTCCACCTCCCAGGACATGCCCTCGGCGTTCGCGCGCAGCACCAGCCGCGCGGCGGGGGGGTGCAGCTGGAGCGTCAGCTCCATGAAGGGGTCGAGCGGGGCCTCGGACGCGGGCTCCTGGCTTCTCACGAGCGCCTGGGCCCCGGGCGCGGCGGGCGCCACGGTGGCGCGCTCGTTGCGCACGCGCACGTGGATGTCCATGCCTGGAAAGGCGAGGGCGTATTCGAGGGAGAACTCCTCGTGGAGGAGCCCGGAGAAGTCCGAGGCGATGACACGGGCGAGGAGATCCAACAGCGTCGTCCTGCCCGTCCCGTTCTCGCCGAGCACCAGGTTGAGCGTGGGGCTGAAGGCGAGCGTGGAGCCCGGCGCGACGTCCCGGTAGCGATGGATGCGCAGCTGCGTGAGCTTCATGGATGCTGTCTTGCCACGTCCGCGTCCGGAACGCGCGGGATCCGCACGCCCCGGGGCAGGCGCCGCAACAGATTCAACAGACGGAGCGAGGAGGAGCGGCTGCCCTGGATCGTCCAGGGGTCGATCTTGTCCCCGCCATTGGTGAACTGGGGCGAGAGCACGAACACCCGCACCCGCGCGGCCGCCATCATCCCGTGGAAGCGCGGGTCGCGCAGCAGTCCGCCACACACGCGCAGCTGGGGCGAGGGCTGGAAGCAGTCGAGATCCAACGAGAGCCAGTCCGCCCCGGTCGCCCCGGGCCGCGTGAGCACCTGGCTCCAGTGCAACCGGGCGGTGTCCACGAACCAGGGCACGAGGGTGGAGAAGCCCACGTCGCGCCCGGTCATGCGGGCCGTGGGCGCGGCCTTGCCCGTGGTGAAGACGATGTCCTCCTCCGCGAGCACGGGCGTGCCGTCCCCGGGCCGCTTGAGTCCCTCGAGGAGCTTCCACCAGGTGGCCGCCTGCTGCGGCGTGCGTGCCTCCAGGAAGCTGTCCTTGCACCAGTCCGAGTGGCGATCCGCGTGGAAGAGCGCGCGTGGCAGCTCGCCCGTCGTGCGGTAGTGGTAGAGCACCACGTCGAGCATGTGGTGATCCCTCAGCACGTAGTCCGTCTGGCCGTCCGCGCCGCGCATCACCCGCACGGTTCCCCGGAGCACCGCTTCCAGCTCCCCGGCGCCGAGCGTGTCCCTCCAGGCGCCTTCCTCGAACAGGAGTTGCTGGCCGGCGTAGGGCCGCTCGCCATCTTCTGTCATGTCCTCGGGGCCCACCCAGCGATGGATCCGCTGCTCGAAGCGCGCCGCGTCGCCCTCCTCGAGGACCTCCTGGGCGATGTCGCGGATGTCCCGGGAGGAGCCCGGGGCGGGCACCTGGGGTGCCTCCATCGGACGGAGCCGGAAGGCATAGGCCGCGTCGGTGGGCTTCTTCCAATCGGAATAACGGATGAGCACGGGGTCTCCGGTAGATGGCCGGAAACACCGGCGGCGTCACGGAAATTGCGTGTGGAAGAGATCCTCCAGGACCGCCTGCTGGAGCCGAGGGCGCTGGGGCGTGAGGAAGAAGTGGTCACCCGGGAAGAATCGCGAGCGGAAGTCCGCGGTGGTTTGATGCCGCCACACCTCCACCTCGCGTGGACCGACCTCGGGATCCTGGGTGGCCCCGAAGGCGGACAAGGGCACGTCCAGGGGCGGCTCGGGGGTGAAGTGGTAGCTCTCGGCGACGAGCACGTCCGCGCGCATCGCGGGCAGCACCAGGTCCCGCACTTCCTCACGGGAGAGCACGTCCAGGGGAATGCCGAACCGGGTGGAGATCTGCTCCAGGAACGCGGCGTCCGGCAGGTGGCTCACGCGGGCATAGGGCTGGGCCCGGGACTGGATGGCCGGCGTGGCCGACAGGAAGAGCCGCACGGGCAGGGGCCCCCCCTGGCGGCGCAACCAGCGCGTCAGCTCGAAGGCGAGGTTGCCGCCGAAGCTGTGCCCGAAGAAGGCGAAGGGGAGCTGTCCGAGGAAGGGGTGGATGCGGCGCGCCAGTGTGTCCAGCAGTGTGGGGAAGTGGGTGAGCGCGGGCTCGGCGCGGCGAGTGGCCCGGCCCGGCAGCTCGATGGGGCACACCTCGATGGAGGGCGGCAGTTGGGTGGTCCATAGCCGGAAGATCGACGCGTCTCCTCCCGCGAAGTGGAAGCAGAACAAGCGCAGGCTCGCCTGGGGACGCGGCTCGGGGCAGGTGACCCAGCGGCGGTAGACGGGAGGCACGGACATGACGGTGCCCCCCATGCTGCGAAGGAGGCGGGGTCCACGTCAATCCCCGCTCGCTCGCCCCTCCCTCCAGCTAGTGCCCCGGGGTGCAGCCGCAGCCGCATTCGTCGAAGAAATGCGTGTCGTCCGGGTGACAGACGTACAAGAGGGCCGTGCAGAGCCGGGGATCGCGCTCGACGTAGCGCCGCTCCGGCTCGAGGGCGGCGCATTCGATGGGGCCGGGAGCCCGCGGGGGGTTCTTCACGCAGACGCCCGCGCAATCGGTCGCGCCCAGCGCGGGCTCGCAGTCATCCGTGGGATCGTCCGCGCAGGCGAAGTCCCGTGCGCAGGAGAGGGCCTGCAAGCCGCCGCAAGGCTGACCCGTCCCGGGTTGGACTTCGAGGAGTTCCGGTTGCCGTTGGGCGCCGGGCCGCGTCGGCGGGGCTTCCTCCGTTCCAGGACCGCACGCCGCGAGGGCGAAGAAGAGACCGGAGAGGACGAGGACATGCGAGGAGGGGGGACAAGGAGGCATGCGCGAGCCTTTCGTGGGGAAGCGGAGAACCGGGAGGGGAGTCCGGTCCGGAGGATTCTCACGAGGCCGCCAGATGGCCCGGCCGCCTATTCCCGGTTTCGGCCAGTGGATGGTCTGTCTGTCCATTGGGTGAGAGATATGGAAGGGATTGCCGGGTATCTCGCGAGGCTCTACCCCCCGGTCCAGGGTCCTGGCCCGGGTGGCGAGGCGCCAGGGCACGTCCTCCGCACGTGAGCGGGGGGGACGACTGCCGGGCCGGGTGTGCACGATGTACCTTGATGGACGAGGTCCTCGTCGACCATCGCTCCACCTGTCTCGGCCTCCCTCCGGTTCTCCTCGTTCGATGACGCCGCCCCCTCCCGATCATCCTGGCGATGCGACCCATCCGCCCTCCATTCCCGATGAGGTCGGAGATGTTCTCCCGCCTCGGGAGAGGGTTGCTCCGCCGAGGGCTCACGAGCGCTCGAGCGCAGCGCTGAGCTTCTCCATCCAGATCATCTGGACGAGCGCGGGAGAGGAGCGGGAACCGTGCGGCTCGCGCACCTGGGAGGACTTCACTGGCCAGTCGGGGGGGCTGGACGCCGTCCATCCCGAGGATCGGCCGCACCTGGAGCGGGCGATGGCTCGGGCCCAGGCGGAGCGCGTTCCCTTTGAGTGCAAGTTCCGGCTGCGCCGCCGGGATGGATGCTATTTCTGGATGATCGGGCGAGGGGTGCCCCTGCTCGCCGCGGACGGCTCGGTGCGTGAATGGGTGGGCGTCAGCACGGACATCCATTCCTATCGTCAGGCGGAGGATCGGGCGCTCTTCCTCGCGCGGGCAGGGGAAATGCTCGCCAGTTCCCTGGATTACGACGCGACGCTCGCCGCGCTCGCCCGGCTCTCGGTCCCGATGCTCGGCGACTGGTGCCTCGTGGACGTGCTGGACCCGGACGGCCACTTCGCGCGGGCTCAGGTGGTGACGGAACCGTCCACCGATGCGGCGCTCGTCGCCGAGGTGCGCGGCCTGTCTCCGGTGCCTCGCGAGAATTCCATCTACCCTCCCTCGGTGGCGCTCGCGGAGGGGCGTGCCTCGCTGCTGCCCGAGGTGACGGACGCACTGCTGCGGCAGGTGGCGCAGAGCGCCCGCCACCTCTCCACGATGCGTCGCGTGGGCATCCGTTCCCTGCTCACGGTGCCCTTGCTCGCTCATGGGCGCACGCTCGGGGCGCTCACCTTCATCTTCACACGGCCGGACCGGCGCCATGATGAGGCGGATCTGCGCCTCGCCCAGGAGCTCGCCCACCGCGCGGCGCTCTCGGTGGAGAACGCGCGGCTCTACCGGGAGGCCCAGGAAGCCATCCGTCTGCGCGACGAATTCCTCTCCATCGCGAGCCACGAACTCAAGACGCCCCTGACGCCCCTGAGCCTCAAGCTCCAGGCCCTCGCACGTGTCGCCCAGGCTCGGCCGGACGCTCCGCTGGCGCCCCTGGTGCTCTCCCACGTGGACGCGGGGCTGCGGCAGGTCCGCAAGCTCGCCGAGCTGATGAGCGATCTGCTGGATGTCTCGCGCATCGTCGGGGGGTCCTTCCAATTGCGGCGTGAGCCGGTGGACCTCGCGGCCGTGGTGCGTGACGTGGCCACCGGGTTCGCGTCGGAAGCCGCCCTGGCCCAGACGCCCCTGCATGTCCGGGCCGAGGGCGCGATTGTCGGAGTCTGGGACCGCTCCCGGGTGGAGCAGGTGGTGGCCAACCTGGTGGACAACGCCTTGAAGTATGGCGCGGGCGCTCCCGTGCGCGTGAGCGTGGCGGCGGAGGGGGGTCTCGCGCGCCTCACGGTCCGGGACGAGGGCATCGGTATCGCGCCGGAACAGCTCGGCCGCATCTTCGACCGCTACACGCGCGCCGTCTCCGAGCGCTACTACGGAGGGCTGGGGCTGGGGCTCTACATCACCCGGACCATCGTGGAGATCGAGGGGGGACGGGTTCGCGTGGACAGCGCTCCGGGGCGGGGGGCGACCTTCGTGGTGGAGTTGCCGCTCCCTTGAGGAGCAACCGTCCAGACGGGTGAGGGGACGGCTCGCGGGACGTGGATTCCATGTCCAACCTTCGGAGACGGAGGGCGAGCGTGCCCAAGGCAATCATCTTCGAGGTGAATGGAACGCTGGTGGATACCAATGTGCTGCGCGCGCGGGCCTGGCAGGAATCGCTCGCGCGCTACGGCTTCCAGGTGCGCCTGCCAAGGGTGCTGGCGCAGGTGGCCCGGTTGGGGGACCGGTTCCTGTCCGCCCTGCTTTCGGAGGAGGACTTCCTGCGTCAGGCCGATGAGCTGTCGAGCTTCCACCGGGCGCTCTTCCACGATGAATACCTCTCCCGGGTCCGGCCCTTCCTGGGCGTCACCGAGCTGCTGCAGCGGCTGCGTGACGAGGGGTGGCGTGTCGCCCTGGCCTCCACCGCGGACCCCGATGAGCTGGAGCACTACATCGAACTGCTCGGGGTGGAGGATCTCATCGACGCGCGCACCACGGACGCGGACGTGGATGGAGCCCGGCTCAACGAGGAGATTCCCGCCGAGGCGATAAGGCTGCTGGGCCTGGATGGCACCGACGAGGCCTTGATGGTCGCCTCGCTGCCCTACGACATCGAGGGGGCCGGACGCCTGGGCATGCGCGGCATGGGCCTGGTGTGCGGCGGCTTCTCGGAGGAGGACCTGCGCGGTGCCGGAGCGATCGCCGTCTTCGGCACGCCGCAGGATCTGCTCACCCGGTACGCCGAGTCGCCCCTCGCCACGGACCCGTGATCGTGGCAAGAACCGGCGCATGTCTCTACCGGTGTGTTCATGAGCCCGAGCCTTACGCTCCGGGCGGGTCCGGAGGCGCTGCGCTTGATTCGCGAGCGGGGCCTGCGCGCGCAAGACGTCGACATCGTTCCGGGTGCCTCCGGCGGGCCGAAGTGGCTGGTGCTGGCCGGACTCGACCGGATGCTGTTCGGGGAGTTCTTCCGGGAGCGCTCCCGCCCGCTCCATCTCATTGGCTCGTCGATTGGGAGCTGGCGCCTGGCGTGCCTCGCCCTGGACTCGCCGGTCGCCGCCCTGGAGCGCTTCGCCGAGGCGTACCTCGCGCAGCGCTTTCCGCCCCGGCCTCCCCCCTCGCTGGTGAGCCGTACCAGTCAGGGCATCCTGGACGCGATCCTCGGCGAGGACGGGGAGGCGCAAGTCCTCGCCCACCCCTGGGCACGCCTGCACGTGATGACCAACCGTTGCCGGGGCCTCACCGCCGTCGAGCAGCGCCATGTCCAGACGCTGGGGCTCGCCCTGGGGGCCCTGGGCAACCTGGTGAGCCGTCGCACCCTGGGGCTCCACCTGGAGCGGGTCATCTTCCACAGCGCGGGGGAGGGCAGTCCCTTCTCGGGGCTCGCGGACCTGCCCTCCGTCCATGTGCCGCTCACCCGGGGCAACCTGCGCCCGGCGCTCCTGGCCTCCGGGGCCATTCCCCTGGTGATCAGCGGCGTGCGCATCCCCGAGGCCCGTGACGGCGTCTACCGGGACGGCGGTCTGCTCGACTACCACCTGGACATCGACTACGGCGCGGGTGAGGGGTGGGTGCTCTATCCCCACTTCTATCCGCATGTGGTGCCCGGCTGGTTCGACAAGGCCTTGCGTTGGCGCCGGGCGGGGCCCGCGAACTTCCGGCGGGTGCTGCTCGTGTCCCCCTCGCCCGAATTCGTCGCGCGTCTGCCTTTCGGGAAGATTCCGGACCGCGAGGACTTCGTCCGGCTGACGGACGCGGAGCGGATTCGCGCCTGGCGGCAGGTGGTGGCCGAGAGCGAACGGCTGGGAGAGGAGTTCCGGGAAGGGCTCGCCACGGGGCGGTTGGTGGAGCGCATCCAGCCGTTGTGAGCCGTCCGCGCTCGTGGGTGGCCTGCCACACCCGCGGGGGCCCTGGTGGGTCGCGCGAGCCACGCGGTGCGTCTCCGTGACCACGGACGCGTGTTCCGCCCGAGGGCGGGGCTCGCTCGCCTGGTTGGGCATCGCTCCTGCAATGCCTTTCCCCAAGAGGGGACGGACATGAGCGACGAGACGCGGAACGAGCAGCAGCGGGACGAGCAGCAGCGGAGTGATGAGCGGAAGCAGCACGAGCCGAAGCGGGGCGAGGCCCTGAGGAAGGCCTGGGGGCTGGTGGAAGAGACGGCGCGCGGGGTGGTCAGCCGCGTCCGCTGGCTCGTCTACGCCCCTCGGGGCCGCCGGGTGATGGCCGGGTTCGTCGTGACGGGCGTGGTGGCCGGAGCCGTGGCGGCCCAGCCCGTGTGCACCATCGAACCGGGAGAGGTGGGCGTGCGGGTGAACCGGCTCACCGGCTCGGTCTCCGAACTGCCCGAGGGCTGGTCCCTGCTGGTGCCCCACGTGCACCGGTTGAGCCGCTACAGCTTGAAGGATCAAACCTACCGTCCCGAGCGCAGCACCCGCGCCACGGGCCCCGCGCCCTTCCAGTCCATGGAGGGGTTGTCCCTCGGGATCGAGGTCAACATCCGCTACGTCCTGGATCCCGGGAAGATCCGCGCGCTGTCCGCCCGGCTCCCGGAGAACGTGGGCCAGGACATCGTGGAGCCCGTCATCGACGGCGTGCTTCGCCGCCACTTCGCCCAGCACTCGGTGCGGGAGATCTTCTCCACCCACCGGGTGCGCATCCAGAAGGACCTCACCGAGGAGCTCGCCCCCCTGCTGGCCGCGGATGGCGTGCTCCTGCGCTCGGTGACGCTCGGCAACGTGGATCTGCCCGCGCAGTACCGCGCCGGCATGGAGACGCTGCTCGCCGAGGAGCTCAACACGGAGAAGATGCGCTACACGCTCGAGCTCAAGGACAAACAGGTGAAGCAGTCCGCGCTGGAGGCCGAGGCGGACAAGGTCCGGCGCGAGAAGGCCGCCGAGGCCGCCGGGAGCGAGGAGATCATCGCCGCCAAGGCCAAGGCCGAGGCCATGCGCCACATCCTGCCCTTCAAGGAGAAGGAGATCGAACAGCGGCGGCTGGAAGCGGAGGCGGCCAAGGTGTCCCGCCTGACGCTCGCCACCGCCGAGGCCGACGCGCACCGCATCCAGGCCGCGGGCGAGGCGGACGCCCGGCGGAAGATCGCCGAGTCGGATGCCTACCGCCTGGAGATCACCGGCAAGGCCACCTCTGAACAGCTCGCCCGGGACGCGGAGCTCATCAGCCGCAACCCGCTGCTCATCCAGAAGACGCTCGCGGACAAGCTGTCGGACAAGATCCAGGTCATCATCGCGCCGCCGCAGTCGGGCGGATTCATCGCGGGCAACCTGCTGGGCCCGGCCGGGTCGGCTCCGAGCGCGGCCCTGGCCAACACGGGCACGCCGGGCGGGGAGGAGTAGCGCCATGCTCGCCACGCTCGTCGCCATCGCCCTCGTGGTGCAGGACCAGGCGCCCCTGCGCGCTTCCCCTCAGGACTCCTCCCCCCGTCAAGCCACGCTCTGGCAGGGCGAGTGGCTGGAGGTCCGCGGAGAACGGCAGGGCTTCCTCCAGGTGTATGACCATCGCCGCGAGCGCCCCGGCTACGTGCGGGCGACCCAGGTGCGCGTCTACTCCCTGGACGAGACGAGCGTGCCCCGGCTCCAGGCGGTGATGGAGTTCGTCAAGGAGACGCCGGGCGCGGAGGCACTGGGCATCGGCCATGCGGCGGCCCTGTTGCGCGCGGCGAAGGCCTCGCAGGTGGGGCCGGAGTTCTTCGCCGCGCTGGGGACGATGGCGGACCGGCTCGCCCGGCGCGCCACGTCGAATCGCACGAACGACACCGCCCTGGCCGCGCACCTGGACGTGGCGGCCAGCTATGGCGTGAAGCTGCTCGGCTTCGAGCGCGAGGGCCGCACCCGCGTCTGCTACGACGGCGAGGCCTTCCGCCGCGTCCTGGCGCTCGGAGGCAGCGCCGAAGCGCGGCTCCAGGCGGCGCTAGCGCTCACCCGTCCCGAGTGCATCGACCCGGCCCTGGGCCCCGTGGAGCTTCATGCGCTCCACACATGGCGGCGCTCGGTGTTGGAGCAGGTGGATGCGAGTGCGCTGCCTCCCTACCTGGCCAACCGTCTGCACCTGCGCCGGGCCGAGGTGGAAGCCACCCTGGCCTACCAGTTCTCCCGCCGGGGTGAGCTCCAACGGGGGGTCGAGGCCGGTGAGCGCTCCGTGGACGCCCTGGCCCGGGTGTCGAAGGCGGAGCTGGCCGAGGAGGACAAAGGGGCCTACGCGGCCACGGCGGTGCGGGTGGGCGCGTCGCGCGCGGCCTCGGCCCATGAGGCTCCCAGGCCGTCGAGCGGACCCCAGCTCGCATGGACTTCGGGACAACCGGGAGAGACCTGTCTGCGCTTGGAGGATGCCGGGGCTGCACGGCGGGTGCTGTTCGAGCGCTGTACCTACGGCCTGGTCTGGCCCGCCTCCTCGCGCCGCTCGGCCCCGGGGACGGCGGTGACGGTGGCGGTCCAGATGTTGGAGGGCTGGACCGAGTTGTGGGTCTTCCACCAGGAGGACGGCGAGTGGAAGCTGGACACGCTGGCACCCGCGGCGGTGGAGCCGTCCCTGGGCTACGTGGAGCTGGCGGGCTTTTCCCCGGATGGCTCCCGGATCCTGGTGACGCGTGAAGTCGTGAGCGAAGGGCGCGTCAAGTCCTCCTTCCAGGTACTGAAGCGAGACACACTGGCGCCGGAGCGGAGCGCCGAGCGCCCCGAGGCCATCGGCTCCTTCCAGCGCTGGAGTTCCGCCGACTGGCGGGAGCGGACGGTGAGCTTGCGGTAGGGCGACTCTCTTGGACGTCCAAGGGGATTCCTGGGTCCGTGGAACGAGACTCCCGGTGGGCCGTGCGCGAGCCGACGTGCCCCATCTTTGCTGGGCGGTCCATTCCGGTCATACTTCTACGAGCGGGTCATCCGTGCTCGCGCGTGGCCGCCGCCACCGTTCTACCCGGGGTCATCCCATCCATGCGTCATCCGATCACCCAACGAAGCCGTGGTTTCACGCTCATCGAACTCATGATCGTCGTGGCCATCATTGGCATCCTCGCGGCGATCGCCATTCCGAACTTCATCAAGTTCCAGGCCCGCGCGAAGCAGGCGGAGGCCAAGTCCAACCTTCGCACCTGGTTCACCGCGCAGCGCTCCTACATGAACGAGAAGGGCCTCTATTCGGAGGACCTGTCGGCCACGGGCTACAAGCCGGAGCGAGGCAACCGCTACGCCTATTACTTCGCCCAGGCGCAGAACTGTGAGGAGCGCAAGCAGGATGGCACGGTCTCCATCCCCGATGGCCCCAACTGCGTGACGGTGGACATGGGCAAGTTCAAGGCGGCGTCCGACAAGCCCACCGCCAAGCTCGTCACGTTCGTCTGGTCCACGCGGGATGGGGAGGATCCGAAGTCCCCGGGCATTTCCGGCCCGTGCCCCGGCTGCAACATCAATGGCTTCGCGGCGAGTGACATCGACAACGAGGGCACGGGAATCGACACCTGGACCATCGCCACGAAGGACGCCCAGTTGACCGCGGCCCCGTGCGGCAACGACGAGGTCACCAGCGTGGCGGGCGTTCCCTTCAACGTCTTCAACGACGTCGACTGCGATTAGTGGCGCCAGGGCGGCGCCGCCCCGCGCCGCTCAAGGCTCCGGCCGGTACAGGGCGGCCGTGCGTTGGGCGAGGAAGCCGCGCGGCAGCAGCCTCGCCGCCAGTGCCAGGGTCTGGTTGAGCAGTCCCGGGATGTACAACGCCTCGCGCCGGGTGAAGGCGCGCAGCGCGTGCGAGGCGCACGCGGGGGCCGCCATCATCCCCAGGTCCCCCGCCTTGAAGCGCTGGGACAGTCCCGAGTTCTCCATCAGCTCCGTGGAGATGCCGCCCGGAGCGAAGACGGTGACGGACACCCCCGTGGGCCGCAACTCCTGCGCCAGCGCCTGCCCATAGCCGAGCACGAAGGCCTTGGTGCCGCTGTAGGCCGCCTGGTACGGCACCGGGATGAGTCCCGCCATGCTGGAGACGAGCATCATCCCGCCCCGTGTCTCGTGGGCCGCCAGGTGGGGGGCGAGCAGGCCCGACAGGCGCACGAGGCTCGTGACATTGGTGTCCAGCATGGTCTGGAACGCACTCCAGTCCAGCTTCACGGCGTCGCCCCAGTAGGTGACTCCGGCGTTGAGCAGGGCGCCGTGCAGTTGCCGCCCGCGCGTGGCCTCGGTGAAGACGCGCTCCACGTCCGCGGGCCGCGACAGGTCCGCCACGATGCAGTCGGCCTGGACGCCATGCTGGGTGCGCAGCTCCTCGCACAGGGACTCGAGCCGGTCGCGCCGCCGCGCCACTCCGAGCACGTGGCCTCCGTGGTCCCGGGCGATGGCGCGGGCCATCTCCAGTCCCAATCCAGACGAGGCCCCGGTGACGAGGGTCCAGCGGTTGCGCAGGTCGAGCGTCTTCATGCGCCGCACCCTAGCCGCTCAACCCCCTCGGAGGTGAGGGGGTGAGCGTGGGTCTCCGGCCCCTCCCAGCTCCGAGAGGGACCGTCCCCGGGACGGCGCGGGGGAAGCGGAACTACGGCGTGGCGGGGTCCAGCGTGGACAGCAGCCAGCCCATGCGCTCGTGGCCCCACTTGTTCCACTGCGCGTTCTGGCCACCGACGATCACCGAGTCGGCGTAGTCCGGCGCGCTCGTGCCCGAGCCCGTGCCACCGAAAACGCCCACGGAGACGCTTGCCCCGGTGAAGGTGGGGTGCGTGTCGTCCGACTGCAGGTAGTCGTAGCTGGTGCTGGCGTTGACGAAGTGCGTGTTGGAGTCGCGCAGGGTGGCGCTCAGCGCGCTGGAGATGCGGGCCACGTAGGCGGCCTCCGTCTCACCCGAGCGGTAGCGCAGCGCGTCGCTGTCGATCTGCCCGTCGCCGTTGGAGTCGTAGTCGGCGCCCATGTAGTCGGCGAAGGCGTCCGCGCACTTGAAGCCATACTTTTCCGCCAGGTTACAGGTGCGCCAGTTGCTCTTGGCCAGGTAGGGCAGGAACTTCTGCCGCTTGTTCACCGAGGCGCCCGTGGCGGAGTCCTTGCAGGCCGTCTGCGTGTTGTCCGCGTTGTAGCCGGGATAGTAGATGGTCATGACAATCTTCGCCTTGGCCGTGGTCGCGTACTGGTTGATGGCCTGCATGGCCTTCTCCGTGTACGTGGTGCAACTGGCCAGGGCGGAGTCCAGCCCGCTGTAGTTGCAGGTGCCCGTCTGATCCGTGAAGGCCGAGCGCGCCTGCAGGTAGTCGTTGCCACACATCTCGAACATCACCGCGCGGGTGTTGCTCGCCTGCATGTACGACTTCTCGCCGATGATCTTGTTGTTGTAGATGTCATCCGCCTTGGCGCCGGACTTGGTGCGACGGAAGACCTCCATGTTGGAGTTGAACTCCTTGGCCAGATATTCACCCTCCACCTGGGGGCCGGCGCGCTTGGCCACGCTGCTGAGCGAACCCTTGTAGCCCGCGAAGATGGAGTCGCCGTAGGCCACGACGCGGTACGTCGTGGAGCTGCCACGGTTGATGGTCCATGAGGTGTTCTGGTTGATGGTGCTCGCGAACGCGGCGCCTCCGGAGAGGACGGTGGTCAGCGCGAGAGCGACACAGACCTTCTGCCCGTCGGGACGAGTGGACATGGCTGGCTCCTGGGTTTGTTGGATTGGGGGTAAGGCAGGGCTCGACGGATTCGTCGGCAGCGCCGCTATAACACAAAATCCAGGAATCTGATAAGATTAGAGGTTCGCAACGCCTGACGTGCCGTGTCAGGCGCGCGAAAGCTTGACGCACTGGGACATCCGCGCGGCGGGGGACTACTTCCAGGTCACCTCGTACACGCGCCGGCTCTTCTCCGAAGCGGAGGCGGGGCGTATGCGCACGTGTCCCTCGCGCGAGACGCGGCGCAGGAACATCTCGAAGGTGCCCGCGAGCGATTCCTCGAAGGTGCCTCCGCGCAGCATGAGCGGGGGGATGTCCTCCCACACCATTTCGATCCGGCCGCCGTCGGGGCCCTCGCGCTGCAACTGGTAGGTGAGCCGTCCAATATGGCGGAAGGCTTGATCCCACGCATGGGTGGACCACTTGAACAGGGCCTGGGGCGTCAACCCGAAGAGCCTCACCGCCGCGTCGAAGAACGACTGGAGCAGGGGCGCGTCGATGATGCGATCCGCCAGGCGCGAGAAGAAGCGGCGGTAGCCGGGATTGCCCAGCACGCCGTGGATGGCGTCCGTCAGCTTCATGCTCTCGTCCATCGGAATCCAACCCAGCCGGGACGTGGCCTCGATGAGGGCGAGCGTGGGCTCGGGGACGAGCGCGAACACCCGGCGCCGCGGCTCGTCGGGCAGGGCCCGGGTCGCGTCGAGGATCATCGAGGTCACGAAGCCGCGGATGGCGGGTGGGGCGGACATGCGCCGCGCAGTGTGGCACACCTGACGCCAGCCAGGAGCACGAGGGGCTGCTCTCTCCATTCTTCCGGGGAGACGAGCGGCGGGTCCATGGGCTCGTTATAGAGGAGCCCCAGCATGACCCTTCCCCAGGAAACATTGTCCGTCCGTGCCAGGTCCGAGGACGTGGACGCCCTGACGGACCTGCTTCGGGGCCGCCGCGTCGCGGTGCTCACGGGCGCGGGGTGCAGCACCGAGTCGGGCATCCCGGACTACCGGGGCCCGGGCACCCGCTCTCGCGCCCGCAACCCCATCCAGCACCGCGAGTTCCTCCAGCGGCCCGAGGTCCGGGCGCGCTACTGGGCCCGGAGTCTGCTCGGCTGGCCACGCTTCCGTGCCGCCCGTCCCAACGCGGCGCACCGGGCGCTCGCCGCCCTGGAGGGCTCGGGCCATGTGCTCGGGCTCATCACCCAGAACGTGGACCGGCTGCACCACGCCGCGGGCAGTCAGCGGGTCATCGAGCTGCACGGCGCGCTCGCCCGGGTGCGTTGCCTGGCGTGTGGCGCCATCGAGCCGCGGGAGTCCCTGCAGGAGCGTTTGTGGGCGCTCAACCCGGACTTCGTGGCGCACGGCGCCGAGTCCCGTCCCGACGGTGACGCGGAGGTGTCCGATGAGGCCGTGCGCGCCTTCCAGGTGGCCGCGTGTGTCCACTGCGAGGGCACGCTCAAGCCGGACGTGGTGTTCTTCGGCGACAACGTGCCCGCGCCCACGGTGGAGGCCGCGTTCTCGCTCGTCGAGGAGGCCGACGCGTTCCTGGTGGTGGGCTCGTCCCTGGCCATCTACTCGGGCTTCCGCTTCCTGCAGCGCGCGGTGGATCGCCGGCTGCCCCGGGGCCTCGTCAACCTCGGTGAGTGCCGGGGCGAGGAGCTGATGGCGGTGCGCGTGGACGCGCTCGCGGGAGACGTGTTGCCCCGGGTCGCGGCGGCGCTCGGTGCCGGGTAGGCTGCCGCGCATCGTCTGGAGGCCCGCATGTCCGCCGTCATCCGTCCCGCCACCCTGGAGGAGTTGCCCGCGCTGGCCTCCGCCCTGGCGCCGCTGTCGCTCTTCCAGTCCTATCGGTTGGACGCGGCGGCCCTGGGCGCGCGGTTCCAGGGAGCGCTCGAGCGCGGCGAGGGGTTGCTCCTGGCCACGGAGGAATCGCTCGGTCCCGTGGGCGTCTGCTGGTTCCTCACGCGGGGCACGTTCGGCACGGGGGCCTACCTGCGCACGCTCGCCATCCGCGAGGACCGCCAGGGTTCGGGGCTGGGCGCGCGGTTGCTCGCCGCCTACGAGGCCGGTTGTGGCTCGCCCCCCGGGGGCTACTTCCTGCTCACCTCGGACTTCAACGCGGCGGCGCAGCGCTTCTACGAGCGCCATGGCTACCGACGGGTGGGCGCGCTGCCGGACTTCGCCGTGCCCGGAGTCTCCGAGCTCGTGTTCTGGAAGCCGCGCGCCGTCAGGGAATGACTTCCGCCACGAGCGTCTGCTCGGGGGCGTTCGAGGGCTTGCAGGTGGGCCACTCGGTGTCCTCGAGCAGCGTGGCCACCGTGACGAGTTCGAAGCCCCGCTTGCGCAGGCCCTTGATGATGTCCGGGAGCGCCGCGGCGGTGGGGAACTTCTTGTGGTTCATGTGCATCACCACGATGCCCCCGGGAGCCGCCTTCTTGAGCACCCAGTCCACCACCCGCTTCGCCGTGGTGGTTCCATCCGGGTCGCCCGACGGCAGGTCGAAGTTGAGCGTGGTGAGCTGCGCCTGGGAGGCGATCCACGCGACGCGGTTGTCCACCTCGCCAAAGGGCGGACGGAAGTAACGGGGGATGCGGCCCGTCAAGTCGTACACGGCGCGTTGGGTGCCCTGCAGCTCCTCCAACATCCGCGCGTCGTCCTTCACCTGGGGCATGTGCGCATGCGTGAAGGTGTGGTTGCCGAACTCGAAGCCCGGGTACTGCGCGAGCTCCTGCATCCGCTTGGGATTGGCCTGGGCCCAGCCTCCGCCGATGAAGAGCGTGGCGGGCGTCGAGGTCTCCAGCAGCGTCTGGATGACGCGCTCGTCGTACTCGTTCTTGCGCGTGGTGCAGGCGTCGAACGTGAGCGCGATGCGCATGCGCTGACGGCTGCCGTTCGTCACGATGGGCGCCGTGCGGCAGGCGATGGGTTGGGGTTGCTCGGGCGCGCGGACTTCCTCGCGCGGAGGCGGCGCGGGCTCCTCGGGGGGAGTCCACGCGCAGGCACCCAGGGTGAGCACCGCCAGCATCCGCAGCGAATCCAAGACGACGGAACGACGCGCCATAGGGGCGCAGATATAGCCCGACTGACCGCCATCCCGAGAAGGGCCCACGAGCCGTACGGGGGGCTGCGCACCGTCTGTGTGGAGCGGTGCTGGATGATTGCCGCGCGTATGGATTTCCGGGGGGGTTGACAGCTCAGCGTGAGCGCTGGGCGATCTCCGTGAGCTCTTCCTCCGTGAGCGGGAGGGGATTGGCTTTCATGCTGCTGGCCACGCGGGCCTTGGACACGAGCCGTGGGACGTCCGCCTCGGTGAGTCCGTAGTGGCCGAGCCCCGGTACGCGCAACGCCTCGCACAACTCCCGCACCCAGGCGATGCCGTCCTCGGCCCTGGCGTTCGCCCGGCCGGTGAGCAGCTCCGCCAGCTCCTGGAAGCGCGCGAGCGAGGGATGGGTGGAGGCCCGGGATCGCAGCGCGCGCAGGTTCACCTCCAACGTGGCCGGCAGCAGCGCCGCGCACACCGCGCCATGGGGCGCCTCGAACATGCCGCCCACCGGGGCCGCGAAGCCGTGCACCGCGCCCAATCCCGAGTTGGCCAGACACAGTCCGCCCAGGAGACTCGCGAGCGCCAGGTCCTCCCGCGCCGCCGCGTCGGGCGTGTCCAGCACCGCGCGGCGCAGCGAGCGGGCCGAGCGGCGGATGCCCTCGCGTGCCAGGGCATCGGTGAGGGGGTTGGCGCGGACGGAGAGCAGGGGCTCGATGAGTTGCGAGAGCGCGTCCAGGCCACTGGCGGCGAGCACTCCGGGCGGTGCTCCCTCCAGGAGTGATGGATCCACGAGCGCCAGCCGGGGCAGCAGGTGGGGTCCGCGCAGGCTCGCCTTCACCTGGGCCTCGGGCACGCCCAGCACGGCGTTGCGGGTCACCTCGGAGCCGGTGCCGGCGGTGGTGGGAATGGCCACGAAGGGCAGCGCGGGGTTCGTCAGTGCCTGGCCCCGTCCCACGACTTCCAGGAAGTCGAGCGGTTCTCCCCCATTGGGGACCAGCGCGGCGATGGCCTTTCCCGCGTCCAGGGCACTGCCTCCACCGAACGCCACCACGGCATCGCACCGCTCGGCGAGCGCCAGGGCGGTTCCCTCGCGCACGCGCTCCACCGTGGGCTCGCCCGCCACGGGAAAGAGCACGGTGCCCAGCCCGAGCCGGTCCAGTCCCTCGCGCAGGGGCGCCGCGCGGGTGACGTCGCGGCCCGTGACGAGCAGGACGTGATGGCCGCCCAGGGCCTTCACGGCCTCGGGTGCCTCGGCGAGCCGTCCCGCGCCATAGAGGATGCGGGTGGCGGTGGCGAACTCGAATCCCGTCACGCTCATCTCACCACGCCCCATCCGCGGGGAAGCAGTTGGTGTACTTCCGATAGCGCCGCGGCTTGGCCATCATCGGAGTGTCCTGCATCACGTCGAAGTGGGCGATCCCGGGCTCCTTCACGCTCTGGCTCGCGTTGGCCAGGGTGGCCTCGCGAAAGGCCTCGACGGACTCGGGTTTGACATGGACGTGAACGTGGACGACCCGCGGGCTGTTGGGCGGCATGGCGCCGAGGATAGCCCGGCCCTCCATGCCCCTTTTCCGCATTCGCCCGGGACTGGGTTCTTCGGTCGGCAACAGGACGCACGCTTTGTTATGCACGGGTCGCCATGAGCAGACTCATCTTCATCTTTCTCATCAATCTGGGGGCGTACTTCGTCCTGCGCCGGCTGTGGCCGGAAGTCCGCACGGGGTGGCGTCGGTGGGCCCTGCTCGCGATGGCGCTCCTGTCCGGGCTGGGCTTCGTCCTGCCGTGGTTGCTCGGACGCGGGGAGCATGGCGATGTGGCCGGAATGGGCGTGCCCCTCAAGCTCTTCGGGGCGTGGTGGTTCCTCTCCGCCTTCATGTTGCTGCTGGTGGGCGGGCTCTTGATACCCCTGTTCCGTCGGCGCGAGCGCACTCCCCAGGCTCAGGGGAGCCTGATTCCCTCCGAGACGGGGTCTCCGGCGGCCGTGGATCTGCGGCGGCGCGGACTGCTCACCGGGGTGGGGCGCGCGCTCCCGCTGGTGGCGGCGGGGACGTCCGCGGGGGGTCTGGTGGCGGGCTCCTCGGGCTTCGAGGTGCGTCACATCGAGGTCCGGCTGCGCGGTCTGCCCCAGGCGCTCGATGGCTTCCGGATCGGGCAGATCACCGACGTGCACGTGGGCACGTTCATCGATACCGCCTACGTGCGCGCGGCCGTGGCGGCGATGAACGAGGCCCGGGTGGATCTCCAGGTGATGACGGGGGATTTGATCGATGATCTCTCGCAACTCGACGAGACGATGGCCGCGCTCGAGACGTGCCGGGCCTCGCATGGGATGCTCGCCATCCTCGGCAACCACGAGCACTGGCGCGGCTTGCGGCCCATTCGTCAGTCCTATGAGGACAGCGAGCGCCGGGGCGGCCCCGTACGCCTGCTGGTGGACGAGTCCCGGGTCATCGAGCATGCCGGGCAGCGGCTGCGCGTGGTGGGCGTGGACTACCCCATGAGCGGGCGGAGCATGCGGGCGAAGACGGAGCGCATGGAGTACTCGGCGCGGGTGGCCTTCAAGGACGTGGCGCCGGACGAGGTGGTGCTCTGCCTGTCCCACCATCCGGACTTCTTCCCATTCGCGCTGGAGCGGGGCGCCCGGCTCACGCTCGCGGGGCATACGCACGGAGGGCAGGTGGCGTTCTTCGGCATGCCGCTGTTCCGCTTCGCCTTCGACTACATGCTCGGCCGCTACCGCAAGGGCAACGGGCAGCTCTACGTGTCGGGCGGGACGGGCCACTGGTTGCCGTTCCGCATTGGCGTGCCCGCCGAGGTCTCCATCTTCACGCTCCGCGCGGACGCATGATGTCCGGTCACTCGGCTGACGGCGCCTCGACCGAGCGCGTCCGTGCATCCACCGAACAGGCGAAGGCGAGGCGCTCGGTGAGGGCCTGCTGGTACTGGGGCCCGGTGAGGTCACCATCGGCGAGGAGCTTCCCCAGGAGCGTGTCCACGTTCCTCGCCCACACGTCGGAGAGCGCGCCCTGGGTGCAGTAGCCGTGGTAGCGCACGGGGTTGGGGATGATGGTGGCGAGGAAGGCGGATTCACGCACGTTCAGCGCGTACGCCGGCTTGTCGAAGTAGTGCGAGGCCGCCCCTCCGATGCCGTAGAGGTTCGGGCCCCACTCGATGATGTTGAAGTAGAGTTCCAGCAGCCGTTGTTTGGGGACGGCGGATTCCAGCGCCAGGGTGAGCAGGGCCTCCTTCACCTTGCGCGCATAGGTTTTTTCCCGGGACAGGAAGAGGTTCTTGGCGAGCTGCTGGGTGAGGGTGGAGCCGCCCCGGACCTTGCCGTCGCGAGGGGCCAGCAAGAGGGTGCGCAGGGAGTCGAAGTCGAAGCCCTGGTGCGTCCAGAAGCCTCCGTCCTCGCTGCGCAGCACGGCGCGCACCAGGAAGGGCGGTAGCTCCTCGAAGGGCACGAAGGTGGAACTGCCCGGACCGATGTGCAGCTCCTGCCCCCGGCCCTCGGCCGTCAGCGGCCGGTAGTCGAAGGGCCCGCGCAGCCACGCGAGCGGCCCCTTCTGGGTGTGGCCCTTCTTGCGCGGCAGTTCCAGCTTCGCCTTCACCTGCCAGTCGCGGCGCTCGAGCACGGGGCCGGACAGCGCGAGCGACGCCTGGAGTTGGCCTTCCTGTTGGGCCAGGTCCACGTCCTCGGGGACCAGGGCCGAGGGCAGCGCCTCCAGGGCCCGCGCGAAGGTGAGCGGCGACAGTTCCGCGCGCAGCGAGAACTGGGGTTCCTCGCTCCAGGTCGCCTCGCCCGTCACGTCGACCTGGACTTCGCGGCGCTCGCCCACGGTCACCTTCATGGCTTCGAGCGCCACGTGCCGGCGCGACCATTGCCACCGGAGTCGTCCCTCGGCGGAGAAGGCCAGGGGCTCCACCGGCTTGGGCGCGAGCCGGGGGTTGCTCAGGCTCAGGCCCTTCACCGCGACGGAGAAGGCGGCACCGGAGCCCTCCAGCGTCACCGCGCCCTCCATCACGCCGCCCTTCATGTCCACCGGCGGCTCGCCGAGCGCCAGCAGGGGACCCGCCGGAATGTCACGGCCCTGGAGCGTCCCCGTCACGCCCGAGTCCGTGGACCCCAGGGTCATCGTCGCGTGTCCGCCGCCGGGCAGTTGCGCCGTTGCCTCCATCCGGAGTGTTCCGTCCGGGTTCTCGAGCCGCGCCCGGGCCGAGAGGGGACCCCATTCCACGCGACCGTGCCGCTCGAAGGCCAGGTGCACGTCCTCCAGCACCAGCTCGGGCCACACCCGGGGCGCGGATCGTGCCGGGGTGGGGGAGGAGGCCGCGCGGGAGGGCCGCATCCGCTCGATGAGCGCTCGCAGTTCGCTTCCCGACGGGCCCGCTTCCACCGCCACGTCCGAGAGGATCACCTGTCGTGCCTCGACCCGGCCCGACAGCAGTGCTCGGAGCTGGGGCTGGACGATGACCCGGGTGATGCGCACCACGGGCGGGCTCTCGGGCTGACTCCCCGGTAGCTCCAGGGGCCCCAGGGTCACCGTCCCCGTCCATCCCACATGGAACGTGTTGCCCAGGCGCACGGGACCCACTCGTGCTTCCAGGGCGGGGAGGATCCGGCCGACCACCTGGGCGCGGACCCCTTCCCCTTGGAGCCAGACATGGGCGGCGGTCCCCGCGGCGGCGAGCGCCACGAGCAACCCCACGAGGGCGAGGAGCCCCTTTTCGAGGAGACGACGCGATGGCATGGGTTGTGTGCCTCCCTAGCATGTCCACCCCTTCGCGGGGTTTCGAGCCGCCGAGCGGCCAGGAGACGTGGCCGGTGCTCGCCTTGACAGGCCTGAACAGTGCATGCTTTGCGTGAAGTTCGAACCCAAAGGGGGAGTCATGCCCAGGCAGGGGTCCCGCTGCTTCCTCATGGTGAGGGCGCGGGCGTGGATGTGCGCACTGCCGCTCGAGGATGTCGAGGAGACGATGCGGCCGTTGCCGGTGGCCCCGGTCGCGTCGGCACCGGCGTTCGTGCGGGGTGTGAGTCTCGTGCGCGGCCAGTCGGCGCCGGTGGTGAGCCTGGGAGCCTTGCTAGGTGGTGGCGCTTCCGAGTCCAGTGCCGAGGGGCGCTTCGTCTCGCTGCGGGTGTCCGGAGGGCGGGTGGCGCTGGAGGTGGACGCGGTGCATGGCTTGCGCTGGCTGGACGAGGACACGTTGAGTGACGTGCCTCCGCTGCTGCGCGCCTCGGCCCACGGGCACCTGGACTATCTCGGGTCGGTCGATGGCCAGTTGCTGGCGGTGTTGGACGCGTTCCACCTGGTGCCTCAGGACGTCTGGGCGCGCCTGGAGAATCCCTCCGGGAAGGCGAGCGCGTGACCCTGCCGATGACCCCCCTGGCTCGCTTCTCCGCCCTGGTGGAGCAGCGGCTGGGGCTGCATTTCGAGAAGGAGCAGTGGCGGGAACTGGAGCCCCTGCTCGCCGAGCGCTCGGCGAAGAGTGGGGTGGAGGGCTACCTGGCCCTGTTGAGTTCCTCCGCCGCCCAATCGGAGTGGAAGGCGCTCGCCGAGCGGCTCACCGTCAACGAGACGTACTTCCTGCGCCATCCCGCTCAGTTGGAAGCGCTGGTGTCGCAGGTGTTGCCGTCCTTCTCTCGCCAGACGCCCCACCTGCGCGTGTTGTGCGCGGGTTGCTCCACGGGCGAGGAGCCCTACTCCGTCGCCTTGCTGTCGCGCGAGCGTGGCCTGGTGGATCCGGCGCGCCTGCGCGTGCTCGGCATCGACGTCAACTCGCGTGTGCTCTCCCACGCCCGCCGGGCCTGCTATTCGCCCTGGTCGCTGCGCGCGGTGCCAGAGGGCTCGCGGGACCGCTGGTTCCAGCGCTCTCCCGAGGGCTTCATCCTCCGGCCCCACCTGCGCGACCAGGTGACGTTCGAGGAGCGCAACCTCATGCAGGAGGCCCCCGCCTTCTGGGCGCCGGGCTCGTTCCACGCCATCCTCTTCCGCAACGTCGTCATCTACTTCCCGCCCGAGGTGACGCGGAAGATCGTGGCGCGCATGGCCCGGTCGCTCGTCCCCGGCGGCTATCTCTTCCTGGGACCGAGCGAGACGCTGCGGGGCATCTCCGATGAGTTCGAGTTGCTGCGCACGGGAGACGCCTTCTACTACCGCCTGAAGACCCCGGCGTCGGCCGCCGTTCCCGCGCCCATTGGCCTGCCCGCGACCCCGTCCCAGATGGCCCTGCCCGCCGTGGCGCCGCTGCCTCCGCCCCCGCCCCCGGAAGGGCTGGATGGGGTCCTGCAATCGCTGGAGGCGGAGCGTTATGAGGAGGCCTGGACCCGGCTGGATGCCATGCCCGGGGCCTCCCAGCCCCAGGGGCAGCTGCTGCGCGCGGTGCTGCATCTGAACGCGGGGCGCTTCGTGGAGGCCGAGCGCGCGGGCCGACAGTTGCTCTCCATGGGCGCGACGGAGGCCTCGGCGCACTTCCTGCTGGGCGTGTGCCTGGAGCAGTCCGGAGACGATGCCGGGGCCCGGGACCGTTACGCGGCGGCGGCGCGCGCGGATCCCACCTTCGCGCTGAGCCACCTGCGCTCGGGCACGCTGGCGCGCCGGGCCGGAGACGTGACGGAGGCCCGGGTGGCGCTGCGCATGGCGGTGTCCCTGCTGCCTCATGAGAAACCCTTGATGTTGACGCTCTTCGGCGGTGGTTTTGGCCGGCACGGGCTGATGCAGGTGGGCCTGCGGGAGTTGCAGGCGTGTATGGAGGTCCCATGAGCACCCGGGTGCCCCTGCGGCTGGATGAGCTGCGGGACAGCTTCGACGCTTCCTTTTCCAGGCCGCCGCCCGTCCAGAAGGATCCGGGCGAGGCCCTCTTGCGCTTGCGCGTGGGGAACTCCCCGCTGGTGGTGCGGCTCGGAGATCTCTCCGGTCTGCACCTCATGCCCCGTCTGGTGCGGCTGCCCGGTGCGTCGGCGTCGCTGCTGGGACTGACGGGCCTGCGGGGCCAGTTGTTCGCGGTGCATGACCTGGCGGCGTCGCTGGGCCTGCGGACGGATGCGAGTCCAGGCTGGCTCCTGTTGGCGGGGGGGGCGAGGCGCGTGGGCCTGGCGGCGGCTGGCTTCGAGGGCCAGCTGCGCGCCACGTCAGAGCAATTGAGTACGGATATCGCGTCCGCGCCCCATCCCCTGCTCGCCACCCGGGTGCGCCTGCCCGACGGGGCCCTGGTTCCCGTGCTGGACGTGGAGACCCTGGTGAGAAACCTGCTGGAGGAGGCCTCGCGCTCCGCATGAGTCTGGACAGCGACCCGCTGCTGTATTTCCGCATCGAGGCCCGGGAGCTGCTGGAGCAGCTCACGCAGGGTCTGCTCTCGCTGGACGATGGCGAGGGCGGTGCCCAGAGCGTGCCCGAGCTGTTCCGCTACGCGCACACCCTGAAGGGGGCGGCGCGCGTGGTGGGGCAGGCGCACATGGCGGAGATGGCGCACGCGGTGGAGGACGCGCTCTCGCCCTACCGCGACAGCGGCAACCACCTGCCTCCCGACAGCGTGCACGAATTCCTGCGGCTCGTGGGGCAGATGGCCAACGCCCTGGATGCCCTGGAGGCGCCTCCGCCCACGCCCTCGTCCTCCGAGGAGACCCAGTCCATCCCGGTGGCCGAGGCCCCGTCGTCCGAGGTGGTGCGCGTGGAGCTGGAGCGGTTGGACACGCTCCTGGAGGGACTGTCCGAGGCGGTGGTGCAGCTGGGGGGCTTGCGTGGGGTGGTGGAATCGCTCTCCCAGGCCCAACATGGCGCCAATGGCCTCGTCGAGCAGCTCACCTCGCCCATGGCTTCCAGCGGCTCGTCGGCGGAGCGCGCCCGGTGGCTCGGACGGGTGCTGTCCGTGGCCGAGGGCGTGCGCTCCTCGCTGGTGAAGGCGGGACGGCAGCTCGGCGGTGGACTCGGGCAGGTGGAGTCGGAGCTGGGACGCCTGCGGGACGGCGCCCATACCCTGCGGCTCGTTCCCACGCAGACGCTCTTTGGCCCGTTGGAGCTGGTGGCGCGTGACGTGGCCTCCTCGCTGGGCCGGCAGGTGGAGGTGCGCGCCGAGGGCGGAGACATCCAGATCGACGGGCACGTGCTCTCGGCGGTGCGCCAGGCGCTGCTGCACGTGGTGCGCAACGCCATGGACCACGGACTGGAGAATCCCGACGAGCGGCAAGCGCTGGGCAAGTCGCCCACGGGCGTCTTCTCCTTGAAGGTGCGGCGGCGCGGTGGCCGCGTGTCCTTCCTGTGCGAGGACGATGGGCGGGGCGTGGACCTGGGCCGGGTGCGCCAGGTGGCCCTGGAGCGAGGCGTGGCCAGCCTGGAGGAAGTGGAGACCCTGGACGAGGAGGGCTGCCTGGAGCTGCTCTTCCGCCCGGGTTTCAGCACGGCCCGCGCCATCACCGACGTGTCGGGCCGGGGCGTGGGCCTGGACGTGGTGCGCGACACGGTGCGCCGGTTCAAGGGCGAGGTGTTCATCAGCTCCCGGCCGGGCCTGGGCACCTGCATCACGCTGGAGGTGCCGCTCACCCTGGCCTCGCTCGAGGTGCTCGGGGTGGAGGTCGGCGGGCAACGGCTGCTGTTGCCCCTGGAGTCGTTGGGCGCCGCCATCCATCTGCCCGCCGAGGCGGTGACCTGGACGGGAGGGCGGGGGAGCATCTCCCACGCGGGCGAGGTGCTCGCCTTCCTTCCGCTCGCGGAGGTGCTGGACTCGGAGGGGAGCGCCCAGCGGCCCCGCGTCTGGTCCGTGCTGGTGCTCGATGCGGGCACGGCGGGCCGCGCAGCGGTGGGCGTGGACAAGCTGCTGGGCATCAGCCGCCGGGTGAGCCGGCCGTTGCCGTCCTCGGTGCCGCCACTTCCCCTGGTGACGGGCGCGAGCTTCGACGAGCAGGGCGTTCCCTTGTTGCTGCTGGATGCCGCCGGGCTGGTGCGGCGGATCCAATCTGGCTCCTCGGTGGGCCTGGCCAAGGTGAAGCCCGTGCAGCGCCACCTCATCCTCGTGGTGGACGACTCCGTCACCACCCGCATGCTGGAGAAGAGCATCCTCGAGGCCGCGGGCTACCAGGTGGAACTGGCGGCCTCGGGCGAGGAGGGCCTGGAGAAGGTGCAGCGGGGAGGCCACTCGCTGCTCATCGTCGACGTGGAGATGCCGGGCATGACGGGCCTGGACGTCACGCGCCACATCCGCGCCAACTCCGCGCTCAACGCGCTGCCCATCCTCATGGTGTCCTCGCTCGCCACGGACGAGGACAAGCGGCGGGGCCGGGAGGCGGGCGTATCCGCCTACATCGTCAAGGGCGAGTTCCACCAGCACGGTTTCCTGGAGACGGTGGCCCGCTTGGCCGCCTCCGGACGGAGGTCCGCGTGAAGCGGCTGCGGGTGCTCATCGTCGACGACTCGCTGACCATGCGCCGGCGGCTCGCGGAGGCCTTCGCGGCGGATGGCACGTGCGAGGTGGTGGGTGAGGCGTCCGATGGCCAGATGGCCTTCGAGCAATGCCAGCGTCTGCGTCCGGATGTGGTGACGATGGACTTGATGATGCCCAAGGTGGACGGACTGCGCGCCACCGAGCTCATCATGGGCCACTGCCCCACGCCCATCGTCGTGCTCTCCGCCACGGAGAACCGCGTCGAGGGCAAGCGCACCCTGGATGCGCTGGCCGCGGGAGCGGTGGACGCCGTGGACAAGCCCTCGGGCCTGTTGGATGGCCGGTGGCTGGAGACGCTGTTGTCGCGCGTCCGGGTGGCCGCGCGGGTGCGGGTCATCACCCACGTGCGGGCCCGGCTCAAACCGGAGCGGCCCCGCTCCTCGCTGTCCCTGCCCGTGGTGCCCCCGCTCGCCCAGACGCCCCGGCTCCTGGTCGTGGGCGCCTCCACGGGGGGGCCCGCCGCCGTGCGCTACCTGCTTGGCGCGCTTCCCCCGGATTTCCCGTTGCCGATTCTGCTGGTGCTGCACACCACGGAAAATTTCGATACCGCCATGGTGGAGTGGTTGGAGGCGCAGAGTGGCCTGTCGGTGCGCAAGGCGGTGGATGGGGAGGCGCTGCCCATGCCGGGCCGGTTATGTGTGCGCATGGCTCCGGGCAACCGCCACATGGTGGTTCGCTCGGGCCGGTTGTGGCTGGAGGACGGGCCGGAGCGCCACTCGTGCCGGCCCTCGGTGGATGAGCTCTTCGAGTCCGTGGCCCGGGAGCTGGGGGGGGCGGCCATTGGGTGCCTGTTGACGGGCATGGGACGTGATGGAGCGGAAGGTCTGGGCGCGCTCCGGCGCTCGGGGGCTCCCACGGTGGTGGAGGATGAGTCCACCTGCGTGGTATTCGGCATGCCCCGCGAGGCGATCCGGCTTGGCGCGGCACAGCATGTGGTGGGGTTGACGGGGCTTCCGCTCCTGTTGACGGCGCTCGCGCGAGCGGGCGCCAGGGAAGGAACGGCATGAAGGCACGTGTGCTCATCGTGGACGACAGCGCGACGGTGCGGGCGGACATGCGCGGCGTGTTGAGCGCCGCCGGGTTCGGTACGACCTTGAGCGAGAGCCTCGCCGCGGCCCGCAAGGCGCTGAGCGAGCATGACTTCGACTTGCTCATCCTGGACATGCTGTTGCCGGACGGCGACGGCGTGGAGTTGTTGGAGGAACTGCGACGCAACCCCCGCACCGCGCACCTGCCGGTGTTGATGCTCTCCACCGAGGCCGCGGTGGTGCAGCGGCTCAAGGGCCTGGCCCATGGCGCCAACGACTACGTGGGCAAGCCCTACGACGCGGCCTATGTGGTGCGGCGCGCCCACGAGCTCACCCAGGTGCCCGAGGCGGACGGCACGCCGCGGCTGGTGTCGGCCGGACGGCGCCGCCGGGTGATGGTGGTGGATGGACGGCTCGACTTCCGCCACCGCGCCTCGGACGCGCTGCGCAAGGACGGCCACGACGTCATCATCGCCGAGTCCGGTACGGACGCCATGCGCCTCTTGGAAGCCCAGCCGGTGGACTGCATCCTGCTGGACCTGGAGATGCCCGGCCTGGACGGACCGGAATGGGTGCGCGCGGTGCGCTCGCTGGATGGCACGGCGCAGGTGGCCGTGGTGGGCCTGACGGCGGGCTTCGACGCCAAGCTCATCTCCGAGGCGCTCGCGGTGAAGGTGGACGCCTTTTGCTCGAAGACGGAGGACATCGAGGTGCTGCGCGCCCAGGTGCGCACCGAGCTGCGGCGCCGGGCGGAATCCGAGCAGTCCGCGTCGGGGCACTCCGCGGGACACGCGCACCATCCTCCCGCGCATGCGCACGCGCCCCTGCACACCCACGCGCCTCTTCACTCCCATGCGCATCCGCATGCGTCGGCCGCCCCGGTTTCTCACGCGGCCCCGGTGGCACCCGCGGCGCCCACGGCGCCCACGGCGGCTGTTCCGGGCTCGCTCTTCGACGCGGTGGTGGCGCGCTGCGGCCTGTCTCCCGTCATCGCCCCCTCCACCATGACGCGCGCGTGCCGCAAGGCCGGGGTGGAGCCGCAGATGCTCACCCCCGTGTCGCTGGCCCGGGCGTTGCCCACCATCCGCGACATGCTCTCCATCTTCCTGGATGCCCAGGAACTGGAGCGGCGCGTGCACTCCATCCAGTTGCTGACGCACGGAGAGTCGTCTCCGGGCGCGGAGCCCCGAAGGGCCCGGACTCCCTGAGCCGCTTCACGCGCCGCGCGGACGCTCCAGGGCGTCGCGCGTGGCGCGGATTTTCCACAGCCCCAGCGCGTAGACGAGCGCGAGCGCCGCGAGGCAGGCGAGGCCCAGCCAGTTGTAGCGGTGGATGAGGTCCAGTTCGCTCCAGCCGTGTTGGTCCACGAGCTTGGAGGCATCACTCAGGCCCACGCCCTCGATGTCCCCGAAGGGAATCCGCTCGAAGTCCGTCCGGGCCGCCCACCACTCGCGGAAGGTCGACACGAAGGACGCGGCGCCGATGACCATCAGCCCCCAATACGAATAGCCCCGGCGCAGGGAGGACTCCCGGGGCGCGTAGAGGCTCGTCATCAGGAGGGCTCCGAGCACCAGGCTGCCGCCATCGCCGCCAAAGTGGATGAGCGGCCAGGCCTTGTCGGTTGTCAGCAGCACGGTGCCGATGAACTGGAGCGTGAGCCCCACGAGGCCCACGTTGCGCACCCGCGGACTGCGGGTGAGCACGCCCCGGAAGACGAGCCCCGTGAGGCCAAAGGTCATCATTCCGAGGAAGAAGGGGGAGCGTGTCTCCGCGAAGCGGGTGACCCACAGGCTCGGCATGGCGGAGATGCCACAGAACCAGGCGGTGAGGGCGTGGCCCAGCTCATGGAGGATCATCCCCAGGACGCCGAACGCGAACCCGAGCAGCTGGAGCGAGTCGAGGCACCAGATCGCCGCGAAGACGCTGGGGAGGCCGAACAGCCGCAACCGCCATTCACCGCGTGCCTCCTCGAGCTCCCGCTGCTGGACGAGTGCGTCCTCGGGGCGGCGGAAGAGGCTGGGGTCGAACTCGACCTCGACGGCGGGCGTCCCGGGCGCGAGCCGCTCCGCGCGGGCCTGGGCCTTCGCGTAGAGCACCCCACAGCGGGGGCACTCCGGCGCGAGGATGCGGGGCTCGCCGCAGCGGGGACAGGCCTTGAGCGGGGGGCTCTCCATCCGGAGAGTCTACAGGCTCCGGGGCCTGGGACCCACGTGCCCCTTCCAAGGCGGGCCTCGGAAGGGGCACGTCGGGAGCCTCAGTGATACGTCTTCTTGATGCGGCTCAGGTTGTCATGGGTGCGCTTCTGCGCGGGGATGAGCTCCGTGCGCACGAAGCGGCGGGCCTCGCCATGCGTCTTGTCGATGTCGCGTTGGTAATCGGCGAGCCCGTGGTCCTCCCCCTGCTCGAGGGCCTGGATGGCCGCCTTCTCCCCCAGCGCGTCCGCTCCCGCCTGGACGAGCTTCGCGAAGGTGCCCCACGGGCCGGAGCTATCGGTGGGCATTCCTCCGAGCTTCGTGATGCGATCGCGAATGGAGGACACCCGGTGTTCATGATCCTGCATGCAGTCCTGTAACTGGTCGCGAACCCGGTCGTTATCGACATGGCCGATGGCCTGCCGGTAGGTCTCCACCGCGGACAGTTCTCCACGCAGGAAGGAATTGAGCGTTTCGACGTCGGAGTTCGCGTTCGCCATGCACTGGCTCCTGGTTGAGGTGAGCTGACTTGCACCTAAGGTGATGCCGTCCGCCCAATGAACAACGGGCGCTCGCCGTCTCGCCCGCTGACCAGGCGTCAGTGCATGGCGGGGCCGATGAGCCAGCGCGCGCGGGCCCGGGCCACCACTTCGCCGGCTTCGTCGGTGAGGTCCGCCTGCACTTCGTACTCGCGCCGCTCGCCATCCGTGGTGGCGGGGGCGCGGCACTCGGCGGTGATGGGGCCCCGGGCCTTCTTCAGGTAGTCCATCTCCAGGTGGGTGATGATGCCGCGCATGCCCTCGCCCAGGGCGGACAGCACCGCCATGCCGGTGGCCACCTCGCCCAGGTTCATCAACGCGATGGCGTGCACCGAGCGCAGGTGGTTGCGCACCGCCCGCCGGTCGCGCATGCGCACGCGCACGTAGCCCTCTTCCAGGACGAGCACCTCGGGGCGGATGGTGCCCGAGTAGGGCGCGAGGCCGCCGATGAGCTGGCCCATCAACACGCCTCCTCCGGGAGCGTGGCGCAGCAGGTTCCACGCGCGGCGCAGGGTCTCGGAGGTGGCGAGCTGGTTCAGGGAGCGGGTCAGGTTGTGGAGCATGGACATGTCGTGCGTGGACATATCATCCCCGGCGCCCCGGAGCCGTGTCCGGGGCTCCCTCTGTCAACTGATGCTGTTGACGAGACCGCCGTCCACCCGGAGCGCGGCGCCGGTGGTGGCCGAGGCCCGCGCGCTGCACAGATAGAGGGCCAGGTTCGCCACCTCGTCGGGCGTGGCGAAGCGGCGCAGGAGCGAGCCGGGGCGCGCCGTCCGGAAGAAGTCCGCCTCGGCCTGCTCCACCGTCTCTCCCTTGCTCTTGGCGAGGCTGGCCAGGAACTCCTGCACGCCCTCGGTCTTCGTGGGCCCGGGCAGCACGGCGTTCACCGTCACCCCCGTCTGCGCCAGCTCGATGGCGAGTCCCCGCGACACGCTCAACTGGGCCGTCTTCGTCATCCCGTAGTGGATCATCTCCTGGGGGATGTTGAGCGCGGACTCACTGGAGATGAAGAGGATGCGGCCCCAGGCGCGCTCGCGCATGCCGGGCGCGTAGTGCCGCGAGAAGCGCACGCCACTGAGCACGTTGGCCTCGAAGAAGCGCGTCCAGTCGGCGTCGGGAATCTCGAAGAAGGGCTTGGGCTCGAAGATGCCCAGGTTGTTCACGAGGATGTCCACCGAGGGCACGCGCGAGAAGAGCGCCTGGGCCCCCTCGGCGGTGGTGGCGTCCGAGGCCACCCCCTCCACCTGGGCGCCGGGTACTTCCGCGCGGATGCGCGCGAGCGCCTTCTCCACCGAGTCCGTCTTGCGTCCGTTGATCACCACGTGGGCACCTTCGGCGGCCAGCCCCCGTGCGATGGCGAAGCCGATTCCAGCGGTGGAGCCCGTCACGAGGGCACGGCGGTTGCGCAGTTCAAATTCCATGGTCGTTTGTTTTCCTGGAAAACAGGCGGATTGTGGGACCGGGGGCGAATGCGGCCACCGGGATGCGGTGTTCGGAAGCAAGGCGATACGCTGTCGCCTGTTCCGGAGTCAGTATGCCCATCCTCCCTCCTCGCTCGCCCGTCGATGTTGCCGTGGGCGTCATCTTCCTCAACCTGCTGCGCTACGCGGCCTTCGCCCTCCCGGCCTTCGTGCTCTTCCACCGCCGCTCTCCCCGGCGGCTGTTGTCACGGCGGCTCGGTCCGGGGCCCGCGAGTCCGAGGCAGGCACGGCGCGAGGTCCTCTACTCGATGGTGTCCCTGGTCATCTTCGGGCTGGTGGGGCTGCTGATGTATGTGCTCGCCCAGGCGGGTTGGTCGCGCTTCTACGTCGATGACCGGTATGGGGCGATGTGGTTCGTTCTCTCCATTCCGGTGATGCTCGTGATGCACGACACGTACTTCTACTGGACTCACCGCTTCATGCACTGGAAGCCGGTCTTCAAGCACGTGCACCGGGTGCATCACCTGTCGCATGATCCCTCACCACTCGCGGCCTACGCCTTCCACCCGCTGGAGGCGGTCATCGAGGCGGGCATCGGGCCGCTCGTCATGCTGACGCTGCCGGTGCACCGCAACGCCTTCCTCATCTTCCTGACCATCCAGCTCTTCATGAACGTGCTGGGCCACCTCGGCTTCGAGCTGTATCCGCGGGGCTTCCTGCGCTCGCCGGTGGGCAGGCTCTTCACCACGACGACCCACCACCACCAGCATCATCAAAAGACGAACTGGAATTTCGGCCTCTACTTCAACGTGTGGGATCGGCTGCTGGGCACGAACCACGCGCGCTACGAGGCCACCTTCGAGGCCGTCACCGACGCGCCCGCCACCGAGGAGACCCCGGAAGCCGAGCCCCTCGCGGAGCTGGCGCCGGAGTGGTCCGCCGAGGTGCGCTGAGGGGGCTGGTTCCTCTCCTGCTCTCCCGTCATGCGTCCACGAATAGGGACGGGTGCTTCCGTGGCGGGGAGTGCTGAACGTGCTTTCAGAGACAGGTGTTTCAGCCGACTCCTGAAAGGACTTCACCCATGGCGGGCACACGACGCAAGAGGACTCACGCGAGCGCGGGACAGGAGGAGCTGCGCCGCAACGGGATGATGGCGCACCTGCTGGATTCGCTCGAGGCGGGGGAGGACATCGGCCACTTCGGTCGGCTCGTCTTCACCATGGTGGCGCGGCATTTCCTGGACGAGGAGGAGCTGAAGGGGCTGCTCGTCCAGGATCCAGCGTGTGACGACGCCCAGGCGCTCGCGCTCATCGAGCAGGTGAGGGGACGGGACTACAGCCCGCCCCGGCGCGAGAAGGTGCTCGAGTTCCAGGCGCAGCAGGCCTTCCCCATCTGCCCCAACCCGGAGGATCCAGACGCGGGCAACGTCTACAAGGATCTGCGCTTCCCCGAGCATGTCTACGCGCACATCTCCGAGTACCGGGAGCAGAAGGCGCACGCGCACGAGGCGGAGGGGACGAACGCGGGCGGGTAGGACGTCCCCGGGGCGGAGGAGGTAGCGTGGGCGCCCATGACGATGGCCCGAGGATGGTTGTCCGTGTTCCTGTTGTGCGCGGTGGGTTGTGCTTCCGGGAAGAACGCCTCGCGAGGTGCTTCCGGCTCCGCGACGGAGCGGCGCGCGGCGGACTTGGAAACGCGGAATGAGGAGCTGCGCGCGGAACTGAGCCGCAAGCAGGCCGAACTGCGACAGTCCTTCCAGGTAACGGCCCAGGCGGAGAGCGCCGCGGGGTTGAACAACCTCGGATGTGTCGGCGTGGCGCCGGCCAACGCGCAGGTGCCGGGGCTGCCCCGCTCGGGAGCCGCCCATTCCCAGTTCATGCTGCGCGGCCAGCCCTACCGGATGACTTCCACCTTCGCCTCGCCCCGGACCGTGGGCGGTTGGCGCCTGTCGCAGGGCACCTGCAAGGTGGCTCCATGAGGACGCGAGCGGTGGCGTTCCTGGCGCTGGGGGCGCTCGTCGCCGGGGGTTGCGCCAACCCAGCGGGGCGTCTGCGGGAGGCGGAGCGGGAGAACCAACGGCTCTCGGGCGAGGTGGCGGAACTGACCCGGGCCGTCCAATCCGTCAATGCCTATACCGAGGAGCTGCGCGCGCCCGGCGCGGCGGGACGCTCCTTCCGCATGTATTACTCGCCCGCGTCCCTGGAGCAGATGGCCGCTCAGTTGTTTCCCCTGCGCATGGCCGCGCGCAACTTCCATCAACAGTTACAGGGCGAGGTCATCCTCGAGCGCCTGTCGGACGTGCGCTTCGGGGCGGACAACACCTTCACCTGCCGGGCGTCGCTGCGGGGCGAGAACATCCGCTACACGGGCAGCGTCCCGAAGATGTACCAGGCGCGCGTGCGTCAGTTTCAATCGGGCGTGGCCTCGGGAGTGGTGGCGGATCTCGTGGTGGAGCTGTCAATGAGCGCGGACAACACCTTGCTGGCGCGCGCTCACGCGACCCGCACGAAGCTCAAGGTCAACTCCGACAGCTCCTCCGAGGACATGCTGCGTGGACAGATGAACGATCGGGTCCTGCGCACGCCCTTTTCCTTTTCCCTGTCCATTCCAGGTGGAAACGTCGCGCCACGTGGAATGCTGCTCACCGCGAACCATCTGGTGATCACCTACGCCCCCGAATAGTGTCCCGCGGCATGAATGCTCGGTTGAGGATCCTCGCGCTCGCCGCCGCCGTGTCCCTGTTCCCTCCCTCCGTATGGGCCAAACCCTACCGGGCCATGGTGACGCGCACCGCGTCGACGACTCGAAGTGGGAACATGGAGCTCGGGCTGCGCTACCAGGGCTTCTTCTCTACCGATTTGGACAAGTCACTGCCCTATCAGCAGCTCTCGCCGAGCCTCCGGTGGGGCATCCTCGACAACCTGGAGGCCAACGTCTATTTCGAGGTCCTCGGGCTCGGCCTGCCCGGCGAGAACAATTTCACACTGGCTTTCGGAGACATCCCGCTCGGCTTGCAGTGGACGGTCCTGGAGGCAGGCCCCTTCGCCCTCGGGGCCTACGGACGCGTCACCTTTCCCACCGGCCCGAGCGATCAGGATGTCATTCCCCCGAACCTGTCCGATGGAACCTGGGACTACGAGGGCACGCTCATCGGCGAGCTGCGGGTGAGCCGGGATCTGCGCTTCATGCTCAACGCGAGCTACCTCCACCAGGGAACACGCGACCGGGGCGCGTTCGCGGAATTCGACGTCCCCGATGCCGTGCAGTTGGGCGTGGCGGGGACGTACAACATCAATGACGCCACCCTGGTGGGTCTGGAAGTCATTGGCCGCCGCTATTTCGAGCGCGCCATCACCCCGGTGTGGACGGACAATGCCAATCAGGTGGAGATCATCCCCGTCGTGCGCCGCGAGGTGTTCCCGGGGCTGGTACTGGAAGCGGTCGCCGGCATCGCGGTGACGCCGGACCTCTCGAGCATCTACCAGTTTCGTGCGCTGATTGGCGGCACCTACGAGTTCGACCTCGCCACGGGCCCGCGTGTCCCCGAGAGCAAGTCGTCGGCCAAACCCGCGCCGGCGAAGAAGCCCACCTCGACGAAGAAGCCCACCCCGACGAAGAAGCCTGCTTCGACGAAGAAGAAGTGATTTTCCGTCAGGGAGTGAAGTCCGGTCCGGCCAGGAAGGACAGCTCACGCTGGAGGGTGAGCCCCACCGGCTTGCCGTCCTCATCCGTGGCGCTGAGCCGTTCTCCAGCCCGGAGCCGTTTGTCCGCGAGGTTCTCGCGCCGCTGGAAGCGCAGCACGGGCGGCTTTCCGTCCTTGCGGCGCAGGGGCTTGTCGAGCGTCACCTTCACCACCTGATCGAAGTCGGGCGCGCGTGACAGGACGTGGACGAGGTAGACATCCTTGCCCGAGCCCAGCACCAGGTAGCGCGGCTCGGGAGTCTCCGGGGCCTGCTCGGAGAGGAAACGCACCTGCTCCACCGCCTCCACCTTCACGGTGACGTCGCGATGCAGGGGCGTGCCTCCGCCCTCGAAGTTGCCGCGGTAGACGGTGGCCCGGAACTGCTTGAGCTGGCCCCGCGCGAGCGCATCCAGGTCGAAGCGCTCCGGTTGGAGGGTATACGTCTCATTGGAAAAGTCCCCGCTCGCGCCGGATTCCAGCGACTCCAGTGTCACCGAGAGCAGGAGTTGCACGTCATGTGGCCGGTGGAACATGGGGATGTGTGAGAGGAAGAGGTGCTTGCCCGAGCCGAAGAGCACCATGCCGTGGATGCCCATTCGCTGGGGCGCGGTGGGAAGGTTTTCCTGGGGAAGTTGCTGGAGAACGAGGTGGTAGGCGGGAGGTAGGGCCATGAGCATGGGTGGCCTCTTTCTACTCTGCTGGCCTACGCGGAGGTGGCCACCCACGAGCTCGCCGGGGTAGCAGCCATCCCTACCCCGGGGATTCCTTGCGAATGGTTCCCTCCAGGCGTATTGGGCTGAATACATGGGCTCCCATACAAATCGCCGCCCCCGCTCCAGGGTGTCTCCCGTGGAGGCGGAGGACGTCCGGGCGGTGATGGACGCCATCCGGCGCATCGTGCGGCTGCTACGCGTGTCCGCTCGTGCCTCCGAGGGGCTTGTCGGCATCAGCGGCGCCCAGCTCTTCGTGCTCCAACAACTCGCCGAGGCGGGGACCTGCTCTATCAACGAGCTGGCCGAGCGCACCTTCACGCACCAGAGCTCGGTCTCGGTGGTGGTGCGCCGGCTCATCGAGGGGGGGCTCGTCTCCCGGCGGCCCTCGGAGGTGGACGGGCGGCGGGTGGAGGTCTCCCTGACGCCCGAGGGCCACGCACTGCTTCGGGACGCTCCACCCATGGCCCAGGCCCGGCTCATCTCCGGGTTGCGGAAGCTGGAGCCCGCGAGGCGCGCCGCGCTCGCCGAGGGACTCGCCACGCTGGTGCTCGAGCTCGGCCTGGACGCGGAAACCGCTCCGCTCTTTTTCGAAGACGAGGCGCCCCCACGGCGCCACCAAGGGAAACGACATCATGAAGAAACCTGACCTGACCTCGGTCTCCGAGGGCATCGGCGGCCGTGAGGCCCTGCCGATCGCGCCCTCCCTGGGGCCCACCTTGGAGAACGAGCCGCGAGCACCGCTGACGCAGGGGCCGATGGATGGCCGCGTGGTGTTCATCAGTGGCCTGTGCATCCTGATCGCCATCGCCGCGGGACTGGTGGCCCGGTTGCTCGGCGCGCTCATCGCGCTCATCACCAACCTGGCCTTCTACAGCCGGTTGTCCTTCCACGAGGTGTCGCCGGCGGACCACGCGCGCGGGCTCTGGGTGCTCGTCATTCCCGTCCTCGGCGCGCTCGTGGTGGGGGTGATGGCGCGCTATGGCTCCAAGGCCATCCGTGGCCACGGCATTCCCGAGGCGATGGAGCAGGTGCTGCTCAACCGCAGCCGGATTCCGCTCCGGGTGACGTTCCTCAAGCCCTTGTCGGCGGCGGTGGCCATTGGCACGGGCGGTCCCTTTGGCGCCGAGGGTCCCATCATCGCCACTGGCGGTGCGCTGGGCTCGTTCTTCGGGCAGGTGCTGAGGGTGACGGCGGATGAGCGCAAGGTGTTGCTGGCGGCGGGGGCGGGAGCCGGCATGGCGGCCACCTTTGGCGCGCCCGTATCGGCGGTGCTGCTCGCCATCGAGCTGTTGCTCTTCGAGTTCCGCCCGCGCTCGGTCATCCCGGTGGCGCTGGCCACCTCGACGGCCACCGCGGTGCGCATGGCCTTCATCGGGGGGGCTCCTGCCTTCAACATGCCGGACGTGGCGGCACCGGGCGGAGGCGCACTGGCCTTCTACATCGGCATGGGCGCGCTGGTGGGCGTGGCCTCCGTCATCGCCACGCGGGCCGTGTACCGCATCGAGGACGCCTTCGAGAAGCTGCCCATCCATTGGATGTGGTGGCCGGCGCTCGGCGCCCTCGCGGTGGGCGGAGTGGGCTACTTCGAGCCGCGCACGCTGGGGGTGGGCTACACCAACATCGAGGCCATCATCTCCGGCCATCTGGTGGGCACGGCGGCGCTCGTCTTCTGCCTGCTGAAGTTCATCTCGTGGTCCATCGCGCTGGGCAGTGGCACCTCGGGTGGTACGCTGGCGCCCCTCTTCACCATCGGCGGCGGGCTGGGCTCGGCGCTGGGCGCGTTGGCGGTGTGGCTGGTCCCGGGACTGGGCGTGGACGTGCGCATCGCGGCGCTGGTGGGCATGGCGGCCATCTTCGCGGGCGCCTCTCGCGCGCTGCTGGCCTCGGTGGTGTTCGCTTTCGAGACGACGCGCCAGCCCATGGGCTTGCTGCCCCTGTTGGGCGGCTGCGCGGCGGCCTACCTCGTGTCCTCGTTGCTCATGCGTCACTCCATCATGACGGAGAAGCTGGTGCGGCGTGGGGCGAGGGTGCCCTTCGAGTACTCGGCGGACGTGTTGGCCAACACGTTGGTGAGCGCGCAGGGGCTGCGGCCGGTGGTGACGCTCGCGGCGGATGACACCGTGGCCATGGCTCGGGAGTGGCTCGCTCGTGGAGGCGAGGGCACTCGGCACCAGGGCTTCCCGGTGGTGGATGGCGCGGGGCGGCTCGTGGGGGTCATCACCCGGCGCGAAGTGCTGGAGGGCGAGCCGGTGGAGGGACGGCGCGTACGGGAGCTTGTCCGCATGCCTCCGGCGGTCGTCTTCGCGGACAGCACCCTGCGCGAAGCGGCGGACCACATGGTGCGCGAGGGCGTGGGGCGGCTGCCGGTGGTGAAGCGGGAGGAGCCGTGGACGGTGGTGGGCATCCTCACGCGGAGCGATCTGCTGTCCGCGCACCGGCGGCGGCTGGAGGATGCGCACCACGCCGAGCCGGGTCTCGCTGGTCCGCGAAGTCCGATGCCGTCCTGAGCCGAGCCCCGGACACTCCGTCCCCACGCCGCTGGACGGGACAGGTCGGTGAGGCGCCGACTTTGTGCCGTCCTTGACGTGTTGCAGAGGTGATGCGGCGGAGAGTCGCTTCGTCGCAAGGGGAGCAGAGGAGCCGATGACGACAGCCGGCGGGCATGGACGTGAAGCGAGGTTGGATGCCTCCGAGTGCTCCCTGCCCGGATTGCTCGTCCAGGTAGGCGAGAGCCTTCATGCCACGCTGATGGTCGACGCTCAGGGGCGGATTGGCCGGATGGATGGTGCGTTGGCGGATGCCGCGGGGTGGGGGAGCGAGATGCCGCCGGAGGGACGGGCCCTGGAGGAGGTGCTTCGCCGCCTTCCCTGGCTCGTCAAGGCCCTGCGCACGGCGCTCGCTGGCTCGGAGACGGTCTGCGAGGGCGGCGAGCCGGACCAGCGGAGGAGGGCCCTGGTGCTTCCCGTCTTTGGAAACGAAGGCGGTTGTCTGGGTGCATGTGCCTGCGTGCGCGCGAGCGAGCCCGTGAGCGCGGAGTCGGCCCACCACGAGGCACTGGAGCGGGCGCTCTCCCAAACCCAGAAGCAATACGCGGATCTCATCAACACCATCGATGGCATCGTCTGGGAAGCCGATGTGAGCTTTCGCTTCACCTTCGTCAATGAACAGTCGGAGCGCCTGCTCGGCTATCCGCCCCTCCAGTGGCTACAGGAACCGGACTTCTGGAAGCACCACATCCATCCCGAGGACCGCGATTGGGCCCATGCGTACTGCATGAAGGCGACCCGGGAGCACAGGCCCTACGAATTCGAGTACCGCATGCTGGCCTCGGATGGGCGCGTCGTGTGGCTGCGGACCATCGTCACGGTGCTTGTCGAGGAGGGGCGGCCCTTGATGCTGCGCGGCATCATGGTGGATGTCACCGAGCAGCGCCGGGCCCGGGAAAAACTGGAGCAGACGGCTTCGCTGCTGCGCGCCACGTTCGATTCGATCGCCGATGGTGTCCTCGTGGTGGACGTGAACCGGCGAATCACCACGTGCAACAAGCGCTTCCAGCAGCTCTGGAAGCTCCCCGATGACGTTCTGCTGGGGGGACTGAGCGCCGAGAAGTCCCTCGTGGCCGCGGCTCCCCTGGTCAAGGACCCGGAGCGATTCGCCGCGCGGATCCGTGAGGTGTATGCGACTCCCGACCTGGAGGATGTCGACACCGTCGAACTCCGCGATGGGCGCACGCTCGAGCGCTCCACGCGGCCCCAACGGATGGGCAACGCCATCATTGGCCGTATCTGGAGCTATCGCGACGTGACGGCGGAGCGCCTCGCCAAGGCGGCGCAGGAGCGGTTGCTCGCGGCCGAGCAGCACGCGCGTGAGCAACTGGAGGAGTCGTTCGCCGTGCTCGACACCTTCTTGAACAACTCGCCCATTGGCATGGGCTTCCTCGACCGAGACCTGCGCATCATCCGGCTCAACGACGCACTGGCCGCGCTTCATGGCAGGACCCGGCAGGAGGAGACGGGCCGGACGTTCCGCGAGCAGATCCCGCGGGTGGCGGACACCATGGAGCCTCTCATTCGCCAGGTTCTGGAGACCGGCGAGCCCATCATCGGATACGACACGGCGCTCGAGGTGCCGGCCACCCCGGGCCAGTTGCGCTACTGGCGCGTCAGCTATTACCCCGTCCGGATGCCGAGTGGCAGGATCGTGGGCGTCGGTGCCGTGGTCGTCGAATTGACCGCGGAGCGCCGCGCCCAGCAAGAGCGGGAGCGGCTGTTGCGCGAGGCCCATGAGGCCATCCGGATCCGGGATGACTTCCTCTCCGCCGCCTCGCACGAGCTGAAGACCCCCCTCACGCCCCTCAAGCTCCACCTGCAGATGCTCAAACAGCGGAGCGCCTCCGGTCAGCCCATTCCGCCCCATTCCGCGGAGAAGGCGCTCACCCAGGTGCAACGGCTCACGGGGCTGATCTCCGACATGCTGGACTCCTCGCGAATCGAGGCGGGGCGGCTGGAACTGGAGCGCGAGCCCCTGTCGCTCCTGGCGCTCGTCCGCGATGTCCTGGCGGACTTCCGCCCCATCTGTCCGCATCACCCGCTGGAGTACGAGGAGTGCGCGGAGGAACTCGTCGTCCTGGGCGATAGGGGTCGGCTCCGGCAGGTCCTGACGAACCTGCTAGAGAACGCCCTCAAGTACAGCCCTCTGAAAGGACGGATCCGCGTCACGCTCACCCGGAAGGGGACGGAGGCCCTCGTCTCCGTCTCGGACACCGGAATCGGCATTCCGGTGGACCAGCAGGCACACCTCTTCGAGCGCTTCTTCCGGGCCCGCAACGCACCCGTCTCGGGTTTTGGAGGGCTGGGACTCGGGCTCTACATCTGCCGGTACATCATCGAGCGTCACGGTGGCCATATCTGGGCGGAGAGCCAGGGCGACCAGGGCAGCACCTTCCGCTTCACCCTCCCGGTGGTGGCCCCGGCTCCCCCTTCACCTACGGCCCTCGGAGGACAGTCAGCCCCTGGTCGGTGAGCACGAGCAGCATGCTCGGTGTCACGGTGGGCTCGTAGACGAGTTGCAGGACGCGTTGACCGGACACCTGCCGCACCTGGGCGAGCGTCACGCCGTCCGGTTCCAACCGCCAGAGACCCGCGCCATTCGTACCGATGTAGAGCGCGCCATCATCCGTTGCCTTGAGCGCGAGGATCCGCCCCGTCGGCAGCCCGGCGAGCTTCGACCAGTTCCCCGCGGAGCGTGACTTCGGCGTCATCGCCCAGACGCCGTATTCCGCGCTGCCCAGGTAGTAGCGCTCCGAGGAGGTCTGCTCGAAGGCGCGCCAGAAGTCATCGGACGCCTGAGCGTTGAGCGCTTCGTTGAAGCCCTTGAACCTCCAGGGCGTGGGACCTGTCCAGGTGTATTCGCGGTCCCACTCCTCGAGCTTCCCACTCGGGATGAGCACTCCGAGCATCTGCTCGTTGGCGACGAGGACGTCTCCGTTCGGCGCGATGCCGAGCCCATACATGGGCGGGCATTGGAGCGACTCGTCCCGAGAGCCGTCCGGATTCGTGGTGATGAGGTACCAGCCCGGATGACGGTGGCTGTTGTACGTGAGCCCTTGAATGCGGGTCACGCCGTGGTTCGTCGTGATGTAGAGGTCACCGCGATGGGGGCCGCGCGTCACGCGAGCGCAGCTCAGGACGCTGCGATCCTCCTCGTAGTGGAAGTCGTTCGTGTTGTGGATTCCAATCTGCCTGCCCGCGTTCGACGCGCCGGTGGTGCGCCAGATGTGCTCCTCGAGCGCGACGGTTCCATCCGGCTGGAGGCGGACCGCATCGAGATCTCCCTTCTGGTATTCGGCGTAGCGCTCGGGGGTGTAGTTCGCCTCGCCCGGTCCTGGGATGTACGTGCGCTGCGAAATCCCTTCCGCTCGCTGCATCTCGGCGGCGCGATACCCCACGTACGCGCGTCCGGCCTCGCCGCCGCAGATGACCGTCGAACCGACCGCGAGCGAATCCCGGCCGAACGCCTGGCGCGCCTGACCGACACCCGTGGTCCACGCCGGAGCCGTATCTCCCGGACGCAGCACGCCGATGCGGTTGCCGTCGAGAAGCCAGAGGTTCAGCCCCTCATCGAGTCCAACGCTCTGCGGCATGCCAACGCCGAACGACTGGGTGTAGTCGAGCATTGCGTCCACCGGCCACGGCCCCGGGTCTGGCTCGCCGGAACCGGGCGTTGTCCCCGCATCCGGCTCGCCGGAATCGGGCGTCGTGCCCGCATCCTCGTCCGGAGTGGAGGGTGGGGGCGTGCCGGTATCCACTGGGGGAACTGGAGGACTGTCCGAGGGAACTTCATTTCCCACCGATGGACCGGGCACCGGGTCCGCCGACGGATCGATTGTCTTGCCCCGGTCATCGCAACCCACCGCGAGCAATGAAATGACCGCGAATCCCGCTCCCACCACGCCGGCACGTATGCTCATCCGTCCCTCCGTTGACGGTGGCCTGTTCGCAAGTACCGGGCCGACGGCTTCCGCCGCCCGCGAGGGGCCGGTCACTCGCGCGGACGTGGGTGGTTCCCTGGACTTCACCCATGCTAGGGACTTGCCGTCATGGAGCAGAACGCATCTTCGCGCTACGCGACGGTCATCGAAGCGCTTGTTGGGGCGGCACGGCACCTGCCGGAAAATGGCTTCACCTTCCAGGACATGCGGGGGACGGAGACGAAGCTCACCTACGTCCAACTGGAGGCGGAGACGGCCCGGCGCGCGGCGGGTCTGCAGGCGCTCGGGCTGGGCCAGGGAGAGCGGCTGGGCCTCATCGTCATCGAGCCGCGCGAGTTCATCCTCTCCTTTCTCGCGGCCGTGCGGGTCGGTGCTGTCCCGGTGCCCCTCTACCCACCGATGTCGCTCGGGGAGTTGGACGCCTACGTGGAACGCACCGCGGGCATGCTCCGGGCGGCCTCGGTGCGGCTGCTCTTCATCTCCGCCGAACTCCAGTCGGTGCTCTGGTCACTCACCGCCGTGGCGCCGGGCCTGGAGCGGTTGATCACCGAGGCGAGCCTCCCCGCCCAGCCGCCGCCCCTGCGTGTCCCGGTGATCTCCCCCGAAGACACCCTGTTCCTGCAGTTCACCTCGGGCTCGACGAGGGAGCCGCGTGGCGTGGTCGTTTCTCACGCGAACGTGACGGCCAATGTCTACGCGGGCATCGCCATCTATGGCTTTCAATCCACGGACATCTGCGTCAGTTGGTTGCCGCTGTACCACGACCTTGGCCTGATAGGGACCGTGCTGGCGTTCATCTACCGCGGGGCCTCGAGTGTCTATCTCCCCACTCTGCGGTTCCTGCGCCGCCCCTCGGAATGGCTGGAGGCGGCGCACCGGCACCGTGCCACCATCTCCGCCGCGCCTTGCTTCGCCCTGGGACTGGCGGTGCGCAAGGCCCGGCCAGAAGAGTTGGAGCGGTGGGATTTGTCTCGCCTGCGGATGATCAACTGTGGCGCGGAGCCCATCCTGCCCGAGACGGTGCGCGCCTTCACCGAGCTGTTCCACGAGCGCTGTGGACTGCCACGTCACGCGGTCTCGCCCGCCTACGGATTGGCGGAGTCCACCTTGGGGGTGTCTTCCACTCCTCGAGGAGAGCCAATGCGCACCCGCCGGGTGGACGCGGCGCTCTTCCGGGAGAGTGGGCGCGCGGTGCTCTCGGAGGGGGGCGTGGAGCACGTCTCCTGCGGCGTCCTGGTGGAAGGAACGGAAGCGCGCATCGTGGGCGAGGACGCACAATCCCTGCCGGACGAGCAGGAAGGGGAACTCTGGCTGCGAGGTCCCTCCATCACGCGGGGCTACCTCGATGCGGCGGAAGCCAACCGCCAGCTCTTCCACGAGGGATGGTTGCGCACCGGGGACCTCGGTTACTTCTCCGGCGGCCACCTCTACGTGACGGGACGCCTCAAGGATCTGCTCATCATCAACGGGCGCAAGTACCACCCCCAGGCGCTGGAATGGGACGTGGCGCGGGTGGAGGGCGTCCGGAGGGGAAACGTGGTGGCCTTCTCGCGGCCGGGCGCGCACACGGAAGAGGTGGTGGTTGTCCTGGAGACGCGGCTGGGCGAGACGGAAGCGCTCGTGACCGAGGTTCGACGCGCCGTGCACGAGGCGCAGGGCCTGGTGGTGGCCGACGTGGTGTGTCTGTCTCCAGGCCACCTGCCCAAGACCAGTTCTGGGAAGTTGCAGCGTCGTCAGACGCGTGAGCGCTACCTGTCGGGCCGGTTGCTGACCCACGGTTCACGAGGCTCCGGCGCTTCCACCGGCAATAAGCTGAGCGTTGCCCGGCACATGGCCCGCTCGTTGTGGATGCGCGCGCGTCACTCCTTGCGGTCGCGCCCGCGCGGGCCCGGGAGCCCAGGAGGACAATAGAAAGGCTCTCCGAGCCGAGGGGACTGCGACCCTCCCCGAGGTGGAGGCGGGAATCGAAGCCGCTGGGGAAGGAGCAGCAAGGACCTCGCGGGCTACACCCTCGTTGGCTCGAAAATACCGACGGCTCGCGTCGGGCCTGCTCAGCGCGCACGCCGCGCACCGGGCAACAGGCGCACGGCCAGCGCCGCGGCCGCGGAGGCGGTGGCCACCGCGGTGACGCCCATCCAGCCCCAGGCCGCCAGCGCCTGGCTGCCCAACGCGGCACCTGTCGCCATGCCGATGAACACCCCCACCATCAGCACGGCGTTGAGCCGGCTGCGCGCGGGAGGGTCGATGCCGTAAACGACGGTCTGGTGCGCGATCAGCGAGGCCTGGATCCCCAGATCGAAGCCAATGGCGCTGGCCACGATGAGCGCCAGCCGGGCATGCGGCGGCATCCAGGGCGAAAGCGCCATGGCCGCGAACGACACGGTGGCCAGTCCCGCGCCCAGGCGGGTCACCAGCTCGGGCCCGCGGCGGTCGGCGATGCGGCCGGCCACCGGCGCGGCCAGCGCGCCCACCGCGCCCGCCAGACCGAAGGAGCCCGCCGCCGCCGAGCCCAGGTGGAAGGGCGCGCCGTGCAGCATCACCGCCAGCGTCGACCAGAAAGCGCTGAAGCCCAGCGAGAGCAGCCCCTGTGCCAGCGCGGCACGTCGCAGCGCGCCGTGGTGCCGCCACAGCGTGGCGAGCGAGCCCAGCAGGGCGCCGTAGGGCAGACGCGTGGTCGGCGCGAAGCGCGGCAGGCCGCGCCACAGCGCGGCGGTCAGCAGCGCGATGCTGGCGGCGGCCGCCACGAACATGGCGCGCCAGCCGAAGTGCTGGGCCACGAATCCGCTCACGACTCGCGACAGCAGGATGCCCAGCAGCAGCCCGGTCATCACCGTTCCCACCACCTTGCCGCGATTCGCGGCCGACGCCAGCGTGGCGGCGGCGGGCACGATGTCCTGCGCCAGCGTGGCGGCCATGCCCACCGCCAGGCTCGCGGCCAGCAGCGCGCCGATCGAAGGCACGGCACCGGCCAGCAGCAGCGCGGCGCACAGCACCGCGGCCTTGGCCAGGATGATGCGGCGCCGGTCGTAGCGGTCACCCAGCGGCGCGAGCAGCAGGAGGCCGAGCGCGTAGCCCAGTTGGGTGAGCGTGGGCACCCAGCCCACGGCGCGGTCACTGGCGTGGATGTCGGCGCCGAGCACGCCCAGCATGGGCTGGCTGTAGTACAGCGTGGCCACCGCCAGGCCGGCGCCCGTGGCCAGCAGCAGGACAAGTGGCGCATGCGGCGCGTGCGCGGGCCCGTGAGCCGGAGCGTCATTCGTTGTGTGAATGGATGACAGGGTGGAAGACTCGGGATGGGGTGTCATGGAAGGCAATTTCACCGAGAGGCGGGCGGAGCGGTAGACGTCGCCGCCGCATGAGCGCTATACGCCTGACGCATGAAAGCCGATGCCTTGGCTGCCGTGGCCGGCGCCGACCGTTTGGCGCTGATGGAGACCTTCGTGCGCATTGTCGAGGCCGGTAGCTTGTCGGCCGCCGCGGCGCAACTGGGCAGCACCCAGCCCACCGTGAGCCGCCGGCTACAGGCGCTGGAGCGCTCGCTGGGCGTGCGGCTGCTGCAGCGCTCCACCCATGCGATGAAGCTCACCGACGACGGCGCCCGCTGCTACGAGCGAGCCAAGGAGCTGATCGCTGGCTGGCAGTCCTTCGAGAGCGAGATGCGCGGCGCGGGCGACGAGCCCGCCGGCCTGCTGCGGGTGGTCGCGCCGCACGCCTTGGGCCAGCAACAGCTCATCGGCCCGCTGGCGGACTATTTGCGGCGCTCTCCGCGGATGAGGGTGGAATGGCTGCTGCATGACCGCACCCCGGATTTCATCGCCGAAGGCATCGACTGCGCCATCCAGGTCGGCGAGGTGCGCGACCCCTCGGTGGTGGCCTTGCGCCTGGGCGAGGTGCCACGCATCGTGGTGGCCGCGCCCGCGGTGCTGGGCGGTGCGTCCCTCCCCACGCAGCCGGCGGAACTGGCGCGACTGCCCTGGCTGGCACTGCGCACCTTCTACCGCGACGAGGTGGCGCTGACCCACGCCGAAACAGGCGAGACCGCGCGTTTCCCCATCCAGCCACGGCTATCCACGGACGACCTCTACGCGCTGCGCAGCGCCGCTGTGATGGGCGTCGGGGCAGGCATCGTCTCATCCTGGGTGCTGACCGAGGAACTGGCCGCTGGCCGGCTGCTGCATCTGGCGCCACAGTGGAGGGCGGCGCCTCTTCCGGTGTACCTGGTGTATCCGCCGGCACGCTTCTATCCAGCGAGGCTGCGGCGCTTCATCGAGACCATGCGCGCCGCGCTGCCGCAGGTGGAAGGTGTGAAGCCGCGCTGACGACAACCGCCCGAACCGCGACCATGGGCCGGGTGATTGTGAAGAGCAGCGGATTCGACGCAGGAGCGTCGCCGCCTCTGGTGAGGCCACCCGGGACGGCTCGCGAGGCGGAGGCGCTCCCGTCGGGGGCCGGCTGCCGCGCATCCGGGCATAGAGAAAGTCCCGGAGTGGCTCGAAGAATTGAAGTCCCTCGATGGTCATCTCCGCCTTCGCGCTCCCGCTCGCGGTCTGGACCTGGATGCGCGCGAGCCCCAGCCACCGCTCCAGCACGTTGCTGGTGAGGTGGATGTCCTGGATGCGGGCATAGGTGAGGCTCACCTCACGCCGGAAGAGGATGCCCCAGCGCATGGTGATGCCCTCCTCATCCACCTCGTACATGAGCGTGCGGAAGCGGAAGTAGGAATACAGGAGCTTCACCCAGAACGCGGGGCCGAGAAGCAGGGACTCGAGTGCGGAGTAGGTGAGGAAGTGGGGATGCGGACGCAGCGTGGCGGGGAGGTTGGGAAGGGGGCCCGTCTGCTCGCGAGCGGGGTTCTCTTGGTTCATGAAGTCCTCCGTGGGGCCCTGACCTAGCGCTCCACCTGGACACCCTTCCAGAAGGCCACATGAGCCCGGATGTTGCGGGCCGCGTCCTTCGGCTCCGGGTAGTACCAGGCCGCGTCCTTGTTCACCTTTCCATCCACCACCACGTCGTAATAGCTCGCCACTCCCTTCCACGGGCAGGTGGTGTGGGTGCCGCTGTCCTGAAGCGCCTCGTGCTTCACCGCCTCCCTGGGGAAGTACACGTTCCCCTCCACCACCTCGTACGTGTCACTCTCGGCGAGCACCTGTCCGTTCCACATCGCCCTGGCCATGGTGAGCCTCCTCCCGTTTGGTTGTGCTCCCACACCTTATGTGGTTCGCGCTCCCCGGGCTTTCCACATCCGGGAGCCCTTGCCCGACGTGGGAATGTCGCCGTAGCCCAGCGCACCGCGCGCCATCAGCCCCCCGCGGAGTCTACCGTGAAGAGCGGGAGCCGGTCCCAGGTGGGCTTGTTGGAGTCCGTCATGGTGTTGCGCACGCGCAGCAGCGGAGTCGTGGACTTCGCCGACGTGTTCGCATCGAGGAATACCTCATCGCTGTGGTAGAATTTCCCCACCTCGAAGGAAAGGACTGTCCGTCTTGACGCCTCTCTCTTCCTTTTCTCTTTGTGGCGCGCCTGCGACCCGGGAGGGACCCGTAGGCGCCCTTCTCCACGAAGGACGCGAGACGGGCCTGCGCATCCATGCCGCCAGCCTCGAAGCACAGTTCCAAGTCCAGCCCGGTCTCTTCCTCCTGTTCTTCACCGAGGACTCGCCCTACGAGGAGCAACTCCAGATCCTGCTGCTCGACCCGCGCTTCCAGATACTGGATGGACTCACGCTGTACCAGCCTTACACCCCAGGGATTCTCGCCAATCTTGAGCCTCAGGGAGAGCAGCGGCTGCGTTTCGATTTCTTCACGGACACACGCCTGCTCTTGAGCGTCAACCCCGAGGGGGCCTTCCATGTGAGAAGGCGCCTGCCGTCCTTCGCCAGTGCCCTCAAGGGACGCTTCTTCTCCCGGCACTACTTGGCCCTCCAGGAGTTTGCTGGAACCAGGAACAAGGAGTTCCGTCATGCCCAATAAGGACCCGCTCGTCGAGTAGAGCATCCAGCAGCTCGAGGTCCAGGCGCTCAACTTCGGCTATCGCTTCATCCACGATAGCAAGGTGAGGGCGTGGTATATGCAGACCACGCAGGAGTATGCCCAACAGCTACGTCAATCCCATGCGAGTGGCTCGATGACGGCGCGGCAGGCAGCGGACGCCGCCCACCAGATGCGCAACGAGATCATGGAGATGGCCCGGGTGCGCTCCACGGATCTGGGCCGAGCAAAGGCCCGGGCGCTCAAGAGCAAGGGAATCGCCTTCGAGAAGCTCCTGGAAAAATACGCCCAACAGAAGTTCAAGCAGGCCTTCAACAGCCTGGGCAAGCATCAGCAGGAGGTCATCCTCCTTGAGATCGTGGACAGCGCCGGGCGCGCCAATCCCAAGGTCAGCGCCAGCGCGCGTCGCCTGGGCGCGGCAGGTCGGGCCTTGTGGGTACTGTCCATCGCGGTCTCCATCTACAATGTCGCCAACTCGAGCAACAAGGTCGACGCAGCTGCTCGCGAGGGCGTGGGCTTTGGGGGCGGCTTCGCGGGTGGCGCGGCGGCCGGGGCCCTGGCGGGAATCTGGTTCGGGCCCGTCGGGGTCGCCGTCGGCATCGCGATCGGGGGCGTCGTGGGCTCGCTCGTGGCGGATGAGCTGTACGTCGAACTGGTGCCCATGGGCGGCGACCGGGTGGCGCCGATGGTCGACAAATACACGATGCCCTTCAATACGAACGAAGAAGGCCTTGCCAAGGCGCTCTACGAGCGGGGAGGCATCGATGGCAACTTCGTGAAGTCCGTCTTCGCGGTGCTCGCCGAGCGCTACTCGAGCGACTCCGATGATGTCGCCCTCGAGTACGTCAAGCTCGTCAAAGTCCGCGGAGGCTCCCAGCGGCTCGCGCTGAAACTGGACAAGGAGCTTCGGGACCTGCTCATCCAGCTCATGGATCAAGGCTGGACCTCCGGGGAGGAGTCCGCGGCGATCAGCTACCTGCGAGCTTTGTAAGCGAACCGGGGCTGGGGGCTGCGCCCTCAGGGGACACTCATAGAGGTGGCGCCGCCCTTCCTCCTGGCGATAAGCTTGGCGCCTTATGGCGATCGAGAAGGCGCTGATGCTCATCGCGGATATCGGCGGCTACACCCGCTTCATGAAGCAACACCGCTTCAGCCTCGCGCATGCACAGGACACGATTGCCCAGCTGCTCGAGGTGGTGATCGACGCCGCCACGGGGTTCAAGCTCGCCAAGATCGAAGGGGATGCCGCGTTCTTCTACGTCGTGGGAGATGACGCCACGGTCTTCCACCGGCAGATCTCGAGGATCCGCCGGGCATTCCTCGCCAGGCGCGAGCGGCTCGCGCTTGACCGGATGTGCAAGTGCGATGGTTGCCTGCAGGTCACGGGGCTGACGCTCAAGTTCGTTGCTCACACGGGGGAGGTCGCGTTTCAGAAGGTGAAGCACCTCACCGAGCTGGCGGGGGTCGACGTCATCCTCGTGCACCGGATGCTGAAGAACGACGTGCCCGTGCCCGAGTATGTCCTGATGACCCAGGCGGTGCTCGAGAAGCTCGATCCGGAGCTGCGCCGTCTCAGCTGCGGCATCGAGCACGACTTCGAGGGCCTGGGCCGTACGGCCACGCACTACGTCGACCTGAACGAGCTCGTCGCGGCTTCACCGGAGTCACTCGCGCCGAGTCTGCCGCGCAAGCTGTGGAACAAGGTGGCGCTGGAGCTGCGCTCGCTGCCGTATCTGCTCGGCTTCAAGGAGCCCTGCCAGAACTTCCGCAATGTCGAGATCGTCGAGAGGCAGGACATCTCGAAAGGATGACAAGTCGCCCGGGCCGGTGGGCTCGGCTCCGTCGCATCTCCTGGGAGCGTGCTTCAGCGAACCAGGCCCCCGGTGTGGTGTCCCCCGGGAGCCCTCGTCACGCTCGAATCCGCTCCGCGCGGGTGGTGTCTCAGGAGCCGGCACACTCCACGCGACAGTTGGCCTTGCACGCGTTGATTTGCGCGGTGGTACCGGTGCAGCTGGGATAGCAGCCGGCCAGACAGGGGGTGATTTTCTGCTCGACCGAGCCGTTCTCGGTGCCCACGTCCTCGCTGCTCTCCGCCGGGCCACAGCCCGAAACCAACAGCCCCAGTGCAGCCAGCGCTACGAACACATGTTTCAAGAGACCGCCTCCCGTGAATGGTGCGGTCGCGGAGCCTAGCGCCATTCCTCGAGTAAATCATTCCCCCGCGGCGCCATGCGTGTGGCCAACATGGACACCGGACCGTGATGTGTGGGGTCAAGGCTCCTGGAGGCTTCCCTTGGAGGAGGGGGGCTCGGCGGCACAGGTGTATCGCCAGCGGAGCGGCGCGCGCTCATACACTCCACCCGTGGAGGGGGCACACTCCAACAACAGACGCCTGGCCAGCGTCTGCTCCCGGGTGACGGTGTAGTCGGTGGTCACCTGGAAGCGGTGGACGGCGCGCATCCCGGTGCGCCGGTCATCGGGTTGGATGGATCCCCAGCCCTGTGCCCACTCCATGAATCGAGGCCGGTGCACGTCGAGGTAGGCCTGGACCCCGTCTTCCAGCATCTGGTGGGTGTTGAGCCCGACGAGGTCCACCACGAACGCCCGGCCGAGGAAACGCGACGCGCCCGCGTCCAGCACCCACACCACGTCGTCGGGCGAGGCCTTCGACAGGAAGCGGCCCTCCTGGACCTGGAGATCATCGATGTTGTGCGCGTCGTTCTCGAGCCGGGCCAGGCGGGAGGGGAGCCCCGTGGCCAGCGCGAGCGGCAGGAGTGCCGCCACGGCCGTGGCCAGTCGGGCGCCCCTCGCCGCCAGGCGGGCCTCCAGCCACCGTCCCAGCAGAAGGGGTGGGGCGGCCAGGAGGAAGGGGATGGCGGGCAGCAGGTAGCGCTGGGTGTAGAAGATCTGGACCGCGGGCTGACGCAGGAGCGCCTGCGAGACGGAACAGAACACCAGGGCCACGGCGACGAGTCCGGCCCCCAGCCGCTCGGGACCCGGCCCGGGAGCCCGGCGCCGCACCAGGATGACGAGCGCCACGAGCGCGAGCACCGCGAGCACGGGCCCGGGCCAGGACAGCTCCGGCACGAGGCGGAAGAAGCCCGCCCATTGCGTGGCCAGCAGGGGCAGGCGGTTGGAAGTTCCCACCTTGGCGTAGAACGTGGCGGGCAGCGGCCTGCCGGAGGCATGCAGGTTCCACAGAACCCAGGCGCCACCGCCCAGCGCAACGCCCACCGCGGCCTGGAACCATCGCCTCAGGACGGGTTTCCAACCGGGCTCGGGCCTCATCACCAGTGGCAGGAGGAAGAGGAAGAGCCCCACTTCGGGGCGGGCCAGGGGGCCAAGCGCGCCGCACAGCACGTAGAGGGCGGGCCGTTTGGAGCGCAGGGCGAGCAGGAATCCCACCGCCGCGAGCGTGGCCAGGGGCACTTCCATGCCGGAGAGGCTGGCGGCCACCAGATGGGGGCTCACCAGCACGAGCAGCGCGGCGCTGGCGGCCCACCGGCGGCCCGTGTCCCGGAGCGCCACATATAAGCCCGCGGCCGTGAGCGCGTGCAGCAGGAAGCCCAACACCTTGGTGACGAGCACGGCCCGCTCCACGCTCGCGTCTCCCAGGTGCGCCACGGCCAGGACCACCGCCCACAAGGGGGACGTCTCTCCCGTGGCGGGCACGCCGGGGTTGTAGCTGAGCCCATCCCCGTGGGCCACGGAGCGCGCGTAGACGGCGTGGATCCACGCATCGTCCAGCGGAAAGCCCCGGAGCCGCCAGTAGTCGGGGACCAGGGCGAAGGTGAGCGCCAGTACCGCGAGCGCGCAGAGGACGCCGACCCCTCCGAGGACACGTCCATCCCGAGGGGCCAGGGTGGGAGAGGGCGGGGGGGGAAGGTCACTCATGAGGGGGCGCGAGCCTACCGTAACCCGGTGGCTCGTCCGGAAAAGACGGCACTGGACGCTCCGGGCCTGGCCATGCAGCCTGTGCGCGCTTCACCATTCCTCGGAGGCAAGAGCCATGAAGACGAAGGCGCTGTGCATCGCCCTGTCGCTGTTGGTGGTTCCCGCGGTCTCGTTCGCGCAGAGCCCATTTGATCAGCTCAAGAAGACGGCGGGAGACGCGGGCAAGGGGGCCCTCGAGAAGCGCGTCAACTCGAAGCTGACGGACGAGGCCCGCAAGAACCAGTGCAGCTTCAAGTCCGGCACCGACACGCTCGAGCCCGGCTGCGACAAGAAGTTGAAGAACCTCGCCAAGGCCTTGATCGAGGCCAAGAAGCAACTCGATTCGGGTGGGGTGAAGAGCTACAAGTTCGAGGTCTCCGGACACACCGACTCGAGCGGTGACGCGGCCAAGAACAAGGCGCTGAGCGCGAAGCGCGCCGAGGTCATCGTCAAGGAGCTGTCCTCCCGGGGCGTGCCGCGCGCGGAGATCATCTCCGTGGGGCGGGGCTCGGAGCAGATGCTGGTGAAGCCGGATGACACGGCGGCCAAGAAGGCGAAGAACCGCCGCTACGAACTCCAGGTCCGGCTCTGAACCGAGAGGAGTGGGCTGTCTGTTGACAGTCCATCACCTCGTGCGGGAAGCCTCCACCGTGCGTGAAGCGGCGGGGGTGCTCGTGACTAGAGTGCGGCGCTTCACCCGGCGGGGCGCCCGCGCGCTCCGTGTGGCACGAGAGGAGCGTCATGGCACTGCAGAATGACTACAAGGACGTGCTCGACGTCGCGAAGACCGTGGGCGCCAAGGTCGAGTCTCGAGAGGAGAATGGCAAGCTCGTCGTCCAGGGGACGGTCGAGCATGCCTGGGATCGCGATCGCATCTGGGATCAGATCAAAGCCAAACACACCCAGTGGGAGAAAGAGATCATGGTGCTGTTGACCGTGACCCACGCGGAGCCTTACGGGCTCTACACCGTGAAGTCGGGAGACACGTTGAGCAAGCTCGCCAAGGACATCTACGGCGATGCGAAGCTCTACCCGAAGATCTTCGACATCAACAAGGACCAGCTCAAGAACCCGGACCAGATCAAGGTGGGCCAGGTGCTCAAGCTGCCGCCGAAGTCGATCGCCACGTCCTGACGCAGGGGAGGACGGTCCTCCTTCGCGGGGGGGCCGTTCTCAGTCCCGCTCCCACCGGAAGGTGATCTTCTTGCCCAGCGTGTCGGATTTGCTCAGTTCAAGGGTGCGCACCTTGATCCCGATGTTGAAGACGCCTGCCTTCCAGAGTTCCAGCGTATAGGAATCCGGCATGTACCCCGCGAGGTAATCCACTTCCGTGCTGTGAACGCTGTCCTTCGTCTCGATGCGGTTGACATGGACAGGGTTTGTTCCCGCGTTGGCGAACAAGTCGAGGGACTTCCACCAGGTGATGGAATTCGCCGTCTGGAGCACGAAGCGCACCTTGCCGGAATCGCCGAGGTTCTCGACCTTGTAGGTGATTCTCCCATTGCCGTCATCGAAAACGCCGGTGCCCGTCAGCACGACGACCTGCTGCTCGATGCCCCCCGTCTCCAGGCTGGACTCCGGAGCGCCTTCCTCCTCCAAGGGCCCGGCGTTGCAGCCAGACAGCAGGACGGGCACCGCGACGAACAGGGACGCAATCACTCGCTTCATGGAAGACCTCGCCAGGTACGGGGGATGTGGGTTGTCCCCGTATTTCTGGTTTGGTGTTCTAGGATTGTTTTACTGGGAGTGCTTCAATTCAGGCGCCAACCTGTTACACGAGCGCGCCAGCGGTTCCCGGGCGGAGGGCGCTATGCCGCCTTCTTGTAGCCGTGGACGAGGGGGTGCCGGGGCTCGTGGCCGCGCAACTGCCGCAGTTCCTCGCGGGCGATTCCCAGTCCGCCCCCGGCGAGGGCGCGCATCCACGAGCGGCCCGTCTCCCTCGAGATGAACTGGTGCATCTGGTGCGAGTCCTGGAGCAGGGGCGTGAGCAGCGTGGGATCGTTGAAGTTCTCCACGAAGGCATTGGCCAGCCGCTGCTCCCCGCTGGTGTTGTCGAAGCGCCCGTCGCTGCCGTACTGGGCGATGAGCAGATCCCGGCCGGCCGTGGGCAGGGGCTCGAGGAGCAGGTTGTTGAAGGTGTAGGTGGCGTGGCCGTGGCGTGCGTAGAAGCGCTCGAAGGTGTCCGTCATCCACTGTGCGTCGAAGGCCTGGTCCTGGTGGGCGATGATGCACTCGACGAGGTTGCGCGCCATCTTGTTGCCGTTGTTGGCCCCTTGCCCGCCGATGGGGTCCAACGACATGGCGGTGTCCCCGAGCGGCATCACGCACCGGCCCGAGGGCAGCCGGCCCACGGGCTTGCGCACGGTGGGCGCGAAGCTCCCCACCAGCCAGCCATTGGGATCCGACACCTCGGCGTCGCGCACCCAGGCCTCGTCCCAGGGCATGACGTCTCGAATGACCTGCTTGCCCATCTGGAGCACCTGGGCGGCGCTCTTGGCGCCCCGGAAGCGGTCCATGGGGCCGCCGGGCCGCGCCTCGAAGAGCAGGCACCAGCTCGGGCCGACGTCCTTGTGGAAATAGGGCACCCAGAAGGCCTCGCCCGCGGTGGCCATCAGGTTGAGCTTCACGGGGAGCATGGGGATGCCCTCGAAGCCCATCTGGGGACCCTTCACGCACACCATGGCGAGCTGGCGCTGGGGCGCGTCATAGACGCTGCGCTCCGCGTCCCGCTCGAAGAGGTTGCACAGCTCCGCCCGGCCCGCGGCCACGATGGTGAGGTCGTGCTCGGCGGAGATTTCATCCAGGCGCCGCAGGGTGACGGATTCGATCCGAACCTCGCCGCCCCGCGCCACCAGTTCGTTCATCCACTGGTGGCTCTGCAGGCGCAGGTCGATGGCGACGAACGGCCGGCGCAGGCGCCCGGTGGCGGTGAGCATCCGGTTGCCGAGCATCGGGCAGATGGTGACGTGGAAGCCGTCACCCCACGGTGCGTCATTCACCCAGGAATTGAGGTCGAGCTCGTACTCGAACTGGAGCGCCAGGTCGAAGCGCGTGGCGGTGCCCGTGGGCCGGCTCTCGTGCAGCCATTGATCGGGCGTCCGGTCCGAATAGAGCGTGACGCGGTAGCCCGCCTTCAACAGGGCGTGTGCCGCCAGGAGACCCGCTTGCCCCGAACCGATGATCGCGATGCTGCGCATGGTCATTCCTTCTGCCCCAGGGGCGTGATGAGGGTGCTTGCGCTGTGCAACGGCCGTGCCCTCTCCTTGGAGTCCCCGGTTCTCGGGTGTCTTCCTGGGAAAACCGAGTCCTGGGGGTGCTTCATTTTTGATACATGGGGCCTTGCTGACTCTCGCTCGTCTTCTTGCTCCCTCTCCGTCGGAGCGGAACGAATTGACGCTTCGCGTCCTCGCCTCGGGTGGGCGTGAATTGACCCAGTGAGGCCTTTTTCAAGGGAGCGGGGGCAGGTGTCCCAGCAGACGCGCGAGATCGGGCTGGAGCTCGTCCGGGGCGGCGGTGGCGAGCATGGCTTCCTCGTGGGTGCCCCAGGTGACGGCGTAGGTTCGCAGGCCCGCCGCCTTTCCCGCGAGGATGTCGTGGGTGGTGTCTCCCACCATCCACAGGCCCTCGGTGCCGAGCGCCGCCAGGGCGCGGTGGATGACGTCCGGGGCGGGCTTGTGGGGGAATCCGTCCGTGCCTTGCACATGGTCCACGGCGGACGTGAGTCCGAGTGCCTCGACGAAGCGCCTGGCCATGTCGGTGCGCTTGGTGGTGGCGATGGCCAGCGCGTAGCCGCGCTCGCGCAGGTTCCCGAGTAATTCGACGACACCGGGGTAGGGGCGTGAGCGGGTGGTGAAGTTGCGCGGGTAGTGCTCGCGGTAGAGAGCGCACAGGGCGGGCACGTGTTCGGGCGCGAAGTGCGCGTACATGGCTTCCAGGGGAGGGCCGATGCGCGTGCGCACCTCCGCGTCCGAGGGCACGGGCAGCCCCAGTCGCGCGAGGCCGTACTGGAAGCTGGCGATGATGTCTGGCAGCGAGTCCACCAGCGTGCCGTCGAGGTCGAAGACGATCGTCTTGGAAGGAGGCTTCATGGGGCCGTGCTATCAGCCGGGGCCATGATGCCCAAGCGTCTGGTGTTCCCGTCCGGTGTGCGAGCGCATCATGACTCCCAGGCCGGGTTCCGGGGCGTCGCGACGTGAAGGGTTCTTTCCTGTATGCTGATCGTCAGTGCTGGAAAGGATGGACATCGTTCGTTGATCACCTTCGATGACGCCTCGTGGCCGTTGCTGACGGTGTCGTTCACGGGGAAGAACTCCCTCCAAGACTTCGATGCCTATCTGGAGAAGGTGACGGAGTACCTGCATCGCGGGGAGAAGCATGTCGTCGTCCTCGATACCCGCGGCCTGACCACGGGGCCCACCCTGGAGCAGCGTCAGCGCCAGGTGGGATGGATCCATGCGAACCTGTCCGCCCTGCGGCAGCGGTCGCTCGGCAACGCGTTCGTCATCACCTCGCCCTTCATCCGGCTGGCGATGAACATCGTGTACCAGCTCCAGCCCCTGCCCACGCCCTACACCATCGTGGGGGACATCAAGGTGGCCCGGAGCTGGGCCCTGGGCCGCTTGCAGGCCGCGGGATTGCCTCTTCCCCCGGTGATGGAGTCCGGCAGGCGGGGAAGCGCCGGGGCGGGCTCCGCGTAGAGCGAGCCCCGGGGGCGGTGGAAGCCTTTTCGGTCAATGGGCGTTTGCTTCCCGCCCGCCTGAGCGGTTAGGGGTGGGGAAGGACGCACCTCATGGCCATCCAGACCCGCTACGCCCATCCGTTTCTTCCAGTTACCCGCGCCGACATGAAGGCCCGCGGGTGGGAACAACTCGACATCATCATCGTCACCGGCGACGCGTATGTGGACCATCCCGCGTTCGGCCCCATCCTCATCGCCCGTTTCCTCGAGGGCCGTGGATTCAAGGTGGGTGTCATCACCCAACCGGATTGGCACTCGGCCGAGCCCTTCAAGGCACTGGGCAAGCCCCGCCTCTTCTTCGGGGTGGCCGCCGGCAACCTCGACTCGATGCTCAACCGGCTCACCGCGCAGAAGAAGAACCGCTCGGAGGACCAGTACAGCCCGGGGGGCCGCACCAACTGCCGGCCGGACCGCGCCTCCATCGTCTACGCCCAGCGCTGCCGCGAGGCCTTCCCGGACGTGCCCATCGTCCTGGGCGGCATCGAGGCGTCGCTGCGCCGCATCGCCCACTACGACTACTGGAGCGACAAGGTCCGGCGCGCCATCCTCTTCGACGCCAAGGCGGATCTGCTCGTCTTCGGCATGGGCGAGCGCCCCATCTGGGAGATCGCGGACCGGCTGAACAAGGGCGAGCGCATCGAGGAGCTCCGGGACGTGCGCGGCACCGCCTACCTCATCAACGACGAGGCGATGAAGGTGCACGAGGCGGATCCGGCGAAGCGGGCCGCGGACCAGAAGACGGTGATTCTTCCCTCGTACGAGCAGGTGGTGGCCGACAAGGAAGCCTTCGCGCGCATGTCGCGTGACTTCCAGATGGAGACCAACCCCGGCAACGGACGGCCCCTGGCGCAGCGGCATGGCAATCGCGCCATCTACTTCAACTCGCCCGCGAAGCCGCTGGAGGATGGCGCGGGCAAGGGCGAGGGCGCGTCGGTGGCCATGGACGAGCTCTATGATTTGAAGTTCAACCGCGTGCCGCACCCGATGTACCAGGAGAAGATCCCTGCCTACGAGACGGTGAAGCACTCGGTGGTCCTGATGCGCGGCTGCTTCGGTGGCTGCACCTTCTGCTCCATCACCGAGCACGAGGGCCGTGTCATCCAGAGCCGCAGCGCGGAGAGCGTCCTGCGCGAGGTGCGGGCCCTGCGGCGCATGGGCGACTTCCGCGGCACGCTGACCGACCTGGGTGGTCCCACCGCCAACATGTACAAGCTCAAGTGCAAGAGCGAGGACATCGAGAAGCGCTGCCGGAAGCTGTCCTGCGTGCACCCGGGCGTGTGCGAGAACCTGGAGACGGACCATGGACCGCTCATCGACCTGATGCGGCAGGTGCGCCAGGAAGAGGGCATCAAGCACGTCTTCATCGCCAGTGGCGTGCGCTACGATCTGGCCGAGCGCTCGCCCGAGTACGTGAAGGAACTGGCCGCGCACCACGTGGGCGGACAGTTGTCGGTGGCTCCCGAGCACGTGTCGCCCCGGGTCCTGGAGAAGATGAAGAAGCCGGGCATCGAGAGCTTCGAGCGTTTCCAGACCATGTTCGCCTGTGCGAGCGAGGAGGCGGGCAAGGAGCAGTACGACATCCCGTACTTCATCAGTGGGCACCCGGGCTCGGAGTTGTCGGACATGGTGGACCTGGCGCTGTGGCTCAAGCACAACGGCAAGCGCCCGCGTCAGGTGCAGGACTTCATTCCCACGCCCATGTCCGTGGCCACGGCCATGTACTACTCGGGCTTCGATCCCCTGAAGATGGAGCCCGTCTACACGGCGCGGGGTCTGCGCGAGAAGAAGCTGCAGAAGGCGCTGTTGCTCTACTGGAATCCCGAGCAGTGGCCGCTCGCGCGCGAGGCGTTGATCCAGGCGGGCCGTGAGGATCTGATCGGCCGGGGGCCCCACGCGCTGGTTCCGCCGGAGACCGCCGCCGAGTCCTCGCGCCGCAAGCACTCCGAGGCGCGCGAGCGGCAGGAGCGGCGAGCCCGTTAGTCCGGTGCCGCTGCCTCGTGCGTGGGGCGAGCGGTCAGGCCTTGTCGGGGAAATAGGAGGACGTTAATTCCCCACCATGTCCTCGAACTCAAAAGCCCTGGGCGCTCCACTGGCCATCGAAGTGGAAATCCGCGCGGAGAAGGCCTCCGCGATGCGCCGGGTGGCGCAGAAGGTGGAATCCCTGTTGGCGGAGATGGAGAAGGTCGAGGTGGCCTCGCTCGGCACCCAGGGCGCGGAGCGGGCCCGTCATGTGGCCCGGCACCAGACACTGCGCGCCGAAGCGGAGAAGCAGCGCTGGTACCTCATCGTTCAACGGGAAGCGATGGGCCTGTGGCACCACGGGGACATCGAGGAGCTGTACCGCCTGCCCACCCCGCTGCGGTAGCAGGGGAGGCGGCCGAGCGCCGCGGGAGGGCTCCCCCCTGGCTGGCTGGAGGAGACATGCCCACGGTTCTTGGGAGGTATTTTCCCATGCGGCCAGGAAGGGGTGGGTCATGTCATCGGAGGTTTCCGCCAGGAGCGCGGTGCTTCGCATCGAGGACACGGAGCTCAAGAAGGCCCTGGGTCATCCGGAGCCCGTGAAGTCGGATCTGGTGGTGTTCGATCCCTCGGCGGAGGAGAGCGGGGAGACGGACGCCGTGTCCGAGGAGGCCGAAGCGGAACCCGTTCCCCACCATTGAGCGGGTTGGATGAGCGGGTTGGCTGAGCGGGTTGGCGCCATGACCGAGTTCGAGCTTCGAGCCGAGGAGGAAGGGGCGCTCTCGCGTCAGCGAGCCCTCGCGCTGGAGCAGCGGATGCGGCGCCTCGCGGACCGGGGGCAATGGAAGGAGGCGGTCATCGTCGGTGACGCGCTTCTCCGGACGCGGGGACGTGAGGACGACCCCATCCTTCGCGGCTGCGTCGCGCGGACCCTGCTGTCCATGGCGGACTGTCTCCAAGGGCTCGGGCACCCGGAGTCGGCCGTGACGGCAGTGGATGTGCTCCTCGGGGAGTTCGCCGGCTCCTCGGACGGAGAGCTGAGGCGGTATGTGGCGGAGGCGCTGCGCCGCAGGGCGAGCCTCCACGCGGACTGGCACTGAGAGCGTCAGGTTCGCCGGCGGTAGATGCGCTCCTGGGCATCCACTTCGTCATAGTCCCGCTCCAACACCGTGTGACGCAGCGTCTCGCCGCGTCCCAGGGCGAGCATGCCGAAGTGGCACAGGGATTGGTGCAGCAACCGGTGGACGTGCTCCTGCAACAATGGGCCGAAGTAGATGAGCACGTTGCGGCAGAGGATGACGTTGAACTCGTTGAACGTGCCGTCGCTCACCAGGTTGTGCTGGGCGAAGACGATGTTCTCGCGCAGCGAGGCCTTGAAGATGGCGTGGTCGTGGTCGGCCGTGTAGTAGTCGCTGAAGGAGGAGCTGCCTCCGGCGCGTTGGTAGTTGGACGTGTACTCCCGCATGTGCTCGAGCGGGAAGATGCCCGACCTGGCCCGCTCCACCACGGCCCCGTTCATGTCCGTGGCGTAGATGCGGCTGCGCTCGTACAGCCCCGCTTCTTGTAAGAGGATGGCGAGCGAATACACCTCCTCGCCCGTGGAACACCCCGCGTGCCAGATGCGCACGAAGGGAGCGCGGAGGAGGTGGGGCACCACCTGAGCGCGGAACGCCTGGAAGAAGCTCGGGTCGCGGAACAGGGTGGTGGTGTTCACCGACAGGTGCTGCAGGAGCACGTCCATCATCGGTGGCTCGTGCAGCACCTTTCCCTGGAGCGCGGAGAGGGTCTCCAGCTTCACGGCGTGCACCATGTTCCACACCCGCCGCCGCAAGGACATACGGGCATAGCCCCGGAAGTCCATGCCATAGCGCCGCAAGATGCCCTCGAGGAGCAGGTCCAGCTCGATGTCCTCGAGGGCCTCCCCGCTCTTCGCGTTCGCCCGTGCTTCCGTCATCGTGTCCGTCAAGCTTATCCGTTCAGGTGTCGCTTTCCGTCCAGCTGGGGGGCACTCCGGCTCGGCGTGCGGACGGGCAGGTGCCGTCGCGGCCTCCCTCATCGACGGGTCACGAGTCGTCCGAGCCGAATTCCTCGGGGGGCTCGAGGAGCGTCTGGATGGCCACGCGGAACAGCCTCAAGCGCTGCGGGGGCAGGTTGCGCACGAGCGTGGTGAGACGCCGGAGCGCGGGAGATGTCTCGGGAGGTTCCTCGGTGTGCGCCTTGCCTGCAACGCCCTGGACGGGAGGCAGCGAGAGGAGCACGTCGGCCGAGATGCCCAGCACGACGCACAACTCCCGGAGCTTGGGGACGCTGGGCAGCATATCCCCGCGCTCGATGCGTCCGTACACGGTGGGGACGAAGCCCACGGCCCGGGCCACCTGCTCCTGGGTGAGTTCCAGACGCGTCCGGGCGAGCCGGAGTTGGACGCCCAGAGTGGGTTGCGGCTTGTCATCCATGGGGTGCGCTCACGAGAGGGGCGAAAGGACACCAGTGGTCCGGGACGGTGGCCTCCCTTCCGGGTGGAGTGACCCTACTTGATGGGCAGCATCGCTGGGAGAAAACCTGACGCATTCCTGTGTCCGTCTCCTCCCTCTTCCAGTTCCTTCCAGGTGTCTCGCGGGGCCGTTGCGCAGACGCTCGGCGGCTTCGTCCAGGCGGGTGTCGGGGTGGAGCCAGTCGATGTCCTCGGTCATCACCGAGGAGAGGCGTGAGGTGCGGGGGTCGTGGCCCATGGCGACGCCACGCACCGAAGGGGCTCGCGGCGTCAGCACGTGCGGGCCCAGAGCGCCTGGAACTCCGGGGGCAATGCGTCCGCCACCTGGTGTGCCTCGCCTTCGGTGATGTGGGCGCGGAGCGTGGCGAAGATCGCCCGGGTGACGCTCTCGGCCCGGGGCCGGTCTCCGCCGATGTCCGCTTCCACCCGCCGCAGCACCGCATCCAGGCTGGAGGCCTCCGGAGCGGGACCCCGGCGCGAGGCACAGGCCTGAATCGCTTCCTGCAATTTCACCGGCAGTCGTGCCCGCCATTCATCCGCGGTGTCCCGCACGAGCGTCTGCTCGAACGCGCCCAGGACCGACACGAAGGCCCGTCGAGCCTGCTCCCTCGGCAGGCCACTGGCCGCTTCGAGCCCTTCCTGCAAGAGGGAATATGCCCGGTTGCATCGGGATATCCGCCGCCGCTCACGCAGGAGTTGCAGCTCCTCTTCCATCTTCTCGGGCTCGTCCGCCATGGTGAGGCCTCCTCCCGTACGGTGGGGATGCCTCGGGGCGGATGCACCCGGGGCATCCCCTCGTCGCCAGGGAAGCAGCCGTCAGGGTCGGGAATAGCGGGGCCCGGCTCAGTTCGCGTGCCGCCAGGCGACGACGGCGAACAACAGCCAGCCCACGAGGAAGCTCAGGCCTCCCAGCGGGGTGATGGAGCCCAGTGCGCGCACGCCGGAGAGCGCCATCGCGTACAGGCTGCCGGAGAAGAGGAAGATGCCCACGACCAGGCACCAGCCCGCGCCGTTCAACATGGGGCTGGGGCGCAACTGCCCGAGCAGGCCAATCGCGATCAACCCCAGTGAGTGGTACATGTGATAACGAGCACCGGTCTCGAAGATGGTCAGCAAGTCCGGAGTAAGTCTCGCGCGCAGCGCATGCGCACCAAATGCTCCCGCCGCCACGGACAGGAATGCGCTTGCCGCGCCGAGAATGAGCCACAGCCGCATCGTCGAGCGCCTTTCTTTAGAAGTCCGACTGAGGCACCCTACCGCGCCTTTTCCAGCGCGTCTCTACTTCCTTCCTCCGATGCCCGCTCCCTCCAAGAAGACTCCTTCCCGCAAGTCCTCCGCTTCCCCCGCGTCCCAGCCCTTCGTGCTGCGTCCTTCCTCCATCCAGGGGCAGGGCGCATTCGTCACGCGGCCCATCAAGGAGGGCGATCGCATCATCGAGTACCTCGGTGAGCGCATCACCCAGGACGAGGCCGACGAGCGCTATGACGATGGTGCCATGTCGCGCCACCACACCTTCCTCTTCAGCGTGGACGAGCACACGGTCATCGACGCGGCGCGAGAGGGCAACGACGCGCGCTTCATCAACCACTCGTGCGCCCCCAACTGCCAGGCCTTCCTCGAGGACGACCGCATCTTCATCTACTCCCTGCGCGACATCGCGGTGGGCGAGGAGCTCGTCTACGACTACGGCTATGAGCGCACCGAGGGCATGGGCCCGGAGGAAGAGGCGCTCTACGTCTGCCGCTGTGGCGCGCCGGGTTGCCGGGGCACCATCCTGGCTCCCGTGAAGAAGGAGAAGGTGGCACCCGCCAAGAAGGCGAAGGCGTCGAAGAAGAAGGGCTCCTCCACGAAGAAGAGTTCCAAGACGAGTACCAAGAAGAGCTCGAAGAAGGCCCCGACCCGCTCCGGCTCCGCGACGAAGAGCCGTTCGCGGGCGGCCCGCGGCTGAGGGGCCGGCCCGACCTGGGGGGTGAGCGCCCCCCGGGCAGCGCGGTGGACACTTGGGGTTGAAACGGGCACCGTCCCATCGTCTCGCGTGCCCGGCCCAGCCGAGGGACGTGAGCGGTTGACCCGTTCGGAGGACCCCTTGACCCTTCCCCTCGTCGCGGCGCTCGCCCTCGCCGCCGCCCCCACCCATCCCTATTCCGTCCAGGATCAGGTGACGATGCGCCGGATCAGCGATCCGAGCGTGTCCCCGGATGGCAAGCGCATCGCCTTCGTGTTGCGCACCACCGACCTGGAGGCCAATCGCGGCCGCACGGACCTGTGGCTCGTCGGCGCCGACGGCCGCAACCCGCGTCAGCTCACCTTCTCCCCGGAGAGCGAGGGCCAGCCCACGTGGAGCCCCGACGGCCAGAGCCTCTTCTTCCTCTCCCCGCGCGGCGGCTCCAGCCAGGTGTTCCGTCTGCCGCTCGAGGGCGGAGAGGCCCAACCCGTCACGAAGTTGCCCCTGGACGTGGGTGCCTTCCGCCTGTCGCGGGATGGCAAGCGGCTCGCCGTCGCCCTGGAGGTCTACCCGGACTGCGCCTCGCTGGAGTGCACCGTCCAGCGTCAGGAGGAACGGACGAAGAAGAAGAGCTCCGGCCAGCTCCATGACTCGCTCTTCGCGCGGCACTGGGACGCCTGGCGCGATGGCCGGCGCTCGCACCTCTTCGTGCTGCCAGTGGATGGCTCCGCCGCGCCTCGTGACGTGATGGCGGGCATGGACGCGGATGGCCCGAGCAAGCCCTTCGGCGGGCCGGAGGAGTTCACCTTCACGCCGGACGGCAAGGGGCTCGTCTTCACCGCGCGCGACGTGGGCGCCTCGGAGGCGTGGAGCACGGATCTGGATCTCTTCCTCGTGCCCGTGGACAGCCCGGGTGCTCCCCGCAAGCTCACGGAGAAGAACCGCGCCACGGACACCTCGCCGGTGTTCAGCCCGGATGGCAAGACGCTCGCCTACCTGGCCATGTCGCGCCCGGGTTACGAGTCGGATCGGCTGCGCGTGGTGCTGCGCTCATGGCCGGATGGCAAGGAGCGGATTCTCGCCGAGGCGTGGGATCGCTCGGCCGGCTCGCTCACCTGGAGCGCGGACGGCAAGTCGGTCCTGGTGACGGCGGACGAGCTGGGCCAACACCCCGTCTTCTCCCTCAACGTGGCCACCGGTCAGGTGCGTGCGCTCAGTGGACCGGGGAGCGCCGCGGAGCCTCGGGCGCTGCCGGATGGCCGCGTCGTCTTCCTGCGTGATGATCTCAAGTCGCCCGCGGACCTGTACTCGGCGCGCGCGGACGGCGGTGACGTGCGCCAGCTCACGCGCGTCAACGAGGAGGCCCTGGCGCGCATCCGCTTCGGCGACTACGAGCAGTTCTCGTTCCCGGGTTGGAAGGGCGAGACGGTGCGGGGCTACGTGGTGAAGCCCGTCGACTTCGATGCGAAGAAGAAGTACCCGGTGGCGTTCCTCATCCACGGCGGTCCCCAGGGGAGCTTCGGCAACCACTTCCATTACCGCTGGCATCCGCAGACGTACGCGGGCCGGGGCTACGTGGCGGTGATGGTCGACTTCCACGGCTCGACGGGCTACGGCCAGGCCTTCACGGACGCCATCCAGGGCGATTGGGGCGGCAAGCCCCTGGAGGATCTCCAGAAGGGCCTGGCGGCGGCCGTCCAGCGCTACACCTTCATGGACGGTGAGCGCGTGTGCGCGCTGGGCGCGAGCTACGGCGGGTACATGATCAACTGGATCGCCGGCCAGATGCCCGAGCGCTTCCGCTGCCTCGTGAACCACGACGGCAACCTCGATGAGAAGATGGCGTACTTCAACACCGAGGAGCTGTGGTTCCCCGAGTGGGAGCACGGCGGCACGCCGTGGGACAAGCCCGAGGGCTACACGAAGCACAACCCCATCGATCACGTGGCGAAGTGGAAGACGCCCATGCTGGTCATCCACGGGGGCCAGGACTTCCGAGTGGTGGACACGCAGGGACTGGCCACCTTCACGGTGCTGCAGCGCCGGGGCATCCCCTCCAAGCTGCTCTACTTCCCGGACGAGAACCACTGGGTGGTGAAGCCGGCCAACAGCATCCAGTGGCATGACACGGTGCTGGACTGGTTGGACCAGTGGACGAAGGGGCCGGCGTCAGCGGCCACCGGCACCCCATAGCCGGGCCTCGTGGGGTAGGGTTGCTGGGATGGCCCCGACCCCTGATTTCGACGCCTATCGCTCCGAGTTCCCCGTGGTGCGCGAGCAGCTCTATTTCAACCACGCGGGGGTGGCCCCCACGAGCCGGCGGGTCGTCACCGCCATGCACGAGTGGTCCGAGGATCTGCTCCTGCACGGCGTGCGCTACGAGCGGGGTTGGGAGGAGCGGGTCGAGCGCACGCGGGGACTGGCCGCCCGCATCGTCGGGGCTTCTCCGGAGGAGCTCACCTTCGTGCGCAACACGGGCCATGGTCTCGGCCTCATCGCCGAGGGACTCGACTGGCGGCCGGGAGACGAGGTCGCCGTCGCCACGTCCATCGAGTACCCCTCCAACGTCTACCCCTGGATGCATCTGCGCGACCGGGGCGTCTCCGTGCGGGAGATCGAAGCGCGCGAGGGCGGTGTCACCCCCGAGGCGGTGGCCGCCGCGCTCACGCCCCGCACCCGGCTCGTCGCCCTGAGCTCCGTGCAGTTCGCCTCTGGCCACCGCACGGACCTGGATGCCATTGGCGCCTTGTGCGAGCGCGCGGGCGTCCTCTTCTGCGTGGATGGCATCCAGAGCGTCGGCTGCGTTCCCGTGGACGTGAAGAAGAGCCGCATCCACTTCCTCAGCGCGGACAGCCACAAGTGGATGCTCGGCGTGTCCGGCGTGGGTCTGCTCTACGTGGCTCGCGACGTCCTGCCGCGCGTGCGGCCCGTGCTCGTTGGCTGGCGCTCCACCACGGACCTGTGGAACTTCAACACGCTCCACTTCGAACTGCGCCCGGACGCCACGAAGTTCGAGGAGGGCAGTCACAACTACGCCGGCATCTACGCGCTCGGCGCCGCCCTGGGGCTGCTGCTGGAGGTGGGCATGGAGCATGTCGCGGCCCGCATCCAGTCGCTGCTCGTCCATGCGGACACGCAACTGCGGAGCCTGGGCTGCGACACGGGGCCCTCCCCGGAACACCGCGCGGGGAGCCTCACCTTCCTGCCTCCAGGAGGAGAGGGCGACGTGAAGGCGCTCGCGGCGCACCTGACCGAGAACCGCGTCAGCTTCTCGGTCCGCCGGGGGCGCATCCGCGTGTCGCCCCACTTCTACAACCAGCCGGAGGAGTTGGACCGGCTCGTGGCGCTGGTCCGCGGCTTCTCCAGGCGCTGAGGGCTACTGCGCCGCGAAGAGGTTGTCGATGGACAGGTAGCGCTCGCCCGTGTCGTAGCAGAAGGTGAGCACGCGGCTGCCCTCGGGGATCTCCGCGATCTTCTGGTTCACCGCCGCGAGCGCCGCGCCCGAGGAGATGCCCACGAAGATGCCCTCCTCGCGCGCCGAGCGCCGGGTGAACTCGAACGCCGCTTCCTCGGCCACCTGGATGACGCCGTCGAGCGCTTCCTTGTGGAGGTTCTTGGGGATGAAGCCCGCGCCAATGCCCTGGATGGGGTGGGGCGAGGGCGCGCCGCCGCTGATGACCGGCGACTTGGTGGGCTCCACGGCGAAGACCTGGAGCTTGGGCCAGTGCTGCTTGAGCACCTCGGCGCACGCGGTGATGTGGCCGCCCGTGCCCACGCCGGTGATGAGGTAGTCCAGCCCCTCGGGGAAGTCCCGGAGGATTTCCTCGGCCGTGGTGCGCTTGTGCACCTCGATGTTCGACTCGTTCTCGAACTGCTGCGGCATCCACGCCTTGGGATTCTGCGCCACCAGCTCCTGCGCCTTGGCGATGGCGCCCTTCATTCCCTGCGCCCGCGGCGTCAGCTCGAAGGTGGCCCCGTACGCCGCCATCAACCGGCGGCGCTCGATGCTCATCGACTCGGGCATCACCAGGATGAGCTTGTACCCCTTGACCGCCGCCACCATGGCCAGGCCAATTCCCGTGTTGCCCGACGTGGGCTCCACGATGACGCTGTCCGGCTTGAGGATGCCCTGTTTTTCCGCGTCCTCGATCATCGCCAGCGCGATACGATCCTTGATGCTGCCACCCGGGTTGGCCCGCTCCAGCTTCAGGAACACCTGGACGCTCGAGGGGAAGAGCCGGTTGATGCGCACGTGCGGCGTGTTGCCAATCGTCTCGAGGATGCTGTTGGCCTTCATGGACGGGACCTCTCGGCAGTTGTCTGCCATGGCAGAAGGATATCTGCTATATCAGATGTGATACTCCAGCTCGTCGAATTCCGCACCGCCGTGTCGGGGCCGGACCTCGCTGCGGCGGGTCACCACGGACTCGGGGGGGATGCTCTGGGTGATGAAGGCGTTGCCCGCGATGATGCTGCCACGGCCCACCACGGTGGAGCCGCCGAGGATGGTGGCGTTGGCGTAGACGACCACGTTGTCCTCGAGGGTGGGGTGGCGCTTCTTGTCCGCGAGGGCCTTCTCCACCTGGAGCGCGCCCAGGGTGACGCCCTGGTAGATGTTCACCCCGTCGCCGATGTGGGTGGTCTCCCCGATGACGACGCCGGTGCCGTGGTCGATGACGAAGCGCCGGCCGATGGTGGCGCCCGGGTGGATGTCCACGCCCGTGCGCTCGTGGGCCAGTTCCGTGAGCAGGCGGGGCAGCAAGGGGAAGCCGAGCGTGTGCAGGGCATGCGCCACGCGGTAGATGGCGATGGCGTAGAAGCCCGGGTAGGTGAGGATGACCTCATCCACGCTGCGGGCCGCCGGGTCGGCCTGGAAGATGGCGTCCGCGTCCTGGCGCAGCCAGGCGTAGATTTCCGCCAACTCCTGCATGAAGCGCTGGGGGATGTCGTCGGAAGGGGCGGGGTAGCGGGGCGCGAGCGTGTGAATCACGCGCGTGAGGGTCGCTTCCACCACGGCCACTTCGGAGCGGATGCCCACGGCGCTGCAGTCCAGCCGTTGGGCGAAGTGGGGAAAGAGCAACGCCAGCACCTTGTCGGCGAACTCGGGCGCGGTGGCGCGGACGTTCGGCGAGAAGCAGTGTTGCTGGCGTGCCTGGATGAGGGTGTGGATGAGCCGGCCGTTGGGTTCTTCCATGGGCCCGGGAGACTAACCGCTAGTAGCGGCCGCCGCCCACCGCACTGACGATGGCCGAGAGGACCCGGTCCTCCACTCCCCAGACGGCCTTGTTCATCCCCTTGATGCCCGCTCCCCGCAGGTAGTCGGTGAAGTCGTGCAGGGCGGTGGAGCGTTGCATGCGCTCGGTCTTGGCCGCGTAGAGCAGGGGGGTATTCGGCGCGCCCGTCATGCCCAGGTCCGGACAGGCCTCGGACAGCTTCTGGGGATCGATGCCCGTCGCGGCCGACATCATGGCCACGGTGAACTGGTGGACCGGCAGCTCGCGCGCGTTCGGAATCTTCTGGAGGACCTTGGCACGCGTCTCCGGGCCGGAGTCGAGCTGCTCGAGGGTGACCTTGGACATGGCCAGGAGCTGCTCGTTCGTCACGTGCTTGTTGTCGAGGATGGCCCGGCGGAAGAGGCTCTCGGGCGTATCCCCCTTGATCTTGATGTCACACGTCTTGAGGCGCTCGAGCATCGCGTTGATGGTGCGCCCCACCTCGGAGTCCGCCGGGGCGCGCCAGGTGCCCTGGGCCGCCTGGGCGGGCTTGACGGCCGCGGCGTCGAAGCCGCTCTTGAGCGCGTGACCCAGGGCCTGGGTGGCGTTCGGCCCCTGGGTGCTGGCGGGCCGCGCGGCGTTCTGGGAGACCGGGGCGGGCGCGGCCGGGGTCGAGGGAGTGAAGGCGGCGGGGCGGCGACCGATCGGGTTCATGGGATTCTCCGGCACTGGCTCGGGTGAGCCTGGGTCCGGACGTATTATCCACACTTTGGCTGGAAGAGTTGCCTGTCACGGTTCCGATCGGCCCGCCCCCTCGGGGTTTAACGCAGCTGGACGAAGGAGAAGATGAGACCCTGCGAGGTCGTCTGGGGCTTGCCGCTCTCACCCGTGAGCTGGTGCAGCGTGGTGGCCGTGGAGCCGGCCGCGAACTGGGTGAAGAGGACCCGGTCCTGGGCCTGGAACAGGAAGGTGCTGCCGGTGCTCGCCGGAAGCGTCTCGATGGGGGTGGAGGTGAAGGTGTCCAGCTTGAGCTGCGTCCACTTCCACGCGGCCGCGCTCGCCACCAGACGGGGGTGGACGCCCGCCTGGATGGGGTAGGTCTGCTCATCGAGCACGCGCACGTAGGCCGTGCCCTGGGGACCGGGGAGGATGGTGCCCACGGTGCTCCCGCCCGCGAACGAGTTCAGGCTCTTGTAGAAATCGGGGTCGAACTTGAGCGCCACGGGGTCGAACTTGAGCAGGCAGGGCTCCGGCGTTTCGCCGCCCGCCACGCGGTAGACGGCCGAGCCGTACACCTCGGTCGCCAGATAGACCTGGCCATCCGGACCGAGGACGCCGTCACGGACGTAGCCGCAGCGGTCATCCGTCACGAGCGTGGCGGTGTCGGTGCGCGTGTCGACGACGATCACACCCGCCTGCTTGATGATGCCCACGCTCGCGGACGGACGCCAACCCACGGGCATGATGATCTGATTCTCCCGCGCCACCACCGGCGACGAGGCGAAGGTCGTGGTCGCGCCGGTGATCGCCAGTCCGGGCAGGGAAATGCTCCCCGTGACCGTCATCTCGGTGGGGTTCCAGACGATGACCTGGGAGGTGCGTCCGTCGAAGTAGTAGGCCTTGGTGGGCGAGGCGAACTGGAACTGGGTCTGGTACTCGCCGATCGACGTCACGCCCTTGCCCGCGAAGCTCACGGTGTCCACCCCCTGCAGGGTCCCGTTGGCGGTCAGGTTGTAGCGGGTGACCGTCGCGTCCTGGTCTCCCGCCACGTAGAGGGCGCCCGACTTGGAGATGCCCATGCCGAGCGAACGGCCGGGCAGCTCGATGGCCTTGTCCAGAGCCAGCTGCTCGTTGCCTTCCAGCTTGTTCGTCAGGACGATATAGCTCTGGGGCGTATCGGCCGTGATGAGCTGGGTGATGACGGCGTACAGCGGCCCGTCCGCATTGGGGGTGGTGGGCTCCGGAGTGGTGGGCTCCGTGGGATCCGAAATGCCACAACCCGCGGTGAGGGCCAGGGCGAGCGTCGTGAGGGCGACGCGCGAGGAAGAGAGCAGGGAAGACGGCTTCATGGAGTGACCTTTCTGCGAGGGTGCGGCGGGGTTCAGTGCTCGAGGATGAGCTTGGCGAAGACGCTTCGTCCGGGGCGTTGCACCCCGAAGAAGTCGTAGGCGGGGGTGTCGGTCAGGTTCTGCATGTCGACCGTCCAGCCCAACGTCAGGTTCTCGCGTCGGGTGACATACGACAGCGCGAGCGAGTGCAGCAGTTGCGAGTCGATCACCTGCTTGGAGTCCACGGTGCCGGCCTTTTCCCAGGCGCGGAAGAACGCGTGGATGTAGCGCACGTGCCACGTCAGGGAGAGCTCGTCCCGGGCGCTCATCACGCCACTCAACTGGAAGCGCGCGGTGCCATTGGCTTGCAGATAGGGGCGGTTGGGGATGCGCTGGCCCACGAAGGTCGCGAAGTCGCCCTCGCGCGAGGTGTTGCGGAAGTCCTGCCAGGTGATGTTGCCATCGAGGAACAGGTACTGCCCCGGAGACGTCCACCCCGCTGCCCCGGCCACGCCCAGCGAGCGGGCCGCGTAGACGTTCTGGTAGGTGAAGTAGCTGTCCTTGCCGAGCAGCAGGATGAGCTGATCCGCGAGGCGCCCGAAGCCCAGGACGTTGGTCCGGAACGAACCCGCCCGGGTGGGAAGCCCCTCGTAGGAGAACTCCACGTTGAGGTTGTGGCTCCGCTCGGGATTCAGGTCGAGGTTGTCATCGATGAGGATGCCATCCCCGAAGATTTCGTCCGGACGGGGCAGGCGCGTGGCGAACTCATAGGACGCCTTCGCGTACAGCTCCGGGAGCAGCCGGAAGCGCACACTGTCACCCACGCCCACGCCATGCAGGGTCCGGTCGAGCGGAACGAAGACCAGGCTGGGCAGGAGCTTCTGGGTCTGGGCGCGCTGGTAGTAGTCCTTGAGGAAGAGGACGTTCTCCAGGCGCTCCTGGAGGGCGTTGAAGGTGTATTCAACGCCGGTGACCAGGGAGGTGAGCTGCCTGTCGGCGGAGAGGGGATCCAACTCCTCGCGCGCTCTGAGTTGGCGGTCCTCGCCCGTGCGGCCGATGACGGTGGGCGCGAGCGACACGCGGAGCCGATGGCCACTGGAGGGGGTCCACCCCAGGTTGAGCCGGGCGAAGCCCGTGTGTTGATCCACCCCGCGCTCGACGGCGCGCGACTCGATCTCCCCGGGCTGGGGCAGTTGAGTGACGCAGCGGCCGAACCAGTCGTAGGCACACGTGCCCAGGTCCTCGAAGTGCGTTCGCCGGAAGTTGTAGCCCACGATGGCATCGGCCGTGACGCCGGGGCCGAAGAAGTGCTCGTAGCGCAGGATGGACCCGGCCGAGAACTCGCCGCTCGTCACCTCGCCGAAGGGCTGGGTCATGAAGACGTTGTTCTGAATGTCCTTGTCGGAGCCGTTCACGAAGGCGCGCAGCAGCAGGCGCTGGGCCCAGGGCTTGTCCACGAAGCCCGCCTCCACGCCCGCGCCCCAGGCCCGGTAGGCGTCATGGAAGCGGTAGATGCGCGCGGGGACGGGCTTGCCCAGGTCGTTGGCGACCTTGACGTTGATGGGGTAGTCGTTGCGCGTGCTGTCGATGAAGCCGTTGGCGCGCACGAACAGTCCGCTCGGCTCGTGCAGGTGCCGCGCGGTGGCGGTGAGCCGGTGCGTGTCGAAGGAGCCCAGCTCGTAGGACGCGGCGGCGCTCGTTCCCGGGCTCACCTGTTGATCCGTCACGAGGTGGACGGCGCCTCCGAGCGCGTCCGTCCCGAAGCGGATGGGCACGACGCCCTGGTAGATTTCCACCCGCTGCACGAGGTTGACGGGCACGTTGGACAACTCGGGCCCGAAGCCCGCGAGATCCAACGGCACGCCATCCACGAAGAAGCGGATCTGCTCATCCGTGAGCCCGGCGAGCGAGAAGCGCGACCGGCTGCCGAGCCCGCCCGAGCGGCGCACGCCCACGCCCTCGCTTCGCGCCAGCGCCTCGCCCAGGTCGGCCGCCTCGCGCTGGATCGTCTCTGTCTCCACCACCTGGACCGCCTCGGCGGACTGGCGCCGTTGCCGTGCCTGGGAGGGGCCCTGCACCAGCACTTCGATGGCGTCGTCCGGCTCGGGGACGGGCACGGGCGGCGGTGGCGCGGCGGCGCGAGGGGCCTCCGCGGGCAGGCGGAACACGTAGGTGTAGACGAGGCGCGAGGGTTTCGCCTTCCCATCGCGCATCGCGGGCGAGAAGCGCATGTCGAGCACCGCCTCGCGCGCCGCCTCGTCGAAGCCGTGGCCGATGGGCTCCACCACCTCGGCCTCGGTGACCCGGCCCTCCTCATCCAGGCGGATGCGCAAGGGGACCCGTGCTTCCAACCGTTCCTGCTTCGCGCGCTCGGGGTAGCGCGCCTCGACGAAACTCAGGAGCCTCGGCGACTCGCGGGCCGGGGTTTCCTCCGCCCGCGCCTCACCGGCCATGCCCAGCCACGCCAGGACGGTCAATCCCTGAATTATGAAAATGGTAATCATTCTCATTTTCGGGGCGGAATTAGGCGGGATTGGACGCGCTGTCAAGCGGTTGGTGCCTCAAGCTGCCTGGGCGGGGGCGGGACGCAGGGTCTGGAGGTTTTCCGCCACGAGGAACGCGAGCTGGAGGGCCTGCTCGGCGTTGAGCCGGGGATCGCAGTGGGTGAGGTAGCGGCGCGACAGATCGGCCTCGGTCACGGCACGGGCGCCGCCCAGGCACTCGGTGACGTCCTGTCCCGTCATCTCCAGGTGCAAGCCGCCCGGGTGGACGCCCTCGGCGGTGGCCACCTGGGTGAAGGTGCGGACCTCCGACAGGATGCGCTCGAAGGGCCGGGTCTTGTAGCCGTTGTGTGCCGTGTGCGTGTTGCCGTGCATGGGGTCGATGGACCAGACGACGGGGCGGCCATCGCGCCGGGTCGCGGCCATCAACCGGGGCAGGCGCTCGGCGGCCTTGTCCGCGCCAAAGCGGCCAATGAGGACCAGCTTTCCGGGCACCGCCTGGGGATTGAGCACGTCCATGAGCCGCAGGAGTTCGTCTGGATCCATGCCGGGACCGCACTTGAGCCCGATGGGGTTCTGGATGCCGCGCATGAACTCCACGTGGCCTCCGTCGAGCTGCCGCGTGCGCTCGCCAATCCACAGCATGTGGGCCGAGGTGTCGTACCACTCGCCTGTCGCGGGCTCGAGGCGCGTCAGCGCTTCCTCCACGTTGAGCAGCAGGGCCTCGTGGCTGGTATAGAAGTCGAGCCGGTCCAGGCCCGTGTGCTGCTCCTCGGGGTTGCTTCGCAGCGAGCGCAGGAATCCGAGCGAGTCTTGAATGGGGGCGGCCAGCGGATGCTCGATCCTCCAGTGCTGGGGATCGCACAGGGCCTCATAACCCTCCCGCGCGAAGGCGCGCACGAGCTCCAACGTGGCCGCGGACTGCTGGTGGGCCCTGAGCAGCCGCTCGGGATCCGGCATGCGCTCCTGGGGGGTGAAGCCCATGCCGTTGATGTTGTCGCCGCGGTAGGCCGGCAGGGTGATGGCGCCCTGGGTCTCCACGGGGCTGGAGCGCGGCTTGGCGAACTGGCCGGCGATGCGGCCGATCTTCACCACGGGACGCCCCTTGGCGAAGGTCAGCACCACGGCCATCTGGAGCAGCAGCCGGAGCGTGTCGCGGACGTTGCCGGGCGTGAACTCCTTGAAGCTCTCCGCGCAGTCTCCGCCCTGCAGCAGGAACGCCTTGCCCTCGGCGACCTGCCCGAGCGCGGTGCGCAGGCGGCGCGTCTCCTCGGCGGACACCAGCGCGGGCAGGTGCGCCAGTTCCCGCTCGACCCGGGCGAGGACATGCGGATCCGGATAGTCGGCGGGGATGTGTTTGACGGGCATGTTCCGCCAGGAACCAGGGGTCCAGTTTCGGTTCATCACAGGTGAGCCATTTCCAAGGTGCGGGCTGGATGAGATCATGGTCGGGGCAGGAGTCCGTGCTTCACGCAATAATCGAGGTAGCGGTGGAGGAGCGCACGGTCCGTGGGTGGACAGTGGATGCCACTGCCTTCCAGGGTGTGGGTCACCCGCTCGCAGCGGATGGGTCCCAGGCCGAAGGCGGCGTCCGCCGAGCCCGTGCGCAGATCGAAGAACGCCAGCGTGGCGCTATCGGCCGCGGTGGCCGTGTTCCGGGCCACGCGCGCGCGCCACTCGGGGAGGGGTTGCATCTCCAGCCGGTAGCCGTAATCACGCACCCACCCGAACAGTTCACTCAGCCGGACCTCCGGCGTGGGGGCGAGGTTGAAGACCGGTCCGGGCCGGGTGCCCAGGGAGAGGCGGACGAGTGCCTTCGCCACGTAGTCCACCGGCGTCCAGGCTTCGCTGACTTCCATGTGGGGCAGCGCGCCCGTGGGAATGCCCGCGAGCAGGATGCGCCAGACCAGGTCCTGCGGATTGACGATCCCCGTGTCGGGTGCGCCCACCACTCGGCCCAAACGGTAGATCGCCACGGGAAGGCCCCGCTCGGAGGCTTGTTCCACCAGCCGCTCCGCGACCCACTTGCTCCGCTGATAGCCGTCTTGCAATCCCGCGTGCGCGGGCACGAAGTCCTCGGTGACCTCGGGGCGCAGATTCGCCTGCGGCGCCACCGCCAGCGTCGACACGTAGTGCAGGGGCTTGGGGCGTACGGCGGCCGCCAGCCTCAGCATCTCCTGCGTGCCCCGGACGTTGACCGCCCTCAGGCTGCCGTACTCCCGCACGACGCTGACCACCGCGGCGTTGTGGTAGATGGCGTCGCACTCGGCGGCCAGTCCGTGGAAGCGCGCGCTGTCCAGTCCCATCAGGGGTTGGGTCAGGTCCGCCGGGAGCGCGAGCACCCGCTCGGCGAGTCCCAGGGTGGAAAGCCCCTGGCCGGTCAGGGCGGCGCGAATCCGCTCCATGCCGTGGGCTTCATCCCGCGCCCGCACCGGACACACGACTCGCGCGTCCGTCTGCCGCAGCAGTTGATCCAACAGGTGTGAGCCCACGAAGCCGGTGGCGCCCGTCAGCAGGACCTGCCGGAGTGGCGCCTGACCCGTGGCCGGGGACAGGCCTTGGGGAACGATGTCCTCGGACAACACCGCGTCGGCGAGCATGGCGGGGGGCGGCCCTCCCGCTTCGGCTCCCGCGTCCTCGCCGTGCTCCAGGGCCTGGGCCAGTCCCGCGGCGGTCGGGTGACGGAACACCGTGGCGACCGGCACGTCGCGGCCCAGGATGACCCCGAGCCGGTTGGCGACCTGGATGCTTTGGAGTGACTGCCCGCCCAGCTCGAAGAAGTCGTCCTGCGCCGATACGGCGCTCACGCCCAGCACCTGCTCCCAGACGCGCAGCACCTCGCGCTCCAGCTCCGTGGCGGCCTCGATGGCCGGGGCGGATTCCTCCGTCTCCGTCCACCGGCGAAGCTCGGCCCGGTCCAGCTTGCCCGTGCTGGTCCGGGGCAGCCGCTCGCGGAACACGAAGGCTCCCGGCACCATGGGCGCGGGCAGCGCTCCCAGCAGGGCCCGGCGCAGTTGGGCCGCCGTGGGAGCGGGCGGGGTGACGACGATGTGCGCGCACAGCCGCCGCGTTCCGCCCTCCATCACCTGGCCCACCACCGCGGCCTCCTTCACGCCAGGCTGTCCCAGCAGCACGGTCTCCACCTCGGTGGGATCGATCCGGTGCCCGCTGATCTTGAACTCATCGTCCACCCGGCCGACGAACACCAGTTGTCCATCCTCGCGCAGCCGGGCGGTGTCTCCCGTGCGGTAGGCGCGGGGCGCTCCGGGCAACTGCCGCAACGCGGTGAAGCGCTTCGCGTCCAGCTCCGCGCGTCCCAGGTAGCCTCGGGCCAGTCCTCCCCCGAGCAGATACAGCTCTCCCTCGGCCCCCGGAGCCACGGGCCGCCCGTGCTTGTCGAGCAACACCGCGCTCACGCCCGGCAGGGGACGCCCGATGGGGACCTCCTCGGAGGCGCCTTCCGCGGGGACGTCACTGAGCGTGGCGACGGTGGCCACCACGGTGGCCTCGGTGGGGCCGTAGGTGTTGAGCAACCGCACCCGAGGTCCCACGGCGGCGCGCCAGCGGTTGACCCGCTCGGGCAGCGCGGCTTCCCCTCCGATGATGACGGTGCGCAGGCAGGACGGCAGCGGGAGTGAGCCCGTGGAGACGCTGTAGGCCAGCTCGTGCCAGAACGCGGTGGGCAGGTCCAACACGGTGATGCCGTGGGTGGCGCAGGCCTCGACGAGCCGGGGCACCGACTGGAGCATGTCGTCCGTGCGCAGCACCAGCCTCGCGCCCGCGCACAGGGTGAGGAAGATCTCCTCCACGCTGGCGTCGAAATGCAGGGGCGCGAACTGCAACACCCGGTCTTCCCGGCTCAGGCCGTAGCGCCAGGTCGCGCCCGCCACGAAGTGGGCCAGCGCTCCCCGGGAGATCTGCACCCCATTGGGCTGGCCCGTCGAGCCCGAGGTGTAGATGACATAGGCCAGACGCTCGTCCTCCGGGCGCTGGGCGTCCACGGGGGTGGGCTTCGCCGACGCGAATCGCTCGTCGCGGCGCACGAGCAGGCTTCCGGGCGCCGGGGGATCCGCCTTGGGCTCGGGAGGCAGGCTGGGGGTGATGAGCAACGCGGGCGAGGCATCGGCGAGGATGGCGGAGGTCCTGGACTCGGGACCGAATGGATCGAGCGGCAGATAACCCGCGCCGGCGAACAGCACGCCGAGGCTCGCGACGATGGCATCCAGGCTCCGGGGCACCATCACCGCCACGGGCGCGTCGGGACGCACGCCCTCCGCGACGAGCCGCGACGCCAAGGCGCGCGCCGCCTCGACCAGCTCGCGGTAGCTCATGCGCCAGGGACCGTGCTCCACCGCCACGGCGTCCGGCTGTTCCCGGGCCCGCTCGCACAGCAACTCCAATACGGGGTGCGCGGGCGAGGGCAGGGGTCCTCCCTCGAGAAGAGAGGTGGGGACGGTGGCGTCCGCTCCGGGCGAGGCTTCCGTATGCGCGCCCTGGAATGCCGGAGCGATGGCCTCATGGGGCGAGGCCACCCACTTCTCCAGCAGGTGGAGGAACTCCTGCTGGTGGGCGTCCAGTTCGTCGGCGCGGTAGCAGGCGGGGTTGGCGTCGAAGTCGACGCGGGGGCCCAGGCCATCGCTCCGGGCGTACACGCCGATGGAGAGATCCTCGACGGGTCCGGCGGAGATGTTGTGCGCGACCGTCCGCAGTCCCGCGAAGCGCAGGCCGTAGTCGAACGGCATGATGTTGACCACGGGGCCGAACAGCCGGCGCTGTCCGCCCACCATCTTCAGGTCGCGGCGAAGCTGCTCGTAGCGGTAGCGCAGGTGGGGCCGGATGGCGCGCAGCTCCGAGGCCACGCCCTTGGCCAGCTCGAACAGGCCCAGCTCCGGACGGACGGGCACGCGCAGGGGCACGATGTTCATCGCCATGCACGGCACGCGCAGCGCGGCCGAGCCCAGCCGGGACATCACGGGCAGGCCGAGCACCACCTCGGAGGCATCGGTCTTGCGGTGAAGCCAGGCCGCCGCCGCCGCGAGCACGAGGTCCGGCCAGCTCACACCCGCCTGCTTCGCTGCCGTGTGGAGCTTTTCGGTCTCGGCCGTGCCCAGGTGACGCGTCTGGCGCACGAAGCTCGAGGACATGGGAGCGGGCCGCGCCAGCGTCACGGGCGTGGGCGCGCCGGCGAGGTGCTCCATCCAGAAGGCCCGGTCGAGCTCCCGCTGAGGACCGGACTGATAGGCGGCGTCCTCGTCCAGCACCGCGCGCAGCCGGCCAAAACCCCCGGTGATGGGCTGTCTGGAGGCCAGCGCGGTGTAGAGCTCCGCCACCCTCCGCGCGAGCAGGGAGAAGCCGTAGCCGTCCATCGCGATGTGATGGATGCGCTGGTACCAGAAGAAGCGTTCGGAGGAGGCCTTGAACAGGGTCTGGGTGAAGAGCGGCCCGCGAGTGAGGTCGACGGGTTGGGCCAGATCGGTCCGCATCCAGTCCCGTGCCGCGCTCCAGGGGTCGGGCGTCTGGCTCACGTCCATCACGTGCGGCGCCTGGTCCGCTCGCGGTTCGAAGACCTGGACGGGGCCCTGCTCCCCCGGGATGAACCGGACGTGCAGCGCCTCGGCCTCCGCGACGGTCCGCCGCACCGCGGCCTCGAAGAGCCCCACGTCGAGCGGTCCGAGGATCTCGATACACTCGCCCGCGTTGTATACCGGGTTCTGGAGGTCGAACTGCTGGCCCGACCAGATTCCGTGCTGGGCCGCCGACAGCGGCCAGACTGCATCCCGTGACTCACTCATGACTCGTTACCTTCTGGGATGGGACACCCGGTGCGGGGCGTCCCACGTGGGATGGATTCAGCGCATCGTCACGGCGACGGGTGCACGGGCGCTCGGCGAGAGCAGTGCGTACCAATCCGTCAGCGTCGGCTTCTCGGCCAGCTCCACGAAGGAGACTTCCGCTCCGGTGCGCCGCCAGCGCTCCACCAGACTCATGATGCGGATGGAGTCCATGCCCCGCTCGAGCAGGTTCTCGTCCTCGCTGATCTCCGAGGCCGTCTGCGCGAGCAGTTCGGCGACGTCCTGGCGCACCTGCTGGGGGCTGAGCGGCTGTCCGGCCGCCGCGCTCGCGGGTCCCAGCAACTCGATGACGCCATCGGTGGTGGTGGTGACGGCGCACAGCTTCGCCGCGTAGTTCAACGCCAGTTGGTGCTGCTCCAGGGAGAAGTCACCCAGGGCATCGGCGACCATGAACGGCTGCACGTCGCTCATGAAGGCATGGGTGGCCGTCTGCAGGCAGCCGATGTGCGCGTAGATGCCGGTGATGATGAGCTGATCACGCCCCTGCTCGCGCAGGACGTCCATCAGGGCGGTGTTGTGGAACGCGCTGTAGCGCCACTTGGTGAGGTGGATGTCGCCCGGGGCGGGCTCCAGGGCCTCGATGATCTGCTTCTGGTCCGGACCCCCGTTGATGCCCGCGCCCCACATGTCCAGCTGGAGCCCGCGCTGCGTGGGCGTCTGTCCACCGGGTTGCGCCGAGAACACCACGGGGATGCCCAGCGAGGTGCAGTGGTTGCGCAGCCGCTGGATGTTGGCCACCAGCTCGTTCACCGGCGACTGGCCCGCCGCGAAGGCGGCCACGAAGTAGCGCTGCATGTCGTGGATGAGCAGCACCGAGCGCTTCGCCTCGGGAGTCCACGACACCTTGTTCTTGGGCAGGTCGGACGCGCCGGGCATGGGGTAGGGGGCAATGGCGGGAAGTGCCATGGGATGACTCCTTTCAAGTCGAGGGAAGGAACGACGTGGGGTTCAGGTCCGGGGAGGCTCCGCGCGCACGAGCGCCGCGCGCAGGTCTTTCTTGCTGACCTTGCCGACGCCCGTCTGGGGGAAGGCGTCGACGAATTCGATCCGATCCGGAATCTTGAAGGCCGCCAGTCCGCGCGAGCGCAGGAAGGAGGTGAGCGCGGCGGCGGTCGGCCGGGTGTCCCGGGGGATGACGAACGCGCAGGAGCGCTCCCCGAGGAAGGCGTCGGGCAGGGCCACCACGGCCGCGTTGTGGACGTTCGGGTGGGCGAGCAGGTGGTTCTCGACCTCCTCGGCCGCGACCTTGTCGCCCCCCCGGTTGATCTGATCCTTCGCGCGGCCTTCCACCACCAGGTCGCCCTCGGGCGTCAGTCGCACGAGGTCTCCCGTGCAATAGAAGCCGTCGGCGGTGAAGGCCCGCGCGTTGTGGGCCTCGGCCTGGTAGTAGCCGCGGATGGTGTAGGGGCCTCGCGTCAGGAGCTGGCCCGTCTCCCCGGGCGCCACGTCCTGGCCGTCCTCGTCCACCACGCGGATTTCATCGTCCGGGGAGATGGGGCGGCCCTGGGTGGTGACGATGCGATCCTCGGGATCGTCCAGCCGGGTGTAGTTGACCAGGCCCTCGGCCATGCCGAACACCTGCTGGAGCGTGCAGCCCAGCGTGGGACGCACGCGCCGCGCGGCTTCGTCGCTGAGCCGGGCCCCGCCCACCTGGAGCACCCGCAGGCTGGACAGGTCATGCCGCTTCGCCTGGGCGGACTCCATCCAGATCATCGCGAGCGGAGGCACCAGCGCGGTGATCGTCACCCGCTCGCGGGCGATCAACGGAAACGCCTCGTCCGGGCTGGGGTTGGCGGCCATCACCACCGTGCCGCCCGCGTACAGCGTGCCGAGCGTGCCCGGCGAGCTGAGGGGGAAGTTGTGCGAGGCGGGCAGGGCGCACAGGTACACGCTCCGCTCGTCGAGCTGGCAGATCTCCACGCTGCCCCGCAGGCTGTAGATGTAGTCGTCGTGGGTGCGCGGGATGAGCTTGGGCACGCCGGTGCTGCCACCGGACAACTGGAAGAAAGCCACATCGTGGGGAGCCGGTCCGGACAGCGCGACGGGCTCGGCGTACAGGCCACTCAACGCGAGGAACGGCCCCGCGTCTCCCACGACGATGACATGGCGCAGGCCCGGCACCGTGGCGCGGACCTGCCCGGCCAGCGTGCGGTAGTCGAAGCCCCCGTGCTTGTCCGGGATGATGTAGGCGACCGCCTGGGTGAACTCGCAGAAGTAGCCGATCTCCGCGGAGCGGTGGGCCGGCAGCGCGAACACCGGCAGCGCGCCCAGACGGAACAGCGCGAAGCACACCTCGAGGAACGCGGCGAGGTTGGGCAACTGCACTACCACCCGATCCCCCGCCTGGATGCCCAGGGCGTGGAAGCCCGCGGCCAGCCGGTCCGCGCGCAGGTCCAGCTCGCGGTAGCTCAGGCGCTCCGTGCCCGCGACGAGCGCGGTGTGCTCCCCGAGGCGAGCGGCCCGCTCCCGCAGCACCTGTCCGAATGTCTCCCCACGCCAGTAGCCCGCCTGGCGGTAGCGCGTGGCGAATGCCTCGGGCCAGGTGGGGCAGCCCGGAAAGGACTCGCTCATGGCCGCACCTCGTGGCCCAGGCCCATGGCGTGGAGCATGGTGCGGAACTTCGCCTCCGTCTCCGCCAGCTCGGACTCGGGCGTCGAGCCGAGCACGATGCCCGCGCCCGCGAACAGCCGCAGCGTGCGCTCGTCCGCCTCGGCGCAGCGGATGGTCACCGCCCACTGCCCATCACCCGTCGCGTCGCACCAGCCCACCGCGCCCGTGTAGAAGCCGCGATCGAACGGTTCGATGGACCCGATGGCATCGTGCGCGAGCTTCATCGGATAGCCGCACACCGCGGGCGTGGGGTGCATCGCGGCCGCCAGTGTCAGCGAGCAGATGGACGGATCCAACAGCTCGCCGCTGATGCGGCTGGACAGGTGCCACATGGTGGGCGTGTGGATGAGCGACGGCCCCGCGGGCACGTCCAGGGTCTTGCAGTACGGGCGCAGGGCCTCGGCGACGGCGTCGATCACCACCGCGTGCTCGTGCAGGTCCTTGGGGGAAGCCATCAGCGCGGCGGCCCGGGCCTTGTCCTCGACGGGGTCGGGGCTGCGCGCCGCCGAGCCCGCGAGCGGATTGGCGAACACCTGCAGTCCGGAGCGGGAGACGAGCAGCTCGGGGCTGGCGCCGATGAGCGTGCGGCGGCCGGTCCCCTCGTGAGCGGGCAGGTCCACCGCGAAGGTGTAGCCGGAGGCGTTGCGCTGGGCGAGGTTGCGCAGCAACTGGGTCAGGTCGATGGGCGTGGGGGTGTCGAGGTGCAGCGAGCGCGACAGCACCACCTTGCGCAAGGGGCTGCTGCGCATGAGCTCCAGCGCCTGGGCGACGCCGTGCAGGTAGGCGGCGGGCTCGGGCACGGGCCGCAGGGTGTAGCGGGCCTGGGACGGGAGGCGCGGAGACGCCGCGTCGAACGCCAGGGAGCCCGCGCGCTGCATCGTCATGGGCACCACGAGCTGGGCGGGGAGCGCGCTGTCGAAGGGCACCGCTCCCACCACCACCGGAATGTCATGGGACGCGTCCCGGGCCTCGTCGAGCACCGCCGTCACCCGCTCGGGCAGCCGCCGCAGCGCGTCCGGACCCTCCAGCGGCGGCACGGTGGCGAAGGTGCCTCGCGCCAGCAGGGTCCGCTTGGGGGAAGCGAAGAAGAAGGACGAGCCCGCCTCGTAGCTGTCGAGCAACTGCGTGGCCAGCGTCTGCGCCATGGGACGTTCGGACATGTCGGTGACCTTCGTGTCGGGAGACGGAGCACTCGCTCCGGTCCGACCCAGGGGAAAAAGGAGGGGTGGATGAAGTGGGGCGAGGGCCTAGACGCCGAGGGTGGCGCCGCCGTCGACACACAAGTCGTGCAGGGTGATGTGGCGGGCCCGATCGGACACGAGGAAAGACACGGCCTCGGCGATGTCGTCGGGAGTGGCGATGCGGCGCAGGGGAATCCCCACGCGGAAGGCCTCGGGCGCGCCGGCGATCACCGCGCTCGCGCCGTTCTCATCCGTCCACAGCGAGCGCTGCATGTCCGTGTCCGTGGAGCCCGGGGACACGACGTTGCAACGGATTCCGTGCTGGGCCAGCTCCAACCCCAGACACTTGGTGAACAGGGTGGAGGCGGCCTTGGAGGCGGCATAGGCGGCCATCTTCATCCGGGGCATGCCCGCGGCGTTCGAGCCCACGGTGACGATGACGCCTTCCTGGCGGGGCACCATGCGCCGGGCCACGGCGCGGCTGACGTGGAACACCCCGTGGGTATTGACGGCGAAGGTGGCCGCCCAGTCCTCGTCGCTGAACGACACGACCGGCCCCACCCGCAGCACACCGGCCACGTTGACCAGGACGGAGATGGGCCCCAGGTCGCGCTCGATCCGCTCGACCGCCGCCTCCACCGCGGCGCTATCACTCACGTCCGCGACGAGGGCCTCGGCCCGGGCTCCCCGCTCTCTCAACTCCGTCACCAACGCCGACAGGCCCTCCGCCTTCGTGTCGAGCGCCACGATCATGGCGTCTCGCGAGAGGGCGCGTGCCACCGCCGCCCCGATGCCTTGCGCGGCTCCCGTCACCAGGGCCACCTTCGTGCTCGCTCCCATGCGTCTCCTCTCCGCCCTGCTCGTCACCGCCTGGGCCCCCCACTCCCAGCCGGCTGGTCTCGATATTGAGAATGGTTCTCATTATCGTTTTCTGGGTTGTCTACTCCCATGGCTTGGGACCTCATGTCAAGAGGCCGTCATGCGGAGACATCAAGCGAGAGAAGACCCTCCACGTCGCCTCGACCCCGCCGGATGAGGCAAGGGGAGACATCGCGAGGGTCCTCGGATCCGCGGAGCGTCAGTGCTTCCACGACCCCCGTCGCCGGGGGCCGGAGGGGAGATGCTAGCTGTTGAGCATGGGTTGACCCTGATGCGCGACGAGCAGGTCGTGCATGTCGTTGGCGTGTTCCTCTTCCTTGGCGAGGATTTCCTCGAGGAGCCGCCGGGTGGTCGGGTCGTGGTTGGCGAAGTAGCGGATCATCTCCTGGTACGTCTGGACGGCGATGCGCTCGGCCACCAGGTCCTCGCGGATCATGTCCACGAGGTTCTTGCCCGCGACGAACTGGCTCGCGCTGCGCGAGAGCAGTCCCTCCGGGTTGAAGTTGGCGGTGCCGCCGAGCTGGTTGATGCGTTCGGCGAGTTGCATGGCGTGCTGCTGTTCCTCGCGCGCGTGTGCACCGAACTCCGCCTTCACCGCCTCGCTCTGGATGCCCTGGGCGGCGACGTAGTGAGAGCTGTAGCGCAGCACACAGACGATCTCCGTGGCCAGCGCGTCGTTGAGCAGTTGGATGGCGACCTTGACGTCTCCCTCGTAGTCCTTGGTGACGGCGCCCTCTTCCAGGTGCTCACGCGCCCGGCGGCGGATCTCGGAGATGTCGGTCAGGAATGGTTGTGGGTTGTGGCTCATGATGTCCTCTCGTGATGACGCTGGAGGGACAATGCTCATGGCGGCCCCGAACCCACATCCCTGGCGGCCTATTCTGAGAGAGGGGCTTGGATGAGCGCTCGAACAGCGTGCGGCCAGGCGGGGGGCGGACCCCGTGCCGCCTTCACCACCACAGGCGCCAGAGCATCCCGGGCAGGGTGGTGTAGCCGATGACGGCGCGCTCGATGCGGCCCTCGGACGAGACGAAGAAGGTGGTGGGGAACTGGTCGACGGCATACGCGCGCGTCAGCCCGCCACCGCCCAGGAGCACGGGGTAGTCCACCTCATGCTCCCGGACGAAGCGGCGCACGTCCGCTTCGTCGTCGTAGGCCACCGCCACGGACAGCACCCGGGCCGAGCCGCCCACCGTGCCCTGGAGTTGGGACAGGGTGGAGGACTCGGCCTTGCACACCCCGCACCAGGGGGCCCAGAAGGCGAGCACCACGGGTTGGCCTCGCAGCTCGGCCAGGCGCACGGTGTCACCGGACAGCGTGCGCAGGGTGAAGTCCGGCGCGGGGGCGCCCACGGGCAGGCGGCGCGTCTGCCAGGTGGCCACGGCGCCGAAGACGAGCGCGAGCAGGAGGACATCCAACCCGAGCCGGCCCCACCACCGGCGGCGCGCCTGGTGCCAGAGCTGCTTCACACGCGCGCTCACCTGTCCCGGGGTTCTCATTCCAGCCGGGGACTAGAGCACGTCCTCCAGGTTCCGGGCCATCACCCAGTTGTCGTGGTAGACGATGCCCGTCTGGGTCACGGTGTCGCTGCGGTAGAGCCCCAGCTTGAGGTAGTTGACCATGCCGGAGAACTGGGTGGCGATGGAGCGCTTGGGCAGCACGAGGGTGCCGTTGTAGTACAGCTCCACGAAGCCCACGCTCGCGTTGGCGGACCACTTCACGTGGAAGATGAAGTCATGCCACTTGCCGCGCACGAGCGGCGTCTTCCACACGATGACACCCGGGTCTCCACCGATGTTGAGCCGCACCTCCTCGCCGTACACGTAGAACTCCACGGGCGGTGAGCCGCTGTCGCCGCTGTGGTGCCATTGGGTGAAGAGCTGCCACGTCTTCACGCTCGGGAAGCTCGTGTCGAACATCGTGCTCCAGCGGTAGTAGTACTCCGAACCGGAGGGCTCGTTCGTCATCTTCACCAGTTCATTGCGGTTGCCACTGGCGTTGATGGGATCATCGCCCTGGCGCACGGTCGCCTTGAGGGCGTACTTGCCCTGTCGCGGCGCGAGCGAGGCCGCGGTCGTCACCACCTGAAGCCGATCCGCGCTGACCATCTGCTCGCGATCCCACTGGCTGCGGTCGCCCGTCTCGTAATCCGCGCGCCACACCACGCTGCTCTCCCCCGCGCATGCGCGCGCCTCGGCGATGCTCGCCCAGTCATTCAGGGAGTTGCCCTGGACGGTGACGCGCAGGTAGCGCGCCGTTCTCGCCGTGAAGGTATAGGTCTCCGCCGCCGTCGTCTTGCCGGTGCTCTGGCCGGAGTGGACGGTGGTGTAGTTGGTCCCGTCCGTGGAGGTGGACAGCGAGAAGGTATTGGTGCGCAGGTCTCCCTGGTGCCAGGCGAGGGCTGCGCCCTTCACGGTGGAGGGGGTGCCCAGGTCGTAGTCAATCCACGCGCCCTTGCCGAGCGCGCTCCATCGCGTGTCGAGCCGGTCATCCAGGCTGTTCTGCGCCACGCTTCCCGCGCCGTCATCGCCCGAGGCCTTCACCGACACGGGGGTGAGGGTGGTGCAATTCTGGACGGTGAGTCCGAATGCGTCGGCCGAGGAATGTCCAGGCCCGCTGTCCGTCGTGCCGGGTGTGTCGGAGCCGCCGCAAGCGGCGACGGCGATGACGAGTGAGAGTCTGGCCAGCCGCGAGGTGTTGTTCATGAAGCGTCCTGGAGGGGGAAGGGCAATTGAAGATAGACAGTGAAAAGCCTTTCACCTGGGGGGAGATGGAAGGCGGGGAGGGCATGGCTTTCCCGTGACGCCATGGAAGGGCTCATCGCCCTGGCGTCCGGAAAAAAGGGGGGGGGCGTGTGGGATTGGCTCCTGCTCCGGGCGGCACGCTGCCACCGTGTCGAGCGATGTTGAGCATCCAACAAATATATTCCGTGTTCAATACGGAAAGACATTCCCGTTCGCCGGAGGCAAACATTGGCGTTTTGTTTCATCACGGTGAAAGAGTTTCAATGCGAAGGCCCGGCCTCCGAGTCGCGGAGTGCCGGGCCTTTTCACTGCCATTGTTTTGTCACTGGGTGATGTGAGGGATTGAGCGCCCGGTGAAGTTCGAATCTGGGCGCGGCACGGGCTTGGGGAGGGCTGACGAGCCCGGCTAGGTCGCGGGCGCCGGTCTCCTCGCTTGCTTGCCGGGTGGGGAGCCGTCCGGCTGGAACCCTGGCCGGGTGCCCCTCGCTTCGTTAGAAACGCGAGAGCGCGAGGAACGTCTTCATCTTCTCGTTTGTCTCACGCAGCCGCACGGACAGGGTGCGCACGAAGCTCCAGAGCAGGACGTAGGCCAGGTCCTTGTCCGTGAACATCAACTGATCCAACTGTTCGCGCTCGATGACCCACAACGTGCACGAGGTGTGGGCGAAGGCATCGGCGGAGCGGGGGATGTCCTCGATCACCGACATTTCCCCGAAATACTGGCCCTTTTCGAGGATGGCGAGCGCTTCCTCGCCCATGCCGGGCACCTGCTGGGAGATGCGCACCTTGCCCTCCAGGAGGATGAACATCTCCCGGCCGACGTCCCCCTCGCGGAACAGGCAGGCCCCCGCTTCATAGCCTCGGGGCCGGGCGATCGCCGCCACGCGATGCAACTGGCTGTGGGTAAGGCCCTCGAAGAGCGCAACCTTCTTGAGGAGCGAGGCATCCATGTGTCGCGGCTTCGTACCACGACCCGGAAGGCTCTGGTACGTTGCTGCCCCTTTCCCTCGTGAGAAACAGGAGTGGTGACCCGTGGCGGAGAAGATCAATAAGGTGACCATCATTGGCTCGGGGCCGGCGGGCTACACAGCGGCCATCTACGCCGCGCGTGCCAACTTGCAGCCGGTCATGTTCGCCGGCGGTCCCACCCTGGAGGACGCCCAGCGCGTACCGGGGGGCCAGTTGATGATCACCACCGAGGTGGAGAACTACCCGGGCTTCCCGGAGGGCATCACCGGCCCGGAGCTGATGGACCACTTCCAGAAGCAGGCCGAGCGCTTTGGCACCGTCATCCACATGGAGAACGTGGTGAAGGTGGACCTGAGCAAGCGCCCCTTCTTCATCGAGGGCGAGACGGAGAGCTGTTACTCGGAGACGGTCATCATCGCCACGGGTGCGAGCGCCAAGTGGCTGCACGTCAAGGGCGAGGATCAGTTCAAGAACCGGGGCGTGTCCGCGTGCGCCACGTGTGACGGGGCCTTCTTCAAGAACCAGGACGTGCTCGTCGTGGGTGGCGGAGACACCGCCATGGAAGAGGCCACGTACCTGGCGAAGATCGTCAAGAGCGTCACCCTGGTGCACCGGCGCGACACCCTGCGTGCCTCGAAGGTGATGCAGGACCGGGTCCTCAAGAACCCCAAGATTTCCCCCATGTGGGACAGCGCCATCGACGAGGTGGTGGGCAACGAGCGGGGCATGACGGGCGCCGTGGTGCGCAACCTCAAGACGGGTGACACGCGGCTGGTGGAGGCCTCGGGTCTGTTCGTGGCGATCGGGCACACGCCCACCACGGGGTTGTTCCAGGGCGTCCTGGAGACGCACCAGTCGGGCTACCTCAAGACGGTGCCGGGCAGCACCCGCACCGCCATCCCGGGCGTCTTCGCCTGCGGCGACGTGCAGGACAGCTACTACCGCCAGGCCGTCACCGCCGCGGGCTCGGGCTGCATGGCGGCCATCGACGCCGAGCGCTGGCTCATCGAAGAGGGCTCGTGAGCACGAAACGTCAGACGGTGGCGGTGCACGCGGGCTCGCGGCTCACGGGCAGCAAGTCCCTGCCCGTGGTGCCGCCCATCCACGTGTCCGCGGTGAGCTACTTCGAGGACAGCGACGAGCTGGACGCGGCGCTGGATGGCAAGGACTACGTCTACTCGCGCATCTCCGCGCCCAACGCCGCCCTGCTGGAGGAGGCGGTGGCGGCGCTGGAAGGCGCCGAGGCGTGCGTGACCTACGCGAGCGGCATGGCCGCGCTCCGGGCCGTCTTCGAGGCGCAGGGGCTGCGCGAGGGCGACACGGTGGTGATGGCCGCGGATGGCTACGGTGTCACCCGCTCGCTCTACAAGAACCTGGCGGCGCGGGCCGGGGTTCGCGTCGAGGCGCTCGTCCTCTCCGAGGCGTCGGCGCCCGAGCGGTTGCGCGCGCTGCGGCCCCGGTTGGTGCTCATGGAGAGCGTCACCAATCCGCTCTTGCGCGTGCCGGACATCCGGGCGCTGTCCCGGGCCTGCCGGGACGTGGGCGCGGTGCTGGCCGTGGACTCGACCTTCCCGTCCCCGTTCGGGCAGCGGGCGTGCGAGCTGGGGGCGGACTACGCCATCCAATCCACGACCAAGTGGCTCAACGGCCACAGTGACGCCCTGGGCGGCTCGGTGAGTGGCAGCCACCAGCGGATGGCGCCGCTGCGCGCCGCGCGCCTGCTCCACGGGGACGTGCTGGGGCCCTTCGAGGCGTGGCTCACCCTGCGAGGCGTGCGCACGCTGCCGGTGCGCATGAAGGCTCACTGCGCGCACGCGGCGCACGTGGCCCGGCGGTTGTCCGAGTCTCCTCACATCGCGCGTGTTCACTACCCGGGCCTGCCGGAGCATCCGGACCATGCGGTGGCGCGCGAGGTGCTGGAGGGCGGCTTTGGCGGCATGGTGGCCTTCGACATCCGGGACGCGGGCCGTCCGGAGTGTTTCCGCTTCCTGGAAGCGGTGAAGGTGGCGCGGGCGGGGCCGTCGCTCGGGGACGTGGGCACCCTGGTGATGCACGCGGCGAGCGCGAGCGCGCGCCGGATGACGCCCGAGGAGCGGCAGGCGGCGGGAATTGGCGAGAGCCTCATCCGCGTGTCGGTGGGCCTGGAGGATCCAGATGACATCGCGGACGACCTGCTCGCCGCGGTGGCGGAGGCGGTGAAGCGGTGAAAATGGTGGATGTGGGTGGCAAGGAGAAGACGGAGCGGGTGGCGGTGGCCACGGCGCACCTGCGCATGTTGCCCGAGACGCTCGAGCGCATCCTCCAGGGCAAGGTGGAGAAGGGGGATGTGCTGGCCGCCGCGCGCCTCGCGGGAGTCATGGCGGCCAAGCGGACGCCGGACGTCATCCCGCTCTGTCACCCCATCGCCCTGTCCGGCGTGGAGGTGATTCCCACCCCCGGGCCGGATGGGCTCGACATCCGCGTGACGGTGCGCACGGTGGACCGCACCGGCGTGGAGATGGAAGCGCTCACCGCGGCGTGCGCGGCGGCCCTCACCGTCTATGACATGTGCAAGAGCATGGACCGGGGCATGGTGCTCGAGCGCGTGCAGTTGGACCACAAGGCCGGCGGCCGCTCTGGCACGTGGGACCGGGACGCGGGCCCCTAGTCCGGCTCCCTCTCCTTCCATCCCCTTGAAATCCTTGGGCTCGTGGGTTTGCCCTTGACGGGATCTGTCTGAAAAGAGAATTTACCGACCGGTCGGTAGGTGAATGGCGACGCCCGGAAGGGTCGGCCCGGAAAGGACACGCGATGCATTCGGGGCGGAAGCAGGACGATGGGGAGCGCTACCGGGCGATCCTGGAGACGGCGGCGCGCCTCATCTGTGAGCGTGGCTACGAGGGCACCTCCATGCAGGAGATCGCCGCCGCGTGCCGGATGACGAAGGCGGGGCTCTACCACCACGTGCAGAACAAGGAGCAACTGCTCTTCGACATCATGAGCTACGGCATGAGCGCCTTCGAGCAGGACGTGCTCGACAAGGTGCAGGTGCTGGCCGACCCCGTGGAGCGGCTGCGCGAGTGCATGCGGCTCAACATCCACCTGGTGACGGGGGGCTGCTCCAAGGAGGTCATCATCATCCTCCACGAGCACGCCACGCTCACCGGCGAGGCCCGCTCCTTCATCGATCAGCGCAAGAAGCGCTACGTGCGCTTCCTCGAGGACGCGTTCGCCGAAGCCGTGCGCACCGGCCGCATCCGTGCGGTGCAGCCCACGGTCGCCGCGTTCTCGTTCCTCGGCATGGTCCTGTGGATCTACAAGTGGTTCCAGCCCGATGGCCGTCTATCGGCCACGCAGGTGGCGGACGAGATGGTGGATCTGCTCTTCACGGGGCTGGTCGCTCCGGGCGTGGCGGCTCCGGGCGCGGCGGTGTCGCCGATGCTGTCGCTCGTGGCGCCCAAGCCGGTGGAGGGCGTGTCTTGAAGCCGGGTCGCTGGGGCTCGGTGTCCGAACTGGTGGCCTCCATTCCGGATGGGGCCTGGCTCGCGCCCGGTGGTTTCATGCTCGGCCGTGCGCCCATGGCGCTGGTGCTGGAGCTGATCGCCCAGGGCCGCAAGAACCTCCAGGTGATGTCCCTGCCCAACCCCCTGCCGGCCGAGTTCCTGGTGGCGGGCGGGTGTCTGTCGCGGGTGGAGCTGCCCTTCGGCGCGCTGCACCTGGAGGGGCGCGTGCGGCCCATGCCTTGTCTCAAGCGGGCCATCGAGCAGGGGCGGATCGCCTGGCGCGAGCATGACGGCTACCGCGTGGTGCAGCGTCTGCGCGCGGCGTCCATGGGCCTGCCCTTCATCCCCGCGCCGGACGCGGACGTGTCCGAGCTGGCCGACGCCGAGCCGTTGCTGACCGTGGTGGATCCCTTCACCGGCCAGTCGGTTCCCGTGGAACAGGCCTTCTACCCGGACGTGGCGCTCATCCACGCGCACGCGGCGGACGAGCAGGGCAACCTCTTCATCGAGGATCCGACCACGGACGTGCTGGTGGCGGGCGCGGCGCGGCGGGTGCTGGCGACGGCCGAGGAGCGCGTGGCGCGGCTGCCCCGGGTGACGATTCCGGGCTTCCAGGTGGAGCGCGTCGCGCTGGCGCGGGGTGGGGCACTGCCCAGCGGGTGCGCGGGCCTCTATCCGCACGATGACGCGATGCTGGCGGACTACCTCTCCCTGGCCGAGGCCGGTCGGGAAGCGGAGTTCCTGGAGAAACTCTTGAGCATGCGGAGCGTGGCATGAGCGCGGACGCAACTCCCGCCGAAGTGGTGGTGTCGCTGCTCGCCCGGGAAATCGAGGACGGCGCGGTGGTGGCCACCGGTGTCGCCTCGCCCCTGGCCATCCTCGCCATCGCCGTGGCCCGTGCCACGCACGCGCCTCGCCTGACGTACCTGGCGTGTGTGGGCTCGCTCAACCCGGACCTGCCCACGCTCTACCCCTCGTCCGAGGACCTGCGCTTCCTGGATGGGCGCTCGGCGGAGGTGTCCATTCCGGACCTCTTCGACCATGCGCGCCGGGGGCGAGTGGACACCGTGTTCTTCGGAGCCGCCGAGGTGGATGCCCTGGGTCGCACGAACATGACTGCCTCGGGCAGCCTGGGCCAGCCGCGCACCAAGTTCCCCGGTGTCGCGGGCGCGGCCACGCTGCGCCAGTGGGTGCGCCGGCCCATCCTGCTGGTGCCCCGCCAGTCGCGCCGCAACCTCGTGCCCGAGGTGCAGGTGGTGACCACGCGGGATGATCGCCGTCCGGTGCGGCTCGTGTCGGACCTGGGCGTCTTCGAGCTCGGGGCGGGGGGGGCGAAGCTGCTCGCCCGTCACCCGTGGGCCTCCGTCGAGCAGATCGGCGAGCGCACGGGCTTCCATTTCCAGGCGGAGGCGCACCTGTCGCTCACGCCCCTGCCGGACGCGCGCACGCTCGCGGCGATCCGGTCCATCGATTCACGTGGCCACCGCGACCAGCTCGTGGGGGCCTGAGTCACCCGCTTTTCTCTTCGGGAGTCTTGCATGAGGGCTGTCGTTCTTCGTGAGTTTGGTGCGGCGAGCAACCTGCGGTTGGAGACCATGCCGGATCCCCGTCCGGGCCGTGGCGAGGTGCTCATCAAGGTGCACGCCTGTGGCGTCTGCTACCACGACGTCATCAACCGCCGGGGCAACCTGCCGCGCACCCACGTGCCCGCCATCCTCGGACACGAGGCGGCCGGTGAAATCGTCGAGGTGGGGCCGGACACGCCGGGCTGGAAGGTGGGAGACCGGGTGGCCACGCTGCAGCGGCTGTCGTGTGGCGAGTGCGCGCTGTGCAAGAGCGGCCGCAACAGCCTGTGCAAGAAGGACAACCGCTTCTTCGGCGAGGAGATCTCCGGCGGCTACGCGGAGTACATGACGGCGCCCGTCATGGGCCTGGGCCGGGTGCCGGCGAACCTGCCCTGGCCGGTGGCGGCCACGGTGTGTTGCACCCTGGGGACGGCGGTGCACACCCTGCGCACGCGCGGCAAGGTTCGCGCGGGCGAGACGGTGCTCATCACCGGGGCGAGCGGCGGCGTGGGACTCGCGGCGGTGCAACTGGCCAAGGTGGACGGAGCGCGCGTCATCGCCGTGACATCCGGTGAAGCCAAGGTGCAGGCGCTGCGCGAGGCGGGCGCGGACGAGGTCATTGTCTCGAGGGGCCTGGACTTCGCCTCCGCGGCGCGCAAGCTCACGGGCGGCGAGGGCGTCAACGTGGCCATCGAGATCGTGGGCAGCGTCACCTTCCCCCAGACGCTCAAGGCCATGGCGCCTGGCGGCCGGGTGGTGGTGGTGGGCAACCTGGAGACGGGCACGGTGGACCTGAACCCCGGCCTCGTCATCGTCAAGGAGCTGGAGATCATCGGCGCCTTCGCCACCACGCGCGAGGAGCTGGACGAGTCCCTGCGGCTGGTGGCCGAGCAGAAGATCCGCCCCTTCGTGTCGGATGCCGTCGGGCTGTCCGAGGCAGGCAAGGCCCACTTCCGCCTGGAGAACCGCGAGATCGCGGGCCGCGTGGTGCTCCTGCCCCAAGAGATTCAGTAGACTTCCTCTTCCCCGCCCCTGATCGAGGTTTTCGTCATGAAGAAGCAGGTTGGAATCGAAGCGCTGGCCATCGCGGTACCGCGCAAGTACGTGGACATCGCGGAGCTGGCGCAGGCGCGGGGCGTGGATCCCGCCAAGTACACCTCGGGTCTGGGCGCCAAGGAGATGGCGGTGGCGGACCCCGGCGAGGACTCGGTGGCGCTCGCCGCGTCGGCCGCCGCCCGGCTCATCCAGGAGCAGGGCGTGGACGCCTCGCGCATCGGCATGCTGGTGGTAGGCACCGAGACGGGCGTCGACCACGCCAAGCCGGTGGCCTCGCACGTCCAGGGTCTGCTCAAGCTGCCGCGCTCCATGCGCACCTATGATGCCCAGCACGCGTGCTACGGCGGCACCGCGGGCCTGATGGCCGCCTCCGAGTGGATCGCCTCGGGCGCGGGCGCGGGCCGCACGGCCATCGTCATCTGCTCGGACATCGCCCGCTACGGCCTGAACACCGCGGGTGAGCCCACCCAGGGCGGCGGCGCGGTGGCCCTGCTCGTGTCGGAGCAGCCGGACCTGCTCGCCCTGGACATCGGGCTCAATGGCGCGAGCACCCAGGACGTGTACGACTTCTGGCGCCCCTCGGGCCGGCGCGAGGCGCTGGTGGATGGGCACTACTCCATCGGCTGCTACCTGGACGCGCTCTCGGGGGCGTACCGCGGCTGGCGCGAGCGCGCGCTGGCGCACGAGGTGGTGCGCTGGGGTGACACGCTGCCGAGCGAGCAGCTCGCGCGCATCCTCTACCACGTGCCCTTCTGCAAGATGGCGCGCAAGGCCCACACCCAGTTGCGGCAGTGTGACCTGGAGGCCGCGCCGGCCACCCAGAACGCCACGCCGGCCGAGCGCGAGGAGCTCGCGAAGTCCACCGCCAGCTATGACGCCCAGGTGGCGTCGTCGCTCGGCCTCAACGCCCGCATCGGCAACGTGTACACCGCCTCGCTGTACCTGGCGCTCGCGGGCCTGATGAACGCGGAGGCCACTGAGCTGGCGGGCAAGCGCATTGGCCTCTTGTCCTACGGCAGCGGCTGCTGCTCGGAGTTCTACTCCGGCGTGGTGGGCGCGAACGCCGCCCAGCGCATCGCGAAGGCGAACGTGGAGGGCGTGCTCGCGCGGCGCGAGCGCATCTCCGTGGCGGAGTACGAGCGCATCATGAACCTGGCCTCGGACGCTCCGGAGCAGCTGGCCCCGGCGCCGGGCGAGTTCCGCCTCAAGGAGATCCGCGACCACCGCCGCGCCTACGTGGCGGGCTAGCCGCCGCCCCCCCGAGTGACTCGGAGGGGCCGGTGCACGTCTAGAGCCCGGCCACCTTGGAGGAGCTGCTCACGGAGTACACGAAGGCCAGCTCCTGCTGGGAGCCGGCCGAGGCGGCCAGCTCGAAGCGGACGATGCCGTCCTCGCTCACCTTGGCGGGGGCGGGTCGTGTCTGTTCCTGCACGAGCTTCACCTCCACCGCCTCCACCTCCGAGACGGGCATGCGCTCCTCGAGAATCACCTTCTCGGAGCGCGCGCCGGTGTTGGAGAGGAACAGCTTCACCTGGTGGGTGCGGATGCGTCGGCCGGTGAGCCGCTGGGTGTCCTGCTTCGTGTCCTCCCTCCGGACGATGCGCAGGGTGTCCTCGCTGCCGAAGCCCAGCTTGAGCCGCTCGCCCACGCCAGTGAACTTGAGCTGGGCGCGGCCCACGTACCCGCTCGCGCGCACGAGCTCCACGGGGCCGGCCAGGAGGACTCCCGAGCCCCGGTTGTCGAAGCGCGCCACGCGGTGCACCAGCGGGGAGTGCTCCGGGGAGCCGATGAGCTCCGAGGAGGCGGGCGCGGTGAACTGGAACAGCGGCACGCGGTGGGGCGCGCCGTCGCTCGGCAGGGTGACGGAGTGGGGGGCCCGGAGCGTCAGGGCCTCGCCTCCGTCGTCCAGTCCTGGCAGCTCCTCCGCGCGCTGTGCGCCTCCCTCCCCCGTGTTCTGGAGGACTTCCTCGCGCAGGGCCACCTCCACGGAGTGCTTCTCCTGCTCGCTCTTGTCGCGCAGCCGCAGCCAGTCCTCGACCAGACGCGGGGGCGAGGCCCCCAGGGTGGGGCGGGCCGTGGACAGCAGGAGCTCCACGTTCTTCCAGTCCTCCTCGGTGCGCTGCCACACCACGGCTTCGCATTCGAGGGTCACCGACTCGCCGACCTCGGAGGGCAGGAGCGTGGCGCGGTACGCGGGCCGCCACACCGCGCATGGCACCAGGTACGTCACGCGCAGGGACACGGTTCCGCCCGTGGGGTGATTCACCTCCAGCCGTGCCGAGGTGACGAGCCGTTGCTCGGGCTGCTCTCCCTGGGCGAGCACCGCCTGGGCCTCCACCCACTGTTGTCGCGTCCGCGCCGCGCGCCGGGTGGCCTGGCGAAGGGCCTCGTCGGTGGTGGTCGCCGCCTGACGAACCGTCTCGAGCTGGGTGTGCCAGGACTCCGGCTTCGCCTGCCCATTGCCCGTGAACTCGGCGACGGCGCGCAGCACGTCTTCGCGGGCCGCTTCCACCACCGCCAGGCGCGCGTGAAGCCGCTCCACCTCCGCCTGGGCCTGCTTGTATTCGCGTTCCAAGGACTCCACGCGCAGGCGCAACCGCGTCTTGTCGGGAGCGTTCTCGCGCATCTTCTCCTTCGCGATGCGGCTCAGCCGGGCCTGGGCCACGCTGCCCCCGGTGAGCTGGGCCTGGAGCGAGCGGTCCACCGCGAGCGGAGACAGCCCCTCCACGGTCAACGCGTGCGGTCCGGCGGGCAGGGTGACGTCGGCGCGGCGCTCCACGAGCGCGCGATCCTCCAGGACGGTCACCTTGACGATGGGCAGGTGCAAGGGGGTGCTCATCATGTCCTCCGGTTACCGCCCACGAGCATCTTGTTGGAAGGAATGCGAATGGACCACGTGGCGAGCAGCTTGTTCGTCTCTCCGGGGCGCAGGGTGACCTTCCAGGCCCGCTCGCCCTCCACCGGCGCCTCTCCGGGCGCGGCCTCGCGCTTGCTCCAGGCGGGTTTCACCTCGGACTCGTCCACCTTGATGTCCTTTTCGGCCAGGGGCACCGCGGGCACGCGCTCGAGCACTTCCACGGTGACGGGCCGCTGGGTGCGGTTGGCCAGCTCGACGGAGACATGGTGCAGGAGCGTGTTGGCGTTGTTGAACATGCCGCCGGACAGCTCATCGAAGCGCGTGTGGCGCGACACCTTGATGGACTCCTCGACGCCCAGGCCCAGCCGCTGAGTGGCGCCGGGCGCGAGCGTGGGCAGGGGCGAGGTCATCAGGAACTCGTCTCCGAGCGTGACGTCCACCGGCCCCGCGAGCAGCGCATGGGACGTGGGGTTGTCCACCTTGACGGTGCGGAACACGTAGGGCTCCACCGAGGGCACGCTGACGTATTCGGCGCTCAGTCCCACGGCGGCGGAGAGGACTGGAACGGTGTGCCAGCCACCATCCGAGGGGACATCGACACGACTCTCCACGTCGAAGCGATGGGCGAAGTTCGGCGAGGACTCCTGGGGGTGCACGGTGCCGGCGGGCGGTTCCACGTTCCGCACGGACTCCGCTACCTGCTCGTGTTGGGCCACGAGGGCGAAGACATCCAGGTGCAGGTGGACTCCCATCACCACGAGCTGCTCCTGGAGGACCGCCTCGGGTTGGGAATGCAGCCGTCCGCGCTTGCCCACCTGGTTCGCGGCACCCAGCACCAGGTTGCCGTAGTCGAGCAGGTTGGCCTCGGGCTCCAGCTCCTTGTCCTTGTCCTTGTCCTTGGGCGCGGGCGCCTGGGCACGCCCTCGCGGGGACGCCCCTCCGGCCCTGGGCTCGAACAACTCCTCCTCCATCAGGTCGAGCTCGGGAGTCGCCCCGTCGGACAGGCTATCGTCCGAGTCATCCTCATCCTCCTCCTTCATGACGCTCCGGCGCTTCATGAGCTCCGCGCCCCCCTTCTTGGCCTTGGGCGCCGGGGGCGGTGCGCTGGGCGCTTGCGGAGGCGCCCCGCCCAGGCTGCCCGGGGGCGCGGGCCTGGCGGCACTCAGCGAGGGCATGGACTGGGTGATGCGCTGGGGCGCGGGCGCTGGAGGGGGCGCGGGGGGCGGCATGGCGAATTCGCGGACCCGGGTGCGCTCCGGTGACGGGGCAGGCGGGGCGGGAGGCAGGGCGGCGTCGTAGTTGGAGAACAGCGCGTCGAGCCCCGGAGGCGGTTCGCGCCAGCCCGAGCGCGCGGGCGGCGGCTGTCTCCGGCCGATGCGCAGGGCCTTGAGTTCGGGCACGTCGGCACGCCGCTCCAGATGGGCGGTGGACAAGCTCAGGCGGACCTGGCTCCAGTCCTCGCCGGTGCGCTGCAGGACGGAGGCGCGCATGTGCAGGGTGCCCCCATCGAGTGTCCTCGGCATCCGCAGCTCATACCCGGGCACCCAGCGGGCACCGGACACCGCGTACTCGAGCGCGAGCCGCACGCGCTCCTCGGAAGGGGCCGCTTCCGACAGGGTAATGAGGGCCGCGCGGTGGAGTTGGGCGCGCTGGCCTCGCGTCGCGGAGGAGCCCTCCTGGAGCCGTTTGCGGCGCAGCTCCACTTCCTCCTCGGCCTCGCGGTACCGGCGCTCCAGCTCGAGCAGCCGGGTCTGCTGGGCGGCGAGTTCCTCGTCGACGAAGCCCGCGAGGGACAGGATGGCCGTGAGGGAGGACTCCCGGGGGGGCTGGGGCTCGTTCTTCCCGCGCGGGGGAAACGACGGCTTGAGGTTTTGTAGGGAGGCGATGTCGCGCCGGGTGCGCTCCAGCTCGGACACGAGCGTGGCGAGCATGTCCTGGGCCTCTTCCAGGGCGTGCTGGGTCGCGGGGAGCTCGGGCTCGGGTGGCAGCTGGACGTCGAAGGCGGGCCGCACGTCCCTCACCCTCAGTCCCGGGGGACCCGCGAGCACGGAGGCCCGGAGCGAGCCCACGCGCAGTCCCAGGGGCAGTCCCTCCACGCGCACCTGCACGGGCAGCCGGCCCTGAGCGAGCGGCACCCACGCCAACCGGGTACACAGGGCCCCCTCGGCGTGGACGGTCACCGCATCCAGTGTGGACGGTACGACGATCATGGGAACTCCTTGGGTGCGAGTCCGCGAGGGTGCGGAGACTAACATGCACCCATGACGGCGACGCCGGTGCCCGCCCGAGGGCGGGGGCTGCTCGTGCTACGGCTTCATGACGCCGAGCGTCTCTAACCTGTGACGCAACTGCTCACGGTGGGAGGGCGGCGTCGGGTGGGCGTCCAGGAAGGACTGGACAGTCTGGACCTCGTTGTAGCGGTGGGTGAAGCCGGTGGCGGCCTGGAAGGCCCGCGCGTCCACCACGATGGGGTATTGCAGGTGGTAGAGCGCCCCGGGCGGCAGGCGCGGCAGCCCGAAGCGGCCGATGAGCTGGCGCAGCACCGCCATGGGCAGTGGCGCCGGGACGCGCTGGGCCTCGCGCACGATGACGGACAGGGGCAGCGGCTGCGGACCCGCCACGTTGAAGACGCCGCGGGGGCGCTTCTCCACCGCGAGCACGATGGCCGACGCCACGTCATCCTCGTGCATGAACTGGAAGAGGGGATCATACCCCGCCACGAGGGGCACCCGCCGCCCGCGCAGGAAGGTAGCCAGGGTGCCCTGGGCGGACGGCCCCAGCGTGTAGCACACGCGCAGCACCGACGTGGTCAGCTCGGGGTTGCGCCACAAGGCGGTGGACGCGTAGAGGTCCGCGGCCACCAGGTCCGCCAGCTCGGGGAAGGAGGCCAGCTCCTTCGGGGGCTCGTCCTCGGTGTGGTAGAGCGCCGAGTCCGGGGCCGCTCCATAGAAGGTATGCCGGCCGATGAAGAGCGCGTGTTTCACGCCGTACGCGCGGCAGTGCTCGAACACCACGCGCGTGCCCCCCAGGTTGATGCGGTGGCGCTCCTCGCCCTGGACGCGCAGGGACGTCACCGTGGCCATGTGCACCACGGCCTCGGGCCGCCGGGTGCGGAAGACTTCCTCCGCCGCCCGTTTGCGCAGGTCCACCGTGTGCATCTCGATGCCCCGGGGCGCTTCCTTCCAGGGCCGCGTGTCGATGCCGATCACCGTGTGTCCGCGCTCATGCAGCCCCAGCGCCACGCGCCGCGCCACCGCTCCACCCAAGCCGAGGATGAGCACCCTCATGGCTTCTCCGCTTCCCGCCAGCGCTCGTTGCGGCGCTGGTCGATGATGTCCGCGATGCGCGCCTTCACCTGCTCCACATATCCCTGGATGACCGTGTCCTCTTCGTTGCCCGTGCCCTCGAAGACCATGGGCTCGGAGTAATGGATTTCGAGCGGCACCGGCAGGGGCAGGGGCAGCAGGTAGGGCGTGACGGGCACGTAGGGCATGCCGAGCGCCTTGCCCAGGCCATAGAGGTTGGCCACCGTGGGGATGGCCGCCCCTCCTCCCAGGAAGCCGAACGGGATGATGGGGGTGCGCGTCTTGAGCGCCAGGCGCATGAAGCCCGTGCCGAAGTCCACCAGATCATAGCGCTGGGGGTAGAGCTTCGCGGTGCCTCGCGCGCCCTCGGGGAAGACGAGCAGCAGCCGGTCCTCCTCCAACAGGCGCGTGGCGTTCTCGGGCAGGCCGGGGAACTGGCCGCAGCGGCTGCTCCAGATGGAGGCCAGGGGCATGGCGTTCACGAACTTCTCCGCCATGCCCTGTGCCAGCCGGGGCGGGTCGGCCTCCAGGAAGCACGACGTGATGACCATCATCCCGTCCACCGCCACGCCACCGGAGTGGTTGCCCACCAGCATGCCCCTGCCGCGCGCGGGCACGTGCTCGATGCCGTGGCAGCTCACCCGGAAGTAGTACCGGTAGAAGAAGGTCAGGGCCTCGTAGATGACGCCCAGGTGCCACCGGGACACGCCATACGGGTCCACCCCATACGAATTGAACGGGAGCTCCAGCCGCTCCAGCCGCTCCTTCACCTCTGATCGACTCACGTCGTCCGCCCCTCCCTGGCCTGCGCGGTTCATCGTGTCAGATCCCGCGACTTTCGGGGTCTTGTCTTCCCACCCCGCGCGCCGTCACGAGGACGCCCTCCCTCCCAATGGATGGAGGTCAACGTGAATTAACTGAATTACCAGTTCTTGGAAAATAGAAGAGTATCCTTGTAGTTCTGTTTCTTCTTGATTGTAGTGTATGTTGAGATTTCCAGGGAAAGCGGACAGGAGTCTGTTCATGAAGAAGATGCTGGGTTGGATGGGGCTGTGGATGGCGCTCCTGCTGGGAGGGGGATGGGCGTCACCGGGAATGGCGGAGGCGGGGGAGGGGCGGATCACGGTGGAGCGGCACACGTACCCCGTGACGCTGTCCAATGGAAAAACCTATCAAGTCGTGGGTTATCTCTATTACCAGGGGACGCTGAAGCACCGGCCGGTGCAGATCCTCGTGCATGGCATCTCCTACAACCATGGGTATTGGGATCTGCCGGACATCAACGGCGAGACGTATTCCTATGCGCGGTTCATGGCGCGTCAGCAATACGCGGTGCTCGCCTTGGATCTCCCCGGGTATGGCGAGAGCAGCCGTCCGAATGGAGACTTCCTGAACCTGGCGGAGTCGGTGAGTGCCTTGCACCAGGTGGCGGTGCGATTGCGTTCCCAGGCGGAGCGCCACACCTTCGAGACGCTCGTCTACGTGGGACACTCCAACGGGGCGCTCATCAGCACCTACGCCCAGGCGCTCCACCACGATGCGCAGGCGGTGGTGCTCACCGGATGGCTCAACACCTTCCACGAGCTGCCCGTGGGGGACGAGGTCCTTGGGCCGCTCCTGGCGCAGGGCCCCTACGCCACCGTGCCCGCGGAGCTGCGCACGGGGCTCTTCTACGACGTGGCGCACGCGGACCCCGCCGTCATCGCCTATGACAACTCGGTGGCGGACACCACGCCTCGGGGACAACTCATCGATCTGTTCTCCCTGCTGGCCAACCCGGAGCCCATCCCCTCGGAGAACATCAACGTGCCGGTGCTGGTGCAACTGGGTGAGTTCGACGCGGTGGCGCCGGCGGCCTTCGCGCGTCAGGAAGCCAGGGCCTATCCCCGCTCGCCGTTCGTGTTCGTGGATGCGATTCCCGACATCGGTCACGCCTTCAACGCCCACGCCAACCGGTTGCGCAGCTGGGCGACCATTTCCTTCTGGCTTCGCCTCGTGACGCCCTGAGCCCCCTGGGGGGTCAGCGGGGGGTGCTGGCGCGCAGGTGCTCCAGGTAGAAGGCGACCACCACCAGCGAATGGGTGATGGCTCCTCCGAGGATGAGCTGGGGCACGGCCGTGCGTGGGTGCAGCTCCACCGCGATGTCCTCTCCCTCGTCCTGTCTTCCCTCATGCGCCTTCACGCAGCCGAGCGCCAGGAAGCTGTGGCAGCGGTTGTGCTGGAGGGCGGGGTTGGCATCCACCGCGCCGAGCGGCACCACGCGCTCCGCGACGTAGCCCGTCTCCTCTTCCAGTTCGCGCGCGGCGGCCACCGCGGGCTCTTCTCCCGGGTCCACCACGCCGCCGGGAATCTCCAGCGTCACCGAGGACACCCCGAAGCGGTACTGGCGGATGAGCACGAGCTCGTCGTCCCGCGTCACCGCGATGACGTTCACCCAGTCCGGACAGTCGACGAGGACCCGCGGGTGTTCCTGGCCGTTGCGGGGATCGGCCACCACGTCCTGCCGGACCTTGAGGACGCGGTAGTCATGCTCCAGGCCCCGGCGCAGGCGGGGCCACGGTGGAATGTCGCGCATGCGCTCAGTTCAGCAGCTCGGCCCGCTCGCGCAACTCCCGGACCGTCATTTCCAGCCGATCCCGATCCGGCGCGTCCGGCGACAGCTCCAGGCAGCGCTCCACGTCCTTGAGCGCCGCCCGGTAGGCGCCCAGATTGGCGAGCAGGGCCGCGCGCGTGCGCAGCTCCCCCGGGTGGTTGGGCGCGAGCATGAGCAGGAGGTCCACCACGGCCAGGCCCCGCTCGTAGTCCTCGCGCTCCAGGTACACGCGCCGCAGGTTGGACAGCATCCGGTAGGCGATGAGCTCCACGGGCGCGGGCGACAGCATGGTCTCGGGGTTGAAGCGCAACTGGGGCGCCACGCGCTCCAACAGCTCCTTGCAGCCCTCCTCGGTGAGGATGGCTCCCTCGTGGAACGGGTCCACCACCAGCTTGTGGTCCCCCGCGCTGCACGCGACGAGGAAATGCCCGGGAAAGGACACGCCGTACAGGGGGATGCCCGCGCGCCGCGCCACCTCCAGGTACAGCACCGACAGCGAGATGGGCAGGCCCACCTTCCGCTCCAGCACCAGGTCCAGGAAGCTGTTGTCCGGCGAGTGGAAGTCGTCCTCGTTGCCGCGGAACCCCTCGATGTCCGCGAGCACGTGCCGCAGCGCCGTGAGGCCCGCCAGCACCTCCCCGTGCCCCGCGTGCCGCTCCATCTCCACCTGCACCCTCACCGCCAGGGCATCCAGTGTGTGCAGGCACGCCGCGGCGTCCAGGTGGGGCTGGTTGAGGGTGGCGATGGCCAACGCGGCGAGGTCCAGCCGCGGGGGGTCGGCGGCGAGCGCGGACACGAGGCGTTCGCGAGCGAGCGGCGGGCTCAAGGTCGAGGTGATGCTCACGGGAAGAAGGACTAACCCAGGGAAGGTCCAACGGCAAAGGCAAGCAAGCGCTCAGTAAGCCGGAGGTTCGGGGGGCAACAGCCGACCCTTGATTTCCGCGTTGAAGGCCACCTGCGCCGAGATGAGCCCCGACAGCAGCCCATCCTCGAACTCGAAGGTCGCATGTTCCTTGAGTTTCGGGAAGTCGTGGGGGTTGCGCAACTCCTCGGGAGTGATGTTGGGGACCACCTCCCGGGCCAGGCGCAGCACCTTGGCCTGCTGCTGGGAAATCATCCGCTCAAAGAGCGTGCCGGCGATGGCCAGCATCTCGAATCCACTCTCTTCCGTCATCGCGTGCGTCTCCCTCGGCTCACTGCTGGGCGATGTCCCACTTCACCCGGCGCCACGAGCGCCGGAAGGAGGCCTCATCGCCCTCCACCGCATCCTGCTCCTGCTCCCGTCCCTCCAGGAACGCAACGAAATCCAACTGCCGGTCGGGCTGGCCGTACTCGGCATCGAAGAGCCGGACGAACTCGTTGGCGGGCAGGGTGCGCCGGCCGGCCACCTCCACCAGCTCGATGCGCACCCCCTTCATCTCCTGGGAGGGGGCATAGGACTTGTAGACCAGCTCGGTGCACACGAGCGAGGCGTCGGAGAAGAAGTCGAAATTGAAGTCATAGGGCCGCCCCTGCAGGTGGAAGGCGCGGGCGATGGCGCGTGCCTTGTCCACCTGGGACAGGCGCGGACGCAGCACGCCCAGGTAATCCACGTGCATGCCGTGCTCGGGGCCGGTGAAGGAGACCCCCTCGCTGATGGACTCGATGATGCGGATGGCGTCTCCGTGGCTGTCCGGCGTGGTGAAGGTACTCCACTTGTCGGGGTATTCGCGCGCCAGGTGCTCGGCGAGCGTCTGGGGCGCGCCGGGCAGGCTCTGGAGCCACGCCTTCACCGCCGGGTCCGGGTCGAGGAACGTGGCCCAGTCCTTGGGCGTGCCCACATACAGCTCGGCATGGGGCCAGAAGCCCGGCAGACCGATGTTGGAGAGGTACCAGTTCTGCCGCGCCACCATGAGATCGCCTGGCTGCATCCGGGCCAACAGGCCGAGCGCCTGCTCCCGGCGGATGAGGGGCTTGCCAAGCCGCTTCACCTTGGTGTCGCCCATCCACTCGGCCACGGTGCGCTGGGTGGGGAAGATGGCCCGGGCGGTGGCGTCCTGGAGCACGTCCGCGCCCGCCTTGGCGAAGAGCGTGACGCCCTTGCGCGACAGCTGACTCCGGGCGGCCTGGACGTTGCGCCGCGACTCCTGCATCAGCCGCACCGCGCCGGGAACGCCGAGCAGTCCCGCCTTCTTGAACAGGGAGCGCGATTGCTCGGCGTAGGTGTCGCCCGTGAGCAGCTGGGTGGTGGTGGAGACGTGGAGGGCCTTCTCCTTGAAGCGGGCGAAGGTGCGCGCGGGCAGGCCATACTCCTCGGAGGGCTCGTCCAGGAGCACCTCGAGCTGGGCGCGGCCGGTGGTGAGCTCCGCGTACGCGAGCCCATGGGCCAGCTCCGCGGCCAGCGCGCCATGGGTGAGCAGGAAGCCCCAGGCGTGCTTCGTCTTCCGGGTGAGCGAGGGCTCCTTCACGAAGTCCCAGTAGCGCTGGCGGATGCGCTCGAGCGAGACGAAGTGATCCGAGAAGGCGGCCCAGGTGGTGAGCAGGGTGCGCTTCTCATCGGGCGAGTAGGGGATGTCCTGCGAGCGCAGGTAGAGCTCGCGCGTCCGGGTGAGCTGTTCGCGCAGGGCGAGCAGTCCCTGGGCATCCCGCTCGAGGATCTCCAGGTCGCGCAGGGCCTGGACGGTGAAGGCGCCGTCCTCCAGGGAATAGACGCTCGTGGCGGCGGGAGCGGGGGGCGTGGCGGGGGAGGGCGTCGCGAAGACGAGCCAGGACAGGAGCAGGGGAGTGGAGAGCATCGGGGGGGGCGGGCGGAAGGTCCGTGAATCAGCACTCTACCCTGGCCCTGGCTGTTTGGCTGCCCGGGGGCCGCCACGGGGGACTCGGAGGCGAGGTGGCCCGGCGGACATTTCATCCCCACGTTGTTTTCAAGCCCCGGGAGGCACAGACGCCCGGGCGGAAAGGCAGAGGACACGATGGCATTCGGACAGGCGGAGGATCCAGCGCTCTCCATCACGCCCCACCTGGAGGCCGTGGAATACCCGACCACACGCGAACTCCTCGTCGAGGCCGCGGAGGACAGCGGTGCGCCAGTGGACATCATCAACGTCTTCAAGTCGCTGCCCCAGGAGGAGTACCCGTCCCGGCGGGATGTGATGCGCGACCTGGCGGAGGCGGCGCGGCGCTTCGCGAGCGGTGGCCTGCGGGATGATGACGGCGTGGATCGGGACCGGCGAAACATCGGGAGGGATCTGGTGGAGAGCGAACTCGGCGACAACCGGGGTCATCCGTAGACGGCGGAGTCATCGAAGGGCAGACATGAACCCGTGGGCGCTGGTGGATTCCACCCGTGCCCGCGGGTTGTTCATTCAGGACCCTTCCTGTCGGCTTCTGGGCTTTCGTTCGGGCCCTGTCGTAGACTGACGCTCCTTGATGACGAGGGGCCGTCGGAATGCCGGTCCGGATGAGCCGCTGGTGTATCGCAGCGTGGGTCCTGGTGGTGCTCGCCGGAGTGGGATGCCCCCATGCGTTTGGGAAGGGGGGAACCATCGATCAAGCCTGGTTGAAGGATTACAGCGAGAACGCGAGTGCGAGGGGTTGCCCCGAAGCGGAACTGAAAGAGGAGTGCGGTGCGGAAGATTTTCAAGACTGTATGGCCAACTGTTTGGCCCGCCTGCGGGGGACCCGTCCGTGAAGCGGCGAATGGGGCTCGTGGTCATATTGGGGGTGTTGCTCCCCATGCCTCTCCTTCTCGCGACGGGTGTTCTGCCCATCAAGCTGTTCCTGTCATTACCGGAACAAGTCTCCAGAAATGTCGTTCCGATGATTCCTCCTGGGGAACTGCGAGGACTGCCCTCCTTTCTCCGGCCATGTAACGCTCAGAGTGATTGTGACCCGCCGCTTGCATGCTTGAAGGGTCAGGCCATGCGTCCTCGCATATGCACCGTGAGCACGTGCATGACCGACCCGGACTGTGGTGAGGGATTCGCCTGTCGCTCCATTCTGGCGGACGAGCGTATCTTGCGTGTTTGCGGAGCTGTTGGGACGGCGCGGGAGGGAGCGTGGTGTCTCAAAATGCCTTTTCGGCAGGAGTCCGCATGCGCGCCCGGACTGGTATGCGCGAACAACCGATGCGGTCGCCGCTGTGACCTTCAAGCCCATCCTTCGTGCCCCTCGGGTTTCGTGTGTCGCGATCTGGATGCGGAGGGTCCTGTTTGCCTGCCCTCGTGTGAGGGACTCTCTTGTCCGGATGGACGGCGGTGCATTCGAGTGCGGGAGGGCGTCTCCCAGTGCCTATCGGTCGAGGGACTGGACTGTCAGACCGAGAACCCTTGCGTGGATCCTCAAGTGTGTGAGCTTTCCCTGGCCGCGGGGAACCGTGGGGCCGTTCGGATGAGGTGCGCCTTGCCCTGTGATTCACTCTCTCCCTCCTGTCCGGAGGGTTTTGACTGTGTCGCCAGGCGCTGCCACAAACGCTGCTCGCCCGATGCCCCCGACGCCTGCGCGTCCTTCGAGAAGTGCCGGGCCGACCCGGGGGCTGTGTCCGGACGGTGCTTCCTCGATCCTTGAAGCCTTGGAGTTGGGTTCATATTTATCCCCCCACTAATCTGGAAAAGCCGTTTATAACGGCTTCATGGAAATGCAGCGACTCCAGAAGATGTGGGACGCGGTCTCTCTCGGGCGCGAACGGTTCACGGGCCTGGCGCTCGTGACGGCATGTGCCTTTCTCCCCTTGTCCGCGGAGGCCCAGCTCTCCAAGACATTGGTGACGTCCGGGCCCACGGCTCCGGCGCAGAAGGTCTTCAACCTCCTGGTCGACCTGGAGAACAGCGCCCGCGCGAACAACGGCACCGGCCGCACCCTCATCGGACAGCACTGCGAGGCCCAGAAGGAAATCCACCAGGAGGGCAGCTACGCCGGCAAGTACTACAACGAGGCCGCCCGGCTCTCCGGTGGCAAGAAGCCCGCCTTCGTCGAGATGGACCTCGGGCCCGGCTGGTACCAGTCCTCGTTCAATGACAACGCCACGGAATGGCGCGCCACCTTCAATAGCGTGGGGTTCCTCAAGGATCGGTGGACCTATGGCGACGGAATCGTGGGTCTGAGCTTCCACCACCCCTACCCGGGCAGCCCGTCCAAGAACTTCGAGAACACCCTCGTCGAGACGGCCACCAACTCGTCCGGCCAGAAGGTGAACCTGGACGATGCGTGGTTCCGGCGCCTCGTGGACTGGCAGAACAACACCGCCGAATACCAGACGCTCCTCAATGACTTGAAGTGGGCCGCTGACCGCATGCAGCCCCTCAAGGACGCCAACGTCCCCGTCCTCTTCCGGCCCTACCACGAGATGAACAAGCTCTCCGGGCGCTTCTGGTGGGCCAACCGCGACCCCGCCCTCTACAAGCAGTTGTGGAGCATCATCTTCAACTACATGACCAATACCCGGGGCTTCAAGAACCTCATCTGGGTCTGGTCTCCCTATAACTGGGATGGTCAGTACGGCAAGAGCCCCTGGGATTACTACCCCACCGAGGGCGCCGACATCGTCGCCGTCGACATCTACAGCGGCAACCCCTACTTCCCCGCCCGGTACTACGACGACCTCAAGCGCTACAACAAGCCGCGCATGCTGGCCGAGAACGACAAGCTGCCCGTGCGCTGGGACAAGAACATCTCCGAGATCGATGCCCGCCCCTGGGTCATCTACAACATCTGGGGGGATCTGCTCGTCAAGGACGTCAGTGGCTCCGGCGCTCCCAACTACTGGAACACCGAGAACAGCTACAAGGCCATCAAGGACACCTATTCCTACTCGAAGGTCCTGACGGGCGGGCCGCAGGCGCCCAACGGCAACGCCAACTTCAACTGGATGTCCGTGCACTGAGCCGCGCGGGGACGGACCCGTGAGGCGTCCGTCCCCGGTGGGGGCTCACTTCTTGAGCAGCCGGTTCACCAGCTCGACGTACTTCTGCATCGCCTCGGACTTGCCGGTGCCCCGTACCTTCTCCCAGGCGTCGTACTTGGCGCGGTCCTTGACGGCCAACATCCCCGGGCGCTTGCCCGTCACGTCTCCCTCGGCCGCTTGCTTGTAGAGGCCGTAGAGCTCCAGCAGCGTGTCGTTGCTGGGACGTGCCGACAGGGTCTTCACCTCGGCCTGGGCCTTCGTGAACTGCGCATTCAAGTCAGACATGGGATTGCTTCTCCAAGGGGGGGCCTGGCAGAGCCCACCGGGCCGCCAGGAACGGGCTCGACGTTAGCACTCAGCGGTAATCGGGTGGGGCCAGCCTGGCGATGGTTTCGTAGTACCCCTCGGGGCCCTGCAGCAGCGTCTCGAAGCGCGGGTCGTTGAGCACCACGCTGCCCGGGGTCTTGTCCACGCGCGCGGGGTCCACCTTGGCGCCGTGAAAGGGCGTCTTCGCGTACGTGGGGATGCCGTACTGGTGTTTTCCATCCAGCGCCACCCCGCAGATGGGCAGCGAAGTGCCATCGGGCAGGTGGAGCCGGTCGAACTGCATGTAGAGCCGGTTGGGCGTCGCCACCGCCTCGCCGGTGATCTTCACATACGTCTCCTCGCCCTTCATCACCACATGCATCTCGGCCATGACCGGCCCGGATTGGATGTTGAGGGAACCGCCATCCTCGATGGTCTCGTCCGAGGCCGCGGTGCCAGTGCGCAAGAAGGTCCCCTGCTCATCGGGTGCGATGCCCAGACGCACGGGCGTCTCTTTCGCTTCGGGGGGGCAGTGGGCGAGGTACCCCACGGGATCCGGTCGTACGGGCAGGGTGGCGCATCCCGTGAGGGAGGTGGCCGCTCCCCCCAGCAGGCCGAGCAGCGCGCACAAGCGGGAATCCACCCGGGAGGTGGGGAGAGGGACGACGGACGTTTCAGAGTCGATGGGCACGGGCTGTGGTCCTCGGTCGGAAGGCGCCGGACGGGCTGGCGCGGTGGACTCCTCGCGTTGGCCGCCCTCCGGGGGAGAGACGTAGGTCGCGTGGAGGAGGGCCCACCCTAGCCCGAGCAATCCCAGTCCGAGGCCCAGTGCGGCGAGCCGCCGGGTCGTTCTTGGTCCCACTCGTGTGCGGGTACCGGAGGCGGGGGGCGCGGGAGGGAACGCTTCCGGCTGGGGATCGGCCATCAGGTCCACATGGGAGAAGGATTCCCGTGCCCAGCTACAATCGGACGGGAATCTCGCGGGGGCCTGCCATCGGGACGTCTGTCCTTCTCGCCGCTGGAGTTCTTCCAGTTCCTCGCGGACGGCCCGGGCACTCTGGGGACGTCGCGCGGGCTCCTTCTCCATCAGGGACAGGGCCAGGGTGCAGAGCGAGTCGGGGGCATCGGGCGCGAGCCGCTGAGGCGGAATGGGTTGCGTGGTGGCGATGGCCACCAGCAGGGAGTCCAGGGGCAGGTGGGTGCTGAAGGGGCGGCAGTTGGTGAGCGTCTCGTACAGGAGGACACCAAAGGCATACAGATCGGCGGTTGGGTGGGCCTCCAGGCGCGAGCCGCGTCGGGCGGCCTCTGATACGAGGAAGGAAACGGCCTCCGGTGGTTGGCAATAGAGCGTGCCCGGTGCCAGCCCCTCCGTGACCGCTCGTGCTCCTGGCAGATGAGCGGCGCCAAAGTCGATGAGGAAGGGGCGGTCATCCTCCTGTCGCACCAGGATGTTGTCCGCCTTGATGTCCCGGTGGCAGACGCCTCGCGCGTGCAAGGCCTCCAGGGTCCGCAGGTGCTCGCACAGCACGCCCACCGAACGGTGAAGCGGCGCGCGCTCGTACCAACGCCAGACGTGAAAGGTGCTTCCGGTGACATAGGGCGTGATGAAGTAGGCGTAGCCCGTCTCCATGTCGGGCCATCTCCCTCTTTCGAGCACGGGCAGCAGGTGGGGGTCCTCCAGGTGCTCCAGCGAGGCGACCTCCCGGCGCATCCAGGCATCCACCCGATCCTCGTCTTCCCCGGACGCGGGCCGAGCGGCCATCTTCAAGGAGAAGTGGCGGCCTTGCCGCTCCACCAGGAAGACGAAGGCATAGCCTCCCACGCCCAGTCGACGCACGAGTTGGAAGTCGCGGATCCTGTCTCCTGGACGGAGTTGGTTGGGATGGATGGGCCCCGTCATGGCGTCATCCTCGCTTCTTCCTGGACGACGGGCTGGAAGGCTCCGGGCGAATCCGCACTGTCCAAGGCCAGTTCCAACCGGTGCGCGCCTTCGGGCAACTGGCTGGTGACGATGTGCCGCTGATGGATGCTGTTCGGGGCTCTCGAGTAGAGCTGGGCGGGCCATTCGAGGATGACCCCATCCGGGAGGGTCGTGCGCATGCGGGCCTGGACCAGTCGCCAGGGCGGCATGCCCTTCTTGCGGTTGCGCACGGTCAGGGTGATGAAGAATCGGGGTCCCATCCTTAATAGGGACTCGACCTCTCCGCGCGAACGCGTGGTCTCCAACTCCCCCATGCTCTGGGGAACCGCGAGCGTGGCCTGGGCCCCCGGTGCCGAGAGGAGTTGCCGGGCGATGGCGACGGCCGCGTCTTCCTCGGGGGTCTCCTTCGCGCGCACCACGCGGACCCACAGGTCCAGGGTGTCTCTCGGGAAGACGAGCTCGAAGCGCAGGGGCGCGGCACCGGGCTCGGTCTCCACGGTGAAGGTCATCCGCTCGCCTTCGGAGGGCTCCCGGAGAGGAATGACGACCAGCGCCCCATCGTCCGTGGGCAGGAACTGGAGGTGTTCCTCTTGGGTCTCGAGCTTCACGGAGCCGGGCCGCAAGGGCGGCTCGAACAGGACTCGCGTGGCCACGTGGGCGCGCACGTGCAGCTCGAGCGGCGAGATGTCCTCGGGCCGGGACGCGGTCACGAGGACGCGTCGTTGAAGGTCGGCTTCGCCGGGCCGAGCCTCGGCGAGGGCGGAAGCGGACAACAGGGGCGCAAGCAGGAGGAGCCAGGAACCAGGACGCATGCGGAGCCTCGACGAACGGGGCGCGCAGACAAACGCGAAACCACTTCCGCCGTCAACCGGAAGGAGGTGACTTCCGGGATGGGGTGGTGCGCGTCTGAAGCCCCGGCGTGCCGATGCGCTCGCGAGCAGCGGGGCTTTCTGCCAGCTTCCCCGGACGTCATGCGGACCCTCTCTTCCTCCTTCCTCCTCCTCTTCGCGGCCTCGGTCACCGCGTGCCACCGAGACATCCCCTCGTTGGAGCCTCGTTTCGTCGTGGAGCCACCCCTGCGGCCCCAGTTCGTTCCTCCCGAGGACTCGCTGCTCACGGAGACGGTGAAGAGCTCCCTGCGGCACAGCGGGTCGCCTGGCTCCCAGGACGCGGAGATGACCTCCGTTTCCCGCTTCTCGCCGGAGTCCGGGGCGTGGTTGCTCACCCAACGGGTGACCCAATCCCGCTACACCCGGGACGGCGTGGAGGTGCGGTCCCTGGTGGATGACGTCCTCCAGCGCGCCCCCTTGCGCTCGCGGCTCGCGGCGGATGGCACCTACGTGCGGTTGGCGGAGCCCGATGCCGTGCTGAAGGCCATCCGGGCGTTGCCATCCACGGGACTGGACGTCACCCCGCTGGAGCGCTTCTTCGCTCCCGACGCGCTGGACGACCGGACGCGGGAGGAGTGGGAGGTGAAGTACGGCGGCATCTACGGGCGCACCCTGGTGCCGGGACAGCGCGGCTACGCCGTGGGGACGGTGCCCTTGGGGGGTGGCGAGGTGACGTACCTGCTGGAGCGGACGTTCACGGGCACACGGCTCACCGAATATGGCGAGGCCATGCTGTTCACGCTGCGCTGCCTGGCGGCGCCGGGAGACACCTCCCCCCAGGCGGTGCGCGACACCCTGCGTGCGGCGGGCGACCCCGAGGTCACTCCCGGAGTGGAGTGCGACGGAGAACAGTTATTGGGGAAGGGACGCTTCCTGCCCGTGCGGAGGGAGTTCACCCTACGGGCCGAGCTGGGTGGAGAGACCTGGACCTGGACGACGCAATCGACGCTGGCGTCGTTGCAGGCCCTCGAGGAGGAGACACGGTGAGCTACGAGCGCAATCTGGTCGAGGACGAGGACGGCATCCGCGCGGTCGTGCGGGGCAGCAAGCGGGTGGCGGTGCTCGGCATCAAGACGGAGCAGCAGTCGGGCCAGCCCGCCTTCTATGTCCCGGAATACCTGGCCCATGCCGGGGTGGAGGTGGTTCCGGTGCCCGTCTACTTCCCCGAGGTGACGCACATCCTGGAGCGGCCGGTGTTCCGGCGGCTGGTGGACATCCCCGGGGAGATCGATCTGGTGGATGTCTTCCGGCGCTCCGAGGACATCGAGCAGCACCTGGAGGACATCCTCGCCAAGAAGCCCAAGGCCGTGTGGTTCCAATCCGGCATCCGCAATGACACGGCGGCCCGGAAGCTGGCCGAGGCGGGCATCCAGGTGGTGCAGGATCGCTGTCTGATGGTGGACCACCGCCGCTACCGGGCCTGAGCCCGGCTCAGGCCTCCTCGAAGGGAACGGGCGCCCGGGCGAGGGCTCGCTCGGCGCTCAGCTTGGCCTGGTGGAGCGCATCGAAGCCGCGCTCCATCTGGGTGGGGGACACGGACGGCAGGTTGGATACCACCACGTAGACGGGGAAGCCTCGCTCCTTGAGCAGCGAGAGCTGGAGCCGGAAGTGATCGTGCCGCAGCGCCGCCGAGCCCGCGGCGATGCCCTGCGCGTAGGCCATGGGTCCACCCAACATCTTGCGGGTGCGGCTCGGCAGGTAGTGCACGAGGATGGCGTCCAGGTCCTGGCCGAAGGAGCTCTCGCGCAGGGACAGCGCGGGTGCCTTGTCCACCAGTCCTCCGTCCCAATAGAGATCCCGCCCCACACGCACCGCGCGGAACAGGCCCGGATAGGCGCACGTGGCGTGGACGCGCGGCGCGAGCTCCCCCGAGGTGAAGATTTCATGCGTGCCCTGGGAGAGGTTGGCGCTCGTGAGCAGGAGCGGGTGCGGCAGTTGCTCGAAGGTGCTCACCGGCAGGGTACGCTCGAGCAGCTTGCGGAAGCGCTCGCCCTTGAGCAGACCGGTGGCGCCGTGGCCCTCGCGCGGAAAGGCGTTGAGCACCGCGCCAATGGGGTCCGGATCCCAGAAGGACTCGCGCGTCTGCTTGAGGACCAGCTCCTCGATGGCTTGCACGCTCGCTCCCGCGGCCGCGTACGCCGCGACCAGTCCGCCGGCGCTCGTGCCCGCGTAGGCCGAGGGAGTCAGGCCCGAGGCCGCCAGCCCCTTGAGAAAGCCCGCGTGCCCGAAGAAGCCGAAGTAGCCGGCGGAGAGGACGAGTCCGAACCGTTTGCCCTGGAGGAGTTGCTGCACCGAAGAAGCGACCATGGGGCCTGTCTCTATGCCGTGGCTTCCCTCATGGCAACGCACCGTGTGGGGGGAGACGGATTTCCCTGACGCCCGGTGAAGTATCGACACATGTTGATGGGTCGATATGGGCCTCGCACGGGGTGCATCCCCCGAGACGCACACGGAGCGGGTGGGGTTTTACCGATGCCATTGATATGACCATGGGGCATCCCGCCTGTCCGCGTTTGGAAGATTCAATGTTGTTGTTCCTGTCATTGCATCCGGAAGATATGGGTGTGCACCTCACCGAGGCGCGTGCATCCCGGTTCGTCTTCCACCCCCCAGGCCACCGGTTTCTCGGCGACGTAAACTGGGAACTCCAGAGGGACAGGAGACCTCCGGAGTCTCGCGGACCTGTCCTCCTGTCCAAGTCCCGCCTGGGTCTCGGCGCGCTCGCGTTTTCCCGAGCGATTTGCATTTTCTCGACTCCAGGTGAAGTCAGACATTGGACGGGCGGATAAAGGCCTCCGTTGCCACGAATGACGGGGTACGCGCACCTTCCCGTGTGCTCTCCATGCCGTCGTCTTCAATAAGAGACGTTTTTTGGACATCGAGTCGTTCCATGGGACTTTGATTTCACTCACTTCGTGAGCGACTCCTTCCGCGATGGCCGGAAGGCGGTTTGTCCATTCCCCCCCCCACACACCCCAGCTCCTTGTCCTCTATGCGAAGAATTCAGGATGTCGCGGTGCCGTTCCGGTCGTCTCCAGGTGTTCGTGTTCTTGGTGACAGGATCCAGGATCACCTGATGGCGGAGTTGCAATCCCTTGTCTCCGCAACAGGGCAGGGCGGTGGGCTCATGAGCCCGTCCATCTATGACACCGCCCAGGTGCTGCGGCTCCTCGCTCCCGAGGACAGTGCCCCGGCCGTGGTGGACTGGCTGCTGGATCAACAGGCCACGGATGGTGGGTGGGGAGACTCCGTCCTGCCGCTGCACCGCGATATCCCCTCGCTGTCCGCGATCCTGGCCCTGCGGCGTTTTCCCCAGAACCCGCGGACGCACGGCGCCATCGAGGCGGGCCTGCGCTTCCTGCGCGCCCAGGCACCGCTCTGGTCCGACCTGGTGGTGGACGAGCTGCCCGTGGCCGCGGAGATCCTCCTGCCCAACCTGTTGAGCGAGCTGGGAGAGGAAGCGGCGTTGCCGCGCGAGCCCTACGCGAAGCTGATGGCGCTGGGGGAGCGCAAGCGCAAGCTCATCTCGAAGCTGCCGATGCGCGCCGGCGTCCCGTGGATTCACGTCTGGGAAACCTGGGGCACCGAGCCCACCACGGCGCTGATGGATGGGGCGGGAAGCATCGGCCACAGCGCGTCCGCCACGGCCGCCTGGATCAAGGCCGCCATGGGCCGGCCCGAGCTGGAGTCCTTCGTGCAACGGGGCCGCGAGTACCTGCGCGAGTCCTCTCGCTCGACGGGCTCGGACCTGCCGGGGGTGGTGCCCGTGGGTGCGCCTCACACCTACTTCGAGCAGTCCTTCGTGCTCTATGCCCTGCTCATGGCGGGGCTGCTGGATGACTCCCGGCTGTCGGGTCCGGTGCATTCGGTGATGAGGGATCTGACGCGGGCCCTGGGTCCGCAGGGCATTGGCATGAGCGACCACTTCCTCCAGGACGGGGATGACACGAGCGCGGTGGTGGCCGCCATGCAGGCCCTGGGCCTCGAGGCGGATCCGGCGCTGCTCTACCGTTTCCAGAAGGATGATCACTTCATCGCCTACCCGGGAGAGATGAATTCCTCGCCGACGCTGACGGCTCGCTGCATCCATGCGCTGCGCATGCTGGGCAAGACGGAGGGACTGGAGCCCTTCCAGAACTACCTGCTCGCGCGTCAGGAGCCCACGGGCCGCTGGTCCTTCGACAAGTGGAACCGCTCGTGGCTGTACACGACGTTCCACTCGGTCGTCGGTCTGGTGGGCTCGACGCACACGGACGCGGTGTACAAGGCCTTGAACGCGGTGCTCTCCGCGCAGTCGGACGTGGGCGGCTGGAGCTCCGTGGGCGCCCCGAACATGACGGAGACGGCCTACGCGGTGCTGATGCTCGGTTTCCTGGAGCGCCACGGCGTGCGTCACTCCGGCATCGCTCCGGCGCTCGAGCGGGCTTCCCAGTGGATGATGCGGCACTACAGCCCCTTCGCCCCGGCGGAGGTCAAGGTGAAGTGCTGGATCTCCAAGGAGCTCTATCGCATGGAGCGCATCGACACGGCCTTCGAGTTGAGTGCCCTGCTGATGCTGCGGATGCGCGGGTAGACGGAGAGGGGGGAGCCGGAGCCGGCCCTTGGGTCAGGGCTCGTGTCCGGCTTGCACCAGACGCGCGGCGATGGCGTACACGCCCGTCACGAATCCCTGGAGCGTGCTCCGCGCGGTCTCCTCTTGGGTGGCCGCCACCAGGGCGTCGAAGCGCTGGCGGGTGTCGGCCAGGGTGTTGTCCCATTCCTTGCGCAACCGGGCGTCGAGTTCCGCCTTGGGGAGCCGGGCGGCATCCAGGCCGGCGAGGCTCTGGCGGTACTCGGCCGCGTAGCCCATCACCCCCGAGTTGAGGGGTTCCGAGGGGTCGAACCGGACGTCCTGCGCGAAGCGCATCAGGCGCGCCATCCGCCCGAGGAAGTCCGCCTCTCCCTGGAGCAGCCGCAGCACTTCCGAGAGGCCTCGCGGCGAGAGCGCCTGGGAGAAGGGCAGTCCGCCCACCAGGGCGACCGAGGCCGCGCCCGTTTCGCCGTAGCGCTCCAGGTACTCGTGCACGCCCCGTGCGAAGCCGGTGCCGTGCACGCGCAATTCGTCCTGGGCCGCCCCGAGCGCTTGCCTCCGTGCGGCTTTTTCCTCCGGGGGGGCTCGCATCACCTGGATCAACCGGTGCAGGCGCGCCTGCTGGCTGTTCTGCCGCCAGACGCGGTCCTGCCACAGCCGGGACCAGTCCTCCCTCGAATCGGAAAGTCCCCGCCGCTCGAGCGACTCGTGGCCCAGCACCGTGATGGCGCCGATCAGGGCCCGGCACACGTCGAGGGGAGAACACGTGGACGCCTCCAGCGCGGCCTCGAGGGGATCGAGCGCGGCGTAGGCGGGGCCCAGGCGGGTCATCTCCTGCAGGCTCTCGGTCACGGCCTCCGGCGACTCCTCGGGTCGTTCCGCGTCCGGGCTCAGCTCCTCGTAAAGACAGTCAATGGCCGAGTAGTCCGTCCCCACGGCCTTGAAGTAGTCGGGTTCCAACTGGAAGGCGCGGCCCAGGAACATCTCGGAGAAGCGATCCGCGGCCTGGAAGTAGTCGGAGCTTCGTGAACGAGCGCGCACGTGGGGGCGGGCGCTGCGCAGGAGTTCCAGGGCAATGGACGAGGGGTCTCTCGAGGGCGGCATCGGTTTGGAGGCCATATCGGTCCAGGGGGGCGGTAGCAATGCACGTGGAGCGGAGACTCGTGTTCACTGAACAGGACTTCCTGGAGGTCCGGTCAGTGGGGCGGCCGGGCGCCGTCGCTTTCCGGCTAGATTGGCCGCATGAGCGCGCCGACCGTCCGCCGTGCCCTTCAACTCCTGCCGCCCCTGGCCACCACGGGCATCGGGAGCCTTCCCCATACCCATCTCGAAGTGGGGCTCCAGGCCGCGCTCGCCATGGACATTCCCTTCCTGCCGCAGTTGCCAGTGGGCAGACCCTCGGAGTTCATGCTTCCCCAGGCCCTCGAGGGATTGCCCGGATTGCGTTGGGACGAGGACGGCATGTGCACGGTGGACCTGGAGGAGTGGTCGGCGGGGCGCGCGGACTTCGAGGCACGGCTGGAGACGGCGTTGGACTCGGGCTCGCTGGAGTCCTTCGAGCCCTCATTGGAGGGGTGCCGGGCGTGGCGCCCCTTCCTGTGGGAGGTGGAGAACCGCAAGCTGACCTTCGCCAAGGCGCAGTTGGCCGGGCCCTTCACGGTGCGACTGTGGGCGCGCACGCGGGACGGGGTGCCCACCCTGGAGGTGCCCGGGTTGGACGCGGGAATCCACCGGCTGCTGCTCGCGCGGGCGCTGGCCATGGTGAAGGCGCTGCGCCGCGCGGGGACGACGCCGCTCTTCTTCCTGGATGAGCCAGGTCTGAATTCCTTCTCGCGAGGCAATGCGAGACACCTGCTGGCCATGCAGGAGTTGCGGCTGATGGTGGTGGCCCTGCAGCGCGAGGGGGCCCTGGTGGGCCTGCATTGCTGCGGCAACACGGACTGGGCGCTCTTGTTGGAGGCGGGGCTGGACGTGCTGGCGCTGGACGTTCGGCTGTCGCTGGACGCGGTGCTGGAGGAGTCCGGCCCGTTCGCGCGTTTCCTGGACTCGGGGGCGACGTTGAGTCTGGGCATCATCCCCACGGATTCGTCGTCCACGTATGACCTGGGGGAGCTGGTGGACGCGGTGGAGGTGTCTCTCGAGGCGGCGCTGCCTCCGGGACGTTCCTTCGCGCGGGAGGGCGCCCAGATGTTGCTCACCCCGGCGTGCGGTCTGGCGATGCACTCGGTGGGGGATGCCGAACTCGTCCTCGAACAGCTCAAGGTGGCGAAGCGGCGGCTCCAGGACGCGCTGGGGGTCCGGACGGAGCAGCCGCGTCCTTTGGCGGAGGGCTGATACCCACCAGGGCCTGCTCCGTGAGGGAGGCGCCCGGCGGGTTGGAGGGCGGGGGCTTCAGCGCCCGAGCTTCAGGTCGCGCTCGGCCTGGTGCCAGTCCTCGTCATGGTGGCCGTGGGCGCCGCCACGCGAGAGGAAGAGCTCATAGGCGCGCAGGGCGATCTGCTCGTTGGTGGGGCCATGGCGGACGGGCAGGGCCGTCGTGGGGGGCGTCACGTCCTTCGTGGGCGCCGTGTGCGCGGAGGGGGCCGCGGCGGGAGGCACGTGCGCGATCGGCGCCGTGGAGGTGACGACAGACGCTGGGGCCGCCGGCTTCTGCTGGGAAGGTTTGTTGTGGTGATTCGTCTTGGCATGCGCACGTGCCATGGGGGGACTCCTCGGTTTCAGGAAGACGTGGACCCAGGACATTGGACGTGTCTCCGGAGCTGGTGAATCGCGTCTTCGGCCCTTCGTTCTCGACGCGACATGTACGCTCCGTGCGTGTCCGCTACCCAACAGGGACGCTCATGGCGCGAGCGCCCCCGCGTCGAGCGCGGCCTCGAGCGCCTTGTGCATGGCGGTGCTCATGCCGAGCGAGGAGGCGTCCTGGGGCGTGCACCAGCGCAGCTCCTGGAAGGCGGGGGCGTGGGTGGGGCGTGTCGTGCCCGACACGCGCAGCAGCCGCAGCGACAGGGTGCGGTGGGTGAGTTGCCGGCGCACGGTGCCCAGCGCGGCCTCGACGTGCACGGGCGCGCCGAGCGCCTGGGAGAGCCGGGCGGCGGACTCGGGCGCGGGCGTGTCGTCGTCCACTTCGGCGGCGGGCAGCTCCCAGAGACCGCCGAACAGGCCCTTCTCCGCGCGCCGGGCGAGCAACAGGCGCCCCTCGTGGGACCAGACGGCCACCGCGAGCGTCATCCTCTTGGGGGCCGCGCGCACCTTGGCGGGAGGCAACTCATCCACGCGGCCGTGGCGGTAGGCGAGGCATTGCTCGCGCACGGAGCACAGGAGGCAGAGGGGATTTTCCGGACGGCACACGGTGGCGCCGTGCTCCATGAGGGCCTGGTTGAAGTCGCCGGGCCGCTCACCGGGAACCAGCGCCGCGGCGAGCGCCCACAGCCGGGCCTCGCGGACACGGTCCCCGGGCGAGCCCTCCACCTCGAAGAGGCGCGAGAGGACGCGGGCCACGTTGCCATCCACCAGGGGCGCGGATTCACCGAAGGCGATGGAGGCCACGGCCCCCGCCGTGTAGCGGCCGAAGCCGGGCAGGGTGAGCAGTCCAGCGGCGGTGGAGGGCAGTCGGCCGCCGAAGCGGGTCACCACCTCCTGGGCGGCGAGGTGCAGGTTGCGCGCGCGGGAGTAATAGCCAAGGCCCCGCCAGGCGGCCAGCACGTCCGGCAGGGGCGCGCTCGCGAGCGCCTCCACCGTGGGAAAGCGCTGGAGGAAGCGCTCCCAGTAAGGAATGACGGTGGCCACCTGCGTCTGCTGCAGCATCACCTCGCTGAGCCAGATGGCGTACGGGTCGCGCGTGCGGCGCCATGGCAGCTCCCGCTTCTCCCGGTCGTACCAGCCGAGCAATCCCGCGCGCACGGGCTCGCGGCGTTCGGGCGGGAGGAGCGGCGCCGCGGAGGGGGCCTCGCGCTTGCGGGGAGGACTCATGGCTTCCTGGCGGGATTGGCGATGCGGCGGGCCACGCGATCGAAGAGCCCGGGGGCGAGCCGGTTGGCGAGCACCATGGCCCGGCCGGGCAGGGTGAGCACCGTTTCCCGGCGCTCGCGATGGCTGGCGCTCACCAGGGCCTGGGCAACGGCCTCGGCGCTCATGGCGTTCAGGGGAATGGCGTCCTGGCGCCAACCCTCGGCGTTGAGGCGGGCGTCGCGGAACTCCGTCTCGGTGAGTCCCGGGGAGACGAGCAGCACGCGAATGCCCTCGGCGGCCAGTTCGGCGCGCAGGGACTCGGTGAGCAGGTTCACCGCGGCCTTGGACGCGCCGTAGCCGCCCAGCAGGGGCAGGCCCCGGTGGCCCAGCACCGAACTGACGTTGAGCACCTGCGAGCCCGGCGCGCGCTCGCGCAGCAACGGCAGGGCGGCACGCGTGACGCGCACGAGGCCGAAGAAGTTGATCTCGAACACCTGACGCAGTTGCGTCTCGCTGAAGCCCTCGACGGGGCCATAGAGCCCGAGCCCCGCGTTGTTGATGAGGAAGTCCAGCCCTCCGAAGGCGTCTCGCGTCTCGTGGATGAGACGTGCCACGTCCTCCTCGCTCGTGACATCGCAGCGCACGGGCAGCGCACGGACGCCCAGGGCTTCCACTTCCCGTGCGGCGTCCCGCAGCGCGGACTCCCGGCGGGCGGCGAGCACGACGTGGGCTCCTCGCGCCGCGTAGGCAAGCGCCGCCGCCCGGCCAATGCCACTGGAGGCGCCCGTGATGAGCACGACCCTTCCCTTGAAGTGTTGGGTTGCCATGAGGGCGCGCACCATAGCGGCTCGTCCCGAGGGGTGAAGGACCTGGCGGGGTGGGCCTGCTCGTCTGTCCCCCTTGCGGCGTCACCGAGCCCGTGATCTAGGATGCGAGCCCTTCATGCCGCGCGCGTTCACCAACGATTTCTCCTGGTCCAAGAGCCGTCACGAAAAGCTCCAGGAGTGCTCCCGGGCCTACTACTTCTATTACTACCGCTCGTGGGGTGGCTGGGGCGCCGGGGCCCCGCGCGACGTGCGCGAGTTGTATCTGCTCAAGAAGCTGGGCAACCGCTTCACCTGGGCGGGCAGCATGGTGCACGACGCGATCCGCGACGCGCTGTTGGACTGGCGCGCGGGGCGAGAGGTGGACGCCGCGAAGGTGGAGGCGCGGGCGCTCGCCACCATGCGGGAGGACTTCCGCTTCTCGCGCGGCAAGTCGTACCGCACGCAGAAGGGCCGCAAGGCCTTCAGCGGCCTGGTGGAGCACGAGTACGAAGAGCCCATCCCCGACGAGGCCTGGAAGCAGAACGCGGAGACGGTGCGCCTGGCGCTCGGCTGGTTCTTCCAGTCGCGCTGGCCAGCGCTCGCGCGTGGCCTCAAGTCCGCGCAGTGGCTGGAGGTGGACGCGGGCGCGGACTTCTCCACCTTCACGCTGGATGGGGTGAAGGTGTTCGCCATCCCCGACTTCGCCTACGTGGACGCGGATGGCGCGCCCGTGGTGGTGGACTGGAAGACGGGCAAGGTTCGCGAGGGGTATGACGAGCAGGTGCTCGGCTACGCGCTCTATGTGTCGCAGCGCTACCGGTTGCCCCTGGAGAAGGTGCGCGCCTCGCTCGTGTACCTGAATGACGGGGTGGAGCATCAGGTGCAGGTGGACGAGAACGCGGTGGAGGGCTTCAAGGAGCGCTTCGCCCAGAGCGTGGCGCGCATGCGCGGCCTGCTCGCGGATCCCGCCACCAACACGCCCAGGGACGAGTCCGCCTTCCCTCAAACGGAAGAGGCCTCCACATGTGCCCGTTGTGTCTTCCGCCGCCCCTGTGGCCGCGAGGCGGCGGTGCGGGCCGCCTGAGTTCCGGCTTCACCCCGGGGGCCGGGTGCCCGGCGCGCCGAGGCTGGGATAGATGCGGACCTGCTTCACCCGGCGCGCCGAGGCCTCCAAGACCTCGAGCACGGTGCCGTCGGCCAGGGTGAAGCGCGCCCCGGTGGTGGGAATGGAGCCGGCCAGGGACGTGCACAGGCCGCCCACGGTGGTCCAGGTGTCACCCTCGGGCAGTTCCACCGAGTCGATGGCCCGGTTGAGTTCCCGGACGGGCAGGGTCGCGTCGACGACGAGGGTTCCATCGGGCTCGTGCCGGATGGAGTCGGGCGGGGTCTCGCGCTCGCTCGCGATGGTGCCCACCAGCTCCTCCACCAGATCCTTCATGGTGACGACCCCCGCGAGCCCTCCCTGCTCGTCCACGACGATGGCCAGTTGGATCCGCCGCACCTGCATCTGATGGAGCACATCCAGGGCGCGCATGGTCTCGGGCACGAAGTAGGCGGGGCGCAGCACGTCCTCCAACAGGATGAGCTGCTGCTCCAGCGCGAACGACAGCAGATCCTTGGCCACCACGTAACCGATGATGTGGTCGATGCTGCCCTCGTAGACGGGCATGCGGCTGTGGCCCTCCTCCAGGAGGAGCCGCTGGACTTCCTCGGGCGGGGCGTGCCGCCGCAGCGCCACCACGCGGGTTCGGGGCACCATCACGTCCGTCACCAGCAGGTCCGCGAGGTCGAACGCGCGCGAGGCGATCTCTCCACTGCGCGGATGGAGGCCGCCGCTGCGGGCCGCCTCCTCGACGAGCTGTTGGAGTTCCTCGGGCGAGAGGCGGGACTCGGTGAACGACGTCTTGTCCCCGAAGAGGCGCAGCACCAGGTTGGAGCTGAACGTGAGCAGCCACACCACGGGCTTCATCAACCGCGACAGGCCCCTCAAGGGCGGACCGATGAGCAGGGCGTAGCGCTCGGAGTAGCGCAGGGCGAGCGACTTGGGCACCAGCTCTCCCAGCACCAGGGTGAGATAGGACACGAGTCCCACCACCAGCGCGAAGGCCACGCCCTCGGCGCGCTCCGGCGCCAATCCGAGTCCTTGCAGGGGCCCGCTCAGCCGCTGGGCGATGGACGCGCCGCCGAAGGCCGCCGCCGTGGAGCCCACGACGGTGATGCCGATCTGCACCGTGGCGAGGAAGCGCTCGGGGTTGTCCCGGAGCGCCTTGACCGAGCCCGCGGCGCCGCTGCCCTGATCGATCAGCTCCTGGAGCCGGGTCTTGCGAATCGAGATGAGCGCCAGTTCCGCGCCCGCGAAGATGCCGTTGGCGAAGACGAGCAACAGGATGATGGCGAGTTCGGTGACGATGGTGCCCCTCCTGGGCCGGGCCCGTGGTGAACCGGACGCTCCAAAGGAGGGGTCTACTACGGCTCGCGCGGATGTCTACTGCCGCGGGCGGCCGTTAGCGAGCCACCGACAGCCGGCGCACCACCACGCCCGCCGCGTTCATGCCGAACACGGAGGTGACGAAGGCCACGCTGCCGTCGATCTGCGTGCGCTTCTCGCAGGTGTGGAAGTCGTTGTCGTTGGGGCACACGCAGGTGAAGCCGTCGTCCGCGTCGTAGCGCAGGGACAGGGGCTGGCGCCGCGTCTCGATGGAGTAGACGGCGGTGATGCCCGTGGGCCGGTCGGTGTTCACGTTGTACTTGCGCTTGAGCAGCTTGCGGATGTCCTTGGCGAAGGGATCCATGTGCGTTTCGCACAGGTCCTCCACGCGGATGGCCGTGGGATCCAACCGGCCCGCGGCGCCCATGGAGCTCACCACGGGGATGCCCAGGCTCACGCAGCGGTGCAGCAGGTGCAGCTTCGCCTTCACGTTGTCGATGGCGTCCACCACGTAGTCGTAGCTGCCCGGGGCCAGGAGCTGGTCGGCCAGGTCATCGCGGTAGAACTCGCACAGGGCCCGCACCTGGGCCTCGGGGTTGATCTCCTTGCAGCGCTGGGCCATCAACTCCGCCTTGGGCTTGCCCACCGTCTTCACGGTGGCGTGGAGCTGGCGGTTGGAGTTGGTGACGCACACGGTGTCGAAGTCCACCAGCGTGAGCTGGCCCACGCCGCTGCGCACGATGCCCTCGGCGGCGTAGCTGCCCACGCCGCCCATCCCGAACACCACCACGCGCGCCGCGGACAGGCGCTCCATGGCCGGGTCTCCGAGCAGGCGGCCGGTCCGGTCGAAGCGCCGGTGCAGCTTGAAGGGCTTGGGCTCGGGTGCCGCGGACGGCGCCACGGGGGAGGGAAGGGTCTCGGGAGCGGGGGGCTGCGGTTCCATGGGGGCCTCTATAACGCGACCGCCTCCCTACCGCGAAGGGGTGGGGAATGCTTCCCGGAAGAAGCGGTGGGCGTTCTCGGTCGTCCGCTGGGCGAGCACCTCCACGGGCTCGCCCAGGACGCGGGCCATGCCCTCGATGACCCGGGGCAGGTAGCCCGGCTCCGAGCGCTGCCCCCGGTGGGGCGCGGGGGCTTGATCCGGGGCGTCCGTCTCCACCATGAGCCGCTCGGGGGGAATCACGCGCAGGGCATCCAGGGGCTTGCGCGCCTCGGCCCAGGTGACCGGACCCGCGAAGGAGAAGTGGCAGCCCTTCTGGATGTAGAAGCGCGCCAGGTCCACGCCCCCCCCGTAGCTGTGCATCAGCACACCCGCCTCGGGCAGGGGCTCGCGCTTGAGCAGTTCGATGAGGGCGGGGTGCGCGCGGAAGCAGTGCATCAACACGGGCAGGTCATGCTTGCGCGCGAGCTCCAGGTGCCGCCGCAGTACCGCCAACTGGCGCTCCATGGGCGCGCCCTCGGCCGAGGGGCCGTCCAGTCCACACTCGCCCACGGCGATGGCGCCTCCTCGCGCGAGCAGCGCGTCCAGGCGCTCCAGGTGCTCCTCGTCCTCCTCGGGTGGGAGGTGGGGCAGCATCTGCGGGTGGATGCCGAGTCCCACCTGGAGCCGGGGGTCGGCGCGGGACAGGGCACACAAGGGCTCCCAATTGTCCGGTCCCACACCCGGCACGAGGATGCCGTGCAGTCCGGCGGCCCAGGCGCGGGTGAGTACGTCATCGCGATCCGGATCGAAACGCGGTGCGTCGAGATGGCAATGGGTGTCAATCATTGGAAACGTTCATGGGGACGGCGTTGGTTTGTCGTTCATCCCGAGACACCGGGTGGTGTGTAGGAGCGCAATGTATCGGCCCCGGATTCCAAAGTGCCCTATAGCCACGCGGCGGCTTTTGGGAGGGTGCATATGACCAATCGGGGTGTCGTGGTTGCGCTCATGGGCGCGCTGATGATGGTGGCGACTGGCTGTGCCGAGGAGTGTGTCGACCAATACGATTGTAACAACAACAAGGGAAGCGCTGGCGTGGGCAAGGCCTGGGCCTGTCGCTCGAACAAGTGCGTGGCCGAGGATGTCTCGACCCCGGCTCCGACGCCGGACTCCGGAACGCCGGTGCCGGACGCTGGGACGCCGGACGCGGGAACGGGTGGTGCGGATGACGCGGGGACTCCGCCTCCAGAGGAGATGACGATCCCCGAGGGAGGTGACTGCACGACCTCGGGGAGCTGCATGGCGGGCCTGTTCTGCGAGGCCCTGAAGTGCCAGCCGTTGCGCCTGGCGGTGACGGAGCGGGTCAGTGGCTCGACGGCCACGGATCGCGCCGTGGTCGTCCACTACAAGACCCCCGGCGTCGCGGGCGCCCCGAGCGCGGTGGACGCCTTGAGCCAGGACACCACGGGCACGAGCCGCTTCCCGCGCTGGAACAAGGAGGGCACCGCAGTGGCTTTCGAGAACACGGCCGCTGACAACACCGTGGCGCTCTGGAGCCGTTCCGTTCCCTTCGGGACGGCCGCGCAGACCGAACTCACCACGGCCACGGCCGCTGGCACCACTGAGTTCCGCTACATGGAGTGGGAGCCCTCGAGCTACCTCGCCTGGGGCAAGACGGCCGCCGGATCCACCACGGGCATCTCGTACCTTCCGGGCGCGGGCGGCACGGTCCAGACGGCGACCACCAGCGGCGTCTTCCCGTCCTGGGCGGCGGATGGCAACAGCTTCGCGTACAGCGCCAACGGCCAGGGATTGAGGACCCGCTCGATCTCCACCGGCTCCGACGCGCTGGTGGCGGGCCCGCCCGCCACGGGCGAGCAACCGCTGCACAACAAGGCCAATGGCGTGCTCATCTACCTGGATGCGAAGGGCGTCACGGAGAACATCGGCATAGCGACACCGCTGACCGGCCTCTACAGCCTCGATCCCACGTCGAGCACGGTGCGGGAGATCGCCCTGGCTCAAACCGAGTCCTCCGACGCCAGCGGTGAGGTGAAGTCCTTCATCGCCAACCACACCTGGTCGCCAACCGGCACGCACGTCGCCTATGTCCGGGTGTACTATTACAAGCCGACCTCGGGCTCCGCGGTGCTGTGCAACGGCGGCAACTGCGGTGGCAGGCAGGGCAATGTCGTCTTCGTGAACACCATCGATGCCTCGGGCGCTCCGGGCTCGGAGATCGAGTTCGCCAGCGAGGCGACCCTTCCATCCTTCTCGCCCGACGGGTACTTCCTCGCCTATGTCTCCGGCGCCAAGCTGCAGGTGCAGAAGCTCAATCCGGCGGGCACGGACGCGCTCACCCTCAAGGATGGGCCGGTCCTGACCCACGCCTGGGGCTCCGTCCAGACGAGCCGCGGCGATGACCACCGGCCGCGCTGGCAGCCGCGCTAGTCCACTCGCACGCACGGAAGTCCAGACACCCGTGTCCCGGTTTCCGGGGCGCGGGTGTCGTGCTTTTTGAACAGAGGCGAGCGCCCGGAGACTTGCCTCCCATTCGAAAGCGACATACGCAGGCGCCCCCGTTGGCCGCTTCACGGGCCACGTCTTGTCGGGAGGTACTGGGATGAAACTCCACGCCGTGTGTTGTGTGCTGGTCCTGTCGGGCTGTGCGACCGCGACGTCACCGGGCGCCATCGTGGGCGCGTCCGGTGCCCAGGACGCGCGGAGCAACGAGGCGATCCTTCCCGAGCCGGTGCGACTGGAGTCGACCGCGGGGACCTTCCTCGTGCATCCCAACAACGCCCGGGATTTCAGCAGGCTGCTGGCGGGCGAGCCCACCCAGAATCAATACATCTCCATCAGCGACGTGCCCTGACGGGCCGCCGGACGCTTCCCTCCGTCACCCTGGATGCGGCAGGTGGGTCGGGCGAGACTCAATCCACCAGCACGATGCGCCGGCCCAGGATCCGGGCCATCTGCGGTGAGGTGACGAGCTTGAGCACTTCCCGGCGCTCACCGGCCGCCGTGTCGTAGGCCGCCGCGATGAGCTCCCCCAGCGTGAGCTGCGCCGACGCCGCCTTGCGGGCCGTGCGCCGCATCGCGGGCATGACGCGCCGTCCCTGCCGTTGAACCGAACCGCGCTTCTGGGTCGTCGTCCTGGCCATGGAATCCTCCCGCCTTCGCCACCGTGTGCTCGACGCTGAATGCACTGGAAAGCAATGCACGCGGCGTGCCGTGCCCTTGCTTGCCCGCCCTCTTCGAGATTCCAAGGGGTTGTAGTCACCACTCGTCCTGGACTGGAGGGCAGGATTCCAAACTTCGTTCAATTTTCGAGGCGGAATGGCTCGTTTCGTCGAGTCTTTTCGTACACACCCCCCAGGGGTCGTGGGGTAAGGGCGACCCATGAACGTCCAGGTCCTCTTCCACGACAACTGCTTCGACGGTGCCGCGAGCGCGGCGGTCTTCACCCGGTTCTACCGGGAGCGGGTTCGCGCGGACGCGCGCTTCAGCTACCGGGGGCTGTCCCACACGGCGGGGGGCGTGCCGATCGATCCATCCGTTTTCTCCGGAGCGGAGGAGAACGCCATCGTCGACTTCCGCTACAGCCAGGATCCGCGGCTCACCTGGTGGTTCGACCACCATGTCTCCGCCTTCCAGCAGCCCGGGGACGAGGCCCATTTCCGCGCCGACACCGGCGGGCGCAAGTTCCATGACGCCCACCGCAAGAGCTGCACCGTCTACCTGGCGGACGTGGCGCGCGAGCGCTTCGGGTGGGATCCCTCGCCCCTGGCGGAGCTGCTGCATTGGGCGGAGCTCATCGACGGCGCGCTCTTTCCCACCCCCCAGATGGCCGTGGCGCTGGAGGAGCCCGCCCTGCGCATCATGACGGTGCTGGAGTCCACCAAGGAGCCGGGCCTCATCCCCCAGGTCATCGAGCGGATGCAGACGGAGCCGCTGGCGGCCATCGCGGCTTCCCCGCTCATCGCCGAGCCACTGGCTCCCTTGCTCGCGCGCCATCAGCGTCACATCGAGCTGGTGCGCACCCGGGCCCGGTACGAGCGGGGAGTCGTCTCCTTCGATCTCGCGGACGATGGCGTGGACAGCCTCAACAAGTTCATCGCCTACGCCCTCTACCCCGAGGCTCGCTACACCCTGTGGGTGGGGCAGGGGCCCTCGCGCGCCAAGGTGTCGCTGGGCTCCAACCCCTGGCGTCCCCAGGAGCGGCGCCATGACCTGGCCGCCATCGCCTCGCGTTATGGCGGCGGAGGCCACCCCGTGGTGTCCGCCGTCAGCTTCAAACCCGGAGAGCTTCCGCGCGCCCGCGCCGCCTTCTCGGAAATCCTGGCCGAGCTGTCCGAGTGATCCGGAGTCGCTACATTTTGCGAGCCTCGCAAAGTTTGCGAGGTTCTACATCGCAACACCTGCGGTGATTCCTTCCCGACATCCCTCATTCCAGGGGGTTGGCAGGCGGCCTGGCACTTGCTTGGCGTGGGCCCGTGGCTCACGGTTCCTCAAAATTTCACTCGCACTGGATATCTGGGCTCCCTCGCCTGTCCGAAGACTCCGGGGAAGCGAGCATCCCCCGGCTGGTCCGCCCGATAATGGACGATGTGGGATTTTTCTGGGATTTTTACCGGGTGAGCGGAGCGGTGCTGGGGACGGAGCGCCAGGACGCTCTCCGGCGGGTGGTGGATCCGGGTGTGCTCCTTGATTTCTTGAACAGGACTGTCGGATTGAAAAGCCAGGCGAATCCAGCGAGGCGGGCGGGACGGGGCGCGGGCTTCTCGCTGCTGGAGATGGTGGTCGTGCTGGGCATCGTCAGCGTGCTGGCGGGGCTCGCCATGGCGGCCTATGACGCGGTGGGTCGCCGGGGGGCGCTGCAGAGCGCCGCCTTCGATCTGCAAGGGGTGTTGTCCTCGGCGCGCGCCAAGGCGGTGTCGCGAGGCTACCCGGTCTGGGTCGTCTTCCACCCCACGGCTGGACGCGGCTCGATGACGACGGGGCAGGGGGCCTTCCTGATGGTGGATGACACCACCAGCCGGTTCGTGCCGTCGCCCGCGCTGCTCTTCGGCCTGGCGCTCCAGGTCCAGAACAGCGTGTCGGCGGTCTACTTCCTCGAGGACTACAGCAAGAAGGTTCGCTTCTCGGCGCTGACGCCCGGGGTGGTGGGCCCCTACAAGGAACCCTTCTCGCGGTTGCGCGTGGAGACGTGTGGGTTCTGCTCGGGGGCGACTCCGCGAGGGGCCATCGTCTTCCGCGCGGATGGCAGTGCCCGTTTCGTGGATGGTGAGGGCCACTACGAGAGCCTCCCCAACCAGGCGCTGGCCTTCAGCAGCCTGGACCTCCAGCACCAGTACCTCTTCGCCATCTCTGGCCCCACGGGCTACGTGGCCTCCTTCTCCCCCTGATGCGAACCGGAGCCCCTGTCATGGTCTGCTCTTTCCGTCCTCGGCGCGCGGCCGCTCGGCGTGGCGTGTCCCTCATCGAGGGCATGGTGGCCTCGGTGGTGTTGCTCATCGGTCTGGTGGGGGTGTTCCAGGGCATCGTCCTGGCCAGTCAGCAGAACACCATGGCGAACCTGGCCACGCATGCCTCGGGGGTCGCTTCCCAGACGCGCGTGGCCCTGGACGTGATGGGTCCGGATCGTCTGTTGGGTCAGACGCGGGGCGTGGGGGGATACCTGGCTCCCGCGCGATGCGAGCCGGATGAGAGCGTCACGGCGCTCGCCGGAGGGTTGGAGACGTTGGTGCCCGGCGCGGAGCCCTGGCGGCGGCGGTGCATCTTCGATCTGGACGCCGCCGAGCGGGACGCGCCCCCGGCCAACAAGCTGTTGCCCGGCTATCCCGAGGAGGACGCGCGGCGCTTTCGCCGTGTCATCGTCTGGGTGTCGCGCACGGACGAGAAGTCCCTGGTGACGGTGGACCAGGTGTCGGTCGTGGTGTCGTGGAACGAGATGGGCCGGCGCCGCTTCGTGATCCACCACCTGGGCTTCTACGACTCGGGCTCGTTCGGAAACTCGACCGGTGTGCAGATCTGACCAGGTGTCCATGACTCCGCGTTTCCGCAGGCCGCCGCGAGGCTTCACGCTGATCGAGCTCATGGTGGGCTCGGTCACCACGACCATCATCCTGGGCGCCGTGGCGTTGACGGTGCTGGCGGTGCAGGGCTCCTATCAGACCGAGTCGCGCATCAAGGTGGCGGTGGAAGGCGCGCGCACGGCGACGTCGTTCATCGAGCAGCGGTTGCGCCTGGCCAGCTATGGCGTGGACCCGCGTTTCGCGTTCGACTTCGACACCGGCGCGCTGGGCGCGGACGTCAAGTCCAACCAGGTGCTCGAGTTCGGCGCGGGCGTGCCCCAGTCGGTGACGGATGACCTGGCCTTGCGCTACCGGGATCCGGCGTGGCTGCGCAAGGGGACCTACGTCAACGGCAGCGTGACCCTGGTGGACGCGGACACCTTCGGCACGGATCTTCCCGAGGGCAAGCGCATCATCGTCGCGTGCCGGGGGGGCGGGCACTACGTGGTGCTCCGGACGCTCGCGGGGGGCGTGGGCAATGGCGACCATGAGTCCGGCAACTTCGCCCTGGACACCACGATGTCGACGGTGGGCGCGGGCGAGGGCTGTCTGTCCAGGGGGGGCGAGTCGGTCCCCTCCGTGATGCTGATGCATGAGCTGCGCATCCGCGTCATGGACCTGGGGGGCCGTCCGTTCCTGATGGCGTTCTCGAACCTGAATGACCTGGATACGGCCAATGCCGTCCCCCTGGCCGCGGACGTGGAGTCCTTCCAGGTGGCGTACGTGATGAACCGCCCGCCGCCCGGTAGCGCCCACGCGGCGGCGGCCTCCGTGGACGCGACCTCCAATCCCGTCAACTGGGTGCTGGGCGACGTGGGCAGTGCCGCCGCGGATCGCACGCCCGACCCGACGGCGTCTCCGGTGCCGCGCTTCAGCACCTCCTATGACGATGCCTCGCGCTACAACGCCCATCCGGCGAACATCCGCGCGGTCCGCGTGAGCATCACCGTGCGCTCGACGAGCGCCGAGCCCAATGGCCGCCGCGCCTTTCCACGCATCAACGTGGAGGACTCCACCGAGCAGGCCGACGCGGATGGCTATTACCGAACCACCATGACCACGACGGTGCGCGTGCCGAACATGTTGTCGCGCTCCGATTTCGTCCCCGAGGTGGGTAGCGGCTACACCACCGGAAACGAGTGGGGAGGTTGACCCATGATGATGCAATCCAGACCTCGGGCTGCCCGAGGCAATGCCCTGATGCTCACCCTCGTGGCCCTCACCGTGCTGATGGTGTTGGTGGGCGGCGCCATCCAGTTCACCAATCGCAACCGCGAGGCGGCCACGGAGAAGATCCGCGGTGAGCGCATCGGGATGTGCGTGGACGCGGCGCGCCGCCATCTGCTCTCGCGCCTGTCGTTGCAGCAGGTGCCCACCAAGTCGCTCGAGCTCTTCAGCGCCCAGCTCATCGACGATCCGACTCCCGAGGCACGTACGAACATGCTGACGGGCCATTACGGGGGGGATGTGGAAACCACCGTCACCACGGTGGACGCGGTGACGATGGGCGCCGCGAGTGGACAGGCCGTCACCGTGGGCAACGTGTACCGGTCTTCCGCCATCCTGGGTGGGCAGTACTACCGGGTGGTGGTCAAGTGCCAGGAGCCCTCGGGTAATCCGGCCACTGCTGGCCGTGAGTCCGAGGTCGAGTTCCTCTTCCGTTACGGTATCTGAGGGGACACCCCATGTTCCGCAAGCTGACGTTGTGCCTTGTCGCCGCGATGACGGCGCTGCTCCGGGCGGACACGGCGGTCGCCATCGATCAGGCGGCCTGCTGTCTGCCCACCACCTCACGGCTCGATTCGCTGATGAACCCCGTCCAGGGAGGAGACGAGAAGTTCTTCTCCAAGACGAGCGGGCCGCCCAACATCCTCTTCATCATCGACACCTCGGGTTCGATGCATGCGTGGCCGACGACCTGGCCCACCAGCAAGGGGTGCTCGCACTCGTTCTTCGAGGAGCTGGGCTACAAGCCGAACGAAGTCTACCCGCGCATGTGGACGGACCTGAACGATCAGTCCAACGACTGGTTCACCACGAACAAGTACTACACCGCGCCGACCGGCGGTTACGGCGTCGCCTTCCAGAAGGCGCCGGTGGCCTCCTCGTGGACCTCCGTGAGCGACGCCTGCAGCAAGGACGTCTCCTCCAGCGCCGCGGACCGCGATCTGTGCAAGCAGTGCCTGGACACCAAGGGCTACTACATCCAGGACGGCAACGCGGGGAAGCGCCGCGTCAAGGGCAACTTCCTCAACTTCTACGCGCCGCGTGACTCGGGCGCCGTGAAGGTGCTGGCCGACGTGGTTCGTGACCTGAACGAGGTGCGCTTCGGCGTGATGGCCTACGAGACGGCGAACGACAATGGCTGCTGGGGCAAGAAGTCGAACAACCCCTCGGCGCAGTGTCTGTGCATCGCGCAGAACATGGGTCCCTCGTGTGACAAGTCCTATCCGCTGGACAACACCGCGGCGGAGAGCAACCGCAGCACCTTCCTGCGCAACCTCACCAACCAGAATGGAGTGGGCAATGGCCTGGGCTGGGATGGCTGCAACACGCCCCTGTCGGATGCGCTCTACGCGGCCGGCTACTACTTCCAGTCCAAGGCGGCCCCCACGCCCTACTCCACGTTCTTCGGCACGCACGCGGTCCCGGCGAACACCAACAACGACTACACCAAGCCGGACGGGGTCTGCTTCGAGTGTGGCTTCAACGCCGTCATCCTGCTGACGGACGGCGAGCCCTATGACGAGGGGAAGATCCTCACCCTGCCCGACGCCATCAAGAACGACCCCACGCCGTGCACGGGTTGCGGCACGACGAGCGCCCTGCACAAGGTGGCCAAGTTCCTGTGGGAGAAGGATCTGCGCGCCGACAAGGACGGCCAGCAGAGCGTGGCCACGTACACCATCGGCTTCTCCGAGGACGTGGCCTCCAGCAAGCTGCTGCAGGAGACGGCGCGCCTGGGCGGTGGCGAGTTCCACTCGGCTCGCAGCACGAGCGAGCTCAAGCAGGCCATCGTCAAGATCCTCGACAACATCAACAGCCGCAGCAACGCGTTCTCCGCCACGGCCGTCAACAACCTGCAGACGCAGAACTCGTCGATGCTGGCGATCATCCCGCGCATGGTGCCCTCGCGCAGCAAGGGCTGGGCGGGCAAGCTCTACCGGTTCGAGCAGTACAACGAGTTCGTCGAGAACCTGGACAAGAATGGCGACGGGGACCGCGATGACGTCTTCCTCGTGGACAAGCAGGGCAAGCCCGTCGCGGAGAACAACGACGGCGAGTTCCGCCGGGTCTCGGCCTTCGCCACGTCCTCGACGCCGACCGTCTTCGGCGACAAGGCGGAGCCCTACTGGGAGGCGGGAGAGAAGCTCGCCGCCCGCGCCCTGGACAGCCGCAAGGTCTACACGGTGACGGACAACGGGCGGATCAAGGGCAGCGGGAAGGATGGGTTGATCAACCAGGACGACGCGCTCGTCGAGTTCAACCTCCAGAACATCGGTGAGCTGCGTCAGTACGTGGCCGTGACGGGAGCGCCGCTGTGCCCCAGTGGCTCGGGCGGCAGCTACAAGCCGGGGTTCATCCTGGACAAGATGAAGCTGACGTCCGTCCAGGCGGCGCAGTTGATCAACGCCGTGCGAGCGGGGGTGGCGAACGATGCGCCGTCGACCCAGGAGCATTTCGATCAGTTGTGCACGGCCCTGGTCATCCAGTACGTGCGCGGTCAGGACCTGTTCGACGAGGACGGAGACGGGCTGCGCTCCGAGATTCGCGAGTCCGTGCTGGGTGACATCTTCCACTCCACGCCCGTGCTGGTGAACCCGCCCTCGGACAAGTTCCTGTGCGAGCTGGGCGTGAGCAACCAGTGCGTGCGCACGCTCTACGCCACCACGGAGCAACTGGGTGGAACGCTCGCCACGCCGCTGGAACCGACGACCATCACGCTGAACGGTTGCTCGTCCGGCACGCGGGACGTGGACGCCTACGACGCCTACCAATACCGCCAGCGCATGCGTCAGCGCCTCATCCTCGTGGGTGCCAACGACGGCATGTTGCATGCCTTCCGCGATGGCACGGGTCAGGAGGACACGTCGTGCAACATCAGCTACCCGGCCAACAGCACCAATGCCGGTGAGGAGGCGTGGGCCTTCATCCCGTCGGACCTGCTGCCTCGCCTGCAGGAGATGCTCCAGGGCCATGCCTACTACGTCGATGGCGACATCATGGTTCGTGACATCTGGGTGGACGAGGACGGCAATGGCGAGAAGTCCGCCAGGGAGTTCCACACCGTGGCGGTGGTGGCCGAGGGCCGCGGCGGAACGCACTACTTCGCCTTGGATCTTCAGTGGGAGTCCGGGGAGCGGGGAGCGGCGGCCAGGCCGGCCTTCCGCTGGATGTTCCCGCAGCCCTGTACGGACGAGGCGATGGTGTTCGGCAAGACGCTCTTCAGCTTGAGTGGCAAGGCGCCGCCCATTGGCCCCGTGCTGCTGGAGTCGACGACGGGCATCGAGCGCGAGCCCGGCACGAAGTCCTCGGAGCGCTGGGTGACGATGCTGTCCGGCGGCTGGTCTCCCGGTGGGGAGAAGGGCCGTGGCATCTACATGGTGGATGTCTGGAACGGCAAGGTGGGCAGCCGCAAGGACAACTTGCTCTGGAAGTGGGAGTACTCACCGACGTCGACCATGAACGACGGCAACAAGCCGCGCGAGTTCATGCGCTATGGCTTCGTGTCTCCGGTGCAGATGACGGACTACGGCGCCAACGACAAGCCGCGCTTCGATGGCTTCGCCGACACGGCGGTGGTGGGTGATCTGGGGGGCCAGTTGTGGACGCTGCGCTTCTTCGCGCCGGGGGTCATCGGCTCGTCGGGCCTGGTGGAGAACTGGAGCGGAGGCCGCTCGTTCTCCATGGACCGCCAGGACACGGCTCCGAGGTCGTCGGAGGACATCCGCAACCGTTCTCCCTTCTTCTACACGGCCGAGCTCGCCCTCCAGTTGGACAACAAGGCCCTGCGCGCCTTCGTGGGGACGGGCAACCGCTACTCCATCCTGGATGAGGGGGTGGGCACCTGCCGCTTCGACAATCCGGAGGCGTGCTCGAAGCTCGGGTGTGGCCAGACGCAGGTCGACTACAAGGTCACGCGCAACGACACGGACCTCTACGAGGTGACGAGCAACTGGGGAGACCGTCTCTACACGGGTGGCACGACCCGGACGTTCACCACTTCCAGTGGGTACGACTACTGCGGCTCCGCGACCAACTCGAGCTTCATCAAGGCCTCGTTCGAGGAGCGCAAGGCGAACACCTGCGCCAGGCCGACCTCGGGCACTGACAACTACGAGTTCGCGCGCACCCGCGTGCAGTGCGGACAGTCCGGTTCGGGCGTCTTCGACTGCCGCCTGAAGGACGCGGGCAACACCCTGTTCATGGGGGATGTGGACGTGAAGTCGTCGGTGACCGCGAGCACGCTCGGAAAGAACCGCTTCTTCGGCCTGTGGGCCTATGGCGGCACCGCCAATCGCATGTTCGAGGAGAATCCCGCCAAACCCTCGTCCAACCTGGCCGCCCAGTTCGACAGCCGGCGTCTGTCGGACAGGGGCGGGGTGACGGGCTCGGGAGACCTCGTCAACGTGACGGATGTCACGTGCACGCTCGGAGGCTCCTGCAAGTGCGCCACTGGCAGCACCACGTGCGATGCCACCAGGCCGTTCGCCGGTTCGGATGATTACGGCTGGTTCTATGAGTACGAGGGGCTGTCGCACAAGACGGCCAGTGGCTCGTCGGTGCTCGCGAGCTGCGCCGTGTGGAACTCCATGTACTCGACCCCGGTCGTGTCCGACAATCCGCGCCAGTCCGCGGCGTGCTCCGGCTCCTTCACGAGCAAGGCGCGGCTCTTCCAGGGTGACTTCATCTCCGGTTCGCCCAACTGCGCGGCGGGCTTCTCCAACCCGTCCAACAACACGTTCTCCCGCTTCCAGGAGCGTGACGTGGTGGCGCCGCCGCCGGATCCCTCCATGTCCATCCAGGTGTCGAAGACGGGCCAGGTGAAGTACAGCACGCTCTTCTTCGAGCCCGGCCCGAACCGGGAACAGGCCAGCCAGACGCAACTGTCCGGCAGCATGGACGTGTTGCAGTACATCTATGAACTGCCCGTTCCGCGCAGCCTCCATACCTGCCGCCACGTGCATGTGAACGGCGGCCGGTCCACCTGCGTCCCCTCGGAGATGTAGCGGAGACCAGGCGGCCAGGCACCACGCCTCTTCCCGGGTCCGAGGGGATGCCGTAGCCTGCGCCTCCTCATGCTCCGGCGCGGTTCGTTCGCCCTCTGCTTCTTGTTTCTTGGTGCCTGTCAGCGGACGCCCGCCCCGGCGGCTCCGCCCGTGGCCGAGGCGGTGCCCGTTCCGGCCGCCGTGCCCTTGGCGCCTCCTGGCCCCGCCCCCTTGTCACCGTGCAAGGCACGGGGCCAGGCGCCGCTCGACGCGGCCCTGCGCTATCTCGACGAGGGCCTGTCCCTGGAAGCGCTCGCATGCGCCGCTCAGGCCTCCGCGCTGGAGCCGGACTCGGCCTCCGCCCATGCGGCGCGAGGGGAGGCGCTGGCCGCGTTGGAGCGCACGGCGGAGGCGCAGGTGGCCTATGCGCGGGCGCTGGCGCTCGAGCCCGGCTACCCGGACGCATTGCTCGGCGCGGCGCACCTCTATGCCGTGCAGATGCCCTCCCTCCGCGAGTACGACGAGCTGGGCGCGCTCTACGCCGAGCGGGGGTTGTCCCAGGCCGATGTGTCGCCGGAGATGCTGCCCCGCTTCGCCCTGGTGTCGGCCATCGCGTTGAACGATCTGGGCCAGTCCCGGGAAGCGCTCCAGCGGGCCCAGCTCGTGCTCGCGCGCCAGCCGGATGATCCCGAGGCCTCCTACGAAAAGGCCCTGGCCCTCTTCGAGCTGTGCCGTTTCGCCGAGGCGCGCGTGGCCTTCACCCGCCTGATGGGGGACGCCACCCGGGGCGCTCATGCGCACTATCACCTCGGACTGCTGCTGGAGCGCGAGGGCAAGTGGCCGCAGGCGCGGTCACACTTCGACAAGGCACGTGCGCTCGCTCCCCAGGATTTCCCCGAGCCGCCCGCGCCCTCCGAGGCGGAGTTCCGCGAGGAGGTGGCCCGGGCGGTGGCGGCCCTTCCCGAGGACATGCGCCGGGATCTCACCGGGGTGCCGGTGCGCGCCGAGGAGCTGCCGGCGGAGGACGATCTGCTCTCTGGCGAGCCGCCCCTGTCGCCCACCATTCTCGGCCTTTTTCGCGGCCCTCCCCTGAGCGAGCCGTGTGATGGTACGGAGACGCCCTGCCGTTCGGTGGCGCTCTATCGACTCAACCTCGCCCGCGCGGTGCGCACTCGGGAGGAATTACGGGAACAAATCAAGGTGACGCTGCTTCACGAGGTGGGACATCTGCGGGGCGAGGACGACCAGGAGCTGGCCGCCCGGGGCCTGGAGTGACCATGTCTCGTTCCTCCTCCCTTCCTCTCGTCCGGGTGAGCCTCAAGGGCGCGAAGTCCCTGCGCCGGGGCCACCCCTGGGTGTACCGCACCGAGCTGTTGGAGCTGCCCGACACGCAGGAGCGGGGCGCGGTGGTGTCCGTGGTGGACCCCCAGGGCAATCCCGTGGGCCAGGCCTTCTACGCGCAGCACTCGCCGCTCGCGCTGCGGCTGCTCACGCGCAAGGGGCCCGCGGAGGAGAAGGTGGACGAGGCCTTTCTGCGCCAGCGCCTGGAGGCGTCGCTCGCGCGGCGTTCCTTCCTGCGCCAGCGCGATGGCCTGCGGCTGGTGCATGGCGAGGCGGACCTGCTGCCCGGGCTCTTCGTGGACCGGTATGGCTCGGGGCTGTCGGTGCAGACGCTCTCCGAGGGCATGGACGCGCGCAAGGAGTGGGTGGCGCGCACCCTGGCGAGCCTCACGGGGGCGACCCACGTGGTGTGCCGGGACGACGCCTCGGGGCGCGACTTCGAGGGACTTCCGCGCGAGGTGCGGCTGCTGCACGGCGAGGGCGATGCGCGCTTCGGCTACCACGAGGGGGAGAACCTCTTCGAGGTGAACCTGCTGGGAGACATGAAGACGGGCGCCTTCCTGGATCAGGTGGACAATCACCTGCGCGCGGGCGAGTTGGCGCGGGGGGCCGCGTTGGACCTCTTCAGCTACCACGGCGGGTTCGCGCTGGCGCTCAGCCGCTCGTGCGACTCGGTGGTGGCGGTGGAGCAGGACGCCACGGCCGCCGCTCGGGCCCGGGAGAACGCCGCGCGCAACGGGCGCTCCAATGTCACGGTGGAGAACGCGAACGCCTTCGACGTGCTGCGCCGCTACTCCGAGTCCAGCCAGCGCTTCGACACGGTGGTGGTGGACCCGCCGGGGCTCGCCAAGCGGCGCGAGGGGCTGGCCACCGCGCTGCGCGCCTACCATGAGCTCAACCTGCGAGCCATCAAGTGCCTGCGCCCCGAGGGGCTGCTCGTCACCTGCTCGTGCTCGGGCAAGCTCGGGCGCGAGGAGTTCGAGGAGATGGTGCTGTCGGCCGCCGCGGATGCGAAGCGGCCGGTGCAGATATTGGAGCGCCGGGGGGCGGGGTTGGATCACCCGGTACTCGGTGGCCTGCCGGAGACCGAGTACCTCAAGGCGTTCTTCGTCCGCGTCCTCTAGTCAGATGCCCATCTCCGCGCGCAGCCGCTTGACCTGCTTGAAGTACTCGGTGCGGGGAAAGGGCACGTTGAGGATGTGGAAGTCCTTCTTGGACAGGCCCACGCACCCGAAGCAGTAGTTGCAGTCGGACAGGTTGCGGCAGAGCACCACGTAGGCGCTGCTGGTGCAGTTCTCGCTCTGCACGCAGTAGGCGCAGTGGTGGCACTGCTTGCACTCCACGCAGTGCGAGCAGTTGTTGCACAGCTCGCAGCGGGTGCAGTGGGTGCACTGGTAGCAACTGTCGCAGTCACGGCAGAACATGCAGTTGGCGCACCGCTCACACCCCTCGCAGGCGTAGGAGCCCGGATTGCCAGGGTCCGACGTGTAGAGCCGGGCGAGTTGCTGGTACTGGTCCAGGAACGCGCGCTTGTTCATGGCGGCCACTTCCTCGCGAGCCCGGGCCTCCTGTTGCGCGTCCGGTGCGCTCATGCTCGCCCCTCTGTCCTTCCCCACGGATGCTCCTTTCATTGCACGCCCGCGTTCTCGTTGGGCCGTTCCAAGCGCGCCAGTGCCGCCAGGTCGAGTCCACGCGCCACCCGGCGCACCTCCACGGTGCCCGGGAAACCTCGGCTGCTCACCGCCACCACATACCGGTTGCCCACCAGGAGGCTGGCCTCGGCCAGCCCGTTCGTCGCGTCGTAGCGTACGAAGCCCACCGCCTCCTTGTCCTTCCAGAAAATGGGGGCGGTGGGATCATTCAGCGCCCGGCTCTGCGCCCCATTGGCCGCGGCGAGGATGGCTTGTCCCAGCTTCGCCGACAGAGAGGTGTCCACGATGCGCACCTTCACCTCGCGCTCCTCCCCGAGCATGAAGCTGCGCTCGGCCTCGCTCACGGACACGTCGCCATAGCGGCCGGTGGAGCCCGCGTCCCGGGTGCGCGGCAGGCCTTCCACGCTCTGGGGCAGGAAGTCCTGGAGCTGCTCGAAGTGGGCGCAGGGGAAGGCCGCCGGAGCCCGGGCGGCGTCTTCAACGACCGTGGGTGTTGGCTTTCCACCGTCTGTGCAGGCGGCGCCTGTCAAGAACGCGAGGAAGACCAGGGGGCGGAGAGGGAAATAGTCGCGCACGGGAGAATCAAAGGGTATCCCCGTTCCGCGCGCAATGGACCTCTCGAAGCTCAATGCCCCGCAGCGTGAAGCCGTGGTCACCACCGAGGGCCCCTTGCTGGTGCTGGCCGGCGCTGGCAGCGGGAAGACCCGCGTCATCACCCACCGCATCGTCCACCTGCTCGACAAGCGGCCCAACGGGCTGCTGGCCCGCAACATCCTCGCGGTCACCTTCACCAACAAGGCCGCCTCGGAGATGAAGGAGCGCCTGGTCCACATGGCCGGGCCCCGTGCCCAGAACGTGCTGGTGTGTACCTTCCATGCCTTCGGCGCGGAGATGCTGCGCGAGGACATCTACCGGCTGGGCTGGCCCAAGAAGTTCTCCATCGCGGACCAGGGAGACCAGGCGGCCATCATCAAGCGGGCCATGCGCGAGCGGCGGATCGATGATCGCGAGTTCGATCCGCGCAAGGTGCTCGGCCTCATCTCCAAGGCGAAGAACGCGGGCAAGACGCCCGAGCCGCTCGGCGAGGGGCTGGGGGACGATTACGATCTCATCGCCCACATGGTCTACGAGGCCTACCAGCTGTCGCTCAAGGCGCAGGGCTCGGTGGACTTCGATGATCTGCTCATCCTGCCCTCGCGGCTGCTGCGCGAGCACGAGGATCTGCGGCTCAAGTACACCTCCCGCTTCCGCTACATCCTGGTGGACGAGTTCCAGGACACCAACCAGGCCCAGTTGGATCTGCTCAAGCTGCTGGTCAGTGGCGAGACGCGCAACGTGTGCGCGGTGGGGGACGACGACCAGTGCATCTACAGCTGGCGTGGCGCGGAGGTGCGCAACATCCTGAGCTACGACAAGTACTTCCCGGGAGGGAAGGAAGTGCGGCTCGAGCAGAACTACCGCTCCACGCAGGTGGTGCTGGACGCGGCCAACGCCGTCATCGCCCAGAATCCCGAGCGCAAGGCCAAGCAGATGTGGAGCGAGCGCAAGGGGGGCCAGCGCATCCAGGTGGTGTCGGCGCCCACGGAGGAGGACGAGGCGCGCTACGTGGCGCAGGAGATTTCCCGGCTCGTGGCGGGGGGCATTCCTCCGGATGAGATCGCCGTCCTCTACCGCGTCAATGGCCAGGCGCATCCGGTGGAGGAGGCGCTGCGCGAGAAGAACCTGCGCTACGAGGTGCTGTCGGGCAGTGAGTTCTTCGACCGGCGCGAGGTGAAGGACGTCGTCGCCTACTTCAAGCTCATCGCCAATCCCCGGGACGAGACGTCGCTCCTGCGCATCATCAACGTGCCCGCGCGGGGCATTGGCGACGTCACCATGGAGCGGCTGGTGGCGCACGCGCGGCGCGACAGCGTGACGCTCTGGGGCGCCATGGAGCGCTCGGAGGGCTACGAGGACCTGCCCGCGGGCGCGGCCACCAAGGTGCGCGAGTTCCAGCGGCTCGTCGAGCGCTACCGGGAGAGCTACGAGCACGGCAAGCTGGCCCAGGTGACGCGCCAGCTCCTGGAGGAGATTGGCTACAAGGACGACGCCAAGTCCCTGACGAGCTCCCAGGCGAGCGCCGAGCGCAAGCTCGCGTCCGTCGACTTCGTCATCAACTCCCTGGAGTCCTTCGAGAAGCGCGAGGGCCCCAAGGCGAGCCTGCTCACCTACCTCAACCGGTTGAGTCTGGACACCCGCCAGGAAGAGGAGGAAGTCCCCGGAGGCAACAAGGCCATCACCCTGATGACGCTCCACGCCTCCAAGGGCCTGGAGTACCGGGTGGTCTTCTTCATCGGGATGGAGGAGGAGCTGATGCCCCACAAGGGCATGCAGGGCGAGGCGCAGAACCTCGAGGAGGAGCGCCGGCTCTGCTACGTGGGCATCACCCGGGCCAAGGAAGCGCTCTACCTCACCCGCTCCGCCATGCGCGTGAAGCGGGGCAAGGAGGTACCGCGCACCCCCTCGCGCTTCCTGGACGACCTTCCCCAGGAACTGGTGGAGGTGGTGGACCTGGACGCACCGCGCAAGGGACCCCCTACCGCCCAGGAGCAGAACTTCTTCGCCAACCTGAAGGAGCGCTTCAAGGCCCCCCAGGCGGGCGGGGGAGCGGCGCCTCGGGGCTCTGGAGGGGGGGAGGGTCCTTCCGGACCGGCCACGTCTCCTCCGGGAACGGCGCGCGCGGTGCGCTAGGGCGCAGTGCGACCTTGACTTGCCTCCCGCCCCCCTCTAAGACGGTCGGCCTTTCCGGGCCACCTTGGAAGTTCCCAGGGTCGACCCGCGGTTGCTTTGGCTCAGGCGCTCGAAGGCGCCACCCAAGTTTTGGAGTTCAAACAATGTCGCAGCGGACCTACAGTGCGAAGCCGGCGGATATCAAGCGCCAGTGGCACGTGATCGATCTGAAGGACAAGGTGCTCGGACGCGCCGCCAGTCAGATCGCGACCCTTCTCAAGGGCAAGCACAAGCCGATGTACACCCCGTCCATCGACACGGGTGACCATGTCATCGTGATCAACGCGGACAAGGTGAAGGTGACGGGCACGAAGGAGCAGGACAAGATGTACTACCGGCACGCCCTGGCCGGTTTCCCGGGTGGTCTCAAGAGCACCAATCTGGCCAAGCTGCGGGCGCGTCATCCCGAGGACATCATCCTCAACGCCGTGCGCCGCATGCTGCCGCGCAACGCGCTGGGCCGTCAGATGATGACCAAGCTCAAGGTCTACGCCGGCGACACGCACCCGCACACCGCGCAGCAGCCGGTGGCTCGCGAAGTCGAAGCGTAAGGGCTCCTTCCTTCCCACACTTTCCGCACCTTTAGAGAAGAGACGACATGGCTACCGCCACCGACAAGGGCTTTTATGGCACCGGCCGCCGCAAGGAGGCCACCGCGCGCGTGTGGATCCGCCCGGGCACCGGCGTTGTGATCATCAACGGCCGCGACATCAACGTGTACTTCGGCCGCGAGACCTCCAAGATGGTGCTCAACCAGCCCCTGGATGTGCTCGAGCAGAAGGGCAAGATCGACATCGAGGTCAACGTGCGTGGCGGAGGTCTGAGTGGTCAGGCCGGCGCCATCCGCCACGGCCTCGCCCGCGCGCTGTGCAACTACAACCCGGACTTCCGTCCGTCCCTCAAGAAGGCCGGCTTCCTCACGCGTGATGCCCGCGCCGTCGAGCGCAAGAAGTACGGTCAGCCGGGCGCGCGTCGCCGGTTCCAGTTCTCCAAGCGCTAAGCCTTCCGGCTTCGCTGGACAGTACGCGGCGGCGGGGGTCCTCTCGGGGGCCTCCGCCGTTGTGCTTTGCGGGCCTCGGGCGGCGAGCAGTCGAGCCTCTCGCGGGGGCTCCTCAAGCATTGGGTGGACCGTGTACCATCCGACCCCATCCATGGAACTCAACGAAATCCTTCAGATCGCACTCCGCGGTGGTGCCTCCGACATCCATCTCAAGGCGGGTTTGCCGCCCATGTTCCGTGTCGACGGCTCGCTGATGCCCCTGAAGGATGGCAAGCGGCTGCCTCCCGAGGAGGTGGCGCGCATGGCCTTCGGGATCATGAACGAGTTCCAGAAGGAAAAGTTCAAGCTGAGCAACGAGGTGGACCTGGCGTACGGAGTGCCCGGCCTGGGTCGTTTCCGTGTCAACGTCTTCCAGCAGCGCGGCACCGTGGGCGCGGTCCTTCGCGTCATTCCCTTCAAGGTGATGACCATCAAGGATCTCTTGCTGCCCCCCATCCTGGAGAAGATCTGCCTGGAGGAGCGCGGTCTCATCCTCGTGACGGGCACCACGGGCTCGGGCAAGAGCACCACGCTCGCGGGGATGATCGATCACATCAACGCGACCGAGACCAGTCACATCATGACGATCGAGGACCCCATCGAGTTCCTCATCCGGGACAAGCGCTCCATCGTGAACCAGCGCGAGGTGGGCGTGGACACGATGTCCTTCGCCCAGGCGCTCAAGAGCGCGCTGCGCCAGGATCCGGACGTCATCCTCGTGGGCGAAATGCGTGACCACGAGACGATCGAGACGGCGCTCTCGGCGGCGGAGACGGGCCACCTGGTGATGTCCACGCTGCACACGCTGGACGCCACGGAGACCATCAACCGCATCGTGTCGGCCTTCCCGCCGTACCAGCAGAAGCAGGTGCGCATCCAGTTGGCGAGCGTGCTCAAGGCGGTGGTGAGCCAGCGTCTGGTGCCGCGCGCGGATGGCAAGGGCCGCGTGGCCGCGGTGGAAGTGCTCCGCTGCACCTCGCGCGTGAAGGAGCTCATCGAGGACAAGGACCGCACCAAGGAGATCTCCGACGCCATCTCCCAGGGCTCCGACAGCTACGGAATGCAGACCTTCGACCAGTCGCTGATGTCGCTGGTGAAGCAGGGGCTCGTCACCTACGAGGAGGCCCACCGCCAGTCGAGCAACCCGGACGACTTCGCGCTGCGCTTCTCCGGCATCAGCGCCACCTCGGACTCGAAGTGGGACAACTTCGAGGGCGGGGGCGATCGTCCCATTCCGGGCTCGGCGTCCTTTGGCCAGCAGAACCAGCCGGCCGCTCCGGCGCCCGCGGCGGCGCCTCGGCCCGTCATGGGATCGCGTCCGGCCATTCCCTCGGTGCAGGGGCCCGCGTCGCGTCCGGCCATCCCCGTCGCCGGCTCCCGGACGGGCGTGCCCACGGTGCAGGGCACTCCGCCCGCCGCCGGCTCCCGGACGGGCGTGCCCACGGTGCAGGGCACTCCGGCCCGCGCCGCACCCACCCCGGCCCCGGCTCCCGCTCCGGCCGCCGCGGCCGACGACGACTTCCAGATCGAGCGCTTCTAGGCTCGCTCCGCATCAACGCCGGCTGGGGGGAGGGGGCTCACGCCTCCTCGTCCCCGAGCTGGGCCCGCAGGCGCGAGAGCCGCTGGGGGCCGACGAGCCCCTCGCGTGCCAGCACCTGCAGGAAGTCCACGGCGGCTCGCAGGCCGGCTTCCATCTCCGCCTCGGACTTGCCATCGATCTCCGCCTCGTAGAGCGCTTCGATGTGCTCGGGGTTGATGGGGGTGGGGCCTTCCTCCCAGGCGATGTTCACCAGGGCCCGGGACAGGCGCGCCCGCGCGTCGCGCTCCTTCTCGTCCCGCGCCGAGCGCTCCAGACCGATGATGAGGGCATCCACCTGCTCGCGGCTGAGCGCCGCCAGGGCGGGGACCTCGCCGAGCGTTTCCTGCACGTAGGTGCTGTCGAACGCCTCCACCTCCTGCTCATAGCCGAAGGCCTCCTCCATGAGGATGGAGGCGATGAAGGCGTCCGTCTCGTCCTCGCTGGCGCCCTCGGCCTTGAGCGCCTCGCGGGCCTTGGCCGTCACCGGAGCGAGGGTGGAGTCCTCGGAGAGCGCGCGCGTGGCGGCGTAGGCGGCCAGGAAGATGACGGCGGCCTCGGCGTCCGAGGAGAGGTGGCGCTTGTCCTTGCCTCCCAGGAGGGTGCCGCGCTTGTCGGGGTGGGCGGCGGCGGTCTGGGCGAACAGCCGCTCCTCGGGCTCGAGTGGCGCGTCGTCCTTCTCCTTTTGGAGCGTGTCGCGGGCGGCTTCGGGGCTGAGGTAGCGGGCGATGAGGGGGTGCATGCCGCGCCTGTTAGCACATGCTAGATACCCGGCGATGGACTCCGAGGATCCCACCGCCGAGGACGTCGGGCGAGCGACGGACGCCTGCCTGAAGCTGTTGTCCGTGCGCGGGCGCAGCCGGCACGAATTGCTCCTGGCGCTCGAGCGCAAGGGCTTCTCCGAGCCGGTGCGCGAGCGGGCCCTGAGCCGGGTGGAGGGCTTCGGCTACCTGGATGACACGCGCTTCGCCCGGGATCGGGCGGAGGTGCTGCTGCGGCGCGGCAGGTATGGCCCCCAGGCGGTCGAGGAACGGCTGCGGGCCCACGGGTTGAGCCGGGAGGCGGCGAGCGAGGCGGTGGCCTCGGCCAGCGGTGAGCTCGGGTTCGACGCGGAGCATGCCGCGCGCCAGGTGCTGGAGCAGCGGGGACTCGGGGGCCGCGAGCTCGCCCCCAAGGAAAGGGCCCGGGCGGGCCGCCTTCTGTCCAGCCGGGGTTTCTCCGAGGAGGTCATCCAACGGCTTCTGGGTGACGCGACGCTGGAACCTTCGGGGCCGGACGACTAGCTTGTCCCGCTCCATGCGTCTCTTTCGAGCTGTCTGCCTGTCCGCCGTCCTGTGCACCGCCGCTGGCTGCGCCGCCCTCAACTCCGGCCAGGCCGGGGAGCCCGATTACTCCGCCGCGGCCGACTCCAACATCCGCCTCGGCGACGAGGCCCTGGAGCGCAAGGACTTCCTCCAGGCGGAGAAGTACTACGAGTACGTGCGCACCAAGTTCCCCTACCTCGAGGCGGCCAACGAGGCGGAACTCAAGCTGGGGGATCTCAACTTCGCCCAGGAGCGCTACCCCGAGGCGCGCGAGAAGTTCCAGACCTTCATCAAGCTGCATCCCACCCATCCCAAGGTGGATTACGCCGCCTACCGCTCGGCCCTCACCCACTTCGCCGATGTCCCCTCGGACTTCTTCCTCCTGCCTCCCTCGAAGGAGAAGGATCAGACCGAGGTGCTCGCGGCGCTCGTGTCGCTCAGCGACTTCATCCGCCAGTACCCGCGCTCCCAGTACCTCCCCGAGGCGAAGGAAAACCTCGAGAAGACGCGCCTGCGCCTGGCCGAGCACGAGATGTACGTGGCGTCCTTCTACGCCAAGCGCGAGCGGTGGAAGGCCGTGGTGCAGCGGCTGGAGGGGCTGCTCAAGGACTACCCCGGCACGCGCCTGGAGGAGGCGGCCCTGTTCGATCTCCACTCGGCCTATGTGCGGCTCAATGACACCGAGCAGGCGCGCAAGACGCTGGAGCGTGTCATCGAGCGGTTGCCGGGGACTCCCGCCGCCGAGCGCGCTCGGCGGATGATGGGCTCGTGAGCCCGAGCGAGGACTGGAGCCGCAAGGGCGGCGTGCTGATCGCGGTGCTGGCCGCTGGCGTCGCCGTGCTGGTGTTGGCCCCCCGGATGCTGGGGCTCGCGACCGGACCGGAGGTGGAGGTCATCACCTGGCTCAAGACGACCGAGCGCGACGGGCTGAGCCTGCGCCTGCCCGGAGTGGCCGAGCCCCTGAAGGCCCAGGTGCACCACTTCGCGCGCATCACGGTCGACGTGGCGCCGGGGGGCGAGCGCGCCGTGGCCTGGACAACCCTGGATCTCCAGGGATCGCTGGGGCGCACCCGGGTCAGTTCGCTGGGAGTGGAACGGGTGCCTTTCGTGCGCCGGGGCCGGGAGTGGGTACCCGAGGGCCTGCCCGCGCCCCGTCTGGCGGCGGTGCTCCAGGCCCTGGAGTCCCGGCGCCAGGCCCTGGAGGCGGGGGATCGCGAGCGCCTGACGTCCCTGCTCGAGGGGAAGGACCCGGACGCGGGGAGCGGGGGAGGGGAGGCGGAACTGGAGCGGGTGTTGGCGCTTCGGAAGCGCCGCCTGCGGGCGGAGGCCTGGTATCTGCGGCTCGAACGGGACGACGCCGTGGCCACGGAGGTGTGGCGCCTGGAAGGAGAATTGCCCTCCAGACCGGTGGACGACAGAGGGGAGCGTCAGTTGTCGTTGATTCGTCGTGAGGAGGAATTCTTTTTTTCGCCCAGTCTCATGTAGGCTAGGCAGTGTTTCTCAACGGGCTCCGCGGGTGGTCGGGTCATTGGACGGGAGCGGGACGAGGGCCATGGCATTCCCCACCATCGAGGTCGCAGCACCGTGAGCACTCCGACTCCGGCGAAGACATTCGCGCTCAAGTTCATCTCCGGCAAGTACCAGGGAGGTGAGTTCCCGCTGAAGGCCGAGAAGCAGATCGTCATCGGCCGCTCCAGCGAACTCGACATGGTGCTCGTCGAGGACATGGTGTCGCGCAAGCACGCGCGCATCATGGTGAACGGCACCGGGCAGATCTCCATCGAGGACCTGGGTTCGACCAATGGCACGTTCGTCAACGGCGAAAAGGTCAAGCAGTCGACCCTGAAGGAGGGCGACCGCATCCTCATTGGCACCTCCATCCTCAAGCTGATTCTCCAGGGAGTCGGCGCGGGCGAGGTCGACGAGGTCGTCGCCAAGCAGCGGCTGGAGGAGGCCGCCGTGCAGGCGGCCCGCACCTCGACGAAGGCCTCGTCCATGACGGGCAAGATCGAGGAGATCCCCCTGCCGGACCTGCTCCAGCTCTTCCACACGTCCAAGAAGAACGGCGTGTTGGTGGTGGGCAACGAGCAGGAGGGCAAGATCTACCTGCGCCAGGGCCGCGTGTACTACGCGGTCATCGACGAGAACCACAACCTGGGCCCGCAGAAGAGCTTCAACCGCATCATCACCTGGGAACAGGGTGACTTCGAGCTGCGGCCGGCGGATCCCCAGGAGTTCATGGTGGAGATGGACTCGTCCACCGAGGCGCTCCTCATGGACGCGCTGCGCCAGCTGGATGAGTACAAGCGCATCCAGAAGGAGCTGCCCGCCATGAACGCCCGGCTGTCGCTGGCCTCGCCCATGACGGCGCCCCTGCGCGAGCTGACGCCGGAGCTCCTGGACGTGCTGCAATTGGTGCACAACCACGGCTCGCTGGGCGCGGTGCTCAACCACGCCGAGCAGGACGACGTGGTGGCGGCCGAGACGGTGTTGCAACTCATCAAGCGCGACTACGTGCGCGCCAGCTGATTGGAGTCCCGGGTGTCCGAGCAAAAAGCTCAGCGCCGGCTGACGGAGCTGGCCAACTGCGCGGGATGCGCGGCCAAGCTCCGGGCCGCGGATCTCTCGCAGGTCCTGCGGCAGTTGAAGCCCACGAAGAACGCGAAGGCCTTGGTGGGCTTCAACACCCACGATGACGCGGCCGTGTACCGGGTGGCGCCCGGTCTGGCGATGGTGAGCACGGTGGATTTCTTCCCACCGTTGGTGGACGACCCGTTCCAGTTCGGCGCCATCGCGGCGGCCAACGCGCTGTCGGACATCTACGCCATGGGGGCCAAACCCCTCTTCGCGCTCAACCTGGTGTGCTTCCCCAAGGATCGTCCGCTCGAGGAGCTGTCGAAAATCCTCGCGGGGGGCCAGTCCAAGGCGGACGAGGCCGGCATCCCCATCCTGGGCGGCCACTCCATCCAGGACGAGGAGCCCAAGTACGGGCTGGCGGTGACGGGCAGCGTGCACCCGAAGAAGGTGCTGACCAACGCGGGCGCGAAGCCCGGGGACGTGCTGCTGCTCACCAAGCCCCTGGGCACCGGCATCGCCACCACGGCCATCAAGCGCGGACTCGCCTCCGAGGAGTTGACGGAGCGCGTGGTGGCGCAGATGTCGACGCTCAACCGCAAGGCGGGTGAGGTGTTCGCCTCGGGCAGGTTCAAGGTGAACGCTCTCACGGACGTGACGGGCTTCGGCCTGCTCGGGCATCTGCTGGAGATGATGACGGCCGCCAAGGCCCGGGCCTTCCTGGACCTGGAGCGCATCCCCATCCTCGCGGAGGTGCCCGCGCTGGCGCAGCAGGGCGTGGTGCCCGGCGGTACGAAGTCGAACCTGGCCCACGTGGCCAAGAAGGTGCGCTTCCCCAAGGGCCTGCCCGAGGACATCCAGTGGGTGCTCGCGGATGCCCAGACGAACGGCGGCCTCCTGGCCTCGGTGCCCGCCCGTGACGCGGCCAAGGCCTACCGGGCGCTGGAGCGGGCCCAGGTGGACGTGGCCCTCATCGGCGAGGTGGGCGAGGGCCGGGTCGGCGTCGAAGTCGTCGGGTAGGGCGCCCCGAGGAAGCGAGGGAGCGTGTGGATTCGCGGGGGCGCGCTGTCTCCGCTACGATCGGCGCGCCATGATGGTCCGTCCCCTCGCGCTCGTCCTGTCCCTCGCGTCCCTCCTGGCTTGCCTGTCCTCGCGCGCGGCCGAGCGCCCGGCCCGCATCGTGGTGGATCCCGGCCATGGTGGCGCCAAGGAGGGGGCCACCAGTCCCAAGGGGGTGCTCGAGAAGGACATCGCCCTGCAGATCGCCCGCCGGGTGCGGGAGCATCTGGAGAAGGACCTGGGTGCGCAGGTGTTGATGACGCGTGACGAGGATCTGTCCCTGGATCTGCCCGAGCGCGTGGAGTTCTCCAACAAGCAGCGGCCGGACCTCTTCCTCTCCATCCACTGCAACGCCATGCCCACCAAGCGCACCCGCGCGCGTGTCCAGGGCCTGGAGACGTACTTCCTGTCCGCCAATGCCTCCAACGCCACCGCGCGCGCGGCCGCGGACCGCGAGAACGCCGAGGCCCCCTCCGCCCGGCAGACCCGCAAGCAGTCCACGCTCGCCCTCATCCTCCAGGATCTCGAGCGCACCGAGACGCATCAGGACTCCTCGCGCCTGGCGTACGCCATCCACCCGAAGCTCGTCTCGGCCACCGGGGGCGCGGATCGCGGCGTGCTGCAGGCGCCCTTCTACGTGCTCAATGGCGTCGAGGCTCCCGCTGTCCTCATCGAGGTGGGCTATCTGTCGCATCCCGAGGAGGGCAAGCGCCTGAGCCGCGCCGACTATCAGGAGACCCTCGCCACCGCCATCACCGAGGGCGTGCGCGCCTTCCTCTCCGAGGTGCGCAAGCGCGACACCCCGAAGGGACCGGCGGGCCCCCAGGTCGCATCTCCCTCCACGCCGTGAGCCGCCAGGTCATTCCTTTGTCGGACAGCGGCCCTGGCGTCTGCTAGAGAGCCGGGCCCGTTCCCCTTGCCGAGGAGTCTCCCCGTGCGGTCCTTCAACCGTGGGGCGCTGGATCTGCGCCCCGTCACCCTCACCCCTGGAATCACCCGGCACGCCGAGGGCTCGACCCAGGTGGAGTTCGGCCACACCCGCGTGCTCGTCACGTGCTCGGTGGAGGACCGGGTGCCGCCCCACCTCATGGGCAAGGGCTCCGGCTGGGTGACGGCCGAGTACGGCATGCTGCCGCGCTCCACGCATACGCGCACCCATCGCGAGGCCGCCAAGGGCAAGCAGACCGGACGCACCCTGGAGATCCAGCGCCTCATCGGCCGCGCCCTGCGCGCCGCGGTGGACCTGCCCACCCTGGGCGTGCGCACCTTCACCCTGGACTGTGACGTGCTCCAGGCGGACGGAGGCACGCGCACCGCCGCCATCACCGGCGCCTACGTGGCGCTGGCGCTCGCCCTGAAGAAGCTGCACAAGGACAAGGTCATCTCCCGCATGCCCGTGCTGCATCCCCTGGCCGCGGTGTCCGTGGGCGTGGTGAACGGCGAGGTGCGCGTGGACCTCGACTACGAGGAGGACTCCTCGGCCGACGTGGACCTGAACCTGGTGGCCACCGGCGACGGCCGCATCGTCGAGGTGCAGGGCACGGCCGAGCACAAGATGTTCGACCGCAAGACGCTGGACGCCATGCTGGACTCGGGACTGGCCGCCATCCGCCAGCTCACCGAGGCCCAGGCCAAGATCCTGGAGGGTTGACCGCCATGAAGCCCCGTCTGCTCTTCGCCACCTCCAACGCGGGCAAGCTGCGCGAATTGCGCGGGCTCGTGGGGGACGCCGTGGAGGTGGTGTCCCTGCGCGACCTGCCGCCCATCCCCGAGCCCGTGGAGGATGGCGCCACCTTCGAGGACAACGCCCTCCTCAAGGCGCGCGCCTACGCGGAGGCCAGTGGTCTGCCCGCCCTGGCGGATGACTCGGGGCTGTGCGTGGATGCCCTGGACGGCCGTCCCGGGGTGCTCTCGGCGCGCTATGCCGAGGGCGATGATCGCGCCCGCTACGAGAAGCTGCTCTCCGAGCTGGCGTCCGTCCCCGACGAGGCGCGCACCGCCGCTTTCGTGTGCGCGCTGTGCCTCGCCCTGCCGGGGGACACCGCGCCCCTCATCGAGGTGGGCCGCTGCGAGGGACGGATCGGCCACACCCCTCGGGGCTCGCACGGCTTCGGCTACGATCCGGTCTTCCTGCTGCCGGATGGGAAGTCCCTGGCGGAGCTGACGTCCGAGCAGAAGGCGTCCATCTCCCATCGGGGTGCCGCCTTCCAGAAGATGCGGCCCCACCTGCTGTCCCGGGTGGGCGGCGGAGTTGTTGGACGTTGAGCAGCCGTCAGGAACGTTGTCCTTGCGCGTCCGGTTCGGATGTAGCAAGAATGGCCACCTTTATCGGGGCGTAGCGCAGCCTGGTAGCGCACCTGCCTTGGGCGCAGGGGGTCGGAGGTTCGAATCCTCTCGCCCCGATAACGCAGTACTCGAGTTGGGCGCTTGTAGCTCAGCTGGATAGAGCATCGGCCTTCTAAGCCGAGGGTCGTGGGTTCGAGTCCCGCCTGGCGCGTATCTCATCAGGGGTTGGAATTACTGGGGAATCTCCCTGGCGATTCCAGCCCCTTTTTCTTGTCCTGTAGGCCTTGCAGCGAGCTGGAACTGCCTCCTTGCCCTCCGTCCGGGCCCCCTGGGGGCTCAGGCCGAACGAGAGGGTGTCCACCTCTGCCCGTAGGAAGTCCGGCGCGAGGTGGCCATACCGGTTGAGCGTGGTGCGTGGGTCGGTGAGAGCCTCGCCTCCCGGGGGGGGATGGAGCCGGCCGCTCGGTTGCCACCCATGGACCGGGCATCATCCTTCAAGAGGAGTCCTCTCCGGACGGCGTCCACACGGGCAGGGTCGACGGCTCGGACGGCGACAGGTTCCGGGTCCGCTGCCGGGCCCCGGAGGCAATGGACAGGACCTCCTGGGTGGAGGCTTCCGTGCGGAGGGACGCCAGGAGTCGGCGCGTGACCTCCAGCTGTTCATCGAGCCACGTCGAGGCCGATTGTGTGGCCACCAGCCGCGCGCCGTGCTCGGAGGCCAGCGCATCCAGGAGCAGCTCGTGCAGCAGGATGTAGAGGTACTCGCGCACCGCCACCACGGTCAGGTGCTCCTCGCCGACGTAGGGCGAGGGGGGGAAGGGGTCCACCACCGCGGGGACGCCGACGGGCAGGACCTGGGTACACACGGGGGTGAAGGCGCCCACTCCATCGAAGTGGGCGGACACCACGTAGTAGGAGGACAGCTCGCCCGCGAGGTACGCGTCGAGCAGCTCTTCCACCAGGCGCAGCAGGAGCCCGGGCAGCCCGCGCACACCGGTGGGGGCTGGGTACACGCGCTCCGGGATGAGCCCGGTCCGGGTGAGCAGGGTGGCCGCCCGGTGCCCCACGCAGTGCATCCGCCGCGCCCCCAGCCGCTGCCCATGGGCCCGTGTCGCCTCGGCCAGCCGGGAGTTGTAGCCCCCGCACAACCCCAGGTCGGTCGCCACCACCAGCAGCCCCGGCACGCCCGTGGGGCTCGTGGGCAACGCCAGCTTCAACCCTCCCACCGCCTGCTCCACGCCAGCGCGGTACTCCCGGGCCGGCAACAGCTGCGCCCGCGCCATCCGGAAGTGGTGGGCCGCGAGCGATCTCATCGCGCCCACCGCCTCCGCCAGCGTCCCCATTGTGTGCAGCCTGTGCCGCAGGGTGTCCTCCCGTTTCATGGGGGGCCCTTCAGGCACGCACGCAGCTGCTCCTTCCAGTCCCCGGCCAGAGACGCCTCGCCCTCCAACCCGCGCATCACCTCGGGGGCCATCTGACGGGCCTGATCCAGCGCGAGCCAGATGCCCGCGGCGGCCTGGGCGGGCTCGCTTCCCTCCCAACCCGCTTCTTCCACCGCCATCAGGGCGAACACCTGCGCGGACACCGCACGCGGCGACAGACGGCCCTGTCGCAAGAGTTCGCGCATCACCTGTCCTCGCCACAGCGTGTGCTGCGTGGTCTCCTCCACGTCCAGTCCCACCCGGGTCAGGGCCTCGAGTGACTCGAAGCGCGACATGAGGATGCGCAGGTTGCGCGCCGCCTGCCGCATGGCCGGGGACTGGGCCACCGCGCCGATGCGGGACACGCTGCGGCCGATGTCCACCGCCGGGCGCAGGTTGCGCTCGAAGCGCCCGGTGTCCAGGTAGATCTGCCCATCGGTGATGGAGATGAGGTTGGTGGGGATGTACGCGGAGATGTCGCTGTCGGTGGTTTCCACGATGGGGAAGGCCGTCACCGAGCCGCCGCCGGCGCCAGGGTTGCGGGCCGCGGCGCGCTCGAGCAGCTCCGCGTGCACGTAGAAGATGTCTCCCGGGTAGGCCTCGCGCCCCGGGGGGCGATCGAGCAGGAGCGCCAGCTCGCGGTAGGCGTCCGCGTGCTTGGTGAGGTCGTCGTAGACCACGAGGGCGTCGCGCCCCTGGTCGCGGAACCACTCGGCCACGGACGCGCCAGCGTAGGGCGCCAGGTACTGCATGCCGGGAGCCATGGCCGCGTCCGCGGCGATGATGACCGTGTTGTGCAGCGCGCCCGCCCTGTCCAGGGTGGCGCGCAACGACAGCACCCGTGACATGGGCTGGCCGATGACGACGTAGACACAGGCGACGTCGCCGGCACGCTGCGCGGCCACGAGATCCAGGGCGAGCGACGTCTTGCCCACGTTGCGGTCTCCCACGATGAGTTCGCGCTGGCCCCGGCCAATGGGGATGGCCGCGTCGATGACCATCACTCCCGTGCGCAGCGGCTGATCGATGCTCCTGCGCTCGATGAACTCCGGTGCTCGCTGGAAGTGCGCGCGCCGCGGCCCGCCGTCCAGGGGGGGCGCGTCGTCCAGCGGCGAGCCGAGCGGATCCACCACCCGTCCCAGCAGGCTGTCGCCCACGGGGATGGAGGCGGTCCGACGCAGTTGGCGCACGCCCTCGCCGGAGGACACCCGCGCCGCTCCCGACAGCAGGAGGACTCCCGTGCTCGCGGGCCTCAGGTCGTACACCATGCCGAGTGCCCCCGAGTCGAAGGACACCAGCTCCTCGGAGCCCACGTCTTCCAGCCCGGAGATCTCCGCCACGCCATCCCCGACTCGCCGCACCACTCCCCGGCGCCGCAGGGCCCGGCCGAGTTCGAGGGTGGCCCCGGCCTCCGCGAGCCGCTCCGAGCGCGGCCGCTCCTCACCCATGGGCGGACTCCGTCCCGGCCAGCGCGCGCTCCGCGTAGGCCGCCAGTCCCGAGGCCGAGGCGTCCACCAGACCCGCTCCGGTGACGATGCGCAGTCCGGCGCCCAGCCGCGGGACGGAGCGGAACTCCACCCCGGGCACTCCGGCGAGCGCGGCCCCCACCAGCTCACGCGCCTCGGGAGGCAGGGGACGTGCCGACTCCACCACCACGTGTCCGAGCGCGCCGGTGGGCAGGGACTGGAGTTCGCGGCACGCGGCCCGGGCCAGCGCCGTGTCCAGCTCCGGCCCCGCCAGCCACTCCAGCAGTTGGAACACGGCGCGCGCCGCCAACGCGGCCGCTTCATTCTCGAGACCCTCTCGCCAGGCGAACCGCCGGTGCTCCAGCTCGAGCCTCAAGGCCTCTCGCTCCTGCTCGGCCTGGGTCCGTGCCTCGGCCAGGAGCGCCGCGGCCTGCCGCGCCGCGGCCTGCCGCGCGTCCTCGCGTACCCTCTCGCGCTCCCGCTCGAGGGGGGCGCGTTGGGCCTCCACCTCGGCCCGGGCCCGCTCCGCTTCCGCCAGACGCGCCTCCACCTGCCGCTGCCGCTCAACGTACTGCGTCTGCTCCGCCTCCAGCCCGCGGCGGATGGGTTTGAAGAGCAGCCACCCCAACGCCCCCGCCAGGAAGAGGAAGTTGACGGCTTGGAAGAGGAACGTGCTCAGCCAGGGGCTCATCGCTCTAGCCTCCCGCTCCCACGACGAAGGGATTGGCGAAGAGCAGGATGAGCGAGATGACCAGGCAGAAGATGGCGGTGGATTCCACCATGGCCAGGGCGACGAACTGGTTGCGGGTGATGGTGGCCGCCTCGTCCGGCTGGCGCGCCAGCGCATCCATCGCCGCCGCGCCGATGCGGCTCTCTCCCAGCGCCGCGCCGATAGCGCCCAGCGCCATGGTGAGGCCCGCCGTCACGATGGAGGCCACCCCCAGCAGTGCATGTTCATTCATGTGTCTTCTCCCACGCGGATGGCCGCCCCGATGTAGACGCACGTCAGGACGGTGAAGATGTAGGCCTGGAGCAGCCCGATGAAGAGATCCAGTGCCATCAGGGGGGTGGGCACCAACAGCCCGGTGAGCGCCACCAGCAGGGCGACGAGCAGGTGCCCGGACATCATGTTGCCAAAGAGGCGCAACGACAGCGCGAGCGTCCGGGACAGCTCGGAGATGAGGTGCAGCGGGAAGAAGAGCGGGTTGGGGCGGAAGTAGTCGCGCAGGTAGTCCTTCCAGCCCCGGGCGCGAATGCCCGCCACGGGCACGCAGAGGAACACCAGGACGGCCAGCGCCGAGCTGGTGGACATGCTCGCGGTGGGGGCGCGCACCGAGGGTAACTGGCCCGCGATCGCGCACGCGGCGATGAAGGCGAAGAGGCTGCCGGCGAACACCGTCAGGGTGGGGGAGGACTTGCCGGCGGTCTCGGTCACCAGCCCGTCCACGGCTCGCCACGACAGGCGGCCCAGCGCGGCGAGCCGTCCCCGCGGCCGATGGACGGTGGCGTGCCCGAGGAGCGCGGCGACGAGCACCAGGGTCAGCGTGATGGCCACGGAGGTGTACATCGTGTCGGTGAGGGGGAAGGGACCCAGCCGCGCCACCACCTCATCGCCGAAGAGATGGGGCTTCAAGGCTTGCTCCCGCGAGCCCGCGGCGGCCACAGCACTCCGCCCAGGAAGCCAAGCCCCCAGCCCGGCACCGCGGTCAGGCCCTTGGAGAGGATGGCCACTGTCAGGAACGCCACGATCCCGAGCAGACGCAGCGGCGCATGCGAGGGCCCCACCTGGCGCCGGGTCGCGCTCCACAGGAGCCGGGCGTGCAGCGCGCCGGCCAGCACACCGGCCACGAGCCAGGCCCCCGCCGCGGCGCTCATGCGCGCTCCCGCAGGAGCCGCCACGCCGCTACGCTCCCCAGCCCCACTCCGAGCAGCAGGAACAAGAGGGTGAACTGAAGGCCCGACTTCCAGCGCACGTCCAACAGGTGGCCGAGCCACGCGCCCCCCCCGGCCAGCAGCGCGATGGGCCAGCCCACGCCCCCCAGCAGTCCCAGGGCGCGCCAGAACTCGCGCGAGTCGCCCCGGTGGCTCCGTCGCTCAAGGTCCCGCCGCAGTGCCTCGCGCGGGTCGCCCCTGCGGTGGGAAGGCGGGGCCCCACTCATGTCTTCCTCCGCGCGAGCCTGGGCTCCGCCCGCCGCGAGCCGCTCAGTGTCTCGTGGATGCGCTGCTCGAGCCGGCCCAGTTGACGCCGCACCTGCTGGTCCTCGTTGGGCTCGGCTCGCGCATGCTCCATCGCCTGGAGGACGTCGTCCGCGGCATCGCCCGCGACCGCGATGGGGGTGAAGAGCGTGGCCCGCGTGCCCCGGTGGCTCAGCAGTCCTCCCGCGGTGGCCAGGAAGCGCACGCCGGTGCTCCGGTGCGCCACCACCAGGCCCGGCTCCACCACCAGCAGGCTCGCCTCCGCCCGGGGCCGCAGCCCCACCTGACCGGATTCGGTGGGGACTCGCAGCGAGTCGAGTCCGGCCTCCAGCACGACGGCGTGGGGCGTGCGGACCGTCAGGTGCAGCAGGCGCTCATCCATGGGTCCGCGCCTCCTCCAGCGCGCCAATCATGAACAGGCGCTCCTCGGGCAGCTCGTCGCACTGTCCGGAGAGCAGGGCCTCCACCCCGGCCACGGTGTCCGCCACGGGGACGCTTCGCCCCGGCTGTCCGGTGAAGACCTCGGTCACGTGGAAGGGCTGGGTGAGGAAGTTGCGCAACCTCCGGGCCCGGCCCACCAGCTTGCGCTCCTCGGGCGCGAGCTCCTCGATGCCGAGCATGGAGATGATGTCGCGCAGCTCCGCGTAGCGGCCCAGCACGCGGCGGGCCTCCTCCGCCACGTCGTAGTGCCGAGCGCCCACCACGGACGGATCCAGCGCTTTGGAGGAGGAGGCGAGAGGATCCACCGCGGGGTAGTAGCCCTCGGCGGCGATGTCCCGCGACAGCACGAGGGCGCTGTCCATGTGCCAGAAGGCCTGGGTGATGGCTGGGTCCGAGTAGTCATCCGCGGGGACATAGATGGCCTGGAGGGAGAGCATGTCCCCGCGGTGCGTGGCGGTGATGCGCTCCTCCAGGGCCGCGAGGTCCGCGGCGAGAGTGGGCTGGTAGCCCGCGCGCGACGGCATGCGGCCGAGCAGCCCGGACACCTCCATGCCGGCCTGCAGATAGCGGTAGAGGTTGTCCACCACGAAGAGCACGTCCCGGCCCTGCGTGTCGCGGAAGTCCTCGGCGATCGTCAACGCGGCCAGCCCCACCAGGAAGCGCGCCCCGGGCGGCTCCTTCATCTGGCCGAAGACCATGGCCGTGCGCCCCAGCACGCCGCGCCGCTTCATCTCTTCCCACAGCTCGAGCCCCTCGCGCGAGCGCTCGCCAATTCCGGCGAACACCGCCACGCCGCGCAGGTGCTCCACGGCATTGCGGATGAACTCGGTGAGCATGAGGGTCTTGCCCACTCCCGCTCCCCCGAAGACCGCCGCCCGCCCGCCGTGGACGAGCGGGGAGAACAGGTCGATGACCTTGATGCCCGTGGCGTAGAACGCTCCGGCCTGGCGCTGCTCGGAGGGGCCGGGGGGCGCACGGTGGATGGAGGCGCGCCGCAGCCCTCGCAGGGAGCCGCCCGCGTCCAGGGCCTCGCCCCGCAGGTCGATGACCCGGCCGAGCAGTTCGGGGCCCACGGGCACGGTGAGCGTGGCGCCATCGCTGAACACGGGTGCACCCCGTCGCAGGCCCCGGGTGGAGTCGATGGCGATTGCCCGCACCTCATCGCCGCCCAGATGCGAGTGGATGACGGCCGTCACCCGCCGTTCTTCACCCGGTTCGCAGTACAAGGCCGCCTCCACGGGGGGAACCTGGGACTCGAAGCGGACATCCACCACTGTCCCGTGGACCGCGATGATATGGCCGTGAAACGAGGTGTCCGGTGCCCCTGGCCGCGATTCCAGCCGTGGTTGCTCTCTTGACTCCATCGCGCCGTGCCTCCGTGGGTGTCTCCACTCTGTCCCGGACGCCATGGGCACGGCAGCGCTCACGCGCGGGGAGGTTCGCTACCAGACGCCCGCGCGAGGCTCCTGGGGAAAGTCCAACATCCTGGGGAATGTGGAGGGCCTGGCCCATTTGATGAGCCGTTAGGTTTTGCCCGAGGTCCTTGGATGAATCATGGACAGGGGGGAACACATGCCGGGCATGCAGGATGAGCCGAAGGGGGCATCACCGGAGGCGTGGATCGCGGAGATCATCGCTGGCGCCTCGGATGCCATCATCTCCACCAACGACGCACAGCTCATCACCCTCTTCAACACAGGCGCGGAGAAGATCTTCGGCTACACGGCGGCGGAGATGCTCGGCCAGCCTCTCGAGCTGCTGCTGCCCGAGCGTTTCCGGCTCATCCATCGCCGGCTCATGCGGCAGTTCGCGCAGGGACGGATAACGGCCCGCAGGATGGGGGAGCGCCGACACATCGTCGGTCTGCGCAAGGGGGGCGAGGAGTTCTCCGCCGAGGCTTCCATCTCCAAGATCGAGCTGGAAGGCGAGCACATCCTGACGGTCATCCTCCGGGACATCTCCGAGCAGTGGCGGCGGGAAGAGGAGCAGCACTTCCTCATGAACGCCGGAGCGCTGCTGTCCGCCACGTCGCTGGACTATGATCGAACGCTCTCGCGCGTCGCGCAGCTGGCGACCGAGTCGCTGGCGGACTGGTGTCTGGTCTATCTGGGGGACCCCCCGCGGGTGCGCCTGGTGGAGGTCGCCCATCGCGATCCGGACAAGCGGGAAGTAGCGGCCTCGATGCGGGGCTTCACCCTGGATGCGAGCCAGCCCTACCTCGCCCGGCAGACGATGGAGGGCCGCCAGCCCGTGCTCGTCTCCGACGTCTCGTCGGACATGCTGCCCGGCATGGCACAGAACAGCGAGCACCTCCAGCTGCTGCGGCGGTTGGCGCCTCGTTCCCTCATGGGCGTGCCGTTGGTGGTCAATGATCAGATGTTGGGGGCGCTGATGTTCATCGCCTCCGCGTCCAGGCGGCCCTATACCCCGAGGGATTTGCAGTTCGCGGCGCAGCTCGGACGGCTCGCCAGCCTGGCGCTCGAGAACGCGCGGCTGTACCAGAGCGCCCGGCGGTCCACCGAGGCGCGCGACGTGGTCCTGGGCATCGTGGCGCACGACCTTCGCAATCCCCTGAACACCATCCTCATGGTGACCCATCTGTTGCAGATAACGGTGGAGCGGTCCGGATGGACGCGTCCGACCGAGAACCTCGACAAGTGGTTGAACAGTCTCTCCTCGTCCGCGCAACGGATGAACCGGCTGATCGAGGATCTCCTGGATGTATCCCGGTTGGAAGCGGGGCAAACCTTGTCCGTGCGCATGAGCGTCCAGTCCGCCAGGGCACTCCTCGAAGAGGCGCTCGAGGCGTCCCTTCCCCAGGCGGGGACACTCCACCTGACACTCGAATTGGCGGAGGACCTGCCACCGGTCCTCGGGGATCGGGACCGGCTGCTCCAGGTGTTCTCCAACCTGGTGGGGAACGCCTTGAAGTTCACTCCTCCGGGGGGACGGGTGCGGCTGGGAGCCCGAGTGGAGGGCGGGCAGGTGGAGTTCTTCGTGGCGGACACCGGGCCCGGAATCCCGCCAGAGGCGCGCGCGCACCTCTTCGAGCGCTTCTGGCAGCTCCACCGGGATGATCGCCGGGGGGCGGGGCTGGGGCTGTCCATTTCCAAGGGCATCATCGAGGCGCATGGCGGTCGCATCCGCGTGGAGAGCGAGCCGGGCCAGGGTTCTACGTTCTTCTTCTCCGTCCCCATCGCGTCCGGGGACGCGAGCGCCAAGGCGCCAGCCTCGTGAGGGGGACGGTCGTACGGATCCCAATGGATAGGTTGCCACTGATGCCGGGAGCACCGGACACGCGGCGCTCCCGGGTCGCCCACGGAGGTCCGGAATGTTCGCCATGACGCTCGATGCACCTGGCCAGCCGCTCAGGCCCGAGTGGCGGAGCGATCCCGAGCCGGGACCCGGCGAACTGCGGCTGGTCGTCCGGGCCTGTGGGGTCTGCCGCACGGATCTGCACGTGGTGGACGGCGAGCTCGCGCCCCGCGGGTCGTCTGTCATTCCGGGCCATGAAGTGGTGGGCGTGGTCGACGCCGTGGGGCGGGACGTCACGGAGGTGGAGCGCGGCGAGCGGCGAGGGGTGTCCTGGCTCGGCCAGACGTGCGGCCAGTGTCGCTACTGCACCGAGGACAGGGAGAATCTTTGTGATGCGCCGGTCTTCACCGGCTGGACGCGCGATGGTGGCTATGCGGACCGCATCGTCGCCCGGGCAGAGGCGTGTGTTCCACTTCCCGAGACGTTCTCCGACGTGGCGGCCGCGCCGTTGCTGTGCGCGGGGCTGATTGGCTACCGCTGCTGGCGCAAGGCCCAGGAGGGAGGGCCCGTCGAGCGGCTGGGCCTCTACGGCTTCGGAGCGGCGGCGCACCTGTTGGCCCAGTTGGCGATCGCGCAGGGCCAGCGCGTCCACGCCTTCACCCGGACCGGAGATGTGGAGGCCCAGGGACTGGCGCGGGCGTTGGGGTGTGTCTGGGCGGGAGGCTCGGAGGAGCTTCCCCCCGAGCCCCTGGACGCGGCGATCCTCTTCGCGCCCGTGGGGGCGCTCGTGCCACAAGCGCTGCGGGCCGTGCGCAAGGCGGGCACGGTGGTCTGTGGCGGCATCCACATGAGTGACATCCCGTCCTTTCCCTATGCATTGCTCTGGGAAGAGCGGCGGTTGGTGTCGGTGGCGAACCTCACCCGGCGTGATGCCCGGGAATACCTGCCCCTGGCGGCCAGGGTCGGGGTCAGGTCGCACGTCAAGGTCTACCCGCTGCGCGAGGCGAACACCGCGCTCGCGGATTTGCGGCGCGGCGCCTTCACGGGCGCGGCGGTGCTGGTGTGAGCGCGGCGTCATCCCTCGGGCGGGCGGACCACCATCACGGGCCGATCGGCGCGCGCCACGACCTCCTTGGCGACCGCGCCCATCTCCGTCTTCTTCATCCCCGAGTGCCCATGGGTGCCCAGGCAGAGGACATCCACGCTCAGGCGCTCCGCCGCCTTGAGGATCACCGTCGCCACGTCCTCGCCCGACAGCACCTCCACGTGGACCTCGCGCCCCTGGGCATCCGCGTCCCGGGGCAGGAGTTGGTGCAATTCCCGCCGCAGGTCCCGCTCCTGCTCCGGGTGATGCCGCCGGTTCTTCTCCACCGTCACCACGTGGACCGTTCCTCCGGTCGGCAGCAGGGAGAAGGCATACGGAATGGCCCGGTTGGCCGCCTCCGAGAAGTCCGTGGCCACCAACACCGAGCGCAGCGCCGGAATCGGCACCTCCTCGCCTCGGGTCGCCGCCGCCCTGGGCACGCTCACCACCGACATCTTCGCGAGCCGCAGCGCATGGTGTGACACGCTCGCCAGCTTGCCCAGCGCGCGCCGCTGATGCGAGCCCACCACCAGCAGGTCCACCTGCTCCTCCGCCGCCAGCGCCACCAGGTGATCCGCGATGCGCCCCACCCGGGCCTCCAGCCGCACGCGCACCGGTTGGCCCGGCGCCGCCAGCGGCGACACCTGCGCGCTCACCTCCTGCTCCAGCGCGTGCCGCAGCTCGGGCGTCACGTCCTGGAAGGTCATCGGCTGCGCCAACCCCATCCGCTGGTACTCCTCGAAAGGCCAGTAGATGCGCCCGGCCACCACCTCCACCGGGCCGTGGTGCCGCAAGCCTCGCAGCCAGTCGCGCGCCGCCTCGAAGGGCAGCGAGCGATCCACGCCCAGCATCACCTTCAGCGGGCGCGTCCCTCGTATCCAGGCCTCCAGGGATTCCGCTTCGCGCACCACCCAGAGGGGGATCGGCAGCACCGTGGCCAGCCGGTCCACCGTGCCTCCAAACCCCAGGAAGCGTGAGGTCCGCGTGGGCTCGGCTGTCACCACCCACCTCACGCCCTTCTCCCGCGCGAAGCGGGCCAGTTCCTCGGCCGGCTCGCCTGTCAGTAACTGGGGGCTCACCCGTGCTCCCACCTTCTCCAATCGTCGCACCTCGTCCGTCAGCGTCGACATCGCCTTGTCCCGCAGCGTCTGCCCGAAGGCGCGCGCGATGTCGCCTGGCAGCACGTGCACCAGGAAGAGGGGTTCATCCAGCTTCCGCGCGAGCTCCGCCGAGACCGTGGCCGCTTGCCGCGCGGCCTCCGAGAAGTGGGTGGCACACAGGATGCTCATGGCGGTTCCTCAGGCGGGTTCAACGGCCCGGGTCCTGACCAGGTCGCTTCACGTCCCACGGGGAACCTAATCAGCCGATGCCTCCCGCGAGCGGGACAGGGTCGGGCACCCGAGCGGACAGGCCTGGCGCCCGATACCCATGACTACCTTCACGAGAGAGAGCCTGGAGGTTCTCGTCATGGCGTCGGCGCTCCTCACGGACCTCTATGAGCTCACCATGGTGGACGCCTACCTGTCGGAGGGGCTCCAGGACGAGGCGGCTTTCAGCCTCTTCGTCCGTCGGCTGCCCGCGCGTCGCAACTACCTGGTCGCCTGCGGGCTGGAGGATGCCCTCGCGTACCTGGAGACACTTCGCTTCTCCCCGGAAGAGCTCGCCTGGCTGGAGTCACTGGGGCGCTTCTCCCCTCGACTGCTGGAGTGGCTGGAGCACTTCCACTTCACCGGGGACGTGCACGCCGTGCCCGAGGGGACGCCCCTCTTCGCCGAGGAGCCCCTGCTGGAGGTCATCGCGCCCCTGCCCGAGGCCCAGCTCGTGGAGACGTACCTCATCAACCAGGTGCACCTGCAGACGTTGGCGGCCTCCAAGGCGGCGCGGGTGGTGGATGCGGCCCGGGGGCGGCCCGTGGTGGACTTCGGGGTGCGGCGGATGCACGGGGTGGACGCGGGCCTCAAGGTGGCGCGCGCCGCCTATGTGGCGGGGGTGAGCGCCACGTCCAACCTGCTGGCGGGTCAGCGCTACGGCATTCCGGTGGCCGGGACCATGGCGCACAGCTACATCCAGGCGCACGACGACGAACTCTCCGCCTTCCGCGCCTACGTCCGCCGCTTCCCGGAGACGACGCTGCTGGTGGACACGTACGACACGCTCGAGGGCGTGCGGAAGGTGGTGGCGCTGGCGCGGGAGCTTGGTCCGGAGTTCCAGGTGCGAGCGGTGCGGCTGGACTCGGGAGACCTGGTGTCGCTGGCGCACTCGGCGCGCCGGCTGTTGGACGCGGCGGGGCTGGAGCACGTTCGAATCTTCGCGAGCGGCGGGCTGGACGAGGACGAGGTGGCGAGGCTGCTGGAACACCACGCGCCCATCGACGCCTTCGGTGTGGGCACGGCGATGGGGGTGTCCGCGGACGCACCCGCGCTGGACATGGCCTACAAGCTGGTGGAGTACGCGGGCCACGGGCGGCTCAAGCTGTCTCCGGGCAAGGTGCTGCTGCCCGGACGCAAGCAGGTGTTCCGCCAGGACGCGGACGGCATGGCGCCGCGGGACGTGCTCGCCCGCCACGAGGAGGCGTTGCCGGGCCGGCCGCTGCTGCGGCGGGTGATGCACGCGGGCTGGCGGCTGGAGGACGCTTCGCCCTCGCTGGCGGCGATACGGGCGCACGCGCGGGCGGAACGGGAGCTCCTGCCTCCGGAGACGCGGCGGCTGGAGCCCGTGCGGCCCCCCTACCGGGTGGACGTGAGCCCGGCGTTGAGTGCCGCGAAGGACCAGGTGAGCTCTTGGCTGCGCGAGGCCGCGCACGCGCCCTGAGGTGACCCGGGCGGGAGAGGACGGGCCGCTCGTGCGCTCCGTGCTCTTGGACAGGTCGCTTCGCTGCCTCTCCATCCCCACCTTGTGGTGCACGAGAAAACGACAGTGGAGAACGACCATGGAGACAGGGCAGGAGCCGTTGCGAGACTCGCGAGGGGAGCGCCCGGGCGCTCAGCGGCGGCCATGGGTGGTGTGGTTCGAGTCCCTCTCGCGCGAGGACGTGGCGCTCGCGGGGGGGAAGGGCGCCAACCTCGGCGAGATGACGCAGGCGGGGCTGCCGGTCCCCCGAGGCTTCGTGGTGACGTCGGAGGCCTTCCAGGAGGCCCTGCGACCGGTTGGCTCGCGGCTGGAGGAGCTGTGGCGCGGCCTCGATGTGGACGACCCGAAGTCGCTGGCGGAGCGCTCGGCCGAGCTGCGCGAAAGCGTGCTTCAGGTGGAGCCGCCAGCCTCGCTGCGGGTGGCCGTGCTCGACGCCTATCACCAGATGGGCCGTGAGCAGGCGGTGGCGGTGCGCTCCTCGGCGACGGACGAGGACACGTCCTCCACCTCGTTCGCGGGAATGCACGAGTCGTATACCCACGTGGTGGGTGACGAGGCCGTGCTGGCGCGGCTGCGTGAGTGTTGGGCCTCGGCGTTCGGGCAGCGGGTGCTGGCCTACCGCAAGAGCCAGGGCCTCACCGAGCTGCCCTCCCTGGCGGTGGTGGTGCAGGAGATGGTGGATTCGGCGCGCTCGGGGGTGATGTTCACCGCGGACCCGGCCACGGGGGACAGACAGCGGTTCGTCATCGAGGCCGCCTGGGGGTTGGGCGAGGTGGTGGTGGGCGGGCAGGTGGAGCCGGACACGTACACGCTGGACAAGCGGGGCCCGCGGCTGCGCGAGGTGCGGGTGGGGCACAAGGACTTCTTGCTGGAGCGCGCGCCCGAGGGGGGAAATCGGCGCGTGGAGCTGAGCGAGGAGCGGGCCCGCAAGCGGGTGCTGTCGGACGAGGTGGTGTTGACGCTGGCGCGGTTGGGCGCGCGGGTGGAGGCGCATTACGGCTCGCCCCAGGACATCGAGTGGGCCGAGCGGGGAGGGCGTTTGTTCCTGGTGCAGTCGCGGCCCATCACCACGCTGGGCCAGGCCTTGCCCGAGCCGGAGCGGGAGGCCTGGAAGCCGGCGCTCGTGACGGGGTTGGGGGCCTCACCGGGCCGTGTCTCCGGGCGGGTGCGGGTGCTGCAGGGGTCCGAGGAAGGCGGGAAGTTGCGCAAGGGCGAGGTGCTCGTCGCCGCCATGACGTCGCCCGATTGGGTGGCCACCATGCGCCGGGCCGTGGCCATCATCACGGATAGCGGAGGCATGACGAGCCACGCGGCCATCGTCAGCCGCGAGCTGCACCTGCCCTGCGTGGTGGGGACGCGCAACGCCACGCGGGTGCTGCGCGACGGGGAAGAGGTGACGGTGGACGGGCGCGCGGGCAAGGTGTTCGAGGGCCGGGTGGAGGAGGTGGCCGTGCCCCGCGAGGAAGCGACGCGGGCGGTGGAGGCGCCACGGACCGTCGAGGCGCGCGAGCCCGAGCCCCTGGCGACGAAGCTGTACGTCAACCTGGCTCTGCCGGGGCAGGCGCGCGAGGCGGCCGCGCTCCCGGTGGATGGGGTGGGGCTCCTGCGGGCGGAGTTCCTGCTCACCGACGCACTGGGCGGGGTCCACCCTCGCCGGTTGATCGCCCAGGGGCGCCAGCGCGAGTTCGTGGAGCGGATGGTGGGTCCGCTCCGGGAGATCGCCCAGGCGTTCCATCCTCGGCCGGTGGTGTACCGGACGACGGACTTCCGCACCAACGAGTTCCGGGGACTGGAGGGCGGCGCGGAGTACGAGCCGGTCGAGGCCAACCCGATGATCGGCTTCCGCGGCTGCTACCGCTACCTGCTCGAGCCGGAGGGGTTCCAGCTGGAGCTGGAGGCGCTCGCGC